>OJJP01000011.1_pt1 | contig 166509 bp, 133 predicted proteins | sample 1596261 | NCBI WGS metagenome assembly OJJP01 (sample SAMEA4350154, study PRJEB24818) | metagenome | biome: human; feature: gut; material: faeces | place: Denmark | collected 2013-09
CCACGCTTGTGACCACCTTTCTTCGCCTCCTACAATGGTCTGTTTACATTATAGAGGCTTTGTCGGGTGGCTCAAGTATTCGTTCCCTTTTTTGCCTAAGTGGCTCAAGTACAGTTTACCATTTACACCACTTTGAGTTTCATTGCCAGTCAGCGTATCTTCACTGTTTCCACCCAGACAATTCCGCATCTGTTTTGCTGTTTTTGAGCGTGTCACGTTTTTCCCTTGCCATGTATCACTTTTCTCGAAAGACACAGCAGCCTGTTTCAATAAGAAACTCGCTTATTTCAACAGGTTGCCGCCTTTTGTGTATCAAAATATCAAAGTAGTACTTTTTATACACCCCCCTGCATTCAGCACACGCGCATGTACGCACGCACACGCATTGCACATATAAATCACATGCATCTGAAAATAAATGCTACTCTGCTACTCTTAAAATCGCTTCCTACTTTTATCGGTGTATCACTTTTTGTAGTAGAATTATTTTTGTAGCAGATTTTCCGATACTTTCTCCAAGTCCCCTCCTCCGCCCCTCTCCCCTATCTGATACGCAAATTGGTCTGAGTTAGGCCGGTTTTCTGAACCCTGCTTTAATGCAGCAACAGCCGTCCGACGCGATGGTTTCGGAACTATGTCATTCCAGATGGTTCTACTACACGCACCATCGCCGTTAGTTGCTCAACCTTCTCGTACTTTCTTGCCATACGAATTGCCTCCTGTCGCAGTTTCTATTTTACGGCAGGAGGCCTCTTTTTGCTGTCCACACTATGCTGGACAGTTCATTGTTTTTCCCTTGTTCTTATTTTCCCTCTGTGCACTCCACTTTGCACATTTCATGTTTTTTCGTTCATCGCCCCTTTACTTTTTCTTGATGGTATGATTCGTCCATGAAATGCAAGTTTCGTGTATCGTTCCTGCATTTCAAAATATAGAAAGGGTGAAACCCGGATGAAAAAGTGGATTGCGTTGTGCTTGTCCCTGGTGATGGTGCTGTCCTGCTGCGGCATGGCTGCCAGCGCCGAGGAGCGCTACTTGGGCGTTATGCTCAGTACGAACGTCATGTCTCTGGACACGAATTTGGCAACCGACGGCGAGTCGTTTGAAGTAATTGCCGACTGCATCGACGGTTTGATGCAGATGGATGCGGACGGTGCTGCCATTCCCGCCCTCGCAGAAAGCTACGATCTTTCGGAAGACGGCAAGACGTATACCTTCCACCTGCGTGATGCCAAGTGGTCGAACGGAACGCCCGTAACCGCGGCGGACTTCGTGTTCGCATGGCGCCGTATCTGCAAGGAAGCCGGCGAATATGCCTACATGTTCGATACCTCCGTCGGCTGCGTGAAGGGTGCTGATGCGATTATCTACGACGGCGCTGATCCTGCAACGCTGGGTGTTTCCGCCCCCCGACGATAAGACGCTTGTGGTGGAGCTGGAAGTCCCTGTTTCCTTCTTCCCCTCGCTGATGTACTTCCCCACCTTCTATCCCATCAATGAAGCGTTCTACACCAGCCTGGAGGATGGCACTTACGGCACCAGCCCGGAAACCTTCCTTTCCAACGGCGCTTTCGTGCTGGAAAGCTATACGCCCGGCACGGCGAACCTGACGCTGAAGAAGAATCCTGATTACTGGGATGCTGACCGCGTGCAGCTGGCGGGCATCAAGTATCAGGTCGTCGGCTCGTCCGACAACGCGCTGACCGGCTTCAAGACGGGTGCGCTGGATGTTGTTACCATCAGCGGAAATCAGGTTGCCAGTGCCAGTAAGGATGCTTCGCTCGCCAAGAGCCTTACCGTTACTGGTGCAGGCTACCTGTGGTATCTTTCCTTCAGCCAGACGGAAAACAACGCGCAGGGCGGTATGCTCGCCAATGCGAACCTGCGTCTTGCTATTTCCAACTCGATTGACCGTGAAGCGCTGGTAGAGGACTACGTCATGGATGGTTCTCTTGCCACCTACACCGCTGTTCCACCGCAGTTTGCTGCCAGTGCAACCACTGGTGCGGACTTTGCCGCCGATCAGGATGCCTTTGCGGACGTTTGCGGCTATAATCCCGAAAAAGCTGTTGAATATTTCAACGCGGCCGTGGAGGAGCTGGGAACGGATACGTTCACCTTCACCATGATTTACGGCAACAATGAAGGTGACTCGGTGTCGAAGGTTGCGCAAGCGATCAAGAGCGAGGTAGAGGAAAATCTGCCTGGCGTGACCATCAACCTGCAGCCGATGACCAAGGCCGAGCGTCTGGATAAGATGCAGAATGACAACTACGATATTGCGCTGACCCGCTGGGGCCCGGACTATGCCGACCCGCTGACCTATTTGGGCATGTGGATTACCAACAACTCCAACAACTACGGTTTCTGGAGCAATGCGGAATACGATCAGCTGATTACGGACTGCACCACGGGCGCGTACATCTCCGATTACGACGCGCGCTGGGAGGCGCTATTCAAGGCGGAAACCCTCGTCATGCAGGAAGCTGTCATTGCGCCGCTGTTCACCAAGGCAAATGCAAACCTGATTACTGATGGCGTTGAAGGGATTGAATTCCATCCTGTCGCGCTGAACCGCGTGTATAAGAGTGCCGTCATCAAGTAATCAGTCGTGTGCGCTTTTAGAAGAGGCTGAGCCAATCTAAAATCGTATCGAAATCTTCAGGCAGAGCGGTTCTCTTCAGGCAGACCGCTCTGCCTCTTGCATCTGGAACATTTGAAAAGGGATGACGGATTGTTATGACAAAATACGTGCTCAAGCGAATCGGCATGGCGCTGCTGACGCTGCTGATTATCGTCTTTCTGCTTTTCCTGCTCGTCCGCATCATGCCCGGCAATCCATTTCCTTCAGAGCGCATGAACGCACAGCAGATTGCCAACAAGCGCGCGGAATTAGGGTTGGATGACCCCATTCTAACGCAGTTCTGGAATTATTTGACGAAGCTGCTGCAAGGTGATTTCGGCAAAGGCACTTCGCTGTACAACGGCGCGCCGATTAAGACGGTGCTGGCGACGTGCGTCTCCAACTCTTTCCGCATCGGTGGATTGTCGGTGCTGCTGGGCACGCTGGTCGGGCTGCTGCTGGGCATCTGCGCGGCGCTGCATCGTGGACGCTTTCTGGATCACTTCTGCACTGTCTTTTCGATTCTGGGCGTCTGCGTTCCCTCCTATGTGTTTCTAATCTTCCTGCAATACAACTTCGCCTATCAGATTCCCCTGCTCCCCTATTTCTTTGACAGCACGAATTTTCTGCGTTCTTCCGTCATTCCCGTGGTGTCAATGAGTTTGTTTACCATGTCCACCATTGCGCGCTTCACGCGCAATGGTGGAAGTGATTGACAGCGACTACGTTCGCCTGGCAGAATCCAAGGGGCTGTACGGCGGACGGCTGGTGCGGCGGCATGTGCTGCGCAATGCGCTGATTCCCATCGTCACCGTGCTGGCGCCGCTGGTGGTTGATTTGCTGACCGGCGCGCTGGTCGTAGAGAAAATCTACGGCATCAACGGCATCGGCAAGCTGATGGTGGATGCCATTGCCGGCGAGGGCGTTGACTACAACTATGTGCTTGCGCTGGGGATTCTGTATTCGTCGCTCTACATTGGCATCATGCTGGTGGTAGACATTCTCTACGGCGCGCTGGATCCCCGGATTCGCGTATCGGCCAAGGGAGGTGCAAACGAATGAAACAGTTAGAAACCTGCCGCCGGTGCAGGCAGCGGAATACGTCCCTGTCGCCGGGGATTTTGTGCAGTTGGAGCAGGCAGACATTGCGACCGACACCAACTATGCTTCCCAAGGCTACTGGAAGGGTGTCGCAACGCACTTCGTCCGCAACAAGCGCGCCATGATTGGGCTGATTCTGGTACTGCTGATGATTTTTCTGGCGTTCGTCGCGCCGTTTTTCAGCGGATATGCGTATGACGAAATCGTCACGGCGCTCAATGCCAAGGGACGCAAGAAGGCCGCCGTCGGCATCAGCCCGCGTGTACCTGCCATCCACGAGATGGTGACGGGCGAACCTTACGACGACATTTATGCCGATAAAACGTTTCTCTTCGACACGGACGACCTCGGCAGCGACCTCTGGACACGGACGTGGTACGGCGCGCGCGTATCGCTGATGATTGCCTTCGTCACCATCATCATTGATATGCTCATTGGCATGAGCTACGGACTGCTATCCGGTTACTTCGGTGGACGTGTGGACAGCATCATGCAGCGCTTCGTCGAAATCGCCAACAGTATTCCGCGGCTGGTGATCGTGTACGTGCTGGCGATTTTTATGCCCAAAGGCATCGGTCTGGTGATTGTAGCGCTGCTGCTGACCAAGTGGATTGGCATGAGCAAAATCGCCCGCGCAGAAATGCTGAAGATGAAGGAACCGGAGTATGTTCTCGCCAGCCGCAAGGAGGAGATTTTCTCTCACCCGGTTCATCCGTACACCAAGAGCCTGCTGTCCGCCATCCCCCACCCCAATCCCGTGGTGGAAAAGCACCGCGTCGCCCTAACCTACAACTACGCCACCAGCGGCATTGATTACGCCAAAGGAACGGAACATTCCGTCGGCGGCTCACACACCGTGCTGGCAACAGATGAAGAGTTTGACGCGTGGACGAAATAAAGTGCTATCGCCTGAACATGCCATTTTGCCTTCACATAAACAGCAGCAGAGACGCTTGTCGCCCCTGCTGCTGTTTTAATTTTGACATTATTCTATCCCGTTCACCACATTCGCCGGCCGTTTTCCCGCCAGCGCATCCGCAATCTGCCGTGCGCACCCCTCCGCCATCCGCAGCCTTGTCTCCTGCGTGTTCGTGCCGATGTGCGGGGTCAGCACAACCTGCGGCAGCGCGATCAGCCGCGGCGGAATGTGCGGCTCATCCGGGTATACGTCCAGCCCTGCGCCGCGCAGGTGCCCCGATTCCAGCGCATCCGCCAGTGCGTCGCAGTCCACAATCGCCCCGCGCGCCGTGTTGATGAGGATGCTCCCCTGCTTCATCCGCGCCAGCGCAGAACGGTCAAGCAGCCGGCGCGTCTCCTGCGTCAGCGGGCAGTGCAGGGACAGCACGTCAGACTGCGTCAGCAGCTCCGGCAGGGGCACGCTTTCCACCTGCGGGTGATTCACCCCGTGCCGGCTGTACCCGATGCAGCGCATTCCGAGCGCCGCCGCGATTTCCGCCGTCCGCTTGCCGATGCGCCCACAGCCGAGCAGACCCAGCGTCTGCCCGCGCAGACTGCGCCCCATGTTTCTGCCCATGCCGAACAGGTTTTCCGGCGCTTCCTCCCGCGCGCGGAGGCTGTTTTCCCCGATTCTGCGCGAAACCGCGAGCATCAGCCCGATGGCGAGCTCCGCCGTGCTGTCCGTCACGGTGTCGGGCAGATTCGTGACCGGTATGCCGCATTCCGCCGCCGCGCGCACGTCCACGCCGTCATAGCCCGCGCCATAGTTAGCGACAATGCGCAGCTTCGTCCCCCTGCGGATGATTTCACCCGGCAGCGCGCCGCACGCAACGACCGCATCCGCTGCCGGAATCAGCGCCGCGAGTTCGTCCTGTGAAAACTGCATGAGCGGCTTCGGAATCACGATTTTCTCTCCCGAAAGCAGCGAAAATCCCTCTGCCGGGATGCCGTGCGTCACCAGAATCGTCGCCATAAGCTGCTCCTTTCAAAAAAGCGCCCGTCGTGTGACGAGCGCCATTGCTTATTCTTCAAATACCGTTTCAGCTTCCGTGAAATCCGGGTCAGCCGCCGGCATGTGGTCGCAGACCATGATGAGCGCATCCTCGCCATTGTCGGCATAGTAGCGCTTGCGAACGCCAAGCTGCACGAAGCCGAGCGACTTATAGAGGTTTTGCGCAATATCGTTGCTGCGGCGGACTTCCAGCGTCGCGTATGCCGCGCCGAGGTTGGAGAGGTATTGCAGCAGCCCGTGCGTCAGGCGTTTTCCCGTCCCTTGCCCGCGGTGTTCCTTCAGCACAGCGATGTTGGTGATGTGGCTCTCGTCAAGGATGACCCACGCGCCCGCATAGCCGATGATTTTCCCGTCCTGCTCCGCCACAAGGTAGCGCGCAACAGGATTTTTCATGTCGCTGACGAACGCGTCGCGGCTCCACGCATCGACAAACGTGCCGATTTCCACGGCATACACGCCGTCCACGTCGTCCATCGTCATCCGGCGAATCGTGATTTCAGGCATGGAGACCCTCCGTCAGCTTCTTGTTGAGCGCGGCGTTCGGGGCGCGAAGGTAGAGCGGCATGAGCGTCAGGTAATCAACCGTTTCCGTCTCCAGCGACGCAAGGTACGCCACTGCTGCCGGGCGAAGGAACGCCTGATGCGGCTGCGCGAACGTGGCAGCATCCCCCAGCAGGGTTTGCAGCTTTTGCCGATGCACGGGCATACCGTCGCCGAGGAATAGGAAGCGGTCGCCGAAGCGGCTGATTTCCGCCACATAGTCCTCAACCTTCATCGGCGTGTCAGCCATCAGCCGATTCGGGCGATTTTCTCCCGCGGAGAACGCTGCGCCGTACACCTGCCCAGCGCGCGCATCCTGAATCGGGCAGACGACACCGCTGAATCCGCTGATGCCCGCCGCCATTGCTTCCAGCGCGTTGACCGCGACGCAGGGCTTCCCCGCGCCGTGCGCCAGCCCCTTCACCGTGCTGACGCCGAGCCGGACGCCCGTGAACGACCCCGGCCCGACCACGACAGCCAAGCGATCCATGTCCTGAATCGTCAGCCCCGTGGACTGGAAGGCGTTGTCAATCATGGGCAGCAGGTTGACCGAATGCGTCTTGTGGTTCATGACGGCGCACTCATGGCGAATGCCGTCCTCCGTCAAAATCGCCACGCCGCACACCGGCCCGGATGTATCCACAGCAAGCAGCTTCATTGTTATTCCTCCAAGGATATTTCACGGAATCCGCCCATCGGAGTAATGGTCACATCGCGTGTCGTTTCGTCCACCGGGGTCAGGCGGATGGCAAGGTGCGTTTCCGGAATGGCTTCGGGGCACTGGCTGGGCCACTCAACCACCGCCACGCCGTCGCCGCCGAGGAACTCCTCCATGCCCATTTCGTACAGTTCCTCGACGCTGTTCAGCCGATACCAGTCGAAGTGGTACAGGGGAATTCGCCCGTCGTCGTAAACGTTGAGGATGGTGAACGACGGGCTGGTGACGGTTGCCGTCACGCCGAGCCCCTGCGCCAGTCCGCGCGTAAACTCGCTCTTGCCCGCGCCCAAATCGCCCCACAAAAGAAGCACATCCCCCCTCCGAAGCTCTTTCGCCAGCCTTTTCGCCAGTTTGCGTGTTTCATTGGGAGAATGTGTTCTCATAGTTATGTTCCTTCCTATTATAAGGAGGCGCAAGGAGCGTTGCCCCTTGACCCCACCAGAGACGCTGTCTCTGGACTCTGCAAGGGAGTTCCTCCCTTGACCCTTTTTCGCGATTGAGTTGTGCGCGCTTTCATGCTGTGTCCGCGTGTTTATTTTCTTTACTTCCGGACGTGCAGCATCGGCGACAGCCGCTTATACAGCACAAAGGTCAGCAGGCTCAGCACAAAGCCCTTCAGCAGATTGAACGGTGCCGTCACATACAGCAACACCTTCCATTCCGTATCCACGAACGGCAGTGCCTTCTGCGCCATGCCGATAATCGCTTCCATGTCCATGTGGAACGCGGTCATGTAGAACGGAATCATCATCTTCCAGTTCACCAGCACCGACACCACAATCATGCACAGCGTGCCGACCGCCATGCCGACCAGCGCGGTTTTGCGCGTCTTGTGCTTGCGGTAAATCAGCGACGCGGGCAGGATGAACGCCGCGCTCATGATGAAATCCGCCAACTCCCCAACATACATGCTCGACGAATACGCCAGACGTGACAAGTCCTTAATCAGCAGAATCGCCAGACCCGGCAGCGGGCCCATCGAGAACGCGCCGAGCAGCGCCGGAAGCGTACTGAAGTCGAGCTTGTAGAACGCGACAATCGGGATTTCCAGCGGGAACAGGACGGCGGACAGTGCGCCCAGAATGGCGATGCGCGTCATGTACTGGACAGAGAGATTGGAACGGGTTTTCTGCTTTGTCATAGGACAAGCCTCCTTAAAAATATGCACGCCCCTGAAGCAGGTTCGCTTTTCAGGGGCGGAACATCACGGAACTTCGGCATACTCGCCAAAATTCCGCGCATATTTCCAGCTTTCCTCTCTCATCCAGACTATACTGTTGGCGCCGGAATTGACTTTCGTCTCACAGGCTCAGCCTTCCTGCCCATTGCGGTGCGGAAGGGTCGCGGGCTGTACCGCCAGTAGGGAATTTCACCCTGCCCCGAAGAAGCTCCAAGTGGCTTGTGCAGTTGTTTCGCGCGTTTCAGCAAAATCTGCCGCCCGCGCCATCGTTATGATAGCACAGGCGGCAGTCCTTGTCAAGATTTTGCCGAAATTATTTCATTATTCCAGCCGCAGCACGGCCGCGCCTTCCGGACGAATATCCAGCACATTGCAGCAATGCTCCCCAAACGTGCCCTCCATCATCTCGATGAACTGACTCAGCAGCTTGCCCGGCACGAAGTTCAGCGTCGTACCAGCAAATCCGCCGCCGTGCACGCGCCACGCGCCGTCCTTGTCCAGCATCATGTGTTCCGCCATCGCCAGCGCAAGCGACAGGCTCTGATCCTTCGGGTTCGCATAGACGTTTTGCAAATACATATACGACGACCGACCGGAACAGATGATTTCCCACAGGAACGCAAACAGGTCGTTGCGGTCAAGCGCCGCCACTTGACGAACCACGCGCTCGTCCTCTTCAAAGAAGTGCATGGCGCGCAGCAGCGCCCGGTCACTCACCTTGCCGCGCAGGGTCGGCAGCGCCTGATAGAACTCCTCCGGGCGCACACGGCGCAGGTACGGTTCATTGAACAGTGCCGCCACCTTCTTCATTTCCGCCGGAATCGCCGCGTAATCGTCCGTCAAATCAGCGTGATTGCCGCCCGTCGCCACCACGACCAGCGAATAACCGTACTTGGCAAAGTCGAAGTGCATCGGGCGCACATCGGGGTCATCATGCTTGAAGTCCACCGTCACCAGACCGCCAGCGGAAGACGCCATCTGGTCAAGCAGACCGCTGGGCTTGCCGAAATACACGTTTTCGGCGTACTGGCTGATTTTCGCGCGCGTCTTGTAGTCGATGGTGAAGCCATTGTAGAGTGCGTCGAAGATGGCGCACGTCATCACCTCGAACGCTGCCGAGCTGCTGAGGCCGCTGCCGGACATGACGTTCGACGTCACTGCCGCGTTGAAGCCGCCGATTTTGTAGCCCAGTTCCGCCATCCGCGCCGCCACGCCGCGCACCAGCGCATGGGTTTTCCCCTTCTCCTTTTCAACGACATCAAGGCTGCCCAAATCCACCTTGATGGCAGGATAGCCGTCGGAGTGGATTTCCACCATCATATCGTCGCGCGCGGAAACCGCCGACAGCGTATCCAGGTTGATTGCCGCCGCCAGCACACGCCCGCGATTGTGGTCGGTATGGTTGCCGCCAATTTCCGTGCGGCCGGGGGCGCTGATCATCAGCACTTCGCGGTTCTCGTGAAACAGCTCTTCATGCCGTTTGAGCAAACCAATATAGCGGCCCGTCTGCTCCACCAGCATACCGTCGCGGCGGCCGTACAGGTGCATCAGGCGTTCCATCACCTCAGGCGATTTTAGGTTGCGGATCATCGTGGCGTACTGATTCATGTTTGTTCCGTCCTTTCATTCAATGGATGGTTTCTTGAATGGTTTGCGTATGTATATACTATTTTCAAATGAGAATGCGCCAAGGCGCGAGCAGATGGTTCAGGTGAACGCAAGAAATAGTATTACTTGTCAAGATGCCATGCGTTATCATAGGCGCTTTGCCAGATACTGACCATCTCGTCGATGCCCAGCGCCTTCACCTGCGCGCAGAAATCCGCCCATGTTTCATCATTAAGTTCCACGTCCCCCGCGACGAACCACGCCATGCGCGTTTCCGCATAGGTGCTGATGCCGCTTTGCAGCTCTGTGACACGGTTCATCTGCTCCTGCGTCAGGTAGAGCAGCGGCATTGCACGCTTTTCCCATTGCCGGACACGCGCCAATTCCGTTGCCAGTGCGTGCGTTGCGTCATCATCCATTTTCATTTGAATTTCCGCACTGGCATAGGAGGGCATCGAGGTTGTCCAAATGGTATTCGTGCCCTGCATGGCGACAACTTCTTCCGCCGTGCGGGCATACGCCCATGTGCCATCGTCGTTCCAGTCGTAGTCCTCGCCTTCCCGACCAACCTGCGCCGCCAGGAAGCCCTCGTCCGTGTAGAGATAATCAACCCATTGCAGCAGTTTTTCCGGCTCTGCGCAGGTGGATGAAATCGCGAACGTGCCGCGGTAGAGGTCGCCGGTGAAATCACGGTAAACCTGCTGACCGTTGTACACCAGTGGATCAAGCGCGATATACTCCGACGCGAGATTCACGCCGACCACGTCCTGCGGCGTTGCACCGAAGAACACGCCATACTTCGCCGTTTCGCTGCTGCTGGAAGATGACGAGGACGTTGCCGCCTCCACCAGCCGCATGGCCATAAAGCCCTGCGAATCCAGCAGCCCCTCAGTGTACAGCTCGTGCAGCCACGTCAGGAACGCGCGGTTTTCCTCCGTCGTCAGCACTTCGCTGATTTTTCCATTCTGTTCCGTCAGGTAGTAATCGTCCGCATTGATGCCGAACGCGTGCGCCAAGAAGCGCAAGTCCCACATGCTCACGAAGGACAGCGGGATTTCGTCGTTGCGGCTGCCATTCTGGTTCATGTCGCGGTCGCGGAATTGACGAAGCACCTCCGTCAGTTCCTCTGCCGTCGTCGGCACGCCCATTTTCAAGCGGTCAAGCCACGTCTTGTTAATCCACATGGTATTGTTCGGCGTCAGTTCGTTGATGCTCGGCAGTGCGATAATCGCGCCGTCGGGCAGCGAAACGGCTTCCATCCATTCCGGATTGGCTTCCAGCAGCGCCCAGGCGTGCGGCGCGTACTCCGCCAGATACGGGCGCAGGTCAATCAGCTTGCCCGCTTCATAGAACGCCAGCGTCTCCTGCGGGGTCAGTTCCGCCTTGAAGAACATATCCGGCATGGCAACCTCGCCCGCCAGCATTTCCGTTTTCGCCTCCGTCCATGCCTCTCGGCTGACGTATTCGGTAAAGGAGAAGGCAATCCCGGTTTTTTCCTGCATTGTTTGGAAGAATAAGTTCGTATCCCAGTCATGCTGCGCTTCCGTGCTGCTGGAGGACGACGCAGCTTCCAAGCCGGCAAGCATAATCGGCGCTTCGGCGGCGAAAGCTGTCGGCAGCGCCATTGCTGCCATCAGCACGAAGATTTGCAGAATCGCAAGAAGTTTCCGCACAGTTTTCCTCCTTCAATCAGACGGGCGTCTGCCGCGTCTATCTGTCTGTGCTTTATTATAGACCAATTTCACCCGTTTGACCAGTCTTTTTTCACAAAAAAAAACGAAATATCTGCTTTTTTTCGTAAACCGTCTCTCTATTGAGTGATGAAAAATATTTCCATGCAGATTTTTTTCATTTTCGGGGCAGGATGGAAAGAGAAATATGGGAGGCGTGGCAGGCATGAAGAAAGAACGGCATTGGGTGCTTCCGGCGATTTGGGCAATTTTGCTGATGCTGCTGCTCGGCGGCGCGGTTTGGGCGTATCAGGCGTTTTCCGTGGCGGATTGGCAGTCGCTTGACCCGTCCCGGCTTACGTCGCTTGCCCAGACCGGCGCCATACACGATAAGAATGGCGATTACGTCACCTCGCTTGTCGGCAAGGAGAACCGTACGGTCATCGACACGTCGCGTCTGCCCGCGCACGTCGTAAATGCGTTCCTTGCTGCGGAGGATCTGCGCTTCTACAAGCATCCGGGCTTTGACATCACGCGCATCATCGGCGCTATGCTCACCAACGTCCGCGACGGCGCGTTCAGTCAGGGCGCATCCACCATTTCCCAGCAGCTGATTAAGCTCTCCCACTTGTCCAGCCAGAAGACGATTGCGCGCAAGCTGGAGGAAATTCACCTCGCGCTGCAATTGGAAAAGCAGTACACGAAAGACGAGATTCTGGACATGTACCTGAATTTCATCTACTTCGGACAGGGCGCATACGGCGTGCAGGCGGCGGCAGAAGTCACGTTCGGCGTCGATGCGGCGGACTTGACCCCTGCGCAGGCAGCCTCCCTCGCCGCTGCCATCAAAGCGCCATCCGCGTACAGCCTGCAATCCGCGCCGGAGAGCAACCGCGAGCGCCGGGAGTACATTCTGTCCATCATGCTGGAGGAAAATATGCTGACACAGGCGGAATACGACGCGGCAATGGCGGAGGAGCTGACCGCCCGCGGCGCGCCGCAGGTGCAGACAGATTACGGCTGGTTCGTCGATGCCGTGCTGGATGAGGCCGAATCCCGGCTGGACGTGAGCGCCGAAACGCTGCTTGCGGGCGGCTACCGCATTGACACGACGCTCGACCCGGACATGCAGCGCATCATGGACGAGCAGTACCTGACGGATGTCTTTCCCGCTGATAACAAGGACGGCACGCCCGTGCAGGCAGCATCCGCCGCGGTGGACACAAGCAGCGGTGCAGTGCGTGCCATTGTCGGCGGACGCAAATACGTCACCCGCCGCGGATTGAACCGCGCGACCCAGCTGCGCCGTCAGCCCGGCAGTGCGCTCAAGCCGCTGGCGGTCTATGCCCCCGCGATAGAATCCGCCGGATGGACGTGTGCCAGCGTGATTCTCGATGCGCCAACCGCTTTCGGCACTTACAAGCCGCGCAACGCGGGCAATGCTTACTACGGGAACGTGACCGTCCGCACGGCGCTCAAAAACAGCCTGAACATCCCCGCCGTGAAGGTGCTGCAAGCCATTGGCGTCCAGACTGCGCAGCGCTATCTGCGAAGCGTCGGCATTGAGCTGGATGAACGCGACGCGAATCTCTCCCTCGCCCTGGGCAGCATGACCTACGGCACATCCCCCGTGCAGATGGCGGCGGCGTACGCGCCCTTTGCCAACGGCGGAACATACTACGCGCCGTACTTCATCGAGCGCATCACCGACCGTGACGGCAATGTCATTTACGAGCGCGAAACCACCGGCACGCGCGTGCTTTCGGCGCAGTCCGCGTATCTGATGACGAGTCTGCTCAAAACCGTCATTTCTTCCGGCACGGGCACACGCCTCTCCAGCGCGGGGACACCTGTCGCGGGCAAAACCGGCACGGTCAATGAAAGCGGCGGCGGCAACCGTGACGTGTGGATGGCGGCGTACACCCCGGAATTGTCCACCGCCGTCTGGATGGGCTACGACGAGCCGGACGCGGCGCACCGCCTGCCCAACCGCGTCTCTGGCGGCACGAATCCCGCTTCGCTGGCGCGCAATTTTCTCCGCGCGTGGTACACAGGACGCAAGAAGCCCGATTTCACCAAGCCCAAGGGCATCGTCAGCGCGGACATTGACAAGAAGGCCATCGAGTGGCGCGGCGAACCGATGCTGGCCACGTCGCTCACGCCGAGCGCCTACCGCCTGAATGAGGTTTTCCTCGACGGCACACAGCCGAAGAAGAAGAGTGACGTGTGGAATGCGCCCGCGTCCGCAAAATCCTTCTCCGTCTCGCATTCTGACGACGGGCAGCCGCTGCTGGTCATTCAGGCCAGTGATGCCGCCGTCTACCGCGTTCAGCGCGACGCTGCCGGAGAGAGCTTCATCCTGACCGAGCTTCGCGCCGCCGCGGGCGAAACACTCTACTACACCGACAACCGCGCCCAGCCCGGTGTAACATACACATATCGCGTGATTCCCGTGCACGCGGAGCTGCTGGACAATGGCATCCTATTGGAAGGAACGCAGAGCGTGCAGGTGGCGCGGGTGGAGAAGCCGAGTGCGCTGAGCCGATGGTTCAGCGGGCTTTTCGCCCCAAAGCCGGAGGAAAAGCAGGAGGAAGAACTGCCTGCATCGATTTTTGCCCCATAACAAAATGCGCCGCCGCACCGTAATTTGCTTTCCGGTGCGGCGGTGTTTTGTTATGGATATTCTGCTTTGGGGCGCAGGGCTTTCCGTTCGCCCCCGACACTCCTTCGGTGCCGTCACTTTTAGGATTCGCCCAATCCTTGCGCGGCGTTTCTTTGCTTACTGCGCAGCTTCCGCCATGTCCGCTAAATCACCCTGCGGCAGGATTTCCGTCACTTCAAACGGGACATTGTTGCCGGTGAAGTAGAACATCAAGTCCGTTGTGTTCTGGCAGTTTTCCAACTGCGCCGTCGGGAAATAGCGCACATGCAGGCACGAAACGCCGTTCTCCATGCTCGACATCACCAGAATCGGCGCGCCTTCATCGTACAGCAGTACGTACATGGCATTGGTGCGTTCGTTCAAGTCAAGGTACAAGTGTTTCTGCGTGGCTTGGTTCATAATCAGCGAGTAGCGCGCGTCGATTTCTTGCGTCAGTTTCTGGAAATTCTCCATTTCCGTCTTCAGGGATTCATCCGGCGTATCCGTCTCGCTCGTTTCGTCCGTGAAGAGGCTGTCGCTTTCCTCCTCGTCCTCTTCCTGCTGATACAACGTCCGCACGCCCGCGTTGTATTCGTCGTACATGGCAAAGAGTGTCACCATGTGATACATTTCCATTGCCCACGAGCAGGTTACCTCGTACAGCACCTGCGGCGCTTCTGAACGGTAAGTCAAGCGGAGCATCTGCGCCATCGACGATTCCATCAGCTCAATACGGTAGATGCTGCGCGGCGACTGCCCCTCATGCGCGTATGCCGCCAGCTTCGCCACATTCTCGTCGCTGATGCCCCACGTTGTCTGCAAATAGCGGCTTTCTATCAGTTCATCCAGCGCATTGCCCGCTTCTGCCAGACGCTCGAACGGCACAGGCTCGCCCTCGTCGCCGAACGGATCCTCCGTAAAGGGATACGCCGCAACGCCCGCCAAATCCACCGCCGTGCAGGCAAGTTCAGGCATTTGCTGCGCCGCGAACCACGCCGTCACTTCTTCAGCGGATTTGCACGCCGCCAATTCATCCGAGAGCACCGGCGTGCAGTACATCTCGTTCACCGTGCCATCGCTGATCCAAAAGCTCATCATCGGCAGTGCATCCGAGTACAGAGCGATATACATGCCCATTTCCGGCTCGCCGTCCGGCTTGGGATACTGCGTCGAGCGCGCCATTTGGTTCAGCATTTGCTTGCCATATGTATCCTGCTGCTCCATCAAAATGCGCTGCGGCATCAGCTGAAGCACCCTGCGCTGCTCCGGCGTGTCGGTGTAATCCGGGTTATCGCCGATGAAGCCTGCCAGCAGCGTTTCGCCCGTGACATAGTAGACGGCGGATGGCATCGTGCGGTTTCCCGCGCGCAGGCGATTGACAATCTTCTGTTCCTCGGTGATAGCGGCGTCCGTGTCGCCCACCAAATCGGTCACAATGCGGTCGCTGCGCAGGAGGATATCCACGCGCTGGCACAGTTCCAGCATATGGCTGATGTTCGTGTTGTTATCCGTCGTTTCTTCCGCTGTCGCCATACCGGTGAGCATCATCAGCAGGGCAAGCAGAATTGCAAGCATCTTCTTCATGGAGTTCTTCCTTTCTTTGCAGCTGTTTCCGTCATTCCTGCGGCGCGTACACGCTGCGCATCACCACCGCGCCGTTCATTGCCTGCCACGCCACCACAATGGGCGTACCCGTCCTCGGTCGCAGATACAGCAAACCGCCCGTGTCGTGCGCGTCGCAGGGGTACAGCGCAATCGCCAGTATGTCGAGGAACTTGGTCTCCGTCTTGCCGCACTGCTGCATCTGCGCTTCAAACGCCGTCATCTGCGACGCATCGTAGTCGAGTATGCTGATTTGCACCGCCGTCTCCGCTGTATTCCACGGGACAATGCCCTCCTGCTCGCCGCTCAGCGCCGCCCAGTGCTGCATCTCCTGCGCCGATTGCAGGGCAAGCTGCCGGATGGTCTCCTCGTCCGGCTGATGCAGCTCCGATTCCGCCAGCACCGCCGCGCGGGACAGGTCAACTTCCTCAAATTCGCCTGCGTAGAATTCGCTCAGCATGTCCGTTGTCAGCTCGGTCGCCTGATGCGCCACCGGAATCGCCGTCAGGCACACACAGCCGTTTTCCGCGAACCAGCGCACCAGCACCACGCCATTTTCGCCGTAAGACAGCAGCAGCAGTCCCATTTCCGGCGCATCCCCAGCGTAAAGCAAGTTCGCGGCGGCACTCGTTTCCTGCGCGTCCATCCCGAATTCCGGGAATACCGCGAACGTGCGCTCTACAATCCGCAGATAGGCGTTTTCCGTCTCGTCCGTCGCATCCGTGTCCGCGCTGGCATCCATCATCAGCAGCACAAAAAACAACACCGACGCCGACTTGTCCGTGCCGTTGACGCTGACGCTGATGAACGCCTGCCGGGGCATTCCACGGTCAATCGGCTGCGGCGTTTCTGTGCATGCCACCTCTGTAATATTGAGCGTGTCCTCAAACAGTCGCCCTCGCTCCTGCGCATCCATCTGCCGCACAAGCTCTATTGCACGCCCGACCAGCTCGTACTCCCAAGCGTCATCCGCCGCATCCTCCGCCGTCGCCATGCCCAGCATCAGCAGCATCAGCGCCAGCAGCATAGAAATCCATCGTTTCATCATTCTACCTCCTATTTCGCTTAAACGCATCTTTCCTATCAACGTCATTTTGCCATATTTGCGCAAGTTTTGTCAAGCGAACAGGCCCTTTTCTAATGCAATTTTCATCCTAATATGCAAAAAGCCCTGCTTCCACGTCGGAAACAGGGCTGGTAGTGTATATTAGTTGCCGCGGCGCTTCATGAACGAAGGTACGCCGTTGGCGTCTGTCGTCGGGCGCTTGGGCTGCTGCGGCTGCACAGAGGGCATCGGGCCGGTTGCACCGCCCGCATACTGCTGCTGCACAGGCTGCATATTGCCAGTGTAGCCCTGCTGCGCGTAATCCAGCTGCTGGGGCTGATTGCCAAACAGCTGCGGCTGACCATACGCCGGCTGCTGCGGCTGCGCGGGCTGCTGGGGCGCATAATACGCGGGTTGTGCCGGCTGCTGCGTCATCGGCGCTTGCGGAACGCCCATGGTCGGATGGCTGTTGTAGCTGTCGCTGCTGGTGTAGGACGGCGTGTACCCGCCCGTCGCACCGTAGTTGCCGGGCGTATAGCTGCCGGTCGCACCGGTCGCACCGGTCGCACCGGTCGCACCGGTCGCGCCGTAATTGCTGCCATAGAGGCGATCGCGGTTGATATCGCGCGCAGACTTGACCGGCTCACGCGGCGGGAACGGCGTTTTCTCAAAGCCCGTCGCAATCACGGTGATGCGCACCTTGTCGCCCATGGACTCGTCGATGCCCGCGCCGAAGATGATGTTCGCATCGGGATCGGCTTCCTCCATGACGAGGTTTGCCGCTTCGTTGATATCAATGATGGAAATATCCTTGCCGCCGGTGATGTTGATCAGCACCGCGCGCGCACCGCTGATGGACGTCTCCAGCATCGGGCTGGAAATGGCGTTCTTGGCGGCGTCAATCATCTTGTTCTCGCCTTCGCCGTAGCCTATGCCCATATGCGCCATGCCGCCGGATTCCATGACGGTCTTGACGTCCGCGAAGTCAAGGTTGATCAGCGCAGGCACAGCAATCAGGTCGCTGATACCCTGGATGCCCTGATGCAGCACCTCGTCCGCAATGCCGAACGCCTCGACCATGCTCGTCCCCTTGCTGACGACCTGCAAGAGCCGGTCATTCGGGATGACAACGAGCGTATCGACGCGCTGCTTGAGGTCAGAGATGCCCGCTTCCGCATTGCGCATCCGCTGCTTGCCCTCAAAGGCGAAAGGCTTGGTCACAACCGCGATGGTCAGTGCGCCCTGTTCGCGGGCAATTTCCGCCACGACCGGCGCGCAGCCCGTGCCCGTGCCGCCACCCATGCCCGCGGTGACAAACACCAGGTCAGCACCCTTGAGTGCACCTGCGATTTCCTCGCGGGATTCCTCTGCGCTGCGGCGGCCGACTTCCGGCACTGCGCCTGCGCCCAGACCCTTGGTGACTTTCTCACCAATCTGGATTTTCGTCTGCGCGCCGGACATCTGCAAAGCCTGCATGTCGGTATTGATGGCGATGAACTCCACGCCGCGCAAGCCGGATTCGACCATGCGGTTGACCGCGTTGCCGCCGCCGCCGCCGCATCCCACGACCTTGATGGAAGCATAATTGCTGGTCAATTGGTCATTCTGAATTTCAATCACGTTGCATCCCCCTGACTCATATGCTCATATGGTATCTTGCCCTGTATGCCGCGTTTTCTTGCAATCAGTAGCCCATCAGCCAGCGGAATGCACGGCTGAACAGCCCCTTTGCACCGCCTTCTGGTGCTTTCTGCTCTTCCTGCGTCGTCACGACGAGGATGGTCAGCCCGACGGCGCTGGAGAAAACATGGCTGGTCATTTTGTTGTTGGTGCGCTGGGCCTCCCGGATGATTCGGTGGAGTTTGCCCGCAAGGAAGTCCTTGCCTCCCTTGTTGAGAATCAAGCCGCCGCCGGTCAGATAGACGTTCGACCACTTGCCAAGCTTCACGCCGCCTTCTTCCAGCGCTTTGTTGATGGCCTCCGCGATTTCCTCCACTTTCGCTTCGATAATCGGGGTCACTTCGTCGCGCCGGACAGTGCGGGCGGGTTCATCTTCCGTCGCGGGAATGACATACGTCTCATCCTGATTGGTGCTGTTGAAGCTGTACGTCTGCTTAATTTTTTCCTCCACGAACGGGAATGGAATATTCAGCTGCTCCGCAATGTCCGCCGAAATATGACCGCCGCCAATGTCGAGGCACTTGTGGAAAATCAGCGCGTCGCCCTCCATCACCATCACATCGGTGCACAGATAGCCAATATCAATGAGCATTGCCGTCTTGTCGCGCTCATCTTGGCTCAGGGCATATGTCGCTTCCCCGGCGACGGTGGAGTAGAACTCGCGGGGCTCAATATCCATATCGCGCAGGCGGTAGGTGATATCATCAATGAAATACTTGTCCGCCGTCACCAGCGCAATCATGGCGGACAGTTCGCGACCCTTGATGCCCACGGGCGACAGCGTCTTTTTGCCGTCATCCACGCGGAACCACGCGGGCGCGGAATGAATGATGCGGTCGCCGCCGGATTCTTCCGCCAGCTTGAAGCACGCGCGGACATCCTGCGCTGTAACATGCGGATCAGGCCCGGTTAGCGACACATGCACTTCCTTAACAATCACGCGTGTAAACATGCCCGGCACACCGACATTCAGCTCATGAATGCGGCAGTTGCCGGTTTTCTGCGCCTGATCAATGGCAGTGCGAATCACATCCCGAATCTCATCGGGGTTGTTCCAGCCATCCTGCAAATATCCGCTGTACGGCACAGCGCCGGAGCCAACGATATCACAGCGTTCGCCATTGCTCTGCGCGACCATCGTGACGATTTTGCTGGTTCCAAAGTCAATCGTCGGTACCGTAATCTTCATGAACTCTCATACCCCCTGTTTCCCGGTCTGGCCATTCTGCCGGACGGCTGAAGCCGGGAAAATTGCGGTTCTGACACCCCTGTACCTTGGTTTCTGCCAGCCTGTCAGCAGACGGCTTTTCCCCCGCCAGACAGGCGCAGTCACCTATCCAATATACCATTTTTCATTATAAGCCTTTTTTCTCTGGAATGCAAGTGCTTTCGGGCGTTTTGAATGTTTTTCGCCGTCATTTTTATCCGATTTTCATGTTTTGCGGTGCTGATGATGATTGTATTACACCGTCGGCGGCGCATAAACCGGATTCACCGCGTCCGTCAGTGTCAGTGTGCCGCCCGTTTTGCCCATTGCCGAAAGCTCCGTGCGGACGATAAGGAACGCCCGCAGTTTCTCATGCAGCAGCGATGAATCCCCCAGCACAATTTCCATGCCGTCCATCGTCTGCATCCGTATTCTGTCCAGCGAGCTGACATCTAATACGGCAATCTGGTCAAGTCCGCCCATAACGGTCAGCTGCAGCAGCACCTCGGTCACAGCGTCCAGCTGCTTCTGCTGATTGGCAATCAGCTTCTGCCCGATGATCGTCTTTTTGACGCTTAAGCCCTGCACGCGCACCAGTTCCGGATGCGATTCGTTCGCGTTCTGCACCGTGCGCAGGACGTAGCCGTGCGCGTCGGTAATTACGCCGATGCCCGATGTGGTCAGGAACGTGACTTCCTGCCGCTCCTTAACCTCGATGCAAATCGTGTCGAAGGATTCCAGAGACACCATCCGGCAAATCAGATACGGATTCTGTTCGATGCGATTGGAAATTTCCTTCTCGTTAATTAACGACGACTGCCCAAGTTTCAGTTTGGACAGGCGGATGATTTCCTCCGCGCTGATGCGCACATTGCCCGTCACCTTGATATTGCGGATAGTCAGCACACCCCCGAACAGGAACGCGACAAAGAGAATGGCAAGCGCAAGCGGCACGATTGCTTTCCACACCCGCCGCGTGCGGTGATGGCGCTTCTGCGTTTCTTCCGAGTAGCTGTCTGTGTCCAGTACAGGCGGATGGCTCCACACCGACGCTTCCGGCGGGGGGCTCTGCGGCGGCTCACCTAAATCAGGGGGCGCAGAAGCTGATTCTGCGTCCCGAAACGGCTGATTCCAGAAGGGGTTTGTCGCCCGGTACAGATCCGGCGAGCGTTCCTGACGCAGTTCCGGCGACTGTTCCGGTTCCTCAAACGGGTTTTCTGCTGTCGGATGCTGTGTGCGCCGTCTGCCACCCGGCGGCGTGCCCGGCTGCCAGTTGTCCTGTGTCACGGGGGTCATTCCTCCTTCCGTGCTGTCCTGATTATGCGTTCGCGTGTACGCGGCGGATATCCGCGCCCAAACAGGTCAGCTGTGTCTCAAAATGCTCATAGCCGCGGTCGATGAGCTCCGCGCCGTCCACCTGCGTTTCGCCTTGTGCCTTTAGTCCCGCCAGCGTCAACGCCGCGCCACCGCGCAGATCGCGCGCTGTCACCAGTGCGCCGTACAGTTCCGGGACACCGCGGACAACCGCCGTCCGCCCGCTGCATAGGATGCGCGCACCCATGCGGTTCAAATCCCCCGCGTGGGTAAATCGGTTCTCGAACACGTTTTCCACAACCACGCCCGTCCCCTCGGACACGGACAGCAGCGCCAGCATCTGTACCTGCATATCCGTTGGAAATCCGGGATACGGCTGCGTCTGCAGCTGTGCAAACGCTGTCAAGCGCTCCGGCGCAGTCAGAATAACGCGTTTTTCTTCCTCGCGCACGTCGCAGCCCATTTCGCGCAGCTTCGCATTCACCGCCAGCAGTGCCTGAACCGGGGCGCGGGTCAGCTCAATGGTGCCGCCTGTAATTGCCCCTGCCGCCAGCAGCGTTCCGGCAACAATGCGGTCGGGCATGGGCGTCCATCGCGCGCCGTGCAGGTGTTTCACGCCCTCAATCGTCATAACCGCGCTGCCCGCGCCGCGGACGCTTCCGCCCATTGCGTTGATGAAGTTCGCCAAATCGACGATTTCCGGTTCACGCGCCGCGTTGTGAATAACAGAAATTCCCGGCAGCAGCACCGCCGCCATCAGGATATTCTCCGTCGCGCCGACGCTGGGGTAGTCCAGATGCACCTCGCCGCTGTGCATATTGCCGCCGTCGCAGTGAATCACACCGCCTTCCTCGTGAATCGCCACGCCCAGACTGCGCAGTCCTGACAGGTGCAAATCAATGGGGCGCAGTCCGATTTCGCAGCCGCCGGGATATGTAACCGTCGCCTGCCGGAAGCGCGAGAGAATCGGCCCGAGCAGGAAGATGGACGATCGAATCTGCTTGGAGAGCGCGTCCGGCATTTCCGTGCGGTTCAACCCGCCCGCGTCAAGCGTCAGCGTGTGTCCACCGCGGCGAATCCGGCAGCCCAGCATCGTCAGGATGTCCGTCATCTTCCGCACGTCGGAAATCATCGGCACGCCTTGCAGCACCACCGTTTCCTCCGTCAGCACCGAAGCCGCGAGAATGGGCAGCGCCGCGTTCTTCGCGCCATCGACGCGCATCGTACCCTCCAGCTTTCTTCCGCCCCGCACAACAAACGCTTCCATCCGCGTCCACCTCCTGTGCTTCAGCCTATGCCGGAAAACAGGCGCTGTGCCAATTTCGCAGTTCAAATAGCTGATTCACGGGAAATATTGAGCAGGATGCCGATGGCTGCCATCGTGATGGAAATCGACGTACCGCCGGCGGAGAAGAACGGCAGGGGCAGCCCCGTCGTTGGCAGAATGCCCACAACCACGCCCATGTTGAGGAACGCCTGCACGCTGATGCTGCTGGTGATTCCTGCCGCCAGCAGCGTTCCGAACTTATCCGGGCAGCGCATGGCGATTCGCATTCCCCGCAGCATCAGCGCCACGAACAGCGCCACCACAATCAGGCAGCCCAGCAGCCCGAAATCCTCCCCCACGATGGCGAAGATGAAATCGCTCTCCGGGTACGGCAGATAGGCATACTTCTGCCGCCCCATGCCCAGCCCCATGCCGAAAATGCCGCCCGACCCGAACGCAATCAGCGACTGGCTGAGCTGGTAGCCCTCATCGCTCATCATGGAAAAGGGGTTACGGAAGGACAGAAGGCGCCGCCGCCGATACGGCTCCGACCATGCGTAGAACGCGCCCACGCCCAGCCCGCCGACGAGCATCAGCAGAATATGCCGCCACTTTGCGCCCGCCATAATGATGAGAATCAGGCTGACGATGAGGATTGACCCCGCGGTGGACAGGTTCGGCTGCTCCAGAATCAGCAGGAATACAACTCCCGGCACGACCAGCACTGGCACAATGCCCGTGAAGAGACGGCGGATGCGCTCGCCGCGGTAGGTCAGCGTCGTCGCCATATACAGCACCACAGCGAATTTCGCAATTTCTGACGGCTGGAAGGACAATCCACCCAGCGACAGCCACCGCCGCGAACCGTTGATGTACACGCCCACGCCCGGTATGATGACCAGCACCAGCAGCACCGCGGACAACGCCAATCCGCCCACCACGACATACGGATGCTGCCAGCAGCGGTACGGAATGCGGCTGGTGACGATGCACGCCGCCGTGCCCAGCCCAATGCCCAGCAATTGCTTGAGCACCTCGCTGTACGGGCTGCGCGTGGACGTGCCGGTATAGAACGTCGCGGAAAATAGAACCAGCAATCCCGCGAGCAGCAGCATGATGAGGATAATCACCAGCGTACCGTCCACGGGATTGCGTCTTTTCAGCGGTATTGCGGTCTGTCGCTTTTGTGCGCTTTTTACCTGAAGCATGTCTGCTCCTTTCTCAGCGCACAGGGATGGGATTATTTCAGTTCGCGCACAAGCTCCTTGAAGATGCGCCCGCGGCTCTCATAGTCCGAGAACATGTCAAACGACGCGCACGCCGGGGACAGCAACACATTCCACCCGTCGGAAGAAAGCGCGCGGCACTGGTCGATGGCGTCTTTGAGCGTCCCTGCGCGGTGCAGGTGCGTGTAGCCGTTTTCGCGGCAGGTGCGCTCAATCTGGTCGGCAGTCGCGCCAATCAGCACGGCTTCCTTGATGTAGGGCGATGCCAGCATTTCCTGCACCATCGGGGTGAAATCGCAGTGCTTGTCATAGCCGCCGAGGATGATGGCCGTCGGGCGCGTCATGGTCTGAATCGCCTTGATGGTGCTGTCCACGTTCGTGCCCTTGCTGTCATTGATGTAGCGAACGCCGTCCAGCTCGCGGACGAACTCGATGCGGTGCTCCACGCCTTGGAACGTCCGCAGGGTGTGGGCAATCACGTCCGGCTTCACGCCCATCGCGACCGCAATGCAGCACGCTGCCAGCGCGTTTTCGAGGTTGTGCGGGCCGGGAATGAACACGTCTTTCGCCGGGCAAATCGTCTCTTCCGCACCGTGGAAGCGCACGACGATTTCGCCATCCCGGACGAACGCGCCTTGCTCCACTTCCCGCTTGCGGCTGAACAGCATCACCTGCGCCCTCACCTGCCCAATCAGCGGTGCAAGTGCCGGGTCGTCCGCGTTGAACACGGCGACGTCCTCTGCCGTCATGTTCTGGAACTGCCGCATCTTCATCGCCGTGTAGACTTCCATCGTGCCGTGGCGATTGAGATGGTCTTCGGTAATATTGAGCAGCGCCGCCGCCTTCGGGTGGAACGTCTCCGCCGTCTCCATTTGGAAGGAAGAGACTTCGCAGACGAACAGGTCGTCGTCCTGACTGTCGAGACCTGCCGCGCTGTACGGATAGCCGATGTTGCCCACGACATGCGTCGTGCGTCCTGCATTGCGGAAGATTTCGCCCAGCAGCGTGACGGTCGTCGTCTTGCCGTTCGTGCCGGTAATCGCCACCATTTCGCCAGAGGACAGCTGATACGCCATTTCCAGCTCACCGGTGACGTAAACGCCCATTTCCTTCGCCTTCAAGACGAACGGCGCGTTGTCCGGCACAACGGGGCTGATGACCATTGCATCGATGCCGTCCAGGCACTCCATCGCCGGACAGCCCAGACGGCGCTCCAGCGGCAGATTCTCCAGCGGCTTCAGGCTGTCCCCCAGCTGTTCCGCCGCCTTGCTGTCATTGATGATAACGTGCGCGCCTGCCTTGCACAGCAGCTGTGCCGCCGCAATCCCACTGCGCGCCATGCCGACCACCAGCACGCGCTTGCCCGCGTATTTTTCCGTATTGCGCATGATTTTTCGCTCTCCTTACACGATGACCGAAATAACCGCCAGCGCCGTCAGCACCAGCGTCACCACGGTATACATCAGCACGATTTGCGTTTCCTTCATGCCGCACTTCTCAAAATGATGGTGCAGCGGCGACATTTTGAACAGCCGCCGGGGCGTTCCGTAGATTTTACGGGTCGCCTTGTAATAGTAGCGCTGCAAAATGACGCTCACGCTGGACATGCAGCAGGTGAAGCCAATCAGCAGCAGCAGGAACGGCTGACGCAGTAGCATCGCCATACCGACCACCGCGCCGCCGATGAACATCGACCCGGTGTCGCCCATGAACACCTTTGCCGGATAGCGGTTGTAGCGCAGGAAGCCGAGGCAGCCGCCGCACAGTGCCGCCGCGAAAATGGCAATCGCGCTGTAATTATCCTGCAAAGCGCGCGCCGCATCAGGGTCGTCGGGAATTTTTACCATCGGAATGCCGAACGAGCCGCCGTTCAGGTGCTGATAGACCGTCACGGCGCTGAGGCCCGCAATCACCGCCCAACCCATGCAGCCGACACTCGTCACGCTGGACAGGATGCCGTCGATGCCGTCCTGCAGGTTCGCGCTGTTGGTCATAAACAGCACCGTCAGCGCCAGCAGCGGAATATACCACAGCCCTAAGTCCCATTCGGTATTCGCAAACGGCAGCAGCACTTTGCTCCCCTGCGTGAAGTAGCACCAGACCGAGAAGCCGAGGCACACCACGGACAAGCCGATTATCTTCTGCCACGGGGTCAGCCCTTCGGAACGGTGCTTGACTGCCTTCGTCCAGTCGTCCGCCAGACCAACTGCCATCGACCCCAGCGATACAAGCAGCAGCGGCAGAATCGTCGTCACCCACGCGCCGGTATACGCCGCGCACAGCACAAACGATACGATGCAGCCCAGCGCAATCATCAGCCCGCCCATAATCGGCGTGCCGCGCTTTTTCAGGTGCTCCTTCGGGCCGAGTTCGTTCTCGCTCGTTTTCATTTGGTGACCGCGCAGCCATTCAATCAGCTTCGGGCCGGTCGCCAGCGCAATCGCCGCAGACAGCACCAGCGCAAGCAGTACATTTGTCAGCATAGGTAATCCTTCCTTATTATCGGGTATTCAATGCGCAGCAGCTTACTCGCCGCGCAGTTCCGTCAGCAGCTCCTGCACGACAACTTTCTCGTCGAACGGCCGCTTGACGCCCATTGTCTCCTGATACGTCTCGTGACCCTTGCCGCACAGGACGATGATGTCGCCTTCCCGCCCGATTTCCAGCGCGTGGCGGATGGCGTCCCGACGGTTCTCGATGACGACGTACTCGCCCGTCGTCTCTTTGATGCCCTCTTCGATTTCGTGCAGGATTTCCATCGGATCTTCCGTGCGCGGATTGTCACTGGTGAGGATGCACAAATCCGCCAGTTCGCCGCCGATGCGTCCCATAATCGGGCGCTTGCCCTTATCGCGGTCGCCGCCGCAGCCGAAGAGCGCAATCAGCCGCTTCTTGGTGAACGTGCGGCAGGTGCGCAGGATGTTGCTCAGTGCATCCGGCGCATGGGCGTAGTCCAGAATCACGCGGTACGGCGTATTCGTCGGCAGCATTTCAATGCGCCCAGGCACACTGCGGATGCTTTCCAGCCCTGCGCGGACATTCTCCGGCGACACGCCCAGAATCAGCGCGCACGCCGCCGCGGACAAGGCGTTGTAGACGTTGAACATGCCCGTCATGCGCAGGTTGATTTGGATGTATTCCGCGTTGCGCAGCCGCAGCTCAAAGGACACGCCGTTTTCGGTAATCTCAATGTCGCGCGCGAACAAATCCGCCTCCGCCGCAATGCCGTAGGTCATATGCGGAATTGTCACGTCGCGCAGCAGCTCCGCCGCCCGCTCGTCATCGGCGTTAATGGCGGCATTTTTCGCCATACCGGAGGTGAAGAACGCCTTTTTGCACTGGAAGTAGTTCTCCATCGTACCGAAGTAGTCCAGATGGTCTTGGCTGAGGTTGGTGTAGCAGCCACACTCGAACGTCATGCCGTCCAGCCGGTGCATATCCAGCGCGTGCGCCGACACCTCCATAACGACCACCTGCACGCCTGCCTGCACCATCTCGTTCAGGTCGCGCATGAGGTCAATCGGATCGGGCGTGGTCTTGCTGGACGGGATGTGCTTCTCGCCGATCATGTTGCCCGTCGTACCGACCAGCCCGCACTTGAAGCCCGCCTGTTCGCAGATAGACTTGACCATGTAGCTGGTCGTCGTCTTGCCCTTCGTGCCGGTAATGCCCACGAAGCGCATTTTCCGCTCCGGATGATTAAAGAACGCCTCGCAGATTCTCGCCATCGCCGCGCGGCCATTGCTTACCAGCACCTGCGGCACGTTCACATCGTCCAGGAAGCGTTCCACTACCAGTGCCACGCAGCCATTTTGCACCGCCTGCGGGGCATACTGATGCGCATCAAAATGTGCGCCGGCAAAGCAGAAGAAGATGCCGTTTTCGGTCTTTTCCCGGCTGTTGGAACACAGCGCCGCAATCTCCACGGACATATCGCCCCTGGTTTCCAGCAAGTACGGCACTTCCTTGACAAGCTGTCTCAGTTCCATCGTCAATTAGCTCCTTTATTCGTCATCCCCGGCCATCAGCAGAAAAATCGTTGTGCCGGGCTGTACATATTCTCCCGCTGCAGGGCTTTGCTCTGTGCACAGCCCCTGCCCCGTCATGGACATCATTAGTCCCCGCTGGCGCACAAGGCGCGCGCAATCTACATCGCCCAAGCCAGTCAGGTCAGGCACACAGACCAGCTCTTCCGGTGTCAGCTCCTCTGAACCGGCGGTGTAGAGCATCACATGCCCGCCTTTGACGAGCTTCGCGCCCGCCGGCGGCAATTGATCCAGCACGACGGTGTTCGCGCCGTCCGTCACGCTTTCCAATCCCACCTGTGACAGTTTACGCTTTGCATCGCCAATCGTCAAGCCTTTCAGCGCAGGAACTTCAATTTCTTCATCTTTTTCGTCATTTTCCGGGTCAATTCCGAGGTACGGCAGCATTTCCTGCATGATTTGCCGGGCAAAAGGCGCCGCCGTCGTGCCGCCATAATCAATCGGCACGTCCGCCTCCTTGACAATGACGAGGATGCTCACCTGCGGATCATTCACCGGCGCGAAGCCGTAGAACGACCCGATGTGCGTGTCGCGCACGACGCGTCCATTCTTGTAAACCTGTGCCGTGCCGGTTTTGCCGCCGATGCGGTATCCAGCAATCGCCGCGTTCTTGCCGCCGCCTTCTGAGACGACACGTTCCAGCAGCAGCCGCATCGTGTCGCTCGTTTCCGGGCGAATTGGCGCTGCCATCACCGTCGGGTGAAAGCGCTCCAGTGTCTCCCCGTCCGGCGTTTGAATTTCGCTGACGATGTAGGGTTTCATCAGCTTTCCGCCGTTGATGACGGAGTTTGCCGCCATCATCATCTGAATCGGCGTGAGCGCGACGGACTGTCCGAAGCCGATGCGCGCCAGGTCCATGCGTTTGACGTTCCGCGACGTGATGAGGATGCCCGGCGACTCCCCCGGCAGGTCAATGCCCGTCTTTTTGCCCAGCCCGAACGCCGTCAGGTAGCGGTAGAACGTATCCGTCCCCATCCGCAGCGCCAGCTCGACAAACACCGGGTTGCAGCTGTTTTTCAGCCCATCTGCCATCGTCTCCGCGCCGTGCGGCCGTCCCCAGCAGCGGATGGTGTCGCCGTCAACGGTGATTTTCGCCGAGCAGTAGAAAGAATCCTGCGGCGTTGTCACCCCGCTGTCCAACGCGGATGCCGCCGTGAGAATTTTGAACGTGCTGCCCGGCTCGTAAACGTCGGAAATCGCGGTCAGGCGCATCAGCTCCGTCAGCGTCTCCGCGTCGTTGCGCGGCGGATCGTTCGGGTCGTAGCATGGGTTCATGCACATCGCCAGAATCGCGCCTGTTTTCACGTCGCTGACAAGGCAGATGACCGACTGCGCCTGATTGACTTCAATGCACTCGCGCATCGCCTTTTCGACCATCTCCTGAATTTCCGCGTCAATCGTCAGCACCAAACCGCACCCCTGCTGCGACGGGATGTACCAGCCTTCCGTGCCGTCCAGCTGCCGATTGCGCGCGTCCACCTGCCGCAGATAGCTGCCCTCCGTGCCGCGCAGGACATCCTCATAGCGGCTTTCCAGCCCGGACTGCCCCTCGCTGTCCACCGTCGTCAAGCCCAGCACTTGGCTGAGCAGCGCTCCATACGGGTAGTAGCGGCAGATATCCTCGTCAAAGGACAGCGCCTTCAAGCCGCTGTCCTCCGGCGCCTCTGACCGCAGCTGACGCAGGGCATCGACCGTCTCGCGGCTGACCTGCCGCTTTAAGATAATCGACCCCTTTGTCTTGTCCTGCAATCGTTTTCGTGCCGTCTCTTTGTTGATGTTCAGCACCGGCTCGATACTGTCGAGAAACTTCTCCGTGTTGCTGACCAGCCGCGGGTCAGCGGTGACGATGTACGCCGTCGCGGAGATGGCGAGCGTTCGCCCCTTTCGGTCGGTAATCGTGCCGCGTCGCGCCGTAACAATGCCAGCTTTCGTCCACTGACGAATGCCCCGCTCGGTCAGAGAGGCAGCCTCGGAGGTAGTGAGAACGGCAATGCGCGCCGCCGCCAGCAGGAACAAGCCCGTCAGCACCAGCGTCATCAGCCAGATTCGCTTGCGTACCAGCAGTTCCGGATGCATGTCCGTCCTCCTGATTCGCGTTTTTGCGGCTTATTGCTGTGGATTGCGGATTCGATTACTGCATATGCATCAGCAGCGCCACGTCCGTGGTGGTCATGGTGTTCTGCGCGCCCTCCTGCAGGCCGCAGATAGCATCCGGCACGCCGGACAGTTCCACCACCTGCACGTTCTTGCCTTCCTTCATCCCCAGCTTCTGCGCCCGCTGCAAAAGCGACTGTTCCTTCGTCGCGACGCTGATTTGCGCCTGCAGGGTGTCGTTCTCCTGCTGCTTCGCGTTGATGTTCGTCGTCCGGACACCAATCTGGGTGCTGACGTTCTGAATCTGCGACTGCAAGTTCAGCCAGAAGAAGCCCATCACGAACAGGCACACCGCCACTACCAGCATCGCCAGCCCCGAATGCAGCCCCTGCCGCGAAACGAGAATACTGTGCTGCCGTTCCTGCTGCTGCGGCACATCCGCCCGGCGTCGCGTGCCCGTGTTCTGCCAGCAGCCTGCACCGAAGCTGACCGTCGCCCGATAGTTATCCATATACGGCTGCTCACCCTTGAAATCGATGTTGAAGTTAAAGCTATGGTCAATGCTCTTCCGCATTTCGCGGAGAGCGCGTTCCTCATCGCGCGGATCTGCGAAGGGGGCGGATTTGCGCTTGCTCCACAGCCGCGCCCTGTCGTTCATCATACTGTATGCCTCCTCTGCCTGAAAAATGCCATTGTTTCAGCGGATAGAACCGTTATTCTTTCTCGTCCTCGCCGTCTTCCAGCTCGTCAATCGCTGCCCACGTCGCATTCAGGTTATCCTTGAACAGCTCGAAGTTCGCCATGTTGTTGATTGTCGCCGCCACGCGCAGATGGTCGTCGTTGCCCATAATGTCAACGTCCTTCTCTTCGCCCAGCATCATGCTGCGCAGTTTTGCCGGCAGCAGCACGCGTCCCTGCGCGTCACACTCCTGATCCGTATAGGACATGGAGTTAAACCACTGCATGTAGTTCATCAGCTGTGCATTTTTCTTCTTGCGGTTCAGCCGCTCATAATGCTCGCACAGGCGCATAAAGACCATTTCGGGGTAAATTGCAATGGACTTGAAGTCAAATTCCGGTGCAATCACAAACCGCTCGCCCAGTTCCTGCCGGAACGCCAGCGGAATCACCAGACGGCCCTTGCCGTCCAGCGAATGATTATAGGTGCCGCGGAAACGCTTTCTCTGTTTTTCAAGAATCTGCTCGTCAGAAAGGGGTACATTTGTGCGCATATTAGTGGGGGTCAGGCGTTCATTTTGCCCAACTTGGTTCTCATCCACACGCTCACCCCCACCAAATTCACAAAATAGGTCGTCAATCACACGAAATGGCACTCTTATCATACCGCCGCGATTCGGAAATTGCAAGTGTTTGCAGGCACTTTTTTCGATGAAATTTTTGCCCGCTTCCAGTTTTCTTTCATCTTTTCGTAATATTCGACAGGGGCAATGTGTCATCGCCGCCCAAAAACGGGAAACAATCGTTCTTTTTCGAGTGATTCTGTCCGTCACTTTTGGGAGCGGTTCTCCATTCAGGCATATTTTTCGCTGAATAAGTGGTTTCTACGCCCAAAAACAAAAAAAGACGGCATAAACCGTCTTTTTGGGGATGTAACAAATATTTAAGAATTGCTTATTGTGGTCATCAGCGGCACTTCCGTCAGCCGGAAGCCCAGCGCGTCGCAGGAGGTCAGCCGATAATGGATGCCTTCATGCTCGCCGTTGAACCCCGCGCGGATTCCTGCCCCGTGCAGATGACCGTACACCACCGTATGCACCCTGTGCCGCGCAAGCACCTGCGTGAACGGCGTATCCAGCACGGTCAGCAGCAGCGGCGGATAGTGGAGCATGACGACAATCGGCTTCTGCCCCTGCGCCAGTTTCTCCGCCGCGCAGATCGCCATATCCAGCCGCAGCAGTTCACGGTTCAGGATGCGCTCATCCTCCGGCGCAAGCGGCGCGTCGCCCGTGGGGAACATCCACCCGCGCGTGCCGCAGACGACAAAATCCCCCATATCCAGCGCGTCATGCTGCAAGGCGCTCATGCCTTCCGGCAGCACCCGCCGCAGTTTGGAGACACTGTTCCACCAGTAATCGTGATTGCCCTTGATGAGCACCTTGCGCCCCGGCAGCGCGCCAATCTTCTGCAAGTCCGGCACGGCGCGCTCCAGCTGCATGGCCCACGAGATATCGCCGGGAATCAGCACGACATCCCCGTCCTTAACACGCGCGCGCCAATCCGCCGCGATATGCGCAAAGTGATTCTCCCAGTGGTCGCCGAAAATATCCATCGGCTTTTCCTCGCCGCCGGGCAAATGCAAATCACCGATGGCAAACAGCGTCATGTGTCCTCCTTGCGCGGCGCGGACAGGTCACATATCGTCGTCCGCGTCCTCGTCGTCATCCTCGTTGGCTTCGTCTTCCTGCATTCCTTCCAAAGAAGTCATTTCGCCCGCCATCTTCGTGTATTCGCCGTCGGTTTCTTCCGGCAGCATCTGAATTTCGTCCATCGAGCCGACGTCGTCCATGTCCGTCAGGCTGCGCGGCGTCACCTGTTCGCCGTCGCCGTCACCGGAATCGTCGGACGCAGCGCCCACGCTCTCCGCCGCCTGCGCGTTCATTTCCTTCAGGCAGAACAGGCAGATATCGCGTCCCGGCAGTGCGGGATTCTCGTTGCATACGCTGCACATTTCCACGTCGTCCTGCCCGCCTTCGCCCTTCATCTCGCGCATACACACCTTGCAGTACTTGTCGCCGGGCGTCGTGATGTAGTTCAGTTCACACCGCGGGCATTGAACATACTTCTTCATAAGAAGATTCCCTCCTAAAATTCAGACCGCCGGGTGTTTTTTCCGTCCGGCACATTCTGTGGTAGTTATTTCCTTGGAAAGCCGCTGGGGATTTTCTTGCGTCTCCAAAAGTTATATGTTACAATCATGTTACGATTTTTGTTGGAAATCGTAATAACTTTCGGAGGAGCTTGCAATGAACAAGAAGTACGCGGCGCTTTTCACTGCGTCCGCCCTGTTGCTCACCAGTCTATCGGCTGCTGAGAACTTCCCGACGTCGCAGTTCGATTATGATGGATGGTATCGCCCGAACGGAACAGTCTGTCCCGCGCAGGATGCCGTCGCAACACCCCGTCCAACCGCCACACCTGCCAGCGCGCCGTTGAAAACGCCTGCACCTTCCACGGGGGATGATTATACTACACCATCGTCGCAAGTGCAAGAGGAAATTCTGCTGAATTTGCTCAATCAGGAACGAATTGCGCAGGGACTTTCGCCTTTGACGCTCGACGCGGAGCTTTCCCGCATTGCGCGCATCAAATCCGCCGACATGCGCGACAACCATTACTTTGCGCATGAGTCCCCCACCTACGGTCATGTCAGCGACATGCTGAAAACGTTCGGCTATTCCTTCTCCGGTGCGGGCGAGAACATTGCGCACCATGCCACCACGGAAAAGGCGCACGCCGCGTTCATGTCCTCGGACGGACACCGCCGCAACATTCTCTCCAGCGCTTGGCAGAAGGTTGGGCTGGGCATCGTCTACGACGCGAACGGTTACGTTTATGTGACGGAGATTTTCGTCCGCTGACCCTTTTTCGCCCCTTCCAGTCTCGGAAGGGGCATTTTGTCATGTACCAATCCTGATGGTCGGCTGCGCGACAGGGGGCAGCGGCACTTCCGGCGTCTCCCTCGTTTCGGATGATTCCGCCGTGACGGACATCGTTTCCTTCGTCAGCGGCACGCCGTTTGTCACCTGCACCGGCCGATGGCAGCGGATGCCGCGGTTCATGCCCTCCACACCGGGGAGCGACACGCCGCGCGCGTGGAGAACAGCGCGTCCGGCGGCGCTTCGGCGCGGATTCGGCGCATTGAGCGGGGCATCCAGCGACATTTGCACGGCGTTTTCCACCGCGCGCGCCACTTCCGGCGTTACGGGCAGGTAGACCAGCTCGGCGCGGGGAAAAATCAGGTTGCGCGGCACATCAGCGTGGGCATTGGGTTTCTTTTTCATTGCTGCACTCCTCCATCCAGCCGGATTCTCCGGGCAGTTCCCATCGTATGCGGCGGATGAAAGATGTGTGTCAGGCTTCCGGCGCTTCTTCTTCCGGCGCAAGCACCTTTTCCAGAAGCGTCAGCAGCTGGTCGCGCCCCGTGCCGTCTTCAGACGACCAGCAGATGACCTCCCACGGTTGCACAAGCAGGGCGCGGCAGATAGGCGCAAGCTGCTTCTGTCGTGCGCCGCGGCTGATCTTGTCCGCCTTGGTGGCAATCACGGTGAACGGGATGCCCATCTGGCGGAGGAAGAGGTTCATCTGCTTATCGTCCTCGGTCGGCTCGTGGCGGATATCCACAAGGCACAGGACGTGGCGCAGTTCATCGGACTGCTCGAAGTAATCCTGCATCATTTTGCCCCAGCGGAGTTTTTCCTGCTTATCGACCTTTGCGAAGCCGTAGCCGGGCAGGTCAATCAAATGGAAGCTGTCGTTGAGCAGGAAGGCGTTGATGAGCCGGGTTTTTCCGGGCGTTTGGGACGTGCGCGCGAGGGAACGGCGGTTGCAGAGCTTATTGATGAGGCTGCTTTTGCCGACGTTGGATTTTCCGGCGACGGCAATCTGCGGCAGTCCGACGCCCTCGAATTTCCCGTACTGCGCCATAGAGGTAATAAATTCTGCTTTTTTGATTTCCAATTTCGTATCTCCTTTTGGGGTATGAGTGGCTTTTGGGGGATGTGCGACTTCTTTTGGTGTTCCGGATGCTCGGTCGCGCCAATGGGCGCGACAATGTGCGGCAAGTTGAAAGAGCAAGTTGGGAGGCGCTTCTGAGGAAGCGCGAAGTTACTGGCAGGGACGCTTCGCTGCCTGCGCCTTGTTGACTTTTCCTTTTGGATTGGTCAGACGAGGAACAGTTGGGGCGCTGCCCCAAACCCCACCAGAGGCGCCGCCTCTGGACTCCGCAAGGGGCATTGCCCCTTGACCCCTTCGCGCGATTGAGTTGGTCGCACTTCCCTACTTTTTCCGCGTGCTTATCCGCTTTCTGCCCTTAACTCTTCCGTTTTTCCGGCATCCTCACCAGCGCATTTTCCAGCACCTGCTCAATCTGCTCCACGCACACAATCTTAAACTGACTCAGCACATGCGGCGGAATCTCTTCTAAATCCTTCTGATTTTCCTTCGGAATAATCAGCGTCGTAATCCCCGCCCGATACGCAGCCAGCGTCTTTTCCTTCAATCCGCCAATCGGCAGCACACGCCCGCGCAGGGTAATTTCCCCCGTCATCGCCACATCATTGCGCACGGGAATCCCCGTCAGCACAGACACCAGCGCCGTCGCCATCGTCACACCCGCGGATGGGCCATCCTTCGGCACAGCGCCTTCCGGCACATGGATGTGGATATCAACATCTTTGTAGAAATCATCTGCCAGTCCCAAATCAGCGCAGTGCGCGCGAACGTAGGAGAACGCGGCTTCGGCGGATTCCTTCATCACGTCGCCAAGCTGTCCCGTCAGGCGCAGACCGCCCTTGCCGGGCATGGTCAGGCACTCGACTTCCAGCGTTTCGCCGCCGACGGTGGTGTACGCAAGACCGTTGACAATGCCCACGCGCGGCTCTTTCTCCGGCAGTTCGCGGGTGAAACGCGGCGCGCCGAGGTACTGGTGCAGCACCTTTTCGGTCACGGTAACTTCGGTTTCGCCCTCGTCGAGCATCGTCACGGCGGCCTTGCGGATGACCTTGGCAATCGTACGTTCCAGCGTGCGGACGCCGGCTTCGCGTGTGTAGCCCTCAATCAGGCTGCGCATCACGCGGTCGCTGATTTTCACCGTCCCGGCATCCAGCCCGTGTTCTTTCACCTGCTTGGGCAAAAGGTGGCGCTTGGCGATTTGCAGCTTCTCCTCTTCCGTGTACGACGGCACTTCGATAACCTCCATGCGGTCGAGCAGCGGCGTGGGGATGGTGTCGATGCTGTTGGCGGTGGTGATGAACATGACGCGGCTGAGGTCGAAGGGCAGTTCGAGATAGTGGTCGCGGAATGCGCCGTTCTGTTCGCCGTCGAGCACCTCCAGCATGGCGCTGGCAGGGTCACCGCGGAAATCGTGGCTCATCTTGTCGATTTCGTCGAACAGGAATACCGGGTTCATCGTGCCTGCCTGCTTCATGCCGGAGATAATCCGCCCCGGAATCGCGCCGATATATGTCCGGCGATGGCCGCGGATTTCCGCCTCGTCACGCACGCCGCCGAGCGACACCTGCACGAACTGCCGCCCAACTGCCTTGGCGATTGCGCGAACGATGGACGTTTTGCCCACGCCGGGCGGGCCGACGAAGCACAGAATCGGGCCGCGCATATCCTGCTTGAGCTTGAGCACCGCCAGATATTCGACGATGCGCTCCTTGACCTTCTCCAGCCCGTAGTGATCCTGCGCCAGCACCTTCCGCGCGCGCTTCAAATCCAGATTATCAGTCGTCTGCTTGCCCCACGGCAGGTCGAGAATCCACTCGATATACGTCCGGGACATGCCGACTTCCGGTGTGCCGGGCGTCATCCGGGACAGGCGCTCCAGCTCCTTGTCCACGCGTTGACGCGCTTCGTCGTTCAGCGGCGTATTCTTGGCGCGTTCGCGAAGCTCCTCCACATCCGTCGCGTCGGTATCGCCCAGTTCGGTCTGGATGGCCTTCATATGCTCGCGCAAATAATAATCCTTCTGATTTTTGTCAATCTGTTTCTTGACGCGCTCCTGCACCTGCTTTTCCACGCCGGTCAGTTCAATTTCGCGGCTCAAAATGGTGCAGAGGCGTTCCAGACGGCGCTGAATATCGAATTCTTCCAGAATCTGCTGGCGATCTTCCAGCTTCGTCAGGATATTTGCGGCAATCAGGTCAGCAATCTGCTCGGCGTCATCCACATCCCGGATGGACGCAATCGTCTCCTGGCTGACTCGCTGGCTCGCGCGGGCATAGGCATCAAAATAATCCTTCGCCGTGCGCACCAGCGCCGCCAGCTCCATTTCGTCCTCCGGCGCGGTCACTTTCGGCAGGTGGATGCGTCCCAGCAGGAACGGTTCTTCCTGCGTCACAGTAGTCAATTCGCCGCGCGTTTCACCCTCCACCAGCACACGCAGGCTGTCGCCGGGCAGATTCATCACCTGCCGAATATTGGCGATTGTGCCGACGGTGCACAAATTTTCCGGGGTAGGGTCTGGGTCATCCACATCCTTCTGCGCCACGAGGAAAATCTTCTGGTCATTCATCATCGCTTCCTGCAGAGCGGCGACAGACTTCGGGCGGCCGACGTCAAAGTGCAGCACCATGTGCGGGAATACCATCAGCCCCCGCAGCGCCAGCACCGGCATCGTCAGATTGGTTTTCTTTCTGGGCATAGTTCCTCCTCATCGGACGCGGCGAACCAGAGCGTATCATGCCGCGTCCACGCTCGAACGGCGCTTCCCGTCCGGCAAAGATATAGTATACATATTCCGCCACGGTTTGACAAGCGAAAAAACATATGATGTAACGATTTTTTTCTGCGAGAATGTAAATTTTTCGTCGTTCTGCGTCACGCACTGGGTTCTGCAGCAGCCGCGGCGACCTTCTCCGTCATCGGCAGTGGACTGTGAATCAGCTTCTTCGCCGTCTTTGTGTGCACAAGCATTGCTGACAGCGCCTGATGCACATCGTCAATTCCTTGCACATCAATGCCCGCGATATGCAGCGTCTCCGCGTCGTTCTCCTTGGGAATCAGCACGCGCAGCAGCCCTGCCTGACACGCGGCCTCCACCTTCTGCGGTACGCCGCCGACCGCCTTCACTTTCCCCTGCACGGTAATTTCACCCGTGACCGCCATCGTGCCTTCCACTGGCGTATCGGTCAGCGCGCTGACCGCAGCGACCGCCATCGCGACGCCTGCCGACGGGCCGTCAACGGGCATTCCACCGGGAAAATTGATGTGCAAATCGGTGTTTTCCAGTGTGTATCCGAGGCTTTTCAGCAGTGTGCGGACATTCTCCGCCGCGCCGTGTGCCGTCGAGCGGCGGCGCATCTTGTGCCCCTCCTGCCCGATTTCTTCCTCATCAATAATGCCCGTCACGGTGATTTCGCCGTGTCCCGGCGTCGCGACCGCCTCCAAATCCAGCAGCGCGCCCTGATTTTCGCCATATACCGCCAGCCCATGCACCACGCCAACGCGGTTCGAGACATCCGCCTTCTGCTGGGCGTGGATGGTGTAATGCCCGCTCTGCACCACCCACGCCACGTCCTCTGGCAGAATCATCGTGCGCTCGTCCATTTGCGCCAGTCCCGCGCACATCTGCACAATATTCACCGCGTCGCGTCCGCAGGCGGCATAGCGCCCGATGGTTTCCGCCTCCTGCTTCGCCATCGCGCAGCCCGCGCGTTCCGCTGCGCCGGAGGCAATCAGGGCAATTTCTTCCGGTGTCAGCGCACGGAAAAAGACTTCCATGCACCGCGAGCGCAGAGCGGGGCTGATTTCTGACGGACTGCGCGTCGTTGCGCCGACAAGCCGAAAATCCGCCGGAAGCCCATTGTGGAAAATGTCGTGGATATAGCGCGGAATCGTCGCGTCATCCGGATTATAATACGCGCTGTCCAGCATCACGCGGCGATCCTCCAGCACCTTCAGCAGCTTGTTCATCTGCACCGGATGCAGTTCGCCGATTTCATCCAGAAACAGTACCCCGCCATGCGCTTTGGTGACCGCGCCGGGCTTGGGCTGCGGCACGCCCTGTGCGCCCAGCTGCCCCGCGCCCTGATAAATCGGGTCATGAACACTGCCGATGAGCGGGTCGGCAATCGCGCGTTCATCAAAGCGCACGCACGTCGCATCCACCTCGATGAACGGCGCATCCTCGCGGAAAGGCGTCCCCTGCGACTGCTTCGCCGCCTCCAGCACCAGCCGCGCCGCGCAGGTCTTGCCGATGCCGGGCGGGCCGTAAATCAGCACATGCTGCGGATTCGCGCCGCAAAGAATCGCCTTCAGGCTGCGAATGCCATCCTCCTGACCAATCACGTCACTCATTTTCGTCGGGCGCACCTTTTCCGCCAGCGGCTCTGACAGGTGAATCGACCGCAGGTGGCGCATCCGCTCCATTTCGCGGTTGCTCTCCCGCCCGTGCGCCGGCTCTTTCTGCCGCGACTGGCGCAGCTGCCGGAAAAAGTACAGTCCGACCACCACCGACACCACCAGCTGGATGACGACCAGCATTGTTGCAAACATGCGCAAAACCTCCCTTGCGTTTCATCGACCGCAGTATGCCCGAAGCGGCGCAAAACCATGCCCGAATGAAGGTTTTGCTGCAATTTTTCTTTCTGCCGTGGATACAGTCCTTGTTTGTCCGCGCCATCAACACCACAAGATATAGTGTACCGCTTTCATCCGCGAAAGCGGCATTCTTTCGCCCGCATTCTTGGTACATCAGGCGAAAACCCGCCATTTTCAAGGGTTTGTAAGGCTTTTCATGAAGTTGTCGATTTTTTGCGCGTTTTGTGATTTTGCCTATTGCATTATACAACATCTTGTGATAGAATATCTGTGGTTCGGAAGCAGTTCCCTACTGACCCCCATCCACGCGGATGATTTGGGGACGGCGGCGTTCATTCGCCGGTTTCCGGCACACATTTCAACATCAGGAGGTCAACCATCATGTACAATTTTGAGCAGTGGAATGGCTTCAAGGGTTCCATCTGGAAGGAAGAAGTCAACGTTCGCGACTTTATCCAGAAGAACTATAAGCCTTACGACGGTGACGAATCCTTCCTGGTCGGCCCGACCGAAGCGACCGACAAGCTGTGGGGCGCTCTGCAAAAGCTGCAGAAGGAAGAACGCGCCAAGGGCGGCGTCCTGGATATGGACACCGAGATTGTTTCTACCCTGACTTCCCATAAGCCCGGCTACATCGACGAAGACCTGAAGGATCTGGAGAAGGTCGTGGGTCTTCAGACGGACAAGCCCCTGAAGCGCGCCTTCATGCCCTTCGGCGGCATCCGCATGGCGGAACAGTCCTGCACCGAGAACGGCTACACCCCCGCTCCCGAACTGCACAAGATCTTCACCGAATATCACCTGACGCACTCCGACGCGGTCTTCATGGCGTACACGCCTGAAATGCGCGCGGCCCGCAAGTCCCACATCATCACCGGTCTGCCGGACACCTATGGCCGCGGCCGTATCGTGGGCGACTATCGCCGTGTTGCGCTGTACGGCATCGACGTGCTGATTGCTGAAAAGCAGCATGATTTCGCCAACTGCGGCGACGGCACGATGACCGACGACGTCATCCGTCAGCGTCAGGAAATCACCCTGCAGGTGAACGCCCTGAAGGACATGAAGGTCATGGCCGCGTCCTACGGCTACGACATCTCCAAGCCCGCCAGCAACGCGCACGAAGCGTTCCAGTGGCTGTACTTCGGCTATCTGGCCGCCATCAAGACCCAGAACGGCGCTGCCATGTCTGTCGGCCGTATCTCCACCTTCCTCGACATTTATGTCGAGCGTGACCTCGAAAACGGCGTCATCACCGAGGCCGAGGCGCAGGAGCTGGTTGACCACATCGTCATGAAGTTCCGTATGGTCAAGTTTGCCCGCATCACCTCCTATCAGGAGCTGTTCTCCGGCGACCCCGTCTGGGCGACGCTGGAAGTCGGCGGCACTGGTTTGGACGGCCGTTCCATGGTCACCAAGAACGACTATCGTTTCCTGCACACGCTGGAAAACATGGGCCCGTCTCCGGAACCCAACATGACCGTTCTGTACACCTCCCGTCTGCCGGAAGCCTTCAAGAAGTACGCGGCGCACATCTCCATCGTCTCCTCTTCCATCCAGTATGAGAACGATGACGTGATGAAGCCCGTCTGGGGCGACGACTACTCCATCTGCTGCTGCGTGTCTGCTACCCAGACCGGCAAGGAGATGCAGTTCTTCGGCGCTCGCGCGAACCTGCTGAAGGCGCTGCTGTACGCCATCAACGGCGGCATGGACGAGAAGCTGAAGACCCAGGTTGGTCCCTGCTACGCGCCCATCACCACCGATGAACTGACTTGGGACATCGTCAAGCCCGCTTACCTGCGTATGCTCGACTGGCTGGCTGGCCTGTATGTCAACGTGCTGAACCTGATCCACTACATGCACGACAAGTACTACTACGAAGCGGCTGAAATGGCGCTGATCGATACCCATGTGAAGCGCTCCTTCGCGACCGGTATCGCTGGCTTCTCTCACTGCGTTGACTCCATCAGCGCTTTGAAGTATGCCAAGGTCACCGCTATCCGCGACGAATCCGGCATGGTTTACGACTACAAGACCGAGGGCGAGTTCCCGAAGTACGGCAACGACGACGACCGTGCGGACGACATCGCCAAGTGGCTGCTGAAGACCTTCATCGACATGGTGAAGAAGCATCACACCTACCGCAATTCCGAGCCCAGCACTTCCATCCTGACCATCACCTCCAACGTCGTATACGGCAAGGCCACCGGTTCTACGCCTGACGGCCGCCGCGCTTGGACGCCCCTCGCGCCCGGTGCGAACCCCTCCTACGGCGCGGAGCAGAATGGTCTGGTTGCGTCCCTGAACTCCACCGCGAAGCTGCCCTATCACTGGGCGCTGGACGGCATCTCCAACACCCAGACCATCAACCCCGATGCGCTGGGCCATGCTGCCGGCGAGCGCGTGAACAACCTCGTGCAGGTCATGGACGGCTACTTCGATCAGGGTGCGCATCACCTGAACGTGAACGTGTTCGGCAAGGAAAAGCTGCTGGACGCCATGGAGCATCCGGAGAAGGAAGAATACGCGAACTTCACCATCCGTGTTTCCGGCTATGCCGTGAAGTTCATCGACCTGACCCGTGAGCAGCAGCTGGACGTTATCGCCCGTACCTGCCACACCCGCATGTAATCCCCTGTTGGAAACCTTCACCCGGCGGACGGCAACTTCCGCCGGGTTTTTTCTGTCCAGAGGCACGAATTTCCCCGAAAAAACGGCTTTTCCTGTTTACAGGCGCGCTTTTTCGGGTATAATAGAGGTGGCGGATTATCCGCCCGAATCCCTCGCAAGGAGTTTAGAAACATGAGCAATCCGAATCCCAACATCAAGGGACGTATTCATTCGTTTGAATCTTTCGCGCTGGTGGATGGTCCCGGCGTTCGCTGCGCCGTTTTCCTCTACGGCTGTGCGCTGCGCTGCAAATTCTGCCATAACCCCGATACATGGTGCCCTTCGTCCATCAGCCAAACGAAGGAAATGACCGCACGCGAGCTGTTCGACAAGGCAATTCGCTATAAGCCTTACTGGAAGAACAACGGCGGCATCACCGTTTCCGGCGGCGAACCGCTGGTGCAGCTGGACTTTGTGACCGAGTTCTTCCGGCTGATGAAGAAAGAGGGCGTGCACACCTGCGTGGACACGGCAGGTCAGCCCTTCCGCCGCGACCCGGAGTGGCTCGACCGCTTCAATGAGCTGATGAGCCTGACCGACCTGTTCATGCTCGACCTGAAGCAGTTCGACAGCAAGCTGCATGTGGAGCTGACCGGCAAAGATAACGCGAACATCCTCGACATGGCGCGCTATCTGTCCGACAACGGCAAGGAAATGTGGATTCGCCACGTCCTCGTGCCGGGTGTGACCGACGACGAGAACGACCTGCGCAAGATGAGCGACTTTATCGCAAGCCTCAAGACTGTCAGCCGTGTGGAAATTCTGCCGTACCACACGCTGGGTGTATCGAAGTGGCAGAAGCTCGGCATCCCCTACCCGCTGGAAGGCGTTCCGACGCCAACCGATGAGCAGGTCAAGCGCGCCGAGGACATTCTAAACGTGACGGCGTATCACAAGTAATTGCATACGAAAAGGGACGAACCTGCATTTCCCGCAGATTCGCCCTTTTTGATTGGTTCAATATTCGATTAGCACACGTCAGGCTGTTCCGCCAGCGTGTTTTCTTCCATCTTGCGCTTCGCCGTCCGGCTGCCCAGCTTGTGCCGCTTTCCCTCAATAAGTTTCGGCTCGCACTTGCCGTTCACGGAATCCGCCGTGATTTCGCAGCCGCAGATTTCCCGGCGGCCTGGCAAATCGAACATCGTGTCCAGCATGACATCCTCGATAATCGCGCGCAGACCGCGTGCGCCGCACTTGCGCTCAATTGCCATGTGCGCAATCGCCCGCACTGCGTCGTCATCAAACGTCAGCTCCACACCGTCGAGTCCCAGCAGCTTCTGGTACTGCTTGCACAGCGCGTTTTTCGGCTCGGTCAGAATTCGCACCAGCGCGTCCTCATCCAGCGCGTCAAGCGTCACTGTAATCGGCAGACGACCGACAAATTCCGGAATCAGACCGAACTTCGTCAAATCCTCCGGGCGCAGCTTTTTCAGCGCATCCGTGCTGCCCTCCGGCGTCTTGCTGGTCAGCTCCGCGCCGAAGCCGAGGTTCTTCTTGCCCGTGCGGCTCTCGATAATCGGCACAATGCCGTCGAACGCGCCGCCGCAGATAAAGAGGATGTTTGTCGTGTCAATCTGAATCATTTCCTGCTGGGGATGCTTGCGGCCACCCTGCGGCGGAACGGAGGCAATCGTACCTTCGAGGATTTTCAGCAGTGCCTGCTGCACGCCCTCGCCGCTGACATCGCGCGTAATCGACGGATTTTCGCTCTTGCGGGCGATTTTGTCGATTTCGTCGATGTAGATGATGCCGCGCTGTGCTGCGTCAATGTCGTAATCCGCCGCCTGAATCAGGCGAAGCAGGATATTCTCCACGTCTTCACCGACGTAGCCGGCTTCCGTCAGGCTCGTTGCATCAGCAATCGCGAACGGCACATTCAGGATGCGCGCGAGTGTCTGCGCCAGAAACGTCTTGCCGCAGCCTGTCGGCCCCACCATCAGGATGTTCGACTTCTGCAGTTCAACATCATCCTTGCCGGGGCGCTGGCCGATGCGCTTGTAATGGTTGTACACCGCCACGCACAGGGCACGCTTGGCATGTTCCTGCCCGATGACATAATCATCCAGTACCTGCTTCATTTCTGCGGGGGACGGCAGGTGGTCGAACTTCTGCTCCTGCTGCGGATGCCCGGAGTGCATCATCGGCATTGCGTCGGAGATAATCTCCTGACAGAGCATGATGCACTCGTTGCAGATGCAAACGTTGTTCGCGCCTGCCACCATCCGCATGACCTGGCGTTCCGTCTTGCCGCAGAAGCTGCACCGTTTCAGCGGCGTACGGGTCATATCGTCTTTTGCCATCTTCTACCTCTCAAGCTGTCAATTTGTCTTCTTGCGGGGATCGAAGATTTCATCAATGATCCCGTATTCGAGGGCTTCCTGCGCAGACATGAAGTGGTCGCGTTCCACGTCGCGGCGGATGCGCTCAATATCTTGCCCCGTCATTTCAGCCTTCATGCGGATCATCTTTTCCTTCGTTTTCAGCAGCCATTCCGCCTGAATCTGCACGTCCGTCGCCTGACCCTGCGCACCGCCCAGCGGTTGATGAATCATAACTTCGCTGTTCGGCAGAGCGCAGCGCTTGCCCTTCTGACCCGCCATGAGCAGGAACGCGCCCATCGACGCCGCCATGCCGATGCACACCGTGCGTACCTGCGGCTTTATGTACTGCATGGTATCATAAATTGCCATACCAGCCGTCACCGAACCGCCGGGGCTGTTGATGTACAGGCAGATATCAGCATCCGGGTCTTCCATTTCCAGAAAGAGCATCTGCGCCACGACGGTGTTCGCCACGTCATCGTTGATTTCGCCACCCAAGAAGATAATACGATCCTTGAGCAGGCGGGAATAAATGTCATACGACCGCTCGCCGCGGTTGGTCTGTTCGACCACATAGGGGATCAGATTCATTGCGTTATCCCTCCTCGCTGCATATTTGTCCTTGCAGCATGGATAGCAGGGGCTTTCCAGCGCATTTTTCCCGCTCAGTGTACGCCGTTTGGGGCGCACCTATGCGTGCAGCGCTTTTTTTGCTCCTGCTCCGTTTTCTGTATATTCTGAAAGACGCGGGAGCGGTCGCGACTGGCGTGACCTGTCTCCCGCGTTCATCAGCGTAAAATTAGGGGATTACTCCTCGGTCTTGGTTTCTTCCGCAGTCTCCGCCGCTTCTTCCGGCTTCTTGTCCACGACGGTCGCGCCAGCCTTCATCAGGTCGCACACCTTCTGGATGGCAGCCAGATCGGACAGGTACGCCTTGTGCTCGTCGGTCAGGTTCGCCTTGAAGGCTTCCACTTCCTGACCAGCGCGCTTGGCCTGCTTCGCGCTCTGCTCGTCGATGTCCTCGGCGGTGGGCTCGATGTTCTCCGCCTTGCGGATGGCTTCCAGCACCAGCTGAATCTTCACGCGGTTTTCCGCTTCGCCGCGGTACTGCTGCGCCATCTGCTCGCGGGTCTGACCCGTGTACTTCAGGTAGTCTTCCATGCGGAGACCCTGACGCATCATGGAGTATTCCACGTCACGCATGACGTAGTTCAGCTGATCGTCAATCATCGCCGCCGGAATGTCCATCTGGGCATTGGCAACCGCCTTTTCAATCAGCGCATTCTCGATTTCGACATCGTAGTTGGTGTCGGCAATCTCCTGCAGCTTCTTAGCGACATCCGCCTTGTAAGCTTCGAAGGTGTCGAAGCCGTTATCCTGCGCGAAGTCGTCATCCAGCTCCGGCAGTTCGGTCTTGGTGATGCTGTTCACCTTGACATGGAACACGGCGTTCTTGCCCGCAAGGTTCTCCGCATGATACTTTTCGGGGAAGGTGACGTTCAAGTCCTTCTCTTCGCCGACGGTCATGCCGACCATCTGCTCTTCAAAGCCCGGAATGAACGCGCCGCTGCCGATTTTCAGGGTCTGACCCTGCGCCGTGCCGCCCTCGAACGGAACGCCGTCCACACTGCCCGCGTAGTCGAGGTTCACGGTGTCGGTGTAATCCACGCCGCGGTCGGTCACGTCGATGGTACGCGCGCCCTTCTGCTGATCCTGGCTGATGCGCGCCTGAATTTCGTCCTCGGTGACGACTTCCTTCGGCTCCACCTCAACCGTCAGGTTCTTGTATTCGCCCAGCGTCACGTCCGGACGCACGAAAACTTCCGCGGTGAACTTCAGTTCCTTGCCCGCGCCGATTTCCTGCACATCCACCTGCGGACGATCCACAACGTCGATGTTGTGTTCCTTGATGGCTTCGGCATACAGCGCCGGGAAAATCGCGTCCAGCGCGTCATCATAGAACACGCCTTCGCCATACATACGCTCGATGACCGCGCGGGGCGCCTTGCCCTTGCGGAAGCCAGGGACGTTAATCTTGCTGCGATCCTTGAGATAAGCCTGATTCAGGGCCTTGTCGAAATCTTCAGCGGGGACAACAAAGGTCAGCTTCACCTTGTTGCTGGAAATCTTTTCAAAATTGGTGCTCATCGGAATTTGTTCCCTCCTGCGCTCTCGTCGGGTCAGCTGACCCGGTCATGCGTTCTTGAATCTATACGCACAGGGTGTATTTTACCACATTTGCCGGGGCTTTTCAAGACATCCGTGCGCATTTTCTCAATAAATTAACCACTTTGATGGGATTTATCTGCAAATCTCCCCGTCCGTGCCGATGGTGATGGTTTGCATCGGCAGTTTTTTGCCGCAGCGGGCGACGGCTTTCTCCGCCGCGTAGGAAATACCGCCGCAGCAGGGCACTTCCATGCGCACAACGGTCACGGAACGAATTTCGTTTTTCGCGAGAATGTCGGTGAGTTTCAGGGAATAATCCGTATCGTCGAGCTTCGGGCAGCCGATGAGGACGATTCGGTCGCGGATGAAGTCCTGATGGAAGCGCCCGTAGGCATACGCGGTGCAGTCCGCCGCAATCAGCAGATCCGCGCCCTGATAGAAAGCGGCGCTGACCGGCGCGAGACGAATCTGCACTGGCCACTGGCGGAGGCGGCTCCCATTGTCCGCGTTTTCAGCGGATTCATTCGCGGCGGTGCGCTTCATCGCGCGCACCTTCATGCCGGGGCAACCGCTCACCTGCTGCTTGCGCGCCAGATGCTCCTTGACCGCTTCCTCGTCGAACGCGGCGGCTTCGCGCTGCACAAAGCTGATGGCGCCGACGGGACACGCGGGCAGACAGTTGCCCAGCCCGTCGCAGTAGTCGTCGCGAATCAGCCGTGCCTTGCCGTTCACCATGGCAATCGCGCCTTCCTTGCACGCTGAGGCGCAGAGTCCGCAGCCGGAACAGAGTTCTTCGTTAATGTGGATGACCGTACGAATCATGAATGCTTTCGACTCCTTTTGCCCTTATACTATTTCCAAATGAGAATGCGCCAAGATGCGAAGTGAATTTTTCATTCTGGCTAACGGGAGTGAAACGCAGCGCAGCAGCGCTACGCTAAGTAGAACAACCGGACGCCAGAAGGGAAAAGGCACGAGCAGCTGGTGCAGGTGAATGCAGGAAATAGTATGGGCAAACGCAATCATAGCACATTTCTTTTCCGCTGACAAGAGGGACATTCTGCCTGTGCTTGCAGTTTTCTGTGATGCGTGGTATAATTCTTCCTGAAATCCGCAAAAAAATTTGAAATTCCGGGAATGGACGGGAGGCGTCAATCGTTAGATGAGTGAACCCACCTCAAAGCACAAGGAGGAATCTGCCGTGCAGCAGGCCCTTGATTCACCCGCCGCCGCAAAGGGGCTGGATGATTCTTATCAACCGGTACCAGATGTGCGGGATGACCCTGCGTACTTTGCCCGGCTCTATGATCAGTACGCCACCGATGTGCTCCGCGTCTGCTACTTCTACCTTTCCGACCGCGAAAAAGCGGAGGATGTCTGTCAGGACGTGTTCGTGCGGCTGATGACGACGCATCCGTTGCTGCAGCCGGGGCGTGAAAAATCGTGGCTGCTGAAGGTAGCGCTGAACCGCTGCCGCGATTTATGGCGCGGCGCGTGGCTCAAGCGCGTCATTCTGGGCGGGCCGACGTTCGAGCTGATTCCCGCGCCGGATGAGTTTTCCCGCCGCGACGACCAGCAGGCGATGATGGCCGCCATCAACCAGCTTCCCGCAACCTTCAAGGAAGTTATCCTCCTGCATTATTATCAGGGCATGAACATTGCCGAGATTGCCCAAATGTTGGAGCTGCCGGAAGGCACGATTTCATCCCGCCTGAGCCGCGGGCGCAAAAAACTTGAATCCATTCTTTTGAAAGGAGGCGATGCCCGGTGAAGAAGCATCCTGAGCAGAACGAGCAGTTCGAAGCCCAGCTCCGGAATCTGCCCGACACGGTGAACCAGTCGCTGGCAGGTCTGACCGCCGGGACAGAGCTGAACAATCGAATCCAGATGGCGGTGCGCGATTCCCGTGCATCCCGTCAGAAGAAGTCTTTCCCGGTGCGCCGCTTTGTGTCGGTCGCGGGCGTGTGCGCTGCGGCGGTAGCGCTGTTCGTGGGGCTGTCTCCCCTGTTGTCCTCCCCTGCGAATGCGCCGCTGATTCAATCCAGCCCCTTGGGCGACAAGCCGACCGCCACCGAGCGGACGCTCCGCGCTGATCTGACCGGCAGCGACGTATCCATCGGGCAGAAGCAGTCCGTACCCTCCTACCGCAACCTATGGTCGAGCAGCAGCGACAGCAGCACCTTCCCGCTGATTGGCGTGAACGGCAGCTACTACCGCATGATGACCTCGCCGCGCAGTGTCTCCTCCAGCCTGTTAGGCACGAGTTTAGGCACGATTGCGGAGTACACGACCGAGCCGTCTTTGTCCGGCACGAATGTCATGCTCTCTAACAAGGCAGCGGTCGGCACGGAGGTATACGGCATCAGCGGCATGAGCAGCACGTTTGTCGCAGCAGAAGTTGACGGGCAGATGCGGCTCTTCCAGCGCGTGAGCTTCAACGGCAACGCACTGAAGGGTTCGGAGACGCTTGCGGACGTGATGCAGTTAAGCGGACACGTCGCGAGCATTGAGTTGAGCGGCGTCGGCACGATTACGGACGCAAGTGTCTGCGCCGACCTGATTTCGCTGCTGCTGAATGACGCGACGTACGAAAGCAGCGGATCGCTGAGCGCGAAGCAGTCTCTGCTGATTGAACTGGACAACGGGCTGGTCTATCAGTTCACGGTGAAGAACGACAAGATTGCATCGTGCGGCACTTGGTCTTGCCCGGAGTTCTTCGAGGCATTTGAAGCGGCGTGCGAGTAATTCGATGATATGCAAGCATCCCGGCAATCCTCTCCTGCACAAGGGGATTGTCGGGATGCGTTTTTTGCTTTTTTGGGGAAGTTCGTTTCCCTTGCAGCGGATAAAGTCAAGTATGGAAGTGTTCATACTATTTCCAGATAAGAATGCGCCAAGATGCGCCGCGAGTTTTTCATTCTGGCTAACGTGAATGAAACGCAGCGTAGCAGCGCTACGCTAAGTGGAATGAGCGGACGCCAGAAGGGAAAAGGCGCAAGCAGATGGCGCAGTTGAATCTGGAAATAGTATCAGCCCGAAGGGGTCAAGGGGGTGAGCGGAAAGCCCCCTTGTCGCGTCCGCAGACGCGAAATCCCCTGCAATGAAAAAGACCAGCACCGGAATCGTCTCTCGATGCTGGTCGGTCGCGCCCATTTGGCGCGACAATGTGCAAGTGGTCGAATGAGCAGCTTGGGGGCGCGTCTGCGGACGCGCGAAGTTAGTGGCAGGGACGCTTCGCTGCCTGCGCCTTTTGTTGAGCGCATTTAGCATACTGGTCACCCGCGGAGCAGTTGGGGCGTTGCCCCAAACCCCACAAGGGAGCTCCGCCCCTTGACCCCGCAAGGGACATTGTCCCTTGACCCTTTTTCGGCATCCAGGCTTGAGTGCGCTTCCTTTACTCGGCTTTGACCGAAGTTTTTTCACCTTCCGTCGTCAGCTTACGCGCCCAAACCAAGTACAGCGTCGCCGACAGCACAATCCCAACAATCCAGCCGACCGGCCACGAATACCACACGCCGCGAATCCCGAAAATCGGCGACAGCGTAAACGACAGCACCACCCGCAGGAACAAGTCCGACAGCGTCGCAATCATGAATTGCAGCATCCGCGCCGCACCGCGCTGCACGCCGTCCACCATCAGCTTAATCGACAGGAAGATATAGAACGGCGTGACAATATGCAGGAAGTCCACGCCGACATCGACTGCTTCCAGATTGCCGTCGCTGATAAACGCATAAACCAGCGGTTTCGCAAAGACATAGAACACAACCGCGAAAATCGCGCCCATCGTCATGCCGATGGCGACGCCGCTACGGCAGCCGTGGCGCACACGCTCGTTCTTGCCCGCGCCGAGGTTCTGGCTGGTGTAGTTGCTCATGCCGTTGCCCAGCGCCGTCACCGACGTGACGAACATGTTGTTGAGCTTGATTGCCGCCGTGTAGCCACCCATGCACGCCGTGCCGAAGCCGTTAATGACGCGCTGCACAAGGATGTTGCCGACGCTGATGAAGCTCTGCTGAATCGCGCTGGGGATGGCGATAATCAACATCTTTTTCAGCAGCACTCCGGAGAAAAGCGGGCATTTCTCGCCGCCGACGACCTCATGCACCTTCTTCAGTACGAAAATCACGGCAACAATGCCGCTGATGGACTGGCACAGGAACGTCGCCCATGCCACGCCGGGCACGCCCATGTGGAAGTCACGGACGAAGAGGATATCCACAAAAATATTCGTAATCGAGGACACGGCGAGGAAGTAGAACGGCGTTTTGGAATCCCCCAAGGCGGAGAAAATGCCCGTCGCGACCTGATAGAGCATCAGGAAAACATAACTCATGAGGTAAATTTGGATGTACGCCACGGAGTCCTTCATCGTCTCCACAGGCGTGTCCAGCAGTGTCAGCATCCATTCGGACGTCAGTATTCCGACAGCGCTCAGCAGCACGCCAAGAATGCCGCAGAAGATGAGCGCGGTCGTCACGCAGGTATGCACCTGCTTCATTTCCTTCTGCCCGAACAGGTTCGCTGTCACGACGGATGTGCCGATGTTGCAGCCGAACGCGATGGCGATGAAAATCAGCGTGATTTCGGAGCTGTTGCCGACAGCGGCAAGCGCCTCGGTGCTGATGAAATGCCCCGCAACGAAGCTGTCCGCGATGTTGTAGAGCTGTTGGAAGATGATGCTGCCGAACAGGGGCAGCGAGTAAGTGAGCAGCACCCGGCCGGGCTTGCCGACGGTCAAATCCTTCATGAGGAATGCCTTCTTTCTGTGCGTAATCCATCGCTCATTTTACGCTTGACAAGCCATGATGTAAAATATATAATTGCTATGGCATTCATATTTTGGAGGAATGATTGATGGAACTGACCCAGCTGACGTACTTCCTGACCGTTGCGCAAATGCAGCACATGACGCGCGCCGCCGAAGCGCTGCACATTGCGCAGCCCGCGCTGACGAAATCGGTGCAGCGGCTGGAGAGCGAATTGGGTGTGCCGCTGATTGCGCGCAAGGGGCGCGGCATTGCGCTCACGCCCTACGGTCAACGGCTGGCGGACGAATTGCAGCAGCCGCTGAATCAACTTTCGCACATTCCGGAAATGATGCGGCAGATGGCGAATCAGCAGGCGCGAACACTGCATGTGTGTGTGCTTGCTGCGTCGGATTTGGTGACGGACGCCGCCGTTCGCTTCCGCCAGACACACCCGGACGTGCATTTTGCAATGACACTGCTCCCCCGCATCAGCGACGCGGCGCATCCACCGTATGACCTGCTGGTGGATTCGGACGGAATGAACGGCGACGACGGGTTTCATGAGCGGATTCTGCTCGCCGTGCCGCAGTCCTCCCCGCTCGCAGCGCGAACCTCCCTGTGCCTAAATGACCTGCGCGGGCAGGAGTTCATCAGCGTGATGGGCAACCGCCGTTTTCGAGAGCAGTGCAGCCAGCTTTGCCAGCAGAGTGGATTCATGCCGCAGTATGCCTACGAGTGCACCGGGCCGTCGACCGTCCGCAACCTGATTTCGCTCGGCTGCGGCGTGGGCTTCTGGCCGGAATACACATGGGGCGCGCCGGGCGAGGGCATCCGGCTGCTGCCGATTGACGACCCGCGCTGCGTCCGGCGAATTGTCCTGCGCTGCGATGCCAGCGGCGACATTCGCCCATTGGCGGAGGAGTTCCGTGCAGCATTGCAAGATGAACTTCAACTGCTCGCATCGAAAAAGCGCGCCTGACGTTTCTGCCAGACGCGCTTCGTTCATGTCAGTGAAATCCAGTAATGCTCCAAGTCGATATTCTCGCCGTCTTCATGCACCGTTTTCTCGTAGACGCCGCCGTTACGCAAAATTGTCTTGCGGCTGCCCACGTTCCACGGTTCACAGGCGACCATCACCCGCTTTAAGCCGATTTCGCGGCAGTACGTCAACACGTTGTGAAGCATCCACGTCGCGATACCCTGCTGCCGCTCATCCGGGCGCACCGAATAGCCGATATGCCCCGCGTAATTGCGCAGATAGTCGTTCAGCTCGCGCCGCACCTGAATCATGCCGACGATTTTCTCCCCGCGAAGGCAGACAAACTGCGTCGCCGGTACCCAATGCGGCGGAGTTGTCGCCGGGTCATCCAGCTGACGGCAGAACGCCAGCCAGTCCGCCGGATTTTCCATGCGCTTCAGCGGCCCGCAGCCGTCCATGCTGCTATCTGCGTCCAGCATCGCCTGCCGATACGCGGCAATTTCATCAAGCAGTGATTCGTCCGGGATTGCCAGCCGCAGTTCGTCCATTTCTTACTCCTCCACCACCGCGCGAATCCCCTTCACGCGGCGCACCACGTCCGCAAATTCATCCGGCGTCAGCGACTGCGCACCGTCACACAGCGCGTGTTTCGGGTCATTGTGTACCTCAATCATCAAGCCGTCCGCACCCGCCGCCGTCGCTGCCATCGCCATCGGCTTCACCAGTCGCGCAACGCCCGTCGCGTGGCTGGGATCAACCAGAATCGGCAGATGCGTCTTTTCGCGCAGCACCGGGATGCAGGACAAATCCAGCGTGTTGCGCGTCGCCGTCTCATAAGTGCGGATGCCGCGTTCGCACAGGATGACTTGGTCGTTGCCGCCTGCCATGATGTACTCAGCGCTCATCAGCCACTCCTGAATCGTGTTCGCCAGCCCGCGCTTGAGCAGAATCGGCTTATGCGTCTTGCCCAGCACCTTCAGCAGCTCAAAGTTCTGCATGTTGCGTGCGCCGACCTGAATGACGTCCACATCGTCGAACAGCGGCAGATGTGAGGCGTCCATAATTTCCGTCACAACGGGCAGTCCCGTTGCTTCCTTCGCTTTCAGCAGCAGCTTCAAGCCGTCCTCATGCAGCCCCTGAAACGCATACGGGCTGGTGCGCGGCTTAAACGCGCCGCCGCGCAGGAGCGTTGCGCCCGCCGCTTTGACCGCCTTGGCGACCGTGACCATCTGCTCTTCGCTCTCCACGGAGCAGGGGCCGGCGATAATCTGGAACAAGCCGTGCCCGATGGTCACGCCGCCGCAATCCACCATCGTATCCTGCGGATGGAACTTACGGTTTGCTTTCTTGTAGGGTTCCTGAACGCGGCGGACAGCCTCCACTGCATCCAGCGAGGAAATGAGGTCGGCGTCCACGCGCGTCGTGTCGCCCACCAGCCCCAGAATGGTGCTGTTTTCGCCTTTCGATTCGTCGATGCGCAGCCCCATGCCAAGGAGAAATTGTTTCAGTCGGTCAATCTGTTCCTGCCGTGCTTCGTGCTTCAAGATGACAATCATGGTATTTCCTCCATACTTCCGGACATCATTGTCCACTACAATTTGATACTAATTCGATTCTAAAACATGGCATCGAGCATAGCAGATTTTTCGTTCCGGCAAAGCTGAGTGAAGTGAGGCGTACTGGAGGTACGCGCGAACGGAACGAAGCAAAGCCGGGGCGGAAAAGATGCTGTGCGAATGACATGCTTTAGATGAGAATTAGTATAAAACAGCGAAAGCGCCCTGCCGCCAATGTTCTGGCCAGCAGGGCGCTTTTCTCGTCTCCGGGAGAATACGCCAAATCACGCCCTGCGTTCTTGATGCAGCGCGTAATAATAACCAACCGCGAAACGGTTCAGCATGGCGTTTCTGCTCCCTTCGTCTGTTCTTGGCATCTATCATAGCGCAAAAAGCGCAAAAAAGCAAGAGGAAAATTGTTTCTCTCCTGCTTTTCTGCATATTTTTATGTGGATTCATACTATTTCCAAATGAGAATGCGCCAAGGCGCGAGCAGATGGCGCAGGCGAATGCAGGAAATCGTATTAGTCGTTGTTCTGCGCTTCCATGTCCTCCAGATAGCGTTCGAGTTTGCGCTTGACGCGCTGGAGGGCGTTGTCGATGCTCTTGACGTGGCGACCCAGGTTGTCTGCGATTTCCTGATAGCTTTTCCCGTCCAGATACGCCGCCAGCACTTCCTGTTCTAAATCCGACAGCACCTCGTCAATGCGCTGATGGATACCGCGCAAATCCTCCTGACTGATTATCAGCTCTTCCGGGTTTGACGAATGCCCTTCAGCGCAGACGTCCAGCAGCGTGCGGTCGCTTTCCTCGTCGTACAGCGGTTTGTTGAGCGACACATAGCTGTTCAGCGGGATATGCTTCTGTCGCGTCGCGGTTTTGATGGCAGTGATAATTTGGCGCGTAATGCACAGTTCGGCAAAGGCACGGAAGGATGCAAGTTTCTCCGGCCGGAAGTCGCGAATCGCTTTGTAGAGCCCAATCATGCCTTCCTGCACGATGTCCTCGTGATCCGCACCGATGAGAAAGTAGCTGCGCGCCTTGGAACGGACGAAGTTCTTGTACTTGTTCAGCAGATATTCCACCGCCACCGAGTCCCCCGTGCGGCACAGCGCCACCACGTCCTCGTCCGTCATGCCCTCATAGACCGAATGGGCGGCACTGCTGCTCAGCAGCGGCACGGAAGCAGGCTGTTCCGGTTCGCCGGGCACAGCCTGTCTCAACGGAAAATCCAGCAAAAATGCATCGTATTCCGGCAGCATCGGCTCTTCCTGCTCCATCGGGTCATTGTCCTGATTCATTGCATTCATTCGATCGTCTGACAAACTGTTCACCTGCTTTTCGGGCGGCGCAGGGCGCGTCTCCCGCTTCACTCTCCGCGCCGCAGCTTTTCCAGCCGTGCGCGGATGTCCTCCGGCATTCGGGAAAAAATCGTGTTTCGGTTCATGTTGGGCTGATTCTGGTGCGCCGACATGCCGCTTTTGCGCATTTCGCGAAGTTCGCGCAGCAGTTCCCGGCTGGTCATGCGGATCGCGCCGCTGGACAGCACCTGCGATTGCTCCAGCCCGTCCGACGTAGCGACGCGCAGTTCCCGATAGCGCGGGGTCTGCGCCGCGGCGCGCTCGATGTAGCTGTCCGCCGTTTCGCCGTGGCGGGTGAAAATCAGCGTCAAATCGCCGTGCTTCTCTTCGGTCGTCGTCGTGCGCTCGGACTGGTAACCATCGAACACCAGCAGGATTTCCTCGCCCGAAAATCCGGCGTAGTCCTCCAATTGGCGCATCAGCCGGTCGCGCGATTCGTCCAGCGACCAGCCCTTTTTCTCCGCCTCGCTCCACGCGCCAATGACGTTGTAGCCATCGACAATTAGCAGTGGTTTCATGCCCGGCGGCTGGACAGCACGCGGTACATCACCACGCCCGCCGCAACGGACGCATTCAGGCTGTCCAGATGTCCCGCCATCGGCAGGGACACCTTCTGGTCGCAGTTCTCCAGCACGAGATGGCTGATGCCCTCGCCCTCGCTGCCGACAACCAGCGCCACGCCGCCCTTGAAGTTGACCTTCTCGTAGTCCGTGCCGTCCATCGTCAGCGCGTATGTCCAGATGTTGCGCGCCTTGAGCATTTCAATCACACGGGTCATGTTCACAACGCGCGCAACCTTGATGTGCTCAATCGCGCCCGCGGATGCCTTGACTGCTGCCGGGGTCAGCCCGACTGCGCGGCGTTCCGGCACAATCACACCGTGCGCACCCACGCACTCGGCGCTGCGGATAATCGCGCCCAGATTGTGCGGGTCGGTGATGCCATCCAGCAGAATCAGGAACGGTTCTTCGCCCTTTTCCTCCGCTTCCGCCAGCATCGCCTCGACCGTGCTGTACTGGTACGCCGACGCGAACGCCACCATGCCCTGATGGTTCTTCGCCAGCTCGTTCAGGCGCTGATGTTCCACTTCCTGCACCGGGATGTGCGCTTCCTTCGCCATCTGCACGATTTCGCGCGCAGAGCCGGTCAGCTCGCCCTTCTGCACCAGCAGCTTTTCGATATCACGACCCGCCTTGAGCGCCTCACGAATCGGGTTGCGCCCTGCCAGCAGGTTCTCCTGCACTGCTTCTTCCGCCACGGGCTGCGCCATCACGGGCGCAACAGCCACCGGGCGGTACTCCGAATCGCGATAGGACGGTGCCGGACGCTCGTCGGCCATTTCCAGGCGGCGATCATAGCGGTCGCGGCGCTCGTAGGGCTTGCGGTCGCCGAACGACTTCTTCTCGCCGTAAGGCTTGCGGTCGCCAAAAGACTTCTTCTCGCCGTAGGGCTTGCGGTCGCCGAACGACTTCTTTTCGCCATACGCACGGTTGTCGTCGCGCTTGCCGCTGGGACGGCCGCCGTGGCGCGCCCCGCGGTACTCCGAGCCTTCTTCCACCCACTTTTCGCGCCCAAAGGACTTCTTGCCCTGCGGCTTGTGGGACGGTGCATTGTCATAGTATGCCATATTTCAAATTCCTCTATTCTTATTCATTGTCGGTTGATTGATTCTGCTTTTTCTGTTCGTCTGCCAGCGAATCGAGCCATTCGCGCCTTGTCCGGCGAATCTCCCCTGCCTTGCCGCAGGATTTTTCCCCTTCCGGACACGCGCCGCGCAGACATCCGGGCCCCGCGTCCGCAAACAGCGCCGGGGCAATTTCCATGCACAGGCGGTGCATTTCCGTCGCCAGCGCACGGATTTCCCACTGTGCGCGGCTGCACATGCGCAGGCTGAAGAAGTGCCGCAGCTCGCGCACGTTCATCGTCACCATCATGCGCGTTTCGCAAGCGCCGGGCAGCACGAATCGGGCATCCTCATTGCCGCCCTCGCCCGCGCCGAGCTTCTCCTGCCACCCAGTATACCACTGGTGCATGGTGTCCATCTGCCGCTCAAACTCCGCAACAGCATCTTCACCCAGCGCCTCGATTTTCGGCGGAATGATGTAGCCAAAGCCCTTCTCGTAGCTGACGTAGCGCTGGCTCTGCACCGAGAAGCTGGCGAGCCGGTGGCGGGTAATCTGTGCCAGCAGGACGCGCGACACGCCCTCCATCGCAAAGGTGAAGCTGGCGTGTTCCAGCACGGATTCATGCCCCATCGACAAAATCCGGCTGACGAACTCACTCTGGTCGTCACGGCTGACGCGCTGCTGCAAGCTGTCCACCGTCGCACGGGAGTAGCACAGCCGAGCGCCGAGCGCCACGACTTCCTCCGGCGAAAGCGTATGGCGAATCAGGGCAACTTTCATGGTTGAGCGGGGCATGATGCAACCTCCTGACTTTTTCGGAACAGTTCAAGCAACCGTGCCTCCTGCCCAGTCAGGTACAAATACCCGACGAGGGCTTCCAGCGCCGTTGCTGCCTGATAGTCCATGGCGGTCTGATTTCGGGGGGCAGCGTGGTGCGCGTGAGTATTGCGCCCGCGGCGGACAATGGCGTTTTCTTCCTCGGTCAGCGCTCCCTCGATGCGTGTCAAAGCCTCCGCCTGTGCGTGTGCATTGACGACCGTGACCGCCGCCTGATGGCAGTGATGCAGATTATACCCCCGGTACAGCAGTCGCGACCGAGTCAGCAAATCATAGACCGTATCCCCGATATACGCCAGCTGGAGTGGATTCAGGCGGCGTGCATCATCTTTGGTCATCGGCGCTTCTTCGCGCAGGGTCAAAGGCATTTCCTCCTTCATATGCCCGAAAAAGACAGGCATACCGAATGAAGCGTCCTTTACAGACACAACCAGTGTATTATACCATATTTTCGCCCTGTCCGACAAGGGTTTTCCGCACCTTTGGGGAAGAAAATTTGTCGCGCGTGCCGTTTTCCGGACACAAAAATACCGAACCGCGATTGCGATTCGGCATGTGGTACACCATTAGGGACTCGAACCCTAGACACCCTGATTAAGAGTCAGGTGCTCTACCAACTGAGCTAATGGTGCATAGGCCCTGCAAGCAGGGTCATGCAGCTGTACACCATTAGGGACTCGAACCCTAGACACCCTGATTAAGAGTCAGGTGCTCTACCAACTGAGCTAATGGTGCATAGACCCTGTAAGCAGGGTCATAAGCGTACACCATTAGGGACTCGAACCCTAGACACCCTGATTAAGAGTCAGGTGCTCTACCAACTGAGCTAATGGTGCACATCTGCGAAGCATCCGTCTACCTTATGAGCGGCGTTTGCATCAGCAGATAATATTATAGCGCGATTCAGCGATTTGTCAAGAGGGAAAATCACTTTTTTTCGAGAAAAATCAGCTTTTCTGCGCATTTTCATGTGTCCACGGGGCATTTCGTCCGTCCAGACCCGCCAGAATGCCGCTTCCAAAGGCGAACATCAGGTTGAAGCCGCCACAGTCGCCGTCCACATCCAGCACCTCGCCCGCCGCGTACAGTCCCGGCAGGCGGCGATTTTGTAATGTCGCCGGGTCAAAATCCGCGACCGACGCCCCGCCCGACGCCACCTGTGCGCTCTCGAAGCCCTTCACGCCGCGAATCGGCAGCAGCCACGCATCCGCCGTTTTCGTCAGGCGCTCCGCCATGTCCGCCGTCATTTGCCCGCACAGGCTGCTTTCGGTTACGCGCCAATCCGCCTGCCGCATCAGCGCCGCCGACAATCGCGGCACGCACAGCCCGGTCAGCATCTCCACCATCGGGCGCTGCGCCCAGTTTTTCCGGCGGTGGTGCAGTTCCCGGCGGAACTCGCCCGCATCCGCAAAGCCCATGCCCTTCACCAGCGACACGCGAAGCACCCGCCCGTCCTTTGCATACCGCGCGCACTGCATCACGCACACGCCGCTGACCCCGTAATCCGCGAACAGCAGCTCGCCATCCTCCTCATGCAGGACGCTTTTCCGGTCGATAACCGCTACCTGCGCCTTGACGCGGATGCCGCTCAGCCCCTTGATTGACGTGCTGTCTGTGATGATTTGCGTCAGCGCGGGCGCGAAGGGCGTCGCGGGGCAGCCGAGATTCGTCAGCAGACGCAGGGCACTGCCGTCGCTGCCGAGCTTGGGCTGGGCGCATCCGCCGCCGCTGATGATAACGCGGTTCGCCCAAAAGCGCTGCCCATCCGCCGAGAGCGCCGTCCAGCCATCATTTTCACGTTGCAGTGCCGTGATGGATACGCCCGTCACCACCCGCACATGCAGGGCGGTCAATTGCAGGCGGAGCGCATCCAGCACACTTGAAGCCTGCGAACTGACCGGGTACACGCGCCCTGCCTCTTCCTGCCGAAGCCGCAGTCCAAGATGCTCCCAGAAGGCTTTCTGTGCCTCTGCGCCGCAGTGAGACAGCACATCCGCCGCGAACGCCGCATTTCCCGGATAGCGCGGCGCACCCGTGTTCATCAGGTTGCAGCGGCCGTTGCCCGTCGCGAGGATTTTTTTGCCAACGCGATCCATTTTTTCCGCTACCGTGACCGTATCGCCGCATTCCGCCGCCGCAATCGCCGCCGCCAATCCCGCCGCGCCGCCGCCGATGACCAAACCGCTTCCCATAATCTGTGTTTCCTCCGCTTCTTTCCTGTATGCCGCGCTGCCTGATGACATAGGCTATCCGTGTCATAGGAGGCGATAACTTTGACGCAGCAAGGCAAAAAGGCCACTTGGCGCTCACTCGTCGCGCTGGAAGCCGCCACGCTTGGCGCAGGGGCGCTCGTCGGCTACATCACCCGCGACGGCATGGACTTCTTCCACGCTCTGAACAAACCCGGCTTTGCGCCGCCGGGCTGGCTCTTCCCCATCGTTTGGAGCATCCTCTATGCGTTGATGGCGTACTGCATGTGGCTCGTCCTGCGCGCACAGGGGCGCGACCGTTTCCTGCTGCTGGGGCTGTATATCGCCCAGTTAGCCGTCAACCTGATGTGGCCCGTGCTGTTCTTTATCCTGAAAGCGCTTGGGCTTTCCTTCTTTTGGCTGATTCTGCTGCTCTGCCTGATTTTCATCATGGCGGTGCATTTCGGGCAGCAGAAGCCCCTTGCCGGATGGCTGCTCGTGCCGTACCTGCTGTGGGTGACGTTCGCGGGCGTGCTGAATTTCGCCGTCGCCCGCATGAACCCCTGATGCACGCTCCATGGCGTAAATCTTCCGCAGCGGTGCGGTCAGTGTGCCGTCCGGCTCGTAAATCATCAGCGGCGGTTCAGGGTGCAGCATCGGGCGCGCATCCTTGAGCGCCTCAATCATCACCAGATTCGCCGCCTTTTGCGCCGAGGGGTAAATCAGCTGAAACCGCTTCGGCGCAAGTCCGGCTTTCTCCATGTCCTTCATCACTTCCAGCATCCGCGCTGCCGGGTAGATGACCGCCATCCGCCCCTTGCCACGCAGCAGATGATACGCCATCTTGAACCACGCCGTCAGCCCACTTTTCTGCTGATGGCGCGCCAAGGACAGCGTCTGCGCCGGATTCGGCAGTGTCGTGCCATGATGCCCATACGGCGGATTGCACACAATGACGTCGATGCTTCCGGGCGCAAGCACCTCGTCGGCACTCTGCACCGGCAGAGCGTGGATGCGGATGATATGTTCCAGCCCGTTGAGCCGCACGCTCCGCCGCGCCATATCCGCCATATCCGGCTGAATTTCAAACGCATCGACGCTTTTCGCGCGCCCCATGCCTGCCAGCAGCAGCGGCAGGATACCCGTCCCCGTGCCAAAATCAGCACAGCGGTCGCGGCTTTCCGCCCGCACGAAGCTCGACAGCAGTACGGCATCCATGCCGAAGCGGAAACCCTGCTCCTTTTGCAGGATGCGCAGCCCCGCCTGCTGCAATTCGTCCACCCGTTCGCCGGGCAGGATGGTCAGTTCTCCGGCGCAATCAGCGTCAATCGGCTTGTCAGACAATAGCCTTCCTCCCCTTCTTCTGTCCGCACACGGCACCAGATTTCGCCCTTTTCCAGCACGGTCAGCACCAAATCCGCTTCGACTTTCGCCGTTTCGGGCGCATCGGCGCTGCACCACTGGTAGAGCGTTTCTGCCTGGTGGATTCTCGCTGTCCACCCAATCACTTTTTCCAGCGTCACATCCAGAATCGGCGTATCGCTGATGACGACCGCACCGGGCGCGCTGTCGCTCAAATACTGCGACGCGCAGTAGCCCTCTTTGCCGCCGTAGCGGATGTAACTCCAGCCGTTTTCCTGCGAAATGAATGTCACCAGTGCGCCGCGCGGAAGCCACTGCACAATCGATGCGCCCGCATTGGGCGACTGCCGCATCGCCAGCGAATCCGACTTTGTGCTGACGTATTTTTGCCCCAGCGGCGCGTCCGGCTGCTCGCAGGAGAGCGCATCCGCCGTGAAATAGCCCGTCATCTGCCCGACCGCGGCATAGCACCAATCGCCGCCCTGTGCAAGCACTGTCACCTGCGTTCCTCGCTGGATTGTCGCCAGCACTGCCGCATCCGCAGCCATCGTCTGGCGAAGCGGCGCATTGTCCGCACTCACCCACGCAACGTAGCTGCCAGCTGACATGTCATCCTCCACCTTCGCGGGCGGTTCGGACGCAGCTGGGACAGGCGTTGGCGCTTCGCTTGGTTCGGGGGATGCCGTCGGTTCGGGCGTTGCGCTCGGTGTGGGCGTTGCGCCCGGTGTGGGCGTTGCGCCCGGTGTGGGCGTCCCACTCGGCACATCAAAGCGCAGGTACTGCGTCATGACGTACCCGGTCAGGCTGCCCCAGCGAACGGCACACCACGTTTCGCCGTATGCCGTGACGATGATGCTCGTTCCCTTCGGGATTTCCGCCAGCACTGGGTATTCTGTGCCCGCGCCCTGCCGGAGGTTGAGCGTCGAGGCGGTGGAATTGACAATCGCGGTCTGTTCGCCGCTTGTCGTCGGCACAGGCGTCAATTCGATGCCGACGGCGCTGAAATCAAGGCTGCTTGCCAGCACATAGCCGTCAATGCCACCCGCCGTCACGCGGCACCAGCTGCCGTCGCTGCTCTGCACGGCAATTTGAACACCCTGCGACAGATTCATCAGCACCACCGCAGCAGTAGACGGGGTCGCCCGAAGCGCTGTCGCCGTCCTGACCATCGCAGAACGCCCGGTCTGGCTCGTTTTTCCCGGATAAGTATCGCTGAACGTGAGATACTCCGCCGCGCAGTAGCCTGTTTTCGCGCCATACTGTATGCTCGCCCAGCCGTTCTCCACCGCGAACACGCACAGCACCGCGCCGCCGGGGATGGTGGACTGCACCGCCGCATCGTAGCTGCCGGACGCGCGCAGATTCAGTGAATTCGTGCCGGTCACGGTCGCCCAGCGGGTGATGGGTGTCGGGTTTTCGTCGCTCTGCGTCGGCGGCGTGCCGGTGAACGTCAGGTTTTCCGTGCGGACGTAGCCGACAATCCGCCCAAAGCGGATGAGCGTCCAATTTTCGCCCTTCGCCAGTACAGTCACGGCTGTTCCGGCGGGCAGCGTCGTCAACAGTGTGCCGTTGTCTGAGGCGGTCAGGCGCACGTTCAGCACGTCCTCCACATTCACCAGCGTCACCATGGCCTGATTAGGCGCGGCGGGCGAAATCGTCGCGGGGGCTTCAGTCGCCGTCACGGGCGCGTCGCCCACGGGCGGCAGAATCGTGTGCGTGAAGGTGTACTGCATCCGCACGCAGTTCTCGTAGTAGAAGCCGAGAATCTGGTCGTAGGTATAGCCCAGGTTCGCCATCTGCTGTGCCCCGCGCTGGCTCATGCCGATGCCGTGTCCGTAGCGCCTGACGGTCAGCACAAACGTCTCCCCATCTGCCTTGACCGACCAGAGTTCGTTTTTCGTCGTGTTAATGGACAGATTGAGGGCGCTTTCCAGCTCGCTGAAAATGTCGAACGTCAGCGTCAGTCGGCGCGTTTCGCCATTCACAAGCGCCGTCACGTCAAAATCCAGCTTCGTATATAAGCGGCTGGGCGCGGCGTACTTCGGTGTGTGCGGCGTAACGGCCTCGATGCGCAGAATCGTCGCATTCGGCGCTTTCGCCTGCAATAGGCGCGTCAGGCTTTGATTCTGGCTCGCGTGGGAAAATGCAGCGTAAATCGTCATCTTGCGCGTGCTGCTGTACGGGTTCATGCGGTCGAACGGGTCGTCCTTAACCGTCAGGTAATTCACGCCGGATGAGCCCCACGCGTTGCGGGCGGATTCGGTCTGTCCGCCGTTGGACGCGGTGTAGTACGTCCCGGTCAGCTTGCCGTCGTTCATGGCGACAATGCCGCGCGTTGCGTCCACCGCCTCCGCCGCCCGGTCGCGCTCCGCCGGACTGCCGTTGTACACCTGGTCGGCGGTCGTGTCCACAACGTCGTAGACCTTCGATGCGTTCGCATTCATGGCGCGCAGGGTGTACGTCCGCGCCGCAACCGCCTGTGCTTTCAGGGCTTCCAATGCCGAGGAGGACCCCATTTCATACGGCACGACACCATAGAGGTACGATTCGATGTACACATTCGCCACGACGTACAGCCGGTACGTCCCGCTTTCCAGCTTCGACACAAGGTGCAGGTCACCGGGGTAGACATTCTGCGGTCTTCTTGCCTGTGCAATGCGGAATCCGCCGTCCGTCTGCCGCCGCCTGAGCGCCATCTCCCGCCCCATGCTGACCGTCTCGCCGCCCCGCGTCAGGCGGATTTCGCCCGTCGCGCTGCTGTGGCTGATGCTGATCTGCTCGCCATTCGCCAGCGCCATCGTCTGCCCACCGCTGACCGCCATTGCGCCGACTGCCGTCACCGTAAGCGACGCAGGATTGCTGCCAATGGACAGCAGGCGCACACGCACCATGCCGTTGCGTGTGGCAGTGTTCCGCTCCAGCGGCGCGGACTGTACAGCAACATCCGCTGTATCCTCGGCGAATGATGTGGGCATTGCGGAGAGCATCAGGAAAAGCATCAGAAGCAGGCACAGCGCCCGCTGGTATCGGAATTGCACGGGAAAATCCTCCTTGTGGTGGTACTTCTCCTCCATTGTAGCAGAAAGCGCCCGGCGTGTCATGCAGATTGTAACAAACCGCGCTGGAAATTTCCGTCACGCACAAAAAGGCAGGCGCTCCGACCTGTTGGGTTCAGGTCAGAACGCCTGTCGGATGATACGGATTATTCCTGCGTTTCCGCTTTCTTCGCGCGCGGCTTGCGGGCAGGTTTGTCTGCCTTTGCCGCTTCCTTCGCCGCCTTGTCCGCCTCGATTTCCGCCTTCGTGCGGCGCTTGCGGGCGGGCTTCGCGGGGGCTTCCGCGGTCACTTCCGCCGCAGCAGCTTTTGCCGCCTTGTCAGCTTCAATTTCCGCCTTCGTGCGGCGCTTGCGGGTGGGCTTTGCAGGCGCTTCGGCGGCTTTCGCGGCTTCCTTGGCTGCCTTCTCCGCTTCCTTCGCCGCCTTGTCGGCCGCAATCTGCTCCTTCGTGCGGCGGACGCGCTTGGGCTTCACTGGTTCTTCCTTCTCATACGGATACGGGACGACCACTGGGTTCGCCTCCGCGTCGTCGTCAGAAGATGCTTTCTCCTGATTCGATGCGGAGTCATGGTCGAAACGCCCGCTCACCAAGCCTTCGTACAGTTCCATATATTTCTTGGAGGAGTTCGTCCAGCTGTAATCGCCAGTCATGCCGCGCTGCTGGAGCGTGTGCCACACGTCCTTGTGGTTCTCGTAGTAATCGATGGCGCGGTTGATGACATTGAGCATGTCATTGGCGTTGTAGTTGAAGAACGTGAAGCCATTGCCGTCGCCGGTGTACTCGTTGTAGGACAGCACCGTGTCGCGCAGACCGCCCGTTTCGCGGACAATCGGCACTGTGCCGTAGCGCAGGGCAATCAGCTGGCTCAAGCCGCACGGCTCGAACTGGCTGGGCATAAGGAACATGTCGCAGCCCGCGTAGATTTGATGCGCCAGCGCGTGGTCCATCGCGAACCGCGCCGCGACCTTGCCCTTGAACTCGCCCTCTGCCCACGAGAACAGGTTGACATAGCGGCTCTCGCCCATGCCCAGCACAACCAGCTGCACGTTCTCGCTCATCAGGTCGCCGATGATGTAGTCCACAAGGTCAAGCCCCTTCTGGCTGCTCAGGCGGCCCACCATGCCGATAATCGGCACATTCGGGTCAACGGTCAAACCGAGCTTTTCCTGCAGTTCCGCCTTGCACTTTGCCTTGCCGGACAGGTCATCCGCGGTATATTCCGCCGGAATGCGAGCGTCCGTCGCGGGATTGTAGTCCGCCATGTCGATGCCATTGAGCACGCCGAACACTTCACGCTTGCGCGCGCGGAGCAGACCATCCAGCCGCTCGCCGTAGTATGCCGTCTGAATTTCCTCGGCATAGGACGGGCTGACGGTGGTGATGATGTCGGAATACACCAGCGCAGCCTTCATGAAGTTCGCGCAGCCGTAGCACTCCAGCTTGTCGTCCGTCCACAGGCTGTCGCCCAGACCCAGCACGTCCTGCACTTCGCGGATGCCGAACACGCCCTGATACTGCAGGTTATGGATGGTGAACATGGTCTTGATATTCGCGAAGAACGGCAGGTGGGCATACTGAATTTTCAGCAGTGCGGGCACCATGCCGGACTGCCAGTCATGCGCATGAATCACGTCGGGCTGGAAGTCCAGCAGCGGCAGGGCGTTCAGCGCCGCGCGGCAGAAGAAACCAAAGCGTTCGTACTCGTCGCCGCCCATGCCGTAGATATACGGACGGCCAAAATAGAACTTGTTGTCCACAAAGTAGAACTTCACGCCGTCCTTTTCCAGCAGTTCAATGCCGCAGTACTGACGGCGCCAGCCCAGCGCGACCTCAAAGTCGGTCACATGGGTCATCTGGTCAACATACTGCTTCGGCACCGCCGCATACAGGGGCAGCATCACGCGCACGTCGTGACCCTGCTTCGCCAGAACAGGCGCCAGCGCGCCGACAACGTCCGCCAGACCGCCAGTCTTGATAAACGGGACGCACTCGCTCGCCGTAAAGAGAATCTTCATCGTTTCTATCCTCCATCAGAAATATTTCCTGCCGGGGGCAAGGGAAAAGCAATCAGGAAGGTTCGCCCTTGCTGCGCTTTTCAGACGGCTCAGGCAAATCTGAAAAGCACAGCCAAAAACAAACCGCACCAACAGTATAGCACATATTGGCGCGGTTTGCAAATCCGAACCGCGTCAGTGATTCAGGCGATTCGTTTGTTAGATGACGACATTCTTCGCGATAACAATCGGGTACGCCGCCGGGCCGATGAGCCGCGCGCTGCGCTTGATGACCGTTTGCTTGTCCAGAATGCAGTTTTCGATGGAAGCGTCATTGTGCACCTGACCATCCTGCATGATGATGCAGTTCTTCACATGCGCACCGGGGGCAATGCGCACGCCGCGCGCCAGCACAGAGTTCTCCACCGTGCCTTCGATGATGCAGCCATCCGCCACCAGCGAGTTGACGACGGTCACATTGTCGCCATAGCGGGCGGGCATCTCGTCGCGAACCTTGGTGTACACAGGCAGCTCCGCCGTGAACAGACGATGGCGAATCTGGGTATCCAGCATATCCATATTGAACTTGAAGTAGCTCTGCACGGAGTCCATGCGCCAGCACAGACCAGTATACGCCCACGCATTCACGCGCGCCGTGCCTTCCGTCACCAGACGGAGCAGCACATCACGGTTGAAGTCATGATAGCCGTGCGCCACGCCCTTGTCCACCAGCGTGCGCAGCAGCTCACGCTTCATCACGACGACCTCCATGCTCGTCAGCGGCAGGTTCGGATGCGTCGGATCAACTTCCATGTCCGTCACCATGCCGCTTTCGTCCACCGCCAGATAGCAGCCCAGTTCGTCGCGCTGCATGTTCGGATCAGCGGTGTACATGATGGTGATGTCCGCGCCGCTGTTCTGATGATACGCCACAAACTCCGCGATATTCGCGTTGTAGATGATGGTGGAGTTGCTCAGCACCAGATATTCCTGCTTGGAGCGGGAGAGATAGTTGGTGTTGGAGCGCAGCGCATCCAGCATACCAGAGTACACGCCAACATTTTCGCGCGTCAGGAACGGCGGCAGCACCTTGAGGCCGTCATTCTTCCCGTGCAAATCCCACTCCTTGCCGGAGCCGATGTGATCCATCAGGGAGTGATAATTCTTCTGCATGATAACGCCGACGTTCTTGATGCCGCCGTTGACCATCGAGGACAGCAGGAAGTCAATGACGCGGTAGCGGCCGCCCACAGGCAGCGCCGCGATGGCGCGGGTCAGGGTCAGCTCGCGCAGCTTGGCGTCATTTTCGCCGGTGTAGATAACACCCATTACGTTTTTCATTTTCTTACATCCTTTCCGCTGCTGTGATTATCAGAATTTGGTGTTTTCGTCCACCTGCTGACCCGCGGTCACGCTGACACCGGCGGGAAGGGTGACGCCCTGACCGACGACGGCGATATTGCCCGTCTCTTCGCCGACCATGCAGCCCGCACCAATCACGGCGTTCTCCGCCACAATCGCCCGACGGACAACCGCGCCGCGCTTGATGACCGCGTATGGCATGATGACCGAGTCAATGACGCTTGCGCCCTCTTCAATGGTCACGCCTGCGAAAATCACGGAGTGTTGCACAGAGCCGTAGACTTCCGAGCCTTCCGTAACCAGCGAATCGCTCACGACAGCGCCCTTGGCGATGTAGTGCGGCGCAAGGCCCGGATTCTTGGCGTAGATGCGCCACTTCTTGTCGTGCAGGTCAATCGGCATGGGCACGCTGAGCAAGTCCATGTTCGCTTCCCACAGGGACTCAATCGTGCCAACGTCCTTCCAGTAGCCCTCGAAGTTGTATGCCACCATGACCTGCTTGTCGTTCAGCATCGCGGGGATGATGTTCTTGCCGAAGTCATTGGCGGATGTCTTGTCCGCCTCATCCGCGGTCAGGTACGCGCGGAGCTTCGCCCACGAGAAGATGTAAATGCCCATGGACGCCTTGTTGGACTTGGGCTGCTTGGGCTTTTCTTCAAATTCAACAATGTTGTCGTCCGCGTCCGTATTCATGATGCCGAAGCGGCTCGCTTCTTCCCACGGCACAGGGCGCACAGCAATCGTCGCATCCGCGCCTTTGCGGATGTGGTACTGCAGCATGGCATTGTAGTCCATCTTATAAATATGGTCGCCGGAAAGAATCAGGACGTAATCCGGGTCATACTGCTCGATAAACGCCATGTTCTGATAGATGGCGTTTGCCGTGCCGCGATACCAGTCGCCCGTCTTGCCCGTCTGATAGGGCGGCAGGACGAACACGCCGCCGGTGGACAAGTCCAAATCCCACGGTGCGCCGGAGCCGATATAGGAATTCAGTTCCAGCGGCATATACTGCGTCAGCACACCCACGGTGTCAATGCCGCTGTTGGTGCAGTTGGACAGCGGGAAGTCAATGATGCGGTACTTGCCGCCGTAGGGAACAGCCGGCTTTGCCACCTTCTTAGTCAGGACACCCAGACGGCTGCCCTGTCCGCCTGCCAGCAGCATGGCAACACAGGTCTTCTTTTTCATGATGAGAACACGCTCCTTCATCCTTGTTTCTTGCGAAGCGCACCGACCGTGCAGGATTCGCGCCGCCCTCGGTGCATCAGGTGGCACGGTGATGTATGTGAAACAGCGCTTTCGCTCCTCCCCTGATTGCGGCGAGCGCCGATTCAGCCGATGGAAATGGAATTGGCTTTGCCGGCGGACTTTTCCGGCAGAGGCTTCGGTTTCTTTGCCGTTTGGGATGCTTTCTTTGGCGGCACATCCGCGATTTCCGGCACGACGCGCGCTTTCTTCGCCTTCTCCGGCAGCGGGTCGCGCTGATAGGTGAAGTACACCGTCGCGAGCGGCGGCACGCAGATATCGCAGCTGTATTGGAAATCCTGAAGCTGCTCTTCTTCCGTGCGAATCGCCCAGTTGTTGTACTGATTCGAGCCGCCGTATTCCTTGCGGTCGGTGTTAAAGCACTCCGTCAGCGTACCCATCTGCGGCAGCCCAATGCGGTACTGCGGATGGAATACAGGCGTGAAGTTCGTCACGCACAGGAGCGAGTTGCCCCGCTTATCCGTGCGCAGGAACGCAACGATGGAGTTATCGCTGTCGTTCGCCTGAATCCACTGGAAGCCGTCCCAGCTGTCATCAATCTGGTAGAGTGCGGGCGTCGTGCGGTAGATTTCGTTCAGGCGCTTGCAGCACTGCTGCACCTGCGGATGATTCTCGTACAGCAGCAGGAACCAGTCCAACTGGTCGTCATACTTCCACTCGATGAAGTGACCAAACTCGCCGCCCATGAACAGCAGCTTCTTGCCCGGATGCGCCATCGTGTAGCCATACAGTGCGCGAAGTCCCGCGAACTTCTTCCACAAGTCGCCCGGCTGCTTGTCCAGCATCGAGTGCTTGCCGTGTACCACCTCGTCGTGGCTAAACGGCAGGATGTAGTTCTCCGAAAAGGCGTACATCAGTGAGAACGTCAGCTTGTCGTGGTGATACTTGCGGTAGACTGGGTCGAGCTTGATATACGCCAGCATATCATTCATCCAGCCCATGTTCCACTTGAACCCGAAGCCCAGCCCGCCCAGATAAATCGGGCGCGTGACCATCGGATAGGCGCTGGATTCCTCCGCCACCATCATCACACCGGGAAAATCGCGGTAGACGGTTTCGTTCATCCGGCGCAGGAAGGCAATCGCATCAAGATTCTCGTGTCCGCCGTACTTGTTGGGCAGCCATTGCCCCGGCTCACGGCAGAAGTCGTACATCAGCATGGACGTGACCGCATCCACGCGCAGCCCATCGGCGTGATACCATTCCAGCCAGAAGCAGGCGTTGGAGAGCATGAACGAGTTGACCTCGCCGCGCGCATAGTCGAACATGTGCGTCCCCCACTGCGGCATATCGCCGCGCCGGGGATCGGGATGCTCATAGCAGGGCGTACCGTCAAAGCGGCGCAGTCCCATTGCGTCGCGCGGGAAATGCGCGGGAACCCAGTCCAGCAGCACGCCGATGCCCGCCTGATGCAGCGCGTCAATGAGTGCCATCAGCTCCTTCGGTTCGCCGAAGCGCGCCGTTGCCGCATAGTAGCCGGACACCTGATAGCCCCACGACATATCCAGCGGATGCTCCATCACCGGCATGAACTCCACATGCGTGTAGCCCATTTCTTTGAGGTACGGCACGAGTTGTTCGGCAATTTCCGTGTACGTCAGGAACGTGCCATCCTTGTGCCGCCGCCACGAGCCAAGGTGCATCTCGTAGATGTTCACCGGACTGTGGTACGGATCGTAGGCCTTGCGCGCCTCCATCCAGTCCGCGTCGCCCCAGCGGTAGCCGCTCAGGTCGTAAATACGGCTGGCAGTGTCGGGGCGCATCTGCATGGCGAACCCATAGGGGTCAGCCTTGTCCTGCCACGTCCCGTCTTGCGCCTGAATGCAATATTTGTAGGTTGTCAGTTTCTTTGCAGCGTCGGGATAATCATAGCGTTTCGGGTCACTCTTCACGTCGAAGGTTTTCGCGGGCAGCCGCACTTCCCATGTACCGTCGTAGACCTTCTGCATGGGCGTTTTTTTCCTGTCCCACTGGTTGAATTCGCCAATGAGAGAAACTGCCCGCGCATTCGGCGCCCAGACAGCGAAATGCCACATTTCCTGTCCGTCCTGCGTCACCGGGTGCGCGCCGAGCATCTCATAGGCTCTGCGGTTCGTTCCCTGATGGAACTGATCCCGCACCGCGGCGGTCGGGCCGTTGTAGCGCATAGTTACACCTGCCTTTGCTTGCGTTGCGTTCCTCCGTCTGCAATCACGGAGAGCCGCGTTTGCGTTCTTCACTCTTTTCACTTACTATTGAATCACTTTTATGCATTTTCGTCAAGTCATATTCAGCATTTTCTCCTGCATTTTTTGTGATTTTCGGAAAGTGCGTTCATTTTGACCGTAGACGATGCGGTAAGTATTTCGCCATTGCCGACATAAATTCCTGCTCATGCACGAAATTTTCCGTGCATAAACTGGTTTTGCGCCGTCGGAGCGAAAACTGTTTCCCCCGTGCGGCGATTTGTGCAATCCGAACATTTCCCGAAATTTCTGCGAAAAGGTTGTGTGCCCATGAAACAAAAACAGCTGTTGTCGTTTCTTGTGTGTATCCTGATGCTTTCTTCCTGTGCCGCGCCGACCGATTCCACGCTTGACAGCGGCTTAACACTTCGGGTCTACTTCGCCGATGCGGAGGAAATCCGCCTGCTGCCGCTGGAAGACTACGTTTTCGGCGCATTAGCGGCAGAGATGCCCGCGAATTACGCGCCGGAAGCGCTCAAATGTCAAGCCATCGCCGCCCGGACGCGTGCCGTCGCGCAGAGCCGCGCGTTCGGCGGAAACGGGTGCGTCCGCCACCCGGACTGCGATATCTGCACGGACAGCGCGTGCTGTCAGGCATACCAGACGGATGCGCAGCTGCACGCCCGCTGGGGCAGCGAGTACGTCGTCCTCCGCGCGCGCATTGACCGCGCCGTCCGCGCAACAGACGGCTTGCTGCTCACCAGCGGCGGCTTGCCCATCGAGGTGCTGTACCACGCCTGTTCCGGCGGAAAAACCGAAGATGCCGCCGCCGTGTTCGCATCCGCCAAGCCGTATCTGGTCAGCGTAGACAGTCCCGGCGAAGAGGGGTACGCCGGATTCCGCGCCGACGCGTCCTTCTCCTGCGAGGAAGCGGCAGATCTGCTTCTGCGCGCTTTTCCCGGCTGCGGCGTGACGGCGGACACGCTGCCCAGCGCGATTCGTCTGCAATCCACGACCGCTTCCGGGCGCGTCGCGACGCTGCTGGTCGGCAGTCAAACTGTCCGCGGCGCTGATTTCCGCAAAGCGCTCTCCTTGCGAAGCACCTACTTCACTTGGGAGGCGGATGGCGGCAGCATCGTTTTCCACACCGTCGGATACGGGCACGGCGTCGGCTTGTCGCAGGCAGGCGCGCAGGCGATGGCGGCGGACGGCGCGGATTTCGCGGAGATTTTGGCGCACTACTACCCCGGCACGCAGCTGACGCGGATGGATAAAACAGGTTTTTCCGGCTCATAATAGGAGAAAACGCCCTACACGGCATGGTTGAGGTGATTTTCTCATGGCTGACCGTCACTTTCGTTCTCTTTTCCGCGCACTGCATCTGCGCCGGGAGCAGTGGACTTTTCTGCTGATGGTGCTGTTGTGCGTCTCGGTGATTGTCGGCACGGCGCTGTGGACGCGGCAGGCGGAATTCGCACGCGTGACGCCGACCCCGCCTGTCTCCGGCGACATATCCGCTGCGCAGCTGCTCCAGCAGTCGCTTGACAGTGCGCAGACCGCGACGCCCGCGCCGACGACCGCCCCCACTAACCGCAGCGTTACCATGCCGCTCGAAAGCATGACGCTGCTGCGTCCCTTCGACAACACGCGGATGCGGCAAAGCAGCGCCACGGGCTTGTGGGCGCTGCACGATGCGGCGGATTACGCCGGGGCGGAGGGCGCGAAAGTCAGCGCCATGGCAGACGGCACCGTCATCAGCTGCGCGGACAGCGGTGTTTTCGGCGCGTATGCGGAAATCGACCACGGCGGCATCATCGTACGCTATGCGAACCTGTCGATGCTCTACGCGATTCGCGCGGGCGATCCGGTTCGCGCCGGGCAGACGATTGGCTTCATCGGGCGCACGATGCCGGAGGAATGTGACCTGCCTGCACACCTGCACCTGCGGATCATCGTCGGCGATACGGCGGTTGACCCCGAAAAAGTGCTGCAAAACGGCGTTTTTCCTGACCCGTAAAAAAAGACGCACATGGGTGTTGCATTTTCATCGAAATCGGCGTATAATACAACAGGTTGAACTTGTATTATAACGTCTTATTCGACTTGGAAGGAGCGATTCCCTATGTGCGGCATCGTTGGCTATATTGGCGCGGAGCAGGCGCAGGACATTTTATTGGACGGACTTTCCCGATTGGAGTACCGCGGCTATGACAGCGCGGGCATTGCGGTCATGGACGGCGGCGTCATCCGGCTAAGCAAGGCGAAGGGACGGCTGGCGAATCTCGCCGCGCGGGTGGCATCGAATCCTCTGCCTGGCACCATCGGCATCGGTCACACGCGCTGGGCAACCCACGGCGAACCAAACGACATCAACGCCCATCCGCACACGGACATGAAAGGGCATATCGCCGTCGTCCACAACGGCATCATCGAGAACTACGAGGAGCTGCGCACTCAGCTGAAGGCGAAGGGCTGCGTGTTCGTATCCGAAACGGACACGGAGGTAATCGCCCATCTGCTGCATACGCTTTACGACGGTGACATGCTCTCGACCATTCTGCGCGCGCAGACGATGCTCGAAGGCAGCTACGCATTGTGCGTCCTGAACGCCGAAGCGCCGGATACGCTCTACTGCACGCGCAAGGATTCTCCGCTTGTCGTCGGGCTGTCCGACGGCGCACAGTACGTCGGCAGCGACATTCCAGCGCTGATTCGCCACACGCGGACGGTGGAGCTGCTCGATGAACGCGAAGTCGCCGTGCTGACCCGGAGCGGTGTACGCGTGTACGACCATTTCGGCAACGAACGCGCGCTCAAGCCCATTCACGTTGATTGGGACGTGGAAGCAGCAGAAAAAGGTGGCTATGCGCACTTCATGCTCAAAGAGATTCACGAAGAGCCCGCCGCACTGAAAAAGACGTTTTCCGCCCACGTCGACGCAGAAAAAATGGCGATTCGCCCCGGCGCGTTCCCGATTTCGGCGGAAGAAGCAAATTCCCTGCGCACGCTGACGATTGTCGCCTGCGGCACAGCGTACCACGCGGGTGTTGTCGGCAAGTATGTAATCGAGAAGCTGGCGCGGCTGCCCGTGGTGGTGGATGTAGCATCCGAGTTCCGCTATCGCAACCCGATTCTGGGCACAGGCGACTGCTTCCTTGCCATTTCACAGAGCGGCGAAACGGCGGACACGTTGGCCGCCATGCGCGAGGCGGAGCGGCTGGGCGCGAAAGTGATGGCGCTGACGAACGTCGTCGGCTCGTCGATTGCCCGCACCGCTGGGGATTGCGTCATGTACACCTACGCGGGGCCGGAAATCGCCGTCGCAAGCACAAAAGCATACATCACGCAAGTGGAAATGATGGTGTTGCTGGCGATTGATCTCGGCGTGAAGCGCGGACATCTGACGGAGAGCGTAGCATCGGAGCTTCTGCGGCAGATGGCGGACATTCCCACGCTGGCGGAGCAGGTGATGGCGCTCGAACCCGCGGTGCAGCGCTTCTCCAGCCTGTACCACGACCGTCAGCATGTATTCTACATCGGGCGCGGGCTGGACAACGCGCTGGCAATGGAAGCGTCGCTGAAACTGAAGGAAGTCAGCTATATCATGTCCGAAGCGTATGCGGCGGGTGAACTGAAGCACGGCACAATTGCGCTGATTGAGCAGGGCACGCTGGTTTGCGCGCTGCTGACGCAGGAGCATCTGGCAGATAAAACGCTGTCGAACGTGCGCGAGGTAAAGAGCCGCGGCGCGAAAGTCCTCATCGTCTGCCCGGAAGCCCTGCGCGACCGCGCCGCGAAGGATGCGGACGAACTCTGGGTCATCCCGGACGCTGCGTCGGACTTGCTGCCGCTGCTGGCGATTATTCCCGTGCAGCTGTTCGCCTACTACATGGCGGTCAGCCGCGGCTGCGACGTTGACAAGCCGCGCAATCTGGCAAAATCGGTGACGGTGGAGTGACGCAAGGGCGCTGCCCTTGACCCGCCAAAGGGTCTTCGACCCTCTGGACTCCCTTTTCGCGATTGAGTTGGCGCACTTTTAGGCTTCTTCCGCGTGCTGATTGAGGAAAACGGTACGCAAAAGGGCGATTCGGTGTTTTGCTTCCGAACCGCCCTTTTTGATTGGCTTAGAACTCCTGTGCGCCCTTCAGGAACGCGCAGTAGCACTTGTATTCTTCCCACAGGTCAACCTTGCTGATGACCTCCCACGGCGCATGCATACTCAGCACCGGGATGCCGCAGTCGATGACGTTCATGCCGTACTTGGCGCAGATGTAGGCAATCGTTCCGCCGCCGCCGACATCCACCTTGCCCAGCTCCGCCGTCTGCCAGCACACGTTCGCTTCGTCGCAGATGCGGCGCACCTGCGCAACAAACTCCGCGTTGGCGTCATTCGAGCCAGACTTGCCACGGCTGCCGGTGAACTTGTTAAACGTCACGCCATTGCCGACGATGGACGCGTTGCGCTTCTCGAACACGCCCGCAAAGTTCGGGTCAAAGCCCGCGCTCACGTCGCTGGAGAGCATACGGCTGTTCTGCAGGCAGCGGCGCAGGGTCAGCGGCTTGTCCTCGCCCGTCACGCAGGCAATCAGTTCTGCCATCGTGTTCTCAAAGTACATAGCGCCCATGCCCGTTGCGCCGACGCTGCCGATTTCTTCCTTATCGGTCAGCACCGCCGCGAGGGTGTATTCCGGCGTGCCTTCATAATTCAGCACAGCCGCCATCGACGGATACGCGCACACGCGGTCGTCGTGGCCGTAGCCCATAATCATGCTGCGGTCGAAGCCAAGGTCGCGCGCATGGCCCGCAGGAACAGCTTCCAGTTCGGCGGAGATGAAGTCTTCTTCGTCGATGCTGTACTGTTCCTTCAAAATGTCCAAAATCGCGGTCTTGACCGGGTCTTTGTCGGTATCCTTCTTCGGTTCGCTGCCGATGATGATGTTCAGGCTGTCGCCTTCAATCACCTTTGCGGCGGTCTTGCCCATCTGGTCGGCGGCAAGGTGAATCAGCAGGTCAGAGATGTAGAAGACGGGGTCGCCGGGCTTATCACCGATATTCAGCGTGACGGTCGTGCCGTCCTTCTTGACAACAACGCCGTGGAGCGCCAGCGGCAGCGCCACCCACTGGTACTTCTTGATGCCGCCGTAGTAGTGCGTGTCGAGGTACGCAAGGTGCTCATCCTCATACAGCGGATTCTGCTTGATGTCAATGCGGGGCGAGTCGATGTGCGCGCCCAGAATGTTCATGCCGCACTCCATCGGCTTCTCACCAATGATAAAGAGCATGATATCCTTGTTCATCCACGCACGATAAACGCGGTCGCCCGCCTTGAGCGTTTCACCGTTCTTGACGACGTCCATCAGGTTCTTGAAGCCCTTTGCTTCCGCCTGACGCACGCCCTCCGCGACGCACTCACGCTCGGTCTTGCCGTTGTTCAGGAATGCCATATAATCCTTTGCGAAGGCGGAAAGCTGTTCCTTTTCGTCCTCCGCGAGGTTTTCCCACGCATTTTTGCGGTACATAGCGACTTCTCCTTTGAAAGGTGCATTTTCCAGTCTCCCGGAATGCATTTATTATACGTCAAATCGTGCAAAAGTGCAACCATCCGCCGCATTTCTTTCGTACCATTCAAAAAACCGGGCAGTCTTTTGAACTGTCCGGCTAATGAGAGGCGCTGGGGCGTTGCCCCAGACCCCACAAGGGACGCTGTCCCTTGACCCTGCAAGGGAGTTCCTCCCTTGACCCTTTCGCGCGATTGAGTTGGCGACACTCCCCAACTGGTCTCGCGTGTTAATCCGACCTCATCCGTCGCTGCGACGAAGTCGGATGAGGTCGGTTCTGCAACAATACCCCAAAAGTATGAGAGTACGCAGCCCGAAGGTTTCCAAAGGGCGATCGCGGACTTCGTCTGTTTTCATTGCCCTTTGGTCGCACCCGCAGGCGCGAAACCCTCTGCATGACATGCAATACTATGCAAAATAGTATAAATCCGCTTACTTCGTGGGGAACGCGAAATACTTGCGCGCGTTGTCGCAGGAGATGCCGCGGACGATTTCGCCGAGGATGTCGTAGTCCTGCGGGAAGCGGCCATCCTCCACCCATTCGCCCAGCAGACGGCACAGGATGCGGCGGAAATACTCGTGGCGCGGATAGGACAGGAAGGAGCGGCTGTCGGTCAGCATACCGACAAAGCCCGCCAGATAGCCAAGATTCGCAAGGCTCGTCAGCTGGTTGGTCATGCCGGTGAAATGGTCGTTGAACCACCACGCAGAGCCGTGCTGCATCTTGCTGACCGCTTCGGACGACTGGAAGCAGCCGCACAGCGTGTCAATCGCCTGATCGTCCGCCGGATTCAGGGAGTAGAGGATCGTGCGGGGCAGCCCCGACGCCGACTCGACTGCACCAAGGAACGCTGCCATCTGGTCAACGGGCGTATAGTTGTTGATGGTATCGTAGCCAGTGTCCGGGCCGAGCTTCTCGAACATCACGCGGTTGTTGTCGCGGCGGCAGCCGTAGTGCAGCTGCATCGTCCAGTTCAGCTTCTTGTACTGCGCGGCGCAGAAGAGCAGCATCGCGGTCTTGAACTGCGCGACTTCGGTGTCCGTCAGCGTCTCGCCCGCCGCCTTCTTGGCGAAGATGGCTTCAATCGCGGCATCATCCGCCGGCTCATAGACCACGTAATTCAGGCCGTGGTCAGACAGACGGCAGTTGTTCTCGTGGAAGTACGCCATGCGCTTTTCCAGCGCCGCCTTCAAGTCCGCGAAGGTGTGGATTTCCATCTCCGCCGCCTTTTCCAGCTTGGCGATGTACGCCATGAAGTCCGGCTTCTCGATGTTGACTGCCTTGTCAGGGCGCCATGCGGGCAGCACGTTCGTCTTGAAGGACTTGTCCGCCAGCAGTTTCTGGTGATACTCCAGCGTATCCACCGGGTCGTCGGTGGTGCAGATGGTTTCGACATTGCTCATGGCAATCAGGCCGCGCGTGGTGTAGCCGGGCTTCTGCAGCGTCTCGTTAGCGAGGTTCCACACTTCGTCAGCGGTCTTGGCGCTCAGCGTACCGTGATAGCCGAAGAAGCGCTGCAGTTCCAGATGCGTCCAGTGGTACAGCGGATTGCCAATTGCCTTGCCGACAACCTCCGCCCACTTGCAGAACTTCTCGTAGTCGCTCGCGCCGCCGGTGATGTAGTATTCATCCACGCCCGCGCAGCGCATCAGGCGCCACTTGTAGTGGTCGCCGCCCAGCCAGACCTTCGTGATGTTCTCGAAGCGCTGGTCTTCCCAAATCTCCTTGGGGCTGATGTGGCAGTGGTAGTCGATGATGGGGCAGGACGCGGCATAGTCGTGGTAGAGCTTGCGCGCCGTCTCGGTGTTCAGCAGGAAATCCTTATCCATGAAGGTGGTCATACGTCATGAACTCCTTTCAAAAATCGCTACTATATGAAACCGCACCATGCGGGGAAAAGCTTATTTGTCTTGTGCCGCCCGTGTTGAGCCTCGCTGGATAATTTCCGCCGTAAAGACGGTTTTTTCCGGCATCTCGCGCCCCTCCAGGACGCCCAGCATCGTTTCGACGATGCGCTCGCAGATAGCGGGCAGACGGTTGTCCACGCTCGTCAGCTCCGGCTCGGTACACAGGCAGAGGTTCGAGTTGTTGTAGCCGACGACGGACAGATTCTCCGGCACGCGCCGCCCGACCGCCTGCGCGTACTTCATCGCGCCAACCGCCAGCACATCCTCGCTCGCCAGCACCGCGTCGAACTGCAAGCCCTCTCGTTCCAGCTCCAGCAGACAGTCGCGCACGGCGTGAATGCTGAATTTGTCCGCGTCGAAGCGGCGCATCAGCGTCTCGTCCACCGGCAAATTGTGCGCCGCCAGCGCATCCCGGCATCCGGCGAGCTTGCGCTGCCCGGAGTTGTTGCTGGAGTGGTACAGATACAGCACGCGCTTGCATCCGCTGTCCAGCAGCTGGTTCATGGCTTCCTTCATCGCGCGCTCGTCATCGCACAGGACGCAGAACACGTTCGGACACTGGAACGAGCCATTGAGCAGCACAACCGGCACATTCGTCGCAGCTTGGCGGATATAGGCGTTATCCTCCGAGTTTTCCTCGATGAACGTCGAGCCCATGAGCACCATACCGTCCACATGACGGCTGGTCAGCAGCTCGACGCCCTGCCGGCGTGCCGCGAGATCGCGGTTCGTGCAGGAGAGCAGACAGTCGTAGTGCTTCTGGCGGAAGGCATGCTCTAGGCAAGCCAGCGCGCGCGCCAGATACGGGTCAGCCGCATCCGGGCAGAGCAGCCCGATGGTCTTCATCGTGTTCAATCCCAGACCGCGCGCAAAGGCATTGGGTACATAGCCGCAGCCGTCAATGACCTTCATCACCTTCCGGCGCGTCTCCTCCGACACATGGGGGCTGTTGTTCAATACGCGGGATACGGTTGCGATGGATACGCCTGCGTGACGGGAAATATCATAGATGTTCACTCGCGGCATTCCCCCTTCCATTCGCGGTGTGTAAACACTTCCATTCTCCGCGTCAATCCACATTATACACGCTTTTTCCCCCTTTTGCAAGCCTCATTTTCACGTTTTCGTGCCGACATTCACAGGAAATCCGGCGTACTTTTTCCCAGATTGCATAAATTGCAGGAAATATCAGCGGAACCATTGACGGAAGCGCGAAAAGAGAGTAGAATAATTGCAGGCGTGTTGTAATCGCTTACATGCCTGATGATTTGCCTGATGAATAGATGGAGGGACATCGAAATGGAACGTTTGAATGCTGCGATGGCGCCCGCGCCTGTCCGCCCGGTCAAGGTGCTGCAGTTCGGGGAAGGCAACTTCCTGCGCGCCTTTGTGGATTACATGATTGATATTGCCAACGAGAAGAGCGACTTCAACGGCTCTGTCGCGCTGGTGAAGCCGATTCAGATGGGTACGCTGTTCCCGGCGTTCAAGGAACAGGATTACCGCTACACGGTCATGCTGCGCGGTCTGGTGGACGGTCAGGCGGTGGAGCAGACGCGCGTGGTCACGTCCGTGGCCGACGCCGTGGATGCGTATGCGGACTATGCCCGCTATGCCGATTACGCCAAGCTGCCGTCACTGCGCTTCATCGTCAGCAACACGACCGAAGCCGGCATCGTGCTGGACGAGACGGATGAGTTCTCCCTCTGCCCGCCCAAATCCTACCCCGGCAAGCTGACGAAGTTCCTCTTCGAGCGCGCCGAAGCATTCGACTATGCGCAGGACAAGGGACTCATCATCCTGCCGGTCGAGCTGATTGACGACAACGGCATCATGCTGAAAAAGTGCGTCAAGGCGCTGGCAAAGCAGTGGGCGCTGGGCGAGAAGTTCGAGCAGTGGCTGGAGACGGCGTGCGTGTTCACCTCCACGCTTGTTGACCGCATCGTGACCGGCTATCCGCGCGGCGAGGATCAGTCGATTTGGGAGAAGCTGGGCTATCAGGACAACCTGCTGGACACCGCTGAACCCTTCGGTCTGTGGGTCATCGAATCCCCCCGCGACCTTTCCAACGAACTGCCCCTGCCGCAGTGCGGGCTGCCCGTCATCTATACTGATAATCAGAAGCCTTACAAGCAGCGCAAGGTGCGAATCCTCAACGGCGCGCACACGTCCTTCGTCCCCGCTGCCTTCCAGTGCGGCTATGACATCGTGCTGGACGCGATGAATGACCCGGTGATTGCCACCTTCATGCAGAAGACGCTCTACGACGAGGTCATCCCGACGCTGTCTCTGCCCAAGGCGGACTTGATGGCGTTCGCCGAAGCGGTCACGGGGCGCTTCCGCAATCCCTTCATCAAGCACGCGCTGCTCTCCATCTGCCTGAACAGCGTGTCGAAGTGGCGCGCGCGCTGCATGCCTTCCCTGCTGGGCTATGTGGAGAAGACCGCCGAGCTGCCCGCGCACCTGACGTTCTCTCTGGCGAGCCTGATGAGCCTGTACCGCGGCGGCAAGCTGACCGGCGACGGCCGTCTGGAATGCCAGCGCGACGTTCAGCCCTACTACCTGCAGGATGACGCTGCCGTGCTGAACTTCTTCGCCGAGACTTCCAGCGAATCCCCCGAAGAACAGGCGAAGGAATTCCTCTCCAATGAAACATTCTTCGGTCCCGACCTGTGTAAAGTGCCGGGTCTGGTGGAGTCCGTCGGCGCGTCCCTGCGCGAAATCCTCGACAAGGGGATGCGCACGGTCATGAACGAGAAGTTCGGAGTGTGAAAAATGGCTGAACTGCTTCGCATCACCCCGCAGGACAATGTGGCAGTCGCACTGACCGCCCTGTCCTCCGGGCAGAACGTGACGGTGGATGGCATTGCGCTCACCACGGTCACGGACGTTCCCGCCGGGCACAAGGTGGCGCTTTTCCCCATCAAGGCGGGCGAAAAGGTCATCAAGTACGGCTTCCCGATTGGCTACGCGAAGGAGGATATTCCCGTCGGCGCGCATGTGCATGTCCACAATCTGCACACCGGCTTGTCCGGCGAGCTGACGTATGAATATCACCCGACGTACCCGACGATTCCAGAAATTCCGGCAGCGACGTTCATGGGCTATCCGCGCAAAGACGGGCGCGTCGGCGTGCGCAATGAGCTGTGGATTCTGCCCACCGTCGGCTGCGTCAACGACATTGCCCGCCAGCTGGAACGTGCGGCGCAGGAGCTTGTCGGCGGCGGCGTGGAGTGTGTCTGTGCCTTCCCGCACCCCTACGGCTGCTCGCAGATGGGCGATGATCAGGAGAATACGCGCACGATTCTGGCGGACTTGGCGACGCACCCCAACGTCGGCGGCGTGCTGGTGCTGGGGCTGGGCTGCGAAAATTCCAGCGCCGCCATCATCGAGGAACATATGGGCGACTACGACAAGTCGCGCGTGCGCTTCCTCGTCTGCCAGCAGGTGGAAGATGAGTTTGCCGAGGCGATGAAGCTGCTGCGCGAGCTTGCGGACAACATGCGGGATGAGCAGCGTGTCCCCTGCCCTGCCAGCAAACTTGTGATTGGCCTCAAGTGCGGCGGTTCGGACGGCTTCTCTGGCATCACGGCGAACCCGGTCATCGGCGGCTTCTCCGACCTGCTGTGCGGCATGGGCGGCACGACGATTCTGACCGAAGTGCCGGAAATGTTCGGCGCGGAAACCATCCTGATGGATCGCTGCAACACGCCGGAGCTGTTCGACAAGACGGTTCGGCTGATTAACGACTTCAAGCGCTATTTCGAGGAACATCATCAGACGATTTACGAGAATCCGTCCCCCGGCAACAAGGCGGGCGGCATTTCCACACTGGAAGACAAGGCGCTGGGCTGCACGCAGAAGAGCGGTTTCTCCCCCGTGCGCGATGTGCTGGCGTATGGCGAGCGTGTCCACACGCCCGGCTTGAATCTGCTGTCCGCCCCCGGCAACGATCTTGTGGCGGCGACGGCGCTGGCTTCGGCGGGCGCACAGATTGTGCTGTTCTCCACGGGGCGCGGCACGCCGTTCGCGTGTCCTGTGCCGACGCTGAAAATCGCCACGAACACGCCTCTCGCCACGAAGAAGCACGGCTGGATTGACTTCAACGCCGGTCAGCTGCTGACAGACGGCAAGACGCTGCCGGAGCTTTCACAGGCGCTGATGGAGGACGTGCTGGCGACGGCATCCGGGCGGCTGGTCTGCTCGGAGCGCAATGGCTTCCACGACCTCGCCATCTTCAAAACGGGCGTGACGCTGTAATACGCAAACATCCCGACGAGCATTTTCACTCGCCGGGATGCTTTTTATTGGGTTCGATTACTCAATCCAGAACACGCGGTTGTCCTTGCGTTTCGCCGCTTTCGGGGCTTCGCCGTCGATGTAGCCGACTGCGCAGTGCCCGATGCCTTCCCATTCGCCCTCGACACCCAGTTTTTTCAGCAGCTGCTGATATTCGGGCCGCTCGAATTCTTCCTTCGCCCGATGAATCCAGATGCTGCCCAGCCCCAGCGAATGCGCCGCCAGCATCATGTTGCCCATGACGAGGCTGCCGTCGTAGATGGCGGTGCGGCAGGATTTGTCCGCCAGCACAATCAGAATCGCCGGTGCGCCGTAGAAGGGGTCGAAATCCGGCTTGCCCATGATTTCCGCATTCGTTTTCGCCAGCTCGTCGCGCAGTTCCTTGTTCGTCACCGCGATGATGATGGCGGACTGCCTGCCCATGCCGCTGGCCGCGTACAGCCCGGCTTCCACAATCTGCGCCAAATCTTCTTTGGCGGGCATCGTCGGCTGAAATTTGCGGATGCTCCGGCGCTCTTCTATTGCCTTGATGATTTCGTTCATGATGCATTTCTCCCTTCTGGTATACTATTTCCAAATGAGAATGCAAGAAATAGTATTATTCTTCTTCGTCCTCTTCCTGATTCAAGAAGGCTTCCCGGAAAATCGTATCCGGGTCAAAGCGCGGGTCAAACGCCAGCGCTTTCAGGCTCTCCCGTCCAACGACGGTGTTCGTGCCGAGACAGTCGTTGCAGCGATAGCCGCAGTCCGGGCAGACGCAGCCCAGATGGTCGCTTTCTGCCTGAATCATGTAGGTGCCGCATTCCTTGCAGGAACAGCGCATTGAATTTCAGTTCCTTTCTTGCTTTTCGTCCGCCCAAATCACCGTGCCGCCGAGGTCTTGCACCACGCGCGCCACTTTTCGCAGCGTTTTCGCCGTATCCTCCCCGCCCAGTGACAGCAGGCGCAGGTCGATGCGTTCGCTGCGCTCATCCAGCGCGTCATAGAGCGCGTCCGCATTGCCGCCGTAGTAGTCCGGCAGACAGAGCAGCTTTTTCAGCATCCGGTGGACGGCTTTCCCGTCCGAGAACTGCCGCCCGTCAATCGTCAGAACGTGCATCAATTGGCGCTCACCGTGCCCTTTTCGCCGTCCACAGTCACGACCGCGCCGGATTTTAAGATATTCGTGGCGTTCTTCGCGCCGATGATGACCGGAATGTCCAGCGACATGCCCGCAATCGCGCCGTGTCCCTCCGGGTTGTCGTCCTCCAGCACAATCGCGGAGGATTTACGCAGCATGGAGAACATCTCTCGCGTCGTCTGATGGCAGACAATCACGTCGCCGGTGTTGAAGTTTTTCGCGTCCTTTTCCAGATTGCGGATGACGCACAGCGGTGCAACCACCTTGCCGCCATGCAGCCCCTGCCCGCGCGACAGCAAATGCCCGACGACATGCACCTTCATCAGGTTTGTCGTGCCGGAAATGCCCAGCGGAACGCCCGCCGTCAGCACAACCAGTTCGCCATCATGCACCAGCCCGTTCTGCACGGCAGCATCCACTGCGTGTTCAAACAGGTCGTCGGTGTTGCTTTCCTCGGCAATCATCAGCGGCACCGTGCCCCACGAAAGCGCAAGCTGGCGCCAGACGTGCTTTTCCGTCGTGCAGCCGACAATGACGCACGCGGGGCGGTAGCGGCTGAGGATTCGCGCCGTCGAGCCGGACTTGGTGACGGTGATAATCGCACTGGCGTTGAGGTCGTGCGCGGAAGTGACCGTCGCGTGGCTGATAGCATTCGTGACGTCAGTCGAGGCGGACGTGTCGCGGGAGAAGCGGCGGATGTAGTCCATATCGGCTTCCGCGCGCAGGGCGATGCGCACCATCGTCTCCACTGCCTCCACCGGATACGCACCAACCGCCGATTCGCCGGAGAGCATGATGGCGCTCGTGCCGTCGTAAATCGCGTTGGCAACATCAGTCGCTTCGGCGCGGGTTGGACGCGGGTTCTTAATCATCGAATCCAGCATCTGTGTCGCGGTGATAACAGGCTTGCCCGCCGCAATGCCGCGCTGAATCAGCTTCTTCTGCAGGCTCGGCACGTCCTCCAGCGGCACTTCTACGCCCAAATCGCCGCGCGCCACCATCACGCCGTCCACCACGCGGAGAATCTCGTCAATGTTCTCCACGCCCTCCATGTTCTCAATTTTGGCAATAATGTTGATGGTATGGCAGTTATTCTCCTGCAGGATGTGACGGATCTGCATAATATCGTCCGCGCAGCGCGTGAACGAAGCCGCAATGAAATCATAACCATTCTTGATGGCAAAGAGAATATCCTGATGGTCTTTTTCGCTGATGAAAGGCATCGACAGGTGCGCATTCGGGATGTTGACGCCCTTGTTGTTGCTCACCACGCCGCCGTTGAGCACACGGCAGACGATGTCCGCCCCATCAATGCGTTCCACCTGCATCCCAATCAGACCGTCGTCAATCAGAATGCTGCTGCCGACGGCAATGTCCTGCGGCAATTCCTTGTAGGTGATGGACACGCGCTCTTCGTCGCCCTCCACCTCGTCAGTCGTGAGGGTGAACAGCTGGCCGTTTTGCAGCGTGACACGCCCATTTTTGAACGAACGCACGCGAATTTCCGGGCCCTTGGTGTCCAGCATCGTGGCGACCGGCAGCCCCAGTTCATCGCGGATGCGGCAGACTTCATCGTAATAATGCTGATGCGTTTCATAAGTGCCGTGCGAAAAGTTGAAGCGCGCGACATTCATGCCCGCTTTCATCAGCGGCGCAATCAGGTGCTTCTCAAACAGGTTCGGCCCCATCGTGCAGACGATTTTCGTCTTGCGAATCGGCGCATTCATGAAAACATTCCCCCATTTTCATAGAATCCTTTCCTATTATATCATACAGATACTCTGCTGTGAATCCCCCGTGATAAAAATTGTGAAAAATCGAACGCAAAAACGGACGAAAGCCGCTGCTTCCGCCCGCTGATGTTTATACTATTGCCAAAGAAAATGCGCCAAGATGCGCCGCGAATTTTTCGCTCTGGCTAACGGGAGTGGAATGCAGCGTAGCAGCGCTACGCTAAATGGAACGACCGGACGACAGAGCGGAAAAGGCGCAAGCAGATGGCGCAGGTGAATTTGGCAATAGTATTATTTTTCTACTTCGCCAACGCCGTCGCATTCCAGCTTCGCGCCGTCCTGCCCGGTAGCGGTCACATCTTTCAGCACGATTTTCGCCACGTTGATGGCGGTCAGCCCCTTGCGCGCAAGATATGGCACGCCCTGTGCCATTGCAGGCTGCATGGGCGTAGCATCCTTGTCGCAGGAGATGTGCACGTCCTCCATCACAACCGCTTCAATCGGCCGCTCCGGCAGACCAAGGAAGTAGCCCGCGCAGGTCACGTCCGTCGCCGTTACATGACGGAACGCAACCGTCCCGATGCGCGGCGTACGCTCGTCCACCGGCTGCTTCTCGCGGCTCTGGACGTACTCGCTCTTGCCGTCCGGATCGCAGAAGTACATGCAGTTGACCACATACGGCGTGCCGACGTGCTCCATGCGCACATTTTCAAACACAATGTCGTCAATCACGCCCTGCTGCCCGCGCCCGCGCCGGGTCTTGACGCGCAGGCCGCGGTCGGTGTTGCGCATCAGGCAGTCATGCAGGCGCACATGCGCGATGCCGCCCGCCATTTCGCTGCCGCAGGTCATGCCGCCATGCCCGTTTTCCATCAGGCAGTGGCTGATTTCGATGTGCTGGCAGGGCGTTTTGTAGCGCTGCCCCATGTACAGCTTGCCAGATTTGAGTGCAATGCAGTCATCCCCCAAGGAGAAATGCGCGCCCGCCAGCAGGATGCCATCGCAGCTTTCCGGGTCGAAGCCGTCGGTATTCGGGCTGTTCGCCGGGGCGTTGACGCGGATGTTCAGGAAGCGCAAATCCTTAGAAAAATACGGCTGCAAGTTCCACGACGGCGAATTCTGGAACGTCACGCCCTGCACGGTCACGTTCTTGCAGTGATTGAGGAAGAGCATCCGCGGCCGCCACGCCCCGCGCCGCACCTTGCAGTTCTGCCACCAGTCGCTCTTGTCACCCTGCCCGTCCAGCACACCTTCGCCGTACAGCACAACGTCCTCGACATCCATCCCGTTGATAAACGCGGCGTACATGTCCAGCGGGTTGCCCTCCCATGAACCGAGATTCAAATCGTCCGTTTCGTCGGTGGACAGAATCATCCCCGGCAGAATCGGGAATTTGCTGCGGTCGGTTTCCAGCAGCAGCGTCGCGCCGCGCCGAAGCTCGATGCGCACATGGCTTTTCAGCATCAGCGGCAGCACATGATAACGCCCCGCCGGAATCAGCACGCGCCCATCCGCCGGGCAATGCAGAATCGCCGCCTGAATCGCCGCCGTATCGTCATGCACGCCATCGCCGACCGCGCCGAACTGCCGGACATTGAGCGTGTAGCTTTCCCTCGCTGTGCGGAACGCGCATTGCCCGACTTCCTCCGCCCCCCAGCGGACGGACAGCACATACTCTGTCTCCGGCTGCAAATCATACAGTGACGTCACAGCCGTGTCCGCCGTACCCGCCGCCTGTCCGTTCAGGAACAGCTGATAGACTGCCTTCGTGTGGTACAGACCGCCGTCCGCAATCTGCACCGTGGCACTGCGCGCCTGCACAAACAGCTTGCTGATTTCCATTTTTCCGCTCCTTACGCCTGCTTCGCCCGCAGGTATTCGCTGTACGCCATGATGAACGGCCCGACGCCCTTGCTGTCGTCGGACTTTTTCGGCTCGGACAGATAATACGCCACCGAGCCGTCACGCTGCGGATTCTTGTCCGGGCCAAGCCCTGCCACCCAGCAGATATCAGTCAGGCGGACGACGCCGTCCTCCTCCGCGCGCAGCTTGTTTGCCACCAGCTTCTCGAACACATCCAGCGCAATCGGCAGATACTTCTCCGCGTCCAACACACCGATGCGCACGCCCTTGAGCAGGCTGTACGCAATCATCGCGGAACCGGAAGTTTCGGTGTAGTTTCCCTCTGCCTTCGGATGATCAATCACCTGATAGAACAGCCCATCCTCCGCGCGGTATGCCAGCACGCCCCGAATGCTCTCGCGGAAGATGTCCACCAGCGCGCGGTAATGCTCATAGAGCTGCTCCGAGCACAGCGCAATGCAGTCCACCAGCGCCATCAAGTACCAGCCCGTCGAGCGCAGCCAGAAGTTCTTCGAGCAGCCGGTTTCCTTGTCCGCCCAGAACTGCACGCGCGCTTCGTCGTAGGCATGGTAGTTCAGCCCCTTCTCCGGGTTGTAGAGATACTTGCGCACGTTCTGAAACTGCCGGGTAATATCCGCCACATGCGCCATGCCGTCGAACTTCGCCTCGTACGCCATGTAGAACGGCTGCGCCATGTACAGCCCGTCAAGCCAAATCTGATTCGGATACAGCTGCTTATGCCAGAAATTGCCGCACTGGCAGCGCGGATGCTCCCGAAGCCGCTGCATGTGGAACTCAATCGCCTTGCGATAGCGCTCCTCGCCCGTCTCCTCCAAAGCGAAGAACAGTGCCTTGCCGCTGTTGATGGAATCAATGTTGTACTGCCGCATCTCATAATTCGGAATGCTGCCGTCCGCCGCGACATACGCCGAGACGTAATCCAGCACGAAATCGCGATACAGCACGTCCCCCGTCGCATGGTAGAGGTCGATGCACCCCTTCAGCACGCAGCCATCCTCATAGTTCCAATACTTCTTGTAGGGTGTGTAATTTGCCAGAAAGCGTTGAAAATACTGATGAATATCCATTGTTATGCACCTTTCTGCGGGTATTTCCGCTTCATTATATAGGGAATTTCGATAGGTGTCAACCGATTCCCAAAGACACTTGGAAATTTTTTTGTGATAGCGCTTTCATTTTGGCAGGAAATGCGCTATAATGGGATTATTCTCCCGATGAAGGAGGTTCCTCGCCATGAAACTCAGCAAAGGCAACCGCGATTTGATCCTGCACGGCTCGCTGGTCAAGGCAGTGTTCGCCATTGCGATTCCCGTCGTCGTCAACAGCTTCCTGCAAACGATGTACAACTTGACCGACACCTATTGGCTGGGGCAGCTCAGTGTCGATTACCTCGCCGCCATCAACCTCGTCAGCCCCGTGCAGAATACGGTCATCAACTTCGGCAGCGGCGTCACCGTCGCGGGCGCGGTGATGATCAGCCAGTACATCGGCGCGGGCAAACCAGAAATGGCGCGGAAAATCGCCAACCAGATTTTCACTGTCGCGATGCTCTTCTCGCTCCTGTGCGCGTCGGTGATGGCGGTCGCAACGCCGGGTATCGTCGGATGGATGGGCGCCGCGCCGGATTATTTCGACCATGCGGTAACGTACATGCGTCTCGTCGTCCTTGACATGCCGTTTTTGTTCATGGTCAACATTTACCAGTCCATTCGGCAGGCGCAGGGCGACACCGTCCGCCCAATGCTGCTGAACCTGCTGGGCATTGCCGTCAACATGGTGCTTGACCCGCTGCTGATGGTCGTCCTGCACTGGAACGCCGCCGGTGCCGCGCTGGCGACCGTGTTCGCGAAGATGGTGCCCGCGTGCATCGCGTTCTTCCTGCTCTGCACCCGCCGCGACGAAGCAATTTGTTTCGATCGCCGCTTCCTTCGCCCGGATGCAGCCTGCCTGCGCGACATCGTGCGTATCGGGCTTCCGACTGCCTTGGGGTCAAGCTTCATGCAGTTCGGCTTCATCCTCATGTCGCGCAACGTCAATGTGTACGGCAAGATGGCCATGGCGGCGTACGGCATCGGCAACAAGGTCAACGGGCTGATTTCGCTTCCCTCCACCGGCATCGGCAGTGCCGTCAGCACCATTGTCGCGCAGAACATGGGGGCGCAGCAGGTTGACCGCGCCGAACGCGGGTACAAATTGAGCACGGGAATGGCGCTTCTGTTTCTGCTCCTCGGTGGATTTGTCCTTTCCCGACCGTCGGTCGCTTCTGCCATCGTCAGCATCTTCACGGACGAGGCGGAGGTCATCCCGATGGCGGCAGACTACCTGTCCATCATGGCGTTCTGGTGCTGGACAAACAGCATCCACGATGCGACCCGCGGTCTGTTTCAAGGGAGTGGACACACATTTCTGCCCGTCGTAGTGGATATGACACGCCTATGGGTGCTGCGTTTCGCGACGCTTGCATTCTGTGAGCAGGTGCTGCATCTGGGTGTGCGGAGCGTGTGGTACTCAGTCGTAGTGTCGAACGGGATTGCGTCGGCGATTCTGTTGGTGCTGTATTTCACCGGAATTTGGCGGAAATCGACCATCAAGATTCACGATTAAAAGCGTCTGCGGGCGCTTTTTTCTTGGCTTTCTACCGATTTCCGACCAGAATCCGGTTTTTCCAGACCGAAAGTCGGTTTTTATACTATTTTCAAATGAGAATGCGCCAAGATGCGCCGCGAATTTTTGTATTCTGGTTAACACGAATGAAACGCAGCGTAGCAGCGCTACGCTAAGTGGAATGAGTGGACGCCAGAATCAAAAAGGCGCAAGCAGATGGCGCAGGTGAATTTGGAAATAGTATTACAACGTTTCGATGGCTTCCACGCGCACTGCACCGAACTCCGCCCAGCCGCCGTGGTCGTCGCCGCCATTCATCGGCATACAGAACAGCGCCAGCCGCGCCCCGACCCATGTGTGGCGTGCGGGTTCAAACGGCTGCCCAATCGGGTGAAATTCGCCGCCCTGCGCGTACTCGAATGACGCGAGCGCCGTGCTGCTCGATGTCGGCAGCAGTGTCACGCGAAAAGTCACGGGCGCGTCCTGAATCGGCACGGTTTCCGTCGCTGACTCCGTGTGCTCCTTGCCATCGCTCGTCACGAACACCAGCGATACGCCGTTTTCCGTCCGCCGAACCGCCGCGTAAGCGTACTGTCCGCCGACGAAGCCCACACCTGCCTGTTCGCCCGCCTGCAAATGCGCCGCATCGAGCGTCGTCGTTGCGAAGAACGCCGGGCACGCAATTTTCTGCGTCAGCGTCTGCGGGCACTGCCAGAGTCGATCGCCGCCATCGGGCAGTTTCCGCGCATACAGCCGCAGCTTGCCGCCGCCGACCTCGTAGAAATCCGGCTGCCAGTTGCCCATGAACTGCCATTGCAGCCCCAGTGCGCCGCTGAAATCATCATCCCCGATTTCGCCCGACGGCTCACATTCCGGCGCTTTCGGCTTCCGGTACGTTTCAACCGCAATGCCGCAGTCCGCCGCGTTCGCAATCGGCGCTGCTTGCGCGCACTCCTCGCCCACTGCGATTGCATCCGGCGGCACAGGCGTTTCATCCGGGATGCCGATGTACGGCCAGCCGTCCGCCTGCCACGTCATCGGCTGCAAGTGCGTCACGCGCCCGTACAGCCCACGGCTCTGGAAGTGCAAGAACCAATGCTCCCCCTCCGGCGTCTCGACCCACGCGCCCTGATGCGGGCCGTTCGTCTCGCTGCTGCCCTGTTTGAGTACGACTTGGGTCTCATACGGGCCGAAAATACTCCGGCTGCGCAGGCACACCTGCCACCCCGTCGCAACGCCGCCCGCGGGCGCAAAGATGTAGTACCAGCCGCCGCGCTTGTGTACCTTCGGCCCTTCAATCGTCGGATGCTTCTTCGTGCCGTCGTAGAGCAAGTGGTCGTCGCCGAGCGCCGTTCTGCCGTCGGGCGAAATCGGGAAAATCCCCAGCCAGCTCTTGAACCCGATTCGACTCTTGGCGTACCCGTGGATGATGTAAGCGCGCCCGTCGTCATCCCAGAAGGGGCAGGGGTCAATCAGCCCCTTGCCCGGCTTCACCAGCACCGGGTTGTCCCAATCCCCCAGCGGATTTTCCGTGCTGACCATGTAGATGCCCTCGTCCGGCATCCCGTAGTAGATATAAAACCGCCCGTTCTGGAAGCGGATGGCGGGTGCCCAGATGCCCTGCGCGTGCTGCGGCGCGGCATACCGCGCTTCGGGGATGTTCTTGACGGCATAGTTGCGTAACTTCCAGTTCACCAAATCGCGGCTGGTAAGAATCGGCAGCCCCGGCACATAGTTGAACGTCGAGGCGGTCAGGTAGTATGTGCCATTGACGCAAATCGCGTCCGGGTCGGAATAATCGCAGTACAGCACCGGATTGCGGTACGTTCCGTCACCGTTGTCAGCGCACCAGAGAATCTCACTCATGCCTCTACATCCTCCGCAGCGGACGTTGCAATTTGCCCAAACTGCGCCGTTTCCTTCTCCCATTGATCGTACTCGTCACACAGCAGCGCCGCATACGCCCCGCCCAAATCGTGCAGGCCCTTGGCAATCAGCCCACCGAACGCCAATGCGCCCGCAGGCTGCAAATGCGTGTTGTCGTGCTGCCCCAGCGGGAAATGCGGGTAAATTCCGGCAGGCAGGTTCATGTAGTACGCCGTCTGCGCCGCTTCACCCTGTTCATCCACCAACTTTTCGGACATGGCGGTCAGGTCAATCAACGCCACATGCAGCTTCTCCGCCGTGCGGCGCATACTTTCTGCCCAGCGGTCGTGGTGGAACTGCGCGCCGGGGGCGTTGCGGTCGTAGCGCGTCAGCGGTGTAATGAACACGGGCGTTGCGCCCTTATTCCGCGCAACGTTGACGAACCGCTCCAAGTTCGCCGGAAAATCCGTCTCCGGATCAGTGTAGCGCGCCGGGTCAGATGCTTTCTCGTCGTTATGCCCGAACTGCACGAAGAGGAAATCCCCCGCGTGAATGCGGTCGTAGATGGTCGCCAAGCGCCCTTCGTCGATGAACTGCTTCGTCGAGCGCCCATTCTCGGCGTAATTCTCAATCTGCACCTGATAGCGCTTGACGTAGCGGTCGAACACTTGCCCGATGCCCGTCTGCGGGTACGTCGCGATGGAATTCTGCTTGACGGTCGAGTCGCCCGCCCAGAATATTGTGGTCATATCATTCACCCTTTTCAGCAAAAATGGCCGCAGCAGGACAAAACTGCCCCGTGCGGCTAAGAAGTCGTCTATTACTCCTTCACGGCGCCAATGTTGATGCCCTTGACGAAGTATTTCTGGAGGAAGGGGTAGAGAATCATGAACGGCAGAATCGCCACGATAACCGCCGCGTTGGTGACGGTGTTCTCCGCTGCGCCGCCGTTGGCAGCGGGCAGGTCAGACCCCATGATGATGGAACGCAGCTTCATCTGGAAGTTGTACAGGCTCTGGTCGGTGGTGATGTAGAGCTTGTAGTTGGTGTAATCGTTCCAGTAGGAGACGGCGAACATCAGACCGATGGACGCCAGCGCCGCCTTGGACAGCGGCAGGACGATTTTGTAGAAAATCTGAATCGGCGAGCAGCCGTCCAGCGTCGCGGACTCGAACAGGGATGTCGGGATGCCCTCGAAGAAGTTGCGCATCAGCACCAAATTATAGACGTTGATGGCGGGCATCAGGATGACGACCCACAGCGTGTTCGTCAGGTGCAGGCTCTTCATGACGAGGTAAGTCGGAATCATACCGCCTTGGAAAATCATCGTGAAGAGCATGATGCCGGCGAAGAAGTTGCGGCCGGGCATGTCCCACTGAATCAGCACATACGCGCCGACGGTGGAGAGGAACAGACCAAGGAACGTACCCGCGACGGTCGTGACGACGGAAATCATCAGCGGGCGCAGCAGCGTCGGGTTCGAGAATACGGACTGATAGCCCGCAAGGCCGAAGTTTTCCGGCCAGAGCTTCATGCCGTAGCCGGTGGTCAGGTCAAGCGAGTCAACCAGCACCTTCCACAGCGGAACAAGGATAAACAAGCAGAAAAGAAGGAAGAAGAGGCCGTTGACAAACGGGAATACGGAAAAGTTTTTCTTTCCCTTCTTGACAGGGGGAAGTTTTGCTTCCTTTGCGGTTGCTTGCATGATGGCGTTCCTCCTTCCTTACACAATGCCGCGGCCGCGGATTTTCTTGCTGACCTGGTTGCAAATCAGCACCAGCGCCATGCCCACAAGAGAACGGAACAGACCGATTGCGGTGGTATAACCGAAGTTGACGTTGCCGCCGCTGTTGAAGGTCTGGTAATAGACGTAAGTTTGCAGCACCTGCGAGGTCTTGTAGACGGCGGCATTCTGCAGCACGAACACACTCTCGAAGAGGTTCATGATTTTCGCCAGATTCAAGACCAGCACCGTCACAATGGTGTTTGCCAGCGCGGGAAGGGTGATGTAGCGCATCTTCTTCCAGCGGCCGGCGCCGTCAATCGAGGCGGCTTCGTAGATGCCGGGATCAATGCCGGTCAGGGTCGCCATGAAAATAATCGTCCCCCAGCCGGTGTCATGCCAAATGTTGATGATGTAGTAGCTGAAACGCCACCAGTCGTTGTCACCCAAGAAGTAGATTTCCTTGTCAATCAGCCCCATTTTGATGAGCACCTGATTGACAAGACCTGCGGACGTGGGCGCGAACAGCATCCCGAAGACGCCGGCGGTAACGACCCACGACATGAAGTGCGGCAGGTAGATGATGGTCTGCGAGAGCTTCTTCATCTTCGTGGAGACCATTTCGTTGAGCAGCAGCGAAATGATGACCGCCATGAAGGTGTTCAAAAGCAGCTTAATAATGGAGATTTCCAACGTGTTGGTGAAGGACGACCAGAACTGCGGACGGCTGAACAGCTTCTGGAAGTTTGCCAGCCCGGTGAACTCAAGCGGGTTCGCGATTTTGCTGGGTTGATACCGGAAGAAGGCAAGCGAAATGCCAAACATCGGCAGGTAATGGAAAACGATGAGTGCCACAAAAACCGGTAGGAACATCACATAGAACCATTTGTAGTTCCACAGCCGCGTTTTCAGCGGTGCCTTGCGATGCTTTATCTGCGCTGGCGCTTGCATCAGGTAGTCCCCCTCCATGAAAAAATGTGCTGATTGGTTTAGCCCGTCTCGGGGACGGTCAGCGGATGCCAACCGTCCCCGGCGGAATGCGTTGTGATTACTTGTTCAGCAGCGCGTTCAGGCTATCAACGATTTCCTGAGACTGCGCAGCGTAACCTTCGGATTCAAACTGCTCCATCGCCTGCTCATAGGTCAGCTTGCCCATGATGACGTTGGCAATCAGTTCGTTCTTCTTCTGGGTCAGTTCCGCGCCGTATTCGCCCATTTCTTCGGTGGTCGGCACGATGGCGGCCAGCTTGGAGTTGGCGTTGAACAGCTCGGATGCCGCACGGGCTTCTTCCTTGACGGACTTGGGATCCGGGTAGCCTTCCGCGAAGGAAGCGAGGCTCAGCATCGGGTCGATGTGGTTCTTGGTGTACAGGGTGCCAGCCTTTTCGAGGTTTTCGAGGAAGTGGAACGTGCCCTCTTCATAGGTCTTGTCCAGCACGGTTTCCGCCGCACGAGACCAGTGGGTGCCTTCCGCGCCATACGTCCACAGCATCTGCATATCGCCGCCGTCGAGCATGGTGTCGATGAAATAGGCGAACACGCCTTCCGGATTCTCGCAGGTAGAGGTGATGCACCAGACCGGCGGGATACGGTCGAAGTACGCGCCGACTTCCGCAATCGGGGGCAGCGCAATCAGTTCAGAGTCATGGCCATTCGCTTCAAGGTTGGTCTTGAGGTTGGTTGCCCAAGTGCCCGCCCAGTAGGTGAACACGCCGAACTGCTCGTCGTAGAACTTATTGCGGCAGTCCTTGGTGGAGTTGGTCAGGGTGGTGGGGTCAATCCAGCCCTTGTCGTAGCCTTCCTTCAGGCGTGCCAGCGCAGCTTCCATTTCCGGCTGGGTGAAACCATCAACATACACGCCATCCTTGAGGATGAAAGACGGGTACGCATCCTGATAGAATTCCGGCAGGTAGTTGGTGTAGGGCGCTTCGTTGCCGATGAAGCCGGCAGCAGAGGTGCCGTAAGTGGTCTTGCCATCCACGCCCAGCTTAGAGAAGGCGTCGAGCATGGCAGCGTATTCTTCCCAATTGGTAGGCGCCTTGGTGATGCCAGCCTTGTCCATCCACGCCTTCTTGACGTAGGTGACGCAACCGTTGCCGCGGGCAGGAGAGAAGCCGTAGAGGCGACCGTTAATCTTCAAGCCTTCGATAACGCTGTCGCCGGTGAAGCGGCCGGAGTTCTTCGTGTTGGAATTCTCCCACGCTTCGGTCATATCCCACAGCGCACCGTTCGCCGCGAAGTCGGAATAATAGGTAGAAGACATGATGAGGACGTCCGGCCACTGGTCGGGGTCAGCCATCGTCTGCTGCATGACGTCGTAGTAAGCGGAGTGGTCAGGCTGGTTGATGACGAGATCGATGCCCGTCAGTTCTTCCCAGCGTGCTTCAAAAGCGTCGCGGCCGTTCGCCTGATTGACCAGCGTGGTGTCAACCATGATGGTAATCTTTTCAGGCTTGGTTACTTCCTTTTCCTCTGCGGCAGCCGCCGTCATCGGAACGATCGCGCTCGTAGCCAGCAGCGCCAGAGAGGTCGCCATTGCGAGGAGCTTCTTCATCTTGGAACCCTTCCTTTCTTTTTGCATCGGCTTGCCCCGGCGTTGTCCGCCGTCGCCTTTGCGTTGATTGCATCATAGCATGAAAGCGCTTTCCGCGCAAGGCACAATTCTTTCCGTCGGGGTACATTTCTGGTGATTCAAGGGGTCAAAAATTGTACCCTTCCCCCGCAACCCCTTGAAAAATCCAAGTTTTCTGGTATAATAACAATGGAAAGTATCTTTGCGCTTTCTGTTGAAAATCTGGTTGCCTCCCGAATTTTTGAGAGACGAGGGTGAATTTCTTGACCCGAAAGAAACCGTGGCAGACCCTTCGCGTGCGCCTTGGACGTGCCTCCGGGATTGCCCTTTCCTATACGATGTTCCTGTTTGTTTGCTTGGCGCTGCTTGTCATCATCGGCTTCACCTATGACAGCCGCGTCCGCGACAGCTACTGGCAGCAGCAGCGCAGCCACCTCACGCGCGTGTCCAGCGGCATGGAAAGCCAGCTGCAATTGATGAGCGACTACTCCCTGCAATTGCGCACAGACACAACGCTCCTGCGCCTGTCCAACATGCACGACGAGACGGATGCAAACTACGTTCTCGCCGCCTACCGCATGATGCAGAGCCTGACCATCCGGCAGTACGGGCTGATCAGCCTGCCTGTCATCCGCTCGACATTGTACTTGAAGGAATCCAACCATATCCTGACGTCAAGCGAGTCCGTTCCAGCGGAGTTGTACTACCGCCGCACACGCTCTTTCCGCGCCAGCGAGTACGAAAATTGGCTTGCGGCAATGGAAAGTGCGGCCGCCAAACCGACGTTTGTTGATTACGGGCAGTTTTCCGGGCGAAACGGTGAGTTGGCGGTCTTGATGGATATCAGCGGCGCACAGCTGCCGTCGATGCCCGTCGTCGTGGCGTTTGAGTTGGACGGCAGTGCGCTCCGGGAATATCTGCTGCCTGAAAATATCGCGGATGCCGCCGTGTATGTGCTTTCTGCCGATGGTACGCCGCTTTTCAGCGTCGGCAATGCGGTTGCGCTGTCTTCCCTCACCTTCGATGCGAATCAGACGGCGTTTCAAGGCGATTACCGGATTCTTCGCCGCGTAAGCCCTTCCGGGCGGCAGTATCTGCTGCAGTTGCCGAACAGTCTCGCCAATCAGGCGACGGGACAGTTTCTGCGCATCTATCTGCTGATTTTTCTCGCCGCGCTCGTGGTCGGTGCGCTGGTCATCATCCAGCTGATTCGCCGCGCCATGAAGCCGATTCGCCAGCTGACGACGCAGCTGGACGAGGCGGAGGATGCGAACGCGCAGCTGCAGCGCGAAATCGACGCACAGCGCCCGGTCATCAATGCATCGTACCTGCGCAAGCTGTTGTCGGGACATGTCTCGTCGCAGGATGAGTTCCAATATATGATGGAATCGCTCGGCTTGAAGGGGAATATCCACCATTATGTGCTGTTCTGCGTCGCGAATCGGCAAGATTCTGAGGTTGCCGATCCGAAGGCGGAGTACGACACCATCACGGAAGCGCTGGAGCGGCACTTGTCCGGCGCATATCCGCTGTATTACTACGCGACGTTGTTTGGCAGTTTTGTCGTCCTGGTCACATATGCCAATAGCGACGCAGATTCCTTCTCAACACTCCAGCAGCATGTGGTTCAGCTGCACGACGAATTGGCGGATGCCGGGTTGTGGTTCTACGCGGGCGTGGGCAGCCGCTGCACGCAGCCGTCTCGGCTGTGGGAAAGCTACGAGCAGGCGCGCGCCGCCTCCCGTTACACCGCCAAGCACCATATCTTCCTCCCCTACGATTTCATCCGCAAAGACACGCAGAGCTGGTACTACCCCATCGAGATTTCGGCGAAGCTGCTGCACTTTATCACCACCGGCAACAAGGATCAGACGACGGACATGTTCGCGCTCATCCACCGCGAGAACGTCGAGGAGCGCAGTCTGCCCCTGCCGCTGCTGAACATGCTGCTTTCCGACCTGAAGAACACGCTGTTCAAAGCGCGCTTTCAGGTGCTTCCGCCGCAGTCGGAGGAGATGGCGGCGAAATTGAAGAAGCTGGATGAGCGCCTGTACAGCCCCTCCCCAACGTTTGCGCAATTGGAGGATGACGCGCTGTGCCTGTGCGAGTTCTTTGTGAAGGTATCGTCGCCATCCACGCCGATTCCCGATGTTGAGCGCTATTTGCAGGAGAATTACACCGACCCCAGCCTGTGCCTGAGCAAAGTCGGCGATCGCTTCAATATCAGTGACACCTACTTGAGCCATATGTTCAAGGAGAAAACCGGGCAGAATTTCAGCGTCTATCTGGAGCGCCTGCGTATGAACGAAGCGGCACGGCGGCTGACCAGCGGCGACTGCAACCTGACCGTCCTCTATGCCGACCTCGGCTACACCAACCCGACCAGCTTCCGCCGCGCGTTCAAGAAGTATTACGGCATGACGCCGAGCGAAATGCGCGATCAGCCACGGAGGCAGGAGGAAAAATCAGAATAGCAAAAAGGAGCATCTTTCGCGGATGCTCCCTTTTCTTATAGAATCTTTTCCATCCCGATTTTCTGTACGCGCAGTCCGATTTTCTCGTAGAACTTGCGCGCGTTCACGTTGTCCGCCCACACGTTCAGCGTCACGTTGTAATACCCCTGCTGACGCGCAAAGTCCAGCACATATTCGTACAGGCGCGTGCCGATATGCCCGCCGCGCGCCCGCTCATCCACGCACAGGTCGTCGATGTAGAGCGTTTTGATGTCAGTCATGTTGTTGTCGTTCACGAACTGCTTGTGGATGCAGAACGCATAGCCCACAACCGCGCCGCCGCGCTCCGCCACAAACACAGGCGTTTTGTTATCCGCCAGAATCGCCTTCAATTGCGCGTCGGTATACTTCTTCGCGCCCGCCTTGAACAAATCCGGACGCGCCTCGTGATGCACCTGATGCACCTGAAACAGCAGCCTGTCCAGCGCCGGAATATCGGCATCCACCGCCCGGCGAATCATCAATTCTTCCACATTATTCTTCCCTTGCAATTATTGATTATTCAAACGGATAGCGGATTTGCCACGCGGTCCGCAGCGCATCCATCTGCCGCATGATTTCCAGCGTCTCCGCGTGCGGCATTTCGGCAGGTTCGAGCTGTCCGGCGGCAATATCGCGCAGACACGCCTCCACCTCATACTCGTAGCCCGTAATCTGCGCCGGCACAGGGCGAACCTCCCGCGGTGTTTCCCGCTGATTCTTGTCATACAGCGCGATTTCGTGCGGATTGTTGACGTTATCGACCGTCAGGAAGCCCTTCGTGCCATAGACGATGCCGCGCCGGTCAGAATTGAAGGCAACGGATGCCATCAACTGCGCCATTTTGCCATCGCGGTAGAAATAAGTGATGTTCTCCGTACGGTCAACGCCCGTACCGAGCTTCTGCACGCTGCTTTCAACGCGCACAATGTCGTTGCCGAACATCATCGACGCGAAATTCAGCGGATACACGCCCACGTCCAACAGTGCGCCGCCCGCCAATTCCGGCTGGCTAATACGCTCCTTGTGCTCCACATCATACGCCAGATTGGCGGACAGGAACCGCGGCTCACCGATTTCGCCGGACGCGATGATGTCCGCAATCATCCCCCGCGCGGGCATATAGCGCGTCCAGATGGCTTCCGCGACGTACACCCCCGCCGTTTCCGCTTCCCGCAGAACGTCTTCCGCCTGCTTCGCGTTTGCCGTAAACGATTTTTCGCACAGCACCGGCTTCCCCGCCGCGACGCACTGGCGAATCTGCTCCGCGTGATGACTGTGTGGCGTGGCGATATAAACCAACTCCACCAAGGGGTCGTTTAGCATCGCCGCATAGCTGCCGTACGCGCGCGGGATGCTATACGCCTTGGCGAACGCATCCGCCTTCTCCTGCGACCTCGATGCGACCGCGCACAGCGTGACGGGGCGTCCCTGCGCCGCCATCCCGCAAATTGTGCGCGCCATCGACCCGGCGATATTGCCCGCACCCAGAATCCCGATGTTCATGCTGCTTCCTCCCCTATGGTTTGGTTCTATTGTAGCATTTTCAGCGGCCAGCGTCAACGCACGCAGCAAAAGAATGCAGCGGAAGTACGCCATTACAGTACGCAAAAAGGCACAGCCTTACGGCTATGCCTCTGTGATGAGCCCGGCGGGATTCGAACCCACGACCTTTTGATTCGTAGTCAAACACTCTATCCAGCTGAGCTACGGGCCCATGTGCGTGTCAGGAAGCAGCGAGCGGTTCACTGTAATGAGTGAGCCCGGCGGGATTCGAACCCACGACCTTTTGATTCGTAGTCAAACACTCTATCCAGCTGAGCTACGGGCCCACACGCTGTGCCGAAAGCGCTTTGTTTGGAAGCGTTTCCGTTCCTGACAGCTATATTATAATAACACTTTTTTTCGGCTTTGTCAACCCCATTTTTGCAATTTTTCACGAATTATTCGCTTCATTTTCCCTTTTCGGTGGAATTGCCTTCGGATAGACGCCTAAGAGCCGCAGTTCGCAGGTGTACGGGCGGGCTGCTTCCATGGCGCGCGACAGGTGCTCCGCATCCATGCTGCCCTCAAAATCCGCGGAAAAGAAATACTGGAACGGCGTTTCCGGCATGGGGCGGCTCTCGATGCGCGACATGTTCAGCCCGCTTTCCGCGAATGACGCCAGCACCCGCACCAGCGCGCCGACCTCGTTCTTGACCGTAAAGACGACAGTCGCCTTGCTCGGCGTTGCCAGCGGCGTTTCAGTGCGCGAAAGAATCAGGAAGCGCGTCGTGTTGGCGCTGCTGGTCTGTATGTTTTTCGCCAGCACAATCAGCCCGAAGCTGCGCGCTGCCTCCTCGCTCGCAATCGCCGCATATGACGGGTCGCCTTGTGCCGCCACGTCCCGCGCGGAAATCGCCGTGTTTTCCGAGGGCGTAATCTGCACGCCCTTCAGCCCCTGCAGGAACACGTCGCACTGTGCAATCGCCTGTGGATGGCTCGCAATCCGCCGAATTCCCGCCAGCGTCGCTCCCGGCACACCCAACAGGTTGTGGCGCACCGCCTTCATCGTCTCCCCGACAATATGCAGCGGCAGCTTTTCCAGCAGCGAATACGTCGGCAGCACTGCGCCCGCAAAGGAATTCTCCACCGGCAGCAGCGCATAATCCGCCAGCCCCTCGATGACCGCCTTCGCTGCCTCCGGGAAGGTCGGGAAGCCGGCACACCGCCCGTTCGGGAACGCTTCCTGTGCCGCCGCGCCGGAGAAACTTCCGCTCGTTCCTGGAAACGCAATCACTTCGACCCGTCCAGACACGCTGCTCGCTCCTTCCACAGTTCCATCATGCCAATCGCTGCCATTGCCTCCACTACCGGCACGGCGCGCGGCAAAATGCATGGATCATGCCGCCCGTGAATCTCCAAGTCCGCGTTTTCGCCCGTGCGCAGGGACACTGTCCGCTGTTTCTGGCCGATGGAGGGGGTCGGGCGCACGGCGCAGCGGAAAATCACCGGCATTCCGTTCGTGATACCGCCGTTGATGCCGCCGGAATGATTGCTTTCCGTCGTAACTTCGCCGTTTTCCATGCGGAACGGGTCGTTCGCCTGACTCCCCCGCATGGATGCAAAGCCGAAGCCCTCACCAAATTCAACGCCCTTGACTGCCGGAATCGCGAACAGCAAGTGGCTCAGGACACTCTCGACGCTATCGAAGAACGGCGCGCCCAGCCCTGCTGGAAGCCCCGTCACCATGCACTCCAGCACGCCGCCAACGGAATCCTGCTTATCCCGTGCCGCCAGCACCGTTTCTTCCATCTGTTGATTCAGCCCCGCCGTCAGCACGGGCAGGTGCATCCCCTTGAGGAACGCATAGTCCGCCGCCGCATCTGCCGCCAGGAACGACGCGTCCCGCACATCGCCCAATTGCTGGATGTGGCAGGCGATTTTTACGCCCTGATGCACCAGATACTGGCTGCACAGTGCGCCTGCCAGCACAATCCCCGCCGTCAGCCGACCGGAGAAGCTGCCGCCGCCGCGCCAATCCTCAAAGCCGAAGTAGCGCACATGCCCGGTGTAATCCGCATGGCCCGGACGCACCAAATCCACGCCATCGCCATAGTCCTTCGAGCGCTGATTCGTGTTGCGGATGATGGCGCAAATCGGCTGACCCGTCGTCCGCCCGTTCAGCACACCTGACAAGAACTCCGGCGCATCCGGCTCCTTGCGTGCGGTCGTCATCAGGCTCTGCCCCGGCGCACGGCGCGCCATTTCTGCAAGAAGCTGCTCCATGTCAATCGTCATACCTGCCGGAAAGCCATCGAGCGTCACACCGAGCGCTTCGCCGTGACTCTGGCCAAAAATCGACAGCTTCAAATACTGCCCGAAAGCGCTGCTCATTCGCACTTTCCTCCCAGCATCTGATAAACTTTCAGGTACTCCGGCCACGATTTGTCAATTGCTTCAATGCCGTCCATCTCAATGGGCTGCTCGCACTTCGTCGCCGCAATGGATGCAAGCATGACCATGCGGTGGTCGCCGTAGTTCGGCAGCGTCACGCCGCCGCGCAGCTGCTTCACGCCGTGCAGCACAATGTCGTCGCCATCCGCCTGTGCATTGCCGCCCAGCAGGTTCAGGATTTCCACCGTTGCCGCCAGCCGGTCGCACTCCTTCAGGCGCAGTCGCCCGCAGTGCGTCAGGCGCGACTCCCCTTCCGCAAACTGCGCCGTCAGCGCCAGAATCGGCGCAATGTCCGGGCAGTCGTGCATGTCCAGCGTCGCACCGTGCAGCTTGTCCGCCTTCACGCGGATGTGGTTGTCGCTCTCCTCCACCGTTGCGCCCAGCGCCATCAGGTGGCGGAGAATCGCGCGGTCGCCCTGCGTCGTCACGGGCGACAGATGCGTTACGGTGATATCATGCCCCAGCGCACCCGCGCAGCACAGCACCGCCGCCTGCGAATAATCGCCGTTCAAGTGGCACGAGTGGCTTTTGTACTGCTGATGACCGGGAATCCGCCAGCTGAACGCGTTGCTTTCCTGCACCTCGATGCCGCTGGCGGCAATAGCCTCGATGGTCATGCGGATGTAGCTCTCACTTTCCACCGGCTGCTGCACCGTCAGCGTCGAATTGCCCGGCAGCAGCGGCAGCGCAAACAGCAGCCCCGACACAAACTGGCTGGACACGTCGCCCGGCAGCACATAGTCGCCCGGCTCCATTTTGCCGCGCACGGTCAGTTCCGCCGCGCCGTCCGCGCCCACGCCCATATACCAGCGCACCCCGCGCGGCACAAACAGGTCGCGGTACACGTCCATCGGGCGCGAGCCGAGCCGCCCATGCATCCGGAACACCGTGCCGCCCGCCACCGTCAGCGCAATCGGCACAAAAAAGCGCAGGGTCGATCCGCTTTCGCCGCAGTCCATCACGGGCATTTTCGCAATTTTCCCCTGCATTCCGCTGATGGTCAGGGTGTCGCCGTCGCGGTTGAAGGTGCTTCCAAGCGCACCGAGACAGCGCATCGTCGCCGCCATGTCCGCAGAATCCATAAAGCCGGTCAGCATCGTTTCACCTTGGGTCAGCCCTGCGCAAATCATGCGCCGATGCGCTTCGGATTTGGACGCCGGCGCGCTGACCGTGCCGATAAGATGCGCTGGGAAAAACGTTTTCTTCATTATAATAATAACTCCTTGTACTATTTCCAAATGAGAATGCGCCAAGATGCAAGCACATGGCGCAGGTGAATGCAGGAAATAGCATTCGTGTATTCCTTAATTATCATAGCACAAAGGCGGCAAAAAGTCATGTTTTAACGCGGCACTTTTATTCAAAGTACACAAAAAAAACACGGTCAGCGTAAAACTGACCGTGTGGATGTTCAATACGACTTGTCTTACTTGTCGTAATTCACGACGAGGGAGAAGTCGGGCGCCTTCAGGGACGCGCCGCCAATCAGGCCGCCGTCGATTTCGGGCTGCGCCATCAAGCCCTTGACGTTCTTGGGATTCATCGATCCACCGTACTGGATGCGCACCTTGTCAGCGCATTCCTGACCATACTTGCGGGCAACCGCCTTGCGGATGACGCCGATGGTCTCGTTCGCCTGCTCGTCGGTCGCGGTCAGACCGGTGCCAATCGCCCAAACGGGTTCGTAAGCGATAACGACGTCCGCCACCTGCTCGGCGGTCAGACCGTTCAGCGCCATGATGGTCTGATAATCCACCAAGCCGTCGGTCGCGCCCGCTTCACGCACGTCCTTCATTTCGCCGACGCACAGGATGACTTTCAGCCCCGCCGCAACAGCCGCCAGCACGCGCTTGTTGACCGTCTGGTCGGTTTCGCCAAAGTACTGGCGGCGCTCGCTGTGGCCGATGATGACGTATTCCACGCCAGCAGCCACGAGCATCTCCGCGGACAGTTCGCCGGTGTACGCGCCGGACGCCGCCCAGTGCACGTTCTCCGCGCCCACATGGATGTTCGAGCCTTCCGCCGCCGCCTTGACCGCCGCAATGTCCACCGCCGGAACGCACACGACCACGTCGCAGCTCGCGTCCTTCACGAGGGGCTTCAAGTCATTGACCAGCGCCGCCGCTTCCGCGGGGGTCTTATTCATCTTCCAGTTACCCGCAATAATCGCCTTACGCATTCCAATCACCTCATAATTAAAAGTACGACTGGGGCGTTGCCCCAGACCCCACAAGGGACTCTGTCCCTTGACCCTGCAAGGGGCAATTGCCCCTTGACCCCTTTTCGCGATTCAGTTGGTGACTTCTCCATACTGTGTCCGCGTGAAAGTTTAGGATTTTTGACAGGACAAAGCCGCCCCTGCGGTTGGCAGGGACGGTCTTGCCCATGGAAAATTACTTCTCGTCGAGGCACGCAACGCCGGGCAGCGTCTTGCCTTCGAGGTATTCCAGCGAAGCGCCGCCGCCAGTGGAGATGTGGGTCATCTTGTCACCCAGACCCATCTGCTCCACAGCCGCCGCAGAGTCGCCGCCGCCGATGATGGTCACCGCGTCGGAATCCGCCATTGCCTGCGCAACCGCCAGCGTGCCAGCCGCCAGCGTCGGGTTCTCGAACACGCCCATCGGGCCATTCCACACAACCGTCTTGGCGGACTTCACAGCCGCCGCGAACAGCTCACGGCTCTTCGGGCCAATATCGCAGCCTTCCATGTCCGCCGGAATCGCGTCCGCATCGACGGTCACGGTGTCAACCGGCGCGTCAATCGGGTTCGGGAAGTCCTTGATGCACACGGTGTCAACCGGCAGCAGGAGCTGAACGTCCTTTTCCGCAGCCTTCGCCATCATGTCCTTGCAGTAATCAATTTTGGTTTCGTCCAGCAGGGACTTGCCGATTTCATAGCCCTTCGCCTTCAGGAAGGTGAACGCCATGCCACCGCCGATAATCAGCGTATCAACCTTTTCCAGCAGGTTGTTGATGACATTCAGCTTGTCCTCAATCTTCGCGCCGCCCAGCACCGCGACGAACGGACGATCCGCATTTTCCAGCGCCTTGCCCATCACGGCGAGTTCCTTGCCGATCAGATAACCTGCCACGCACGGGGACAGGAACTTCGTCACGCCCTCGGTGGAGCAGTGTGCGCGGTGGCAGGAGCCGAACGCGTCATCCACATAGCAGTCCGCCAGGGAAGCCAGTTCCTTGGAGAACTCCTCGACGTTCTTGGTTTCTTCCTTGCGGAAGCGGGTGTTCTGCAGCAGCACGACGTCGCCGTCCTTCATCGCCGCCACAGCAGCCTTGGCGTTGTCGCCAACCACCGTGTCGTCATTGGCGAACACGACGGGCTGACCCAGCAGTTCGCTCAGGCGAACCGCCACGGGTGCCAGAGAGAACTTCTCTTCCGGGCCGTTCTTCGGCTTGCCCAGATGGCTGCACAGGATGACCTTGCCGCCGTCAGCGATCAGCTTCTTGATGGTAGGAAGCGCGGCCACGATGCGCTTGTCGTTGGTGATCTTGCCGTCCTTCATGGGGACGTTGAAGTCACAGCGAACCAGCACCTTCTTGCCAGAAACCTTGATGTCGTCAATCGTTTTCTTAGCCATTGTTGATGCACACTCCTTCAAGATTGCTCTTTTGGTTGCTTGTATTTGAAACGTCATTCACACATCGGTGACTGACGAACAACCCGTATTTGTTTTGAGGATGGCAAGCATCTGCTTTGCCGCACCCTCATCCGTCACCAGCAGCGTATGCGCATCATGCCGCAGGACGGAGATGATGGCTTCCGCCTTCTTTGCGCCCGCCGCAACCGCAATCATGCGGCAGTCTGGCGTCAGGCGCGCCAAATCGACGCACACGCCGGATGATTTCAGCAGGCACTGCCCATCCCGGTCGTAATACGCGCCGAAGGACTCCCCGACCGCGCCCTTCTTCATCAGCAGGCGCACCTGCTCCACGGGCAGGCGGCTCATCGTCTCCTGCGCACAGCCGATGCCGTGCAGGATGATGTCCGCACGCTGGATGCGCTCCATCGTCTCGCGGATTTCAGGCAGCCGCAGCATTTCCTGCTTCGCCTGTTCGTCCATGTGGTCAGGCAGATGCAGCAGCCGATGATGTCCGCCGAGCCGCTGGGCGATTTCCGCCGCCAGCGTGTTCGCCTGCGTTTCCACTTCACGCCCGAAGCCGCCCTGTGCAGGAACGACCATGACGTTCATGGGAGCGCTGCTCTGCATGGCGTGTGCCGTCGCCGCGATGGTCGAACCGCCCGTGACTGCCAGTGTCGACCCGGAATGCAGCAATTGCCGAACGCCCTGCGCCGCCAGCCGCCCCACGTCGGACAGTACACGCACATCCGCATCAGCATCCCCCGGCGCAACGAAAACTGTTTTCACCGGGAGAACCTGCATCAGCGCCGTTTCCAGCGCGGTCAAGCCCTGCGTCTGCCGGGCGAAGCTGCGGGCACTTTCCAGCCAGCGGGACGCATTCGGCGTCGGATTCATCCCGGCTTTGTCCAGCGTAATCAGGCCAGCGTCGCGGAGCTTCTCCACGTCCGCGCGCACTTCCCGCTCCGCCAGATTCAGCCGGAGCGCCAATTGCCGCCGCCCAACCGGGGCTGATTCCGCAATCGCCGTCAGCACCATGGCACGGCGCGCCATTGCTTCCGCCATCTCCGGCGCAATTGCCTGCATCAGCGCCACAAAATCCTCCGCCATGCCTTTCCGTCCCTTCCGGCTCGTCAGAAAATCCCCAATGTCTATCATACCACGTTCGGCACGAAATGGCAAGATTGTTTTTCCGCTTCCGCATACACTCTTCTTACAAAGGAGGAGATTTGTATGTGGATTTTGCTTCCCGCTTTCGTTTTGACGCTGCTGCTCTGCCGCTGCTATCGCCCCGGCACTTGGGGCGCGCGGCTGCTGAACTGCTGGACGTTTGGCACAGTGCTGTTGATGGCGTGGAATCTGCTGCCCTTGCCGCACGTCGGCATCAATCCGATTTCATCGTTGTTGACAGGCGCACTGGGCATTTCAGGGCTGCCCCTGACGGTGTTTCTGAATATGATGCCGTAATCAGCAGCAGACGATTTCGATGCCCGCCATGGCTTCATCAATCAGCCCATCGATGTCGAGCTTGCTCTCGCCTTCAAGAATTTTCTCCATCTTCGGGTGCGTCGCGGGATGGCGCGGCGTAAAGACCGTGCAGCAGTCCTCGTAGGGCAGGCTGGACGTCTCGAATGTGCCGATTTTTTCACTCACGGCGATAATTTCTTCCTTGTCAAAGCCAATCAGCGGGCGGAAAACAGGCATATCCACCACCATATCGGTCGTACCGAGCGCCGTCATCGTCTGGCTGGCGACCTGCCCGACCGATTCGCCGGTAATCAGTGCCTCGCTGTTCTCCTGACGCGCCACCTTTTCGGCAATGCGCATCATAAAGCGGCGCATGATGAGCGTCGTGTACTCTTCGGGGCACTTTTCGTGGATTTCCATCTGGATTTTGGTGAACGGCACGATGTGGACGCGGATGCCGCAGCAGCTTTCGGACAAAATGCGCGCCAAATCCAGCACCTTTTCCTTCGCGCGGTCAGACGTGTATGGATAAGAGTGGAAATGCACCGCGTTGATATGCACGCCGCGCTTGGCAATCATCCACCCCGCGACCGGGCTGTCAATGCCGCCGGAAAGCAGCAGCGTCGCGCGGCCGTTCGTCCCGACGGGCATACCGCCGACCGCCGGAATCACCTTCACATACAGGTACGCCATGTCGCGGATTTCCACGTTCATGGTGTGCTGGGGCTTCTTCACGTCCACGGACAGGTTCTTGTTCGCCGTCAGGATGCGGTGTCCCATTTCGATGTTGATGGCGGGCGAATCCATGAAGTAGTTCTTGTCCGAGCGGCGCGCCGTCACGCGGAACGTGCCGGACAAATCCGCCATCATGGCAACCGCCTGATTGCAGAGGGCGTCAAAGTCGTCTTTGGGCATTTCGACCGCCGGACAGACGCTGTGCACGCCGAACACCTTTGTCACGCGGCGGATGCACTCATCCAAATCGTCAAAATCCGACACGAGAATGCGTCCGTCGTGCAGCAGCACCGTCGCGCCGAGGTCTTTGACGGCGTACTTGATGCGCTTGACCAGCGCGCGCATAAAAAGCGGGCGATTCTGCCCCTTCAGGAAAATCTCGCCATAACGGACGAGCAGCAAATTGCGCACAGGAATTTCTCTCCTTAATATGTAGATTATCGTCTGACGTAGGCTTTCAGCAGGTCATAGTGCTTCTTGACGCACTGCGCCACATCATCCATTTCCGCCTCGGTATTGTCCGGGCAGAGGCTGAACCGCAGCGTGCAGTCCGCTTCCGCCGGGGACAAGCCCATCGCCGTCAGCACGCCGGATACCTTCTGCTTATGCGCCGCGCACGCCGAGCCTGCACTGACATAGATGCCGTCGCCTTCCAGCGCGAACAGCATTGTCTGGCTCCGCACAGGCGACAGGCTGACGCTCAAGATATGTGGCGCGCAGAGCGGGTCATCCAGTGCGGGGCCGTTGCGTCTTGCCGTGGGAATCGCCTCCTGCAAGTCCGTCAGCAGGCGAGTTTTCAGCGCCATCATCTTCTCCGCCGCGCCCTGCGGATAAGTGCGAACCGCCTCGCCCAGCCCAATGATGCCGGGGACGTTTTCCGTGCCGGAGCGTAGATTGTCCTCCTGCCCGCCGCCGAAGACGATGGGCGACAGTTTGTGGTCTTTGCGGAAAATCAAGCCGCCAATGCCCTTGCTGGCATGAATCTTATGCCCGGAAAAGGCGTAGGACTGGATTTTGAGCGCATTGAAATTCAGCGGCACACGCAGAAAGCCCTGCACGCCGTCCACATGAATGGCGGCATTCGGCGCAAGGCGGTCGCGCAGCGCGGCGACTTCCGCAATGGACTGCACCGCGCCGACCTCGTTGTTGACCTGCATGAGCGTAATCAGGTGGACATCCTCGCCCAGCAAGCCTTCCAGCGCGGGCAGATCCACCACGCCGCGGCGATCGACTGGAATCGGCACAACCTTGTGCCCCATGTGTTCGGCTTCCTGCGCGCAGTTCAGCACTGCAGGATGCTCCACGGACAGCATCAGCACCCGCCCCGGCTTATGCTTCGTGCGCAAATGCCCCAGAATGGCAATATTGTCCGCCTCCGTGCCGCCAGAAGTGAACACCATGCGCTGGTTCGCCGCGCCTGCCGCTTTCAGGCAGATTTCACGCGCATTCTCGACGGCTTTCTCCGCATCCATGGCCGGGCGGTACAGCGCCGACGGGTTGTACCAGCCGTTTTCCAGCGCGTCCGTCATCGCGGCAATCACCGCGGCGGAGGGCTTCGTCGTCGCGCTGTTATCCAGATAGATGGTTTTCACGGTCAATTCTCCTGATACGCGCCGAAGGGCAGATAGTGGCGGATGTTATCCACCATGGCTTTGCTCGGCTCAAACACAATCAGGGACTTCTTGCCGTCCTTGGAGAAAGCGAAATAGTACAGCTCCGCGTCGCGATTGAGGAACCAGCGCAGCTGCTTCACGCCCGGTGCGGACACATGCCGATGGAAACTGCCGCTGGCAACCTTGCCGAACGCATCCACCTTTGCCACGTTCAGGCTGCCCAGCGCCTTGCGCTTGCGGTTGTTGAACACCTGTGCGAAATCCATCGAGCCGTTGGTGAACGTGTAGTCGTACTCCGTGCGCAGGCGGTCATGGAAGAAGAAAATGTACACCGCAATACCCGTGAACACCAGCGTCATCACCAGCATCGAGATGCTGAAGCTGTAAAACATGACGTTCAGGTACATGAACGCCAGAATCGCAGACACAATCATCACGACCCACGACGCGTAGTACAGCACCTCTTCCGCCGCGCGGTGGTGTTTGCTTACAGATTCCTCCAGAAAACGATCCATTTGCGTAAATCCTCCTCAAATCACATAAACAGCAGGAACAGCCCTGCCGTCAGAAGCCCCACAATCACGCCGCCGATGACCTCGACATGCGTGTGACCGACCAATTCCTTCAGTTCCTCATCCGTGATGCTTTCGCCGTTGACGAACATCTTCTGCACGATTTCGTTGATGATGACCGCCTGCTTGCCCGTCTCGCGGCGGACGCCCGTCGCATCGTACATGACAATCGCCGCCATCGTGAAAGACAGGGCGAAAATCGCGCTGTCGAAGCCCTGCGTCGCGCCAATCATCAGCGTCAGGGAGACGACGAACGCCGTATGGCTCGACGGCATTCCCCCGCTGCCGAAAAAGCGGTGCCAGTCCCATTTCTTTTCGACCAGATAGTACGTCGGAATTTTGAGCGCCTGCGCCACGAACCACGCCGTGATGCAGCACAGCAGCACCTGATTGCTGAAAAGCCCCAGAATGTTGTGTAGTTCCATTTATTTCCGCTTCCCTTTTGATGAATGATAAATCAATCCGGCGCAAGCGCACGAATCCTGTCTCTTATTGTACTCTGTTCAGGGTGCTTTGTGCAAGGGTTTGCAAAAATTTCATATCTCCGCCGATTTTCGCTGCCGCATCCACCGCCAAGGCCGTTTCCCGTGCCGCGTCCTCGCGTGTGCCCTCAATGCCGCAAATGGCAATCCACGTCAGCTTCTCTTCCGCGACGTCCTTGCCGATGCTCTTGCCCAGCGCTTCCTCCGTACCGATGACGTCCAGCAGGTCATCCACCATCTGGAACGCCATGCCGAGGTGCTGCCCGTACTCGCAGCCATATTTCACCTGATCCTGCGTCGCGCCCGCCAGCAGCAGGCCTGCCTCCACAGGGGCGGTCAGCAGATCCGCCGTTTTGTGCAGGTGGATGTAGCGCACCTTGTCCGCCGTCGGCTTCGTGCCCTCGCCGGTTACGTCCATCGTCTGCCCAGCGACCATGCCCGTTACGCCCGCGTGACGCGCAATCGCTTCCATCGCCAGCACGCCGGAGCAGTCCCCTGCTTTCGCCAGCTGCGCCGACTGACGCGCCATCAGCTCCATTGCCGCCGACAGCAGCCCGTCGCCCGCCAGAATCGCCACGTCCTCACCAAACTTGCGGTGATTTGTCAACTGACCGCGCCGCAAGTCATCGTTGTCCATCGCAGGCAGGTCGTCGTGAATCAGGCTGTATGTGTGAATCATTTCCAGCGCACAGGCAAACGGCAGCGCCTTTCCCGTATCACCGCCGATGGCTTCGCATGATGCCAGCAGCAGCACTGCGCGAAGCCGCTTGCCGCCCGCCAGCAGAGAATACTCCATCGCCTTCAGCAGAATATCCGGGATTTCGCCCAGCGACCGCAGCTGCCCCGAAAGCGCCTCTTCGACCTGCTTGCGGTATTCCGCGTATGTCTTCATTGCTGTTCCTCCATCGGCAGCTCGACGTCCTCTCCGCTTTGCTGCCGCAGTACCGTCAAGCGCTGCTGTGCCGCCGTCAGCTCCTTTTCGAGGGCGTTCAGCGCATTCAGCCCCGCTTCGTACTGCTGCATGGCTTCCTCTAAAGGCATTTCGCCGCTCTCCATCTTCGCAATCAGTGCTTCCACCTGTTGAAGCCTTTCTTCAAACGTCAGCTTCTTTTTCGCTGCCATAAGCACCCTCCTTCTTGGGCTGCATGACCCGCATTTCGCCATCCCGGAAACGAATCGTCATCTGCGGATGCGTCCGCGCCGCCGCCCGGTCAGGCAGCACCCTGCCGCCGTCCAGCACCAGCGCATAGCCGCGCTCCAGCACCGCCTCCGGGTTCAGCGCCTGCAAATGCAGCTTCTGCCGATGCAGCCGCTCCGTTTTCCGCTGCAAATTCTGATCCGCCGCGCTGTCCAGCCGAATCCGCGCCATCCCCAATCGCGGGGTCAGCGCCGAAATCCGCTGCAACATTTGATGCTCCAGCCGCATTTTTGCGCCGCCGAGCCGCTTCTCCAGCGCCGTCAAGCGTTGGTTCGGGTCGCACGCCGCCAGACGCTTTTCCAGCGTCATCAGCGCCAGACGCGTTTCCTGCAAGTGCTGCGAAAGCGCCGTCTGCAAGTGCTGCCGCATTCCATCCAGCCCCGCGAGAATCTCCCGCAAGTCCGGCACCGCCATTTCCGCCGCGTTTGACGGTGTGGCGGCACGCCTGTCCGCCACAAAATCCGCAATCGTGAAGTCGGTTTCATGCCCAACCGCGCTGATGACGGGAATCGGGCAGTCATAAATCGCGCGCGCCACAATTTCCTCATTGAACGCCCACAAATCCTCCATCGAGCCGCCGCCGCGCCCGACGATGACGACCTCGACCTCCGGGATTTTCGCCGCGCGCCGAATGCCCTGCGCGATGCTCTCCGCCGCCCCTGCGCCCTGCACCTGAACCGGCACCAGCACCAGCGGCACGCCGGGGTCACGCGCCCGCGACACCATGCAGATATCGTGCAGCACCGCGCCTGTTTCTGACGTCACGACCGCGATTTTCTTCGGGCGATACGGCAAGCGCCGCTTGTGCTCCTCGTCGAACAGTCCTTCCGCCGCCAAACGGTTTTTCAGCGCCTCGAACTGCTGGTACAGCGTGCCGATGCCGTCCGGACGCATACTGTCGCAAGTGATTTGGTAGCTGCCGCCCTCGCTGTACAGCCCGACCTGCCCGCTGACGATGACGGACATGCCGTCCATCGGGCGAATCGACATGCGCATCGCGTTCTGGCGGAACATGACCGCCGCGATTCGGCACCGCTCGTCCTTGAGCGTAAAGTACCAATGCCCGGACGAATGGCGCTTGAAGTTGCTGATTTCCCCGCGCAAACGGACTTTGCGAAGCGCCGGCTCGTTTTGCAGCAGCTGCCGGACGTACTCGTTGACCTCGCTGACCTCCAGAACCCACTCCGACATGGCGCTTTCACTTCCTACTTGTTGTATCGGCTTATTTTGCCGTCTGCTTCTCCGCCGCTTCCACCGTGTTTTCCAGCAGCTCGACAATTGTCATTTTGCCCACGCCGCCGGGGACGGGCGTGATGTAGCCCGCAACGTCCGCCACATCAGGCATCACGTCGCCGACGACCTTGCCGTTCACGCGGTTGATGCCCACGTCGATGACGACTGCGCCGGGCTTGACCATGCTCTTGGTGATGAACCCCGGCTTGCCGACCGCCGCAACGAGAATATCCGCATTGCGCGTGTGCTGGGCGAGGTTCACCGTGTGGCTGTGGCAGATGGTGACGGTGCAGTTCGCTTGCAGCAGCAGCATTGCCATCGGCTTGCCGACGATGTTGCTCCGCCCGACGACGACCGCTTCTTTGCCGTCAAGGTCAATCCCCGTGCGGCGGATCATCTCCATTGCGCCCTTGGGCGTGCACGCAACCACGCCCGGCTGTCCGCTCATCATCCGCCCCGCGTTGAGCAGGTGGAAGCCGTCCACATCCTTTTCCGGCGCGATAACCGCCAGCGCTGCCGCCTCATCGAGGTGTTTCGGCAGGGGAAGCTGCACCAGAATGCCGTGGATGGTGTCGTCCGCGTTCAGACGAGCTATCAGCTTCTCCAGTTCGTCCTGCGTTGTCGTTTCGGGCAGGTTGATGGTCACGGAGTGGATACCGACCTGATCACACCCGACGCTCTTGTTGCGCACATAAATCTGGCTGGCTGGGTCTGCGCCGACGAGAATCACCGCCAATCCCGGTGTGACGCCCTTTTCGCGCAGGCGCGCCACCCGCTGTGCAATTGCCCCGCGAAGCTCCGCTGAAATCGCCTTACCGTCCAGTATCTGTGCTGCCATATTCTATCTCCTTCAGCGTTTGCTGTTCGCGCCATTTTCTTGCGCCAATGAGCGCCACGCCGACCGCGTTGTCCCCGGAATACTCCGGGCGGCCGAAACGCACGCGCAAATCCGGCTGACGCTTGGCAGTCCGCTGCGTCACCAGCTCCCGAAAGAGCCGCGAGGACGCAACACCACCCGCAATCAGCACCTGACGAATGCCCGTCTGCTGGGATGCCGCCGTCACCATGCGCGAAACTGTCCGCGCCAGCAGGTCGTATACCTCGCGGGCAATGTCCTCCTTGGGCATCGTCCCCTGCACAATCCAGCGCTGCACCTGCGTTTCCGCGCCGGACAAGTGGCAGTACAGCCCGCCATCCGCCATAGCGACCGGCAGCAGCGCCCTCGCCGTGCCGCGCACCGCCAGCTCCTCCAAATGCGGTCCCGCCGGAAACGGCAGCCCCAGCGCCACGCCCGTGCGGTCAACCACCTGCCCTGCATGGAGGTCGAGCGTCCCGCCGAGCAGCGTCAGGTGGTCATCCACCAGCGACAGCACCTCGGTCGTGCCACCGGAAAGGTGCACTGCCAGCAAATCGCCCGCCGCCACGCCGCTATCCACCTTCGCGGCTTCCACATGCCCGCGCTGGTGCGTCGTAGCAAAACAGGGAACGCGAAGCAGAGCCGCCAGACTGCGGCCCTGTGCGTCCCCTGCTTGAAACACGGGCATATACGACGCTTCCTCATCCCGTGGACGGCGGGAAGCGCACACCGCGACGATTTCGCAATCCGTCAAATACGCCGACAATTCCTCAATCAGCCCCGGCAGCTGACGGACATGCGTGAACACCGCCTCCGACTGCCGCAGCCCGCGCTGTCCCTGTGGAACAGGCAGCAGCTTGCGGCAGCTCGCAATCACATGGCCCTCCGCGGTTACGGCAGCAGCGGACGTGGTGTAGCAGCTTGTGTCAAGCCCGACAACGACGCGCCTCACGGGTTTTCCGCCTGCTTTCTGCGCAGAATCGTACCCAGTACGCCGTTGACGAAGCGGCCGCTCGTCGGCTCGGAGAAGCGGTTGGCGAGGTTGACTGCCTCGTTGATGGCGACCGGACCGGGGATTCCCTCCTCGTAGAGGATTTCCCACGCCGCCATGCGCAGGATGGTCAAATCCACATGCGGCATCCGGCTGATTTCCCAGCGCGGACTGGCAGCCTGAATCGCTTCATCCAGCTCATCGAGGTGCGCCAAGACGCCGTCGAGTACCTTGGTGATGTACGCACGGTCAGATTCGCTCGGCTCGTTCTCTGAAATGCTGTCCACACCGGGAAGTCCTTCCTTCCGCAGCGCCTCATACACCATTTGCAGCGTCTCTTCGCCGCCTTCGCCGCCCGCCATATGTTCAAAAATCATCTGCATGACCGCCGCACGCGCAGTCGTCCGTGCCATATTGTTTTTCTCTCCTATTCCACACTAAAAATGCGTATTGTTGTTATTCTGCTGATTTTTCGCCGTCGTCTGCCGCGTCCACCGTTTCCTCGGCGGATTCTTCTGCCGCAGCTGCTTCTTCCGCCGATGCTTCCGTTTCCTCCGGGGCATCCTCGGCATCCTCGACTTCATCCGCTTCGGGCGCTTCTGTCACCTCCGGCGGCGCGGGCACAAACGCGGGCTGCTCCGGCGTGCCGAACAGGCGCTGATGCAGCGGACGTTCGTCGTCCTCGTCATCCTCCGGGGAAATGAACGTGTCCGGCACTTTCGGCTTCTGCTCCGGCTCGGTCGCGGGAATCGCGACGGGCTGTGCCGGGGGCGTGACCATCGGCTTTTCCGCCGTTTCCTCCGCCGACGGCAGAGGCGTCACGTCCTGCACCTCGTAGGTGGACGCAACCGGAATGCTTGCGTCGTTCTCCACCATCACGCGGATTTTGTACACATCCACGCCCGTGCACGCCGTCACATACTGCTTAATCTGCTTTTGCAGCGCCCCGACGGACAGCGGGATATTCACACCCGCCGCCTGAATAATGTGCAAGCCAATCGCAATGCCATCACGACACTCCTCGACCGTGATGTCCGCCTTGGCAATCGCCTCATGCTTGTCGATGCAGGTGCGAATCAGCCCCTCGATAGCGCGAATTGACACCCCGATGGAGCCATTTTCATTTTTCTGCATCACATAGCCGCGCTGGCTCGCCGTGCGGTGCGGGAACACGCGCCACAGGCACATAAGCGCCAGCACCAATGCCAGCACCGCCACGGCGATACACGCTATGCCGCCCCATACGCCGCTGCCTTGCAGCCACGCCGTCAGTCGGATCAGCTGCCACTGTTCACCCCGCACGGCTTCCACGCCGACCAGCGCTGTTTCAGCAGAGAGCGCCAGCAGCACCAAAAAGGACAAAATCATCACCGCAATATCGCTCACACGACGCTTCATTCCCGGTTCGCTCCTTTCGTTTCCTTCGCTTGCCGTTTTCACTTTTACATTGGATAGCAACTTCAAAACCGGCAAGGCAAACACCCTGCCGGCAGTATGAAGGCATCAGTTCTCCTTGCCCTCTTCTTCAGGCACTTCTGCGGAATCTTCCGCCGCTTTTTCCTCGCTCTCAGGGGCTTCCACCAGCGGCGTTTCCTTCTTGTCCTCTGCCAGCGCCTTCTTTGCACCGGCGTTCAGCGCGTTGTTCTCTTTTTCAAAGCTAACGCCCTGCACATGCACATCCACGCGCACCACATGCAGGTTCGTCATCGTCTCAATCGCCTTGCGGACGCTTTCCTGCGCGTCATACGCCGCCTTCTGGATGGGCGTGCCGTACTCCATGATGACATACAGATCCACGCTGGCTTCCTCGGTGCCGATTTCCACCTTCACGCCCTTGGTCACGGCGCGGTTCTTGCCCAGCAGATTGCCGGAGACATTGCACATGCCCGCAATGCCCTCCACCTCGCTGGCGGCGACGCCCGCAATAATCGCGACCACTTCATTGGCGTAGGTGATGCTGCTCCCCTGCTCGGTATCCACATCGACATTCACGGGCAGATTATCCTTCTTCAGCGCCATAACGAAATGCACCTCCTAATTTCAATCCAAACTCCTGCGCACAAAAGCACATGATTTCACGCAGGAAATGGCAAAACGCAGTCTACCGACTTTGTTTCATCCCATTATACCATAGTTTTGCCGGATTGACAAGCGTTCAATCCGGGTTTCTTCCCGTTCGGCAGAAAAAAGGCGGACGAGGATTGTTTCCTCATCCGCGTGCGGATTATTCTTCGACTTTCGTGCAGGCGATATGCAGTTCATCCAGCTGCTTCTGATCCACCTTGCCGGGTGCGCCCATCATCACGTCCTGCGCGTTCTTGTTCATCGGGAACGGGATGACTTCGCGAATCGTCTCCGCGCCCGCCAGCAGCATCACCATGCGGTCAACACCGGGAGCAATGCCCGCGTGCGGCGGCGCGCCGTAGCAGAAGGCGTTGTACATCGCCGGGAACTTCGCCTTCACGTCCTCTTCGCCCAGCCGGACGAGTTTGAACGCTTCAATCATGATTTCCGGGTCATGGTTGCGGACAGCGCCGGAGGACAGTTCCACGCCGTTGCAGACCAAGTCGTACTGATACGCCGTGATGGTCAGCGGGTCAACCTCGCCCGCCGCTGCCTTTTGCAGAATTTCCAGACCGCCGTTGGGCATGGAGAAGGGGTTATGGCAGAATTCGAGTTCGCCGGATTCTTCGCCGATTTCGTACATCGGGAAATCGACAATCCAGCAGAATTCGTACTTTTCGCGGTCGATATGCGCCGGGCAGAGATCAGCGACCAGACGGCGCAACACGCCCGCGGTCTTTTGCGCCGCCAGCTTCTTGCCGCAGGTCAGACCAACGAACGTGTTCGGCTTCAGACCCAGCTTTTCGACCAGTTCATCCTTCTGCTCCTTGACGAACTTCGCAATACCGCCGGCGATTTCGCCCTTCTCGTCGAGTTTGAACCAGTAGACCTTATTCGCCGTCACGACCTCGACATCCGCGCAGAGCTTGTCAATCTGTTTGCGGGTCGCGGTCATGTCGCTGACGACAACCGCCTTGACGGTGTTGCCCTCAAAGGGCTGGAAGCCGCAGCCGCCGATGAGTTCGGTCACATCCTGCACTTCCAAATCAATGCGCAGGTCGGGTTTATCCGAGCCGTAGCGCTCCATCGCGTCGTTGTAGGCAATGCGCTTGAATGGCGCGCTGGACGCGGTATTGTATGTGCCGTACTTGGCGAAAATGGGCGGCAGCACGTCTTCAAGGACGCTGAACACGTCCTCCTGCGTCGCGAACGCCATTTCCATATCCAGCTGATAGAACTCGCCCGGGCTGCGGTCGCCGCGCGCATCTTCGTCGCGGAAGCAGGGGGCAATCTGGAAGTAGCGGTCGAAGCCGGAGGTCATCAGCAGCTGCTTGAACTGCTGGGGCGCCTGCGGCAGGGCGTAGAACATGCCCGGATGCTTACGCGCCGGAACGAGGTAATCGCGTGCGCCCTCAGGGGACGAAGCCGTCAGGATAGGCGTGGTGATTTCAAGGAAGTCATGCTCGTTCATCGCCTGACGCAGGGCGGTGACGACGTTGCAGCGCATGACGATGTTCTTCTTCACATCGGGGTTGCGCAGGTCGAGATAGCGGTACTTCAGGCGGATGCTCTCGTCCGCCTCGCGGGAGCGGTTAATCTGGAACGGCAGCTCATTGTAGCGGCAGCGCCCCAGCACGTCGATTTTCTCCGGCTCCACCTCAATATCGCCCGTGGGAATTTTCGGATTCTTGTTGTCGCGCTCGCGCACGATGCCGGTCACGGAGATGACGCTCTCCTTGTTGAGGCTGCGGATGATTTTCATCTGCTCCTCGTCATCAATAACGACCTGCGTCGTGCCATAGAAATCGCGCAGGATGACGAACGCGAGGTTCGCGCTGACGATGCGCACGCTATCCATCCAGCCGGACAGCTGCACGCGCTTACCCGCGTCCGACAGCCGCAGTTCGTCGCATGTATGGGTACGGTTCTGCATATTTGCAGCTCCTTTCTTAGTAGCGAAAGGGAGACGCGAGGGGCGCTGCCCCTCGACCCTGCCAAAGGGTCTTCGACCCTCTGGACTCCCATTTTCGCGATTGAGTTGGTGACTTTTTCTTACTTCTTCCGCGTGTTGATTGGGGGAGACGCAAGGGCGCTGCCCTTGACCTGCCAAGGGGTCTTCGACCCTCTGGACTCCCGTTCGCGCGATTGAATTGGTGACTTTTTCTTACTTCTTCCGCGTGCTGATTGGGGGAACGGCGAAGCTGCGCTTCGTGGGTTAACCCAGCATGTTGCGGATGCCATCGGCGATATTATCCAGCGCGATGGTCTGCTCTTCCTTCGTCGCCATGTTCTTGACCTTCACCACGCCGCTGGCGATTTCCTCGTCGCCCAGCGTCGCCGTCAGCGTTGCGCCCATCTTATTGGCATACTTGAACTGGGCTTTCAAACTCCGACCCGTATGATCCATATCTGCCTTCAAGCCCGCGTCGCGCAGTTTCTGCACCAGCGAGAACGCTTCCACCTGATGCGCGCCCATGTAGGTGACGAACACATCGTAAAGCGTTGGCTTCGGGATGACCACGCCTTCGCTGTCCAGCAGCATCAGCACGCGCTCGATGCCCATGCCGAAGCCCACCGCGTGCAGCGACGGACCGCCGAGCTCCTCCACCAGATTGTCATAGCGCCCGCCGCCGCAGACGGTCAGGTTGCCATTTTCAGTCTTGGTAATCAGCTCAAAGACGGTCTTGGTGTAGTAATCCAGACCGCGGACGATGCGCGGGTCAATCTGGTACGGGATGTGCGCCGCGTCAAGGTAGGACTGCAGCTGGGCAAAGTGCGCCTTGCAGTCGTCGCAGAGCAAATCCAGCATGGACGGCGCATCCGCCACAAGTTCCTGACAGTGCTTTTCCTTGCAGTCCAGCACGCGCAGGGGGTTGCGGTCAAAGCGCGTCTGGCAGGTGCTGCACATTTCGCCAATGCGCCCGGACAGGAACGATTTGAGCGTTGCATGGTACTTCGGGCGGCAGTTCGGGCAGCCGATGGAGTTGATGTTGACGGACAGGTTCTTCACGCCCAGTCCGCTCAGCAGACGGTATGCCAGCAAAATCAGCTCCGCGTCCGCCGAAGCATCCCGTGCGCCGAAGCATTCCAGACCGAACTGGTGATGTTCGCGCAGGCGGCCGCTTTGAGGCGCCTCATAGCGGAAAATCGGGGCGTTCAGGTAGTACATTTTGCAGGGCAGCGTGTCGGCATAGAGATTATTCTCCAGCAGGCAGCGCGCCGCGCCCGCCGTGCCTTCGGGTTTGAGCGTAATGGAGCGGTCGCCCTTGTCCTTGAAGGTGTACATTTCCTTCTGCACAATGTCCGTGGTATCGCCCACGCCGCGCAGAAACAGTTCCGTATGCTCAAACACGGGCGTGCGGACTTCGCGGAAACCCGCTTCTGCCGCCGCTTGGCGCATCTTGCTCTCAACGTACTGCCAACGGTAGGAATCAGCCGGCAGCATATCCTTTGTGCCGCGGGGTGCTTGCGTCAGCATTGATAGTATTCCTCCTTCTGTTTGGGTGATACAGGACACAAAAAGCCCCATACCAGCCGTCAAATGCTGCATGGGGCGAAAAGATTCGCGGTGCCACCCATTTTCGCGCGGAAAAACCCGCGCCTCATTCTCCCCTGTCACGCGAGGAACGCGCCCGACTCTCGCCGGGAAGCTCCGGATTGTCCGGCGAACGGTTTTCGGCGGGAGCTTTCAGCCGATGACTCCCTCTCTGACAGCCGCTGTCCTGTTCGCCCTGTCCTTCATCGCTCAATGACAACGCAATTATACCAGTCCGCCGCCAAAATGTCAATTGCATTCGGCAGGATTTTGCCCCTTTCGCGTCGTATTCTATCCTCTGTACGAACATACACACGAACAGGAGCTGTTTATGGCAACTTTCCATTCCGGCAGCGAAGGGCAGACGCAAAAACTGCAAGCCCTCCGCCGCCGACAGAAGCGCTTGGCATTCCGCGCAGTGATTGTGCCGCCTGTCTGCTGGGGGATTTGCGCTGCCAGTGCGCCGTGGTGGTTTCCGCCGCTGAAGGAGACGCTGGGGGTGCGCTTCGACGCGCAGACGCAGGGCTGGATGCTGCTGGTGCTGATGCTGCTGATGATTTCCCTGCCCGTGCTGATTTCCCTGCACCTCAAACGGCGGGCGCGCGGAGCGAAGTACGCGGCGACGCTCGTTTCCTCCGGCATCCGCGGAGAAGAGGACGCCCGCGCGCTGCTCAGCCGGCTGCCGGGGCGCGTCCACCTGTATCCGAACCGCATCGTCCACGCGGGGAATCGCAGCGAATGCGATTTGGTGGCGCTGTGCCGCCGCGGGGCAACGGTCATCGAGGTGAAAAATCACGCTGGGACGGTCACGGGCGATTTGTCCGACCACGATTTGCTGCTCACCCGCAAAAACGGCACAGAGCTGACATTCTACAACCCCGCCATGCAGGTGACGACCCACGCGCAGACGCTTGCCCGCGCTTTGGCGGAGGCGGGTGTCCCTTGCCCGGTCAAGGGGTGCGTGCTGTTCATCCGCGAGGGCACAATTGTCCGCCTGTCCGACCGTTTCCACCGTCGCCGCGTCACCCCCGTGTTCACCCGGCGAAACCGCTTCCGTCTGCGCTGGTACATCCTGCACCGCGGAAAACGCCTGCGCCGCCGGGAAGTCCGCGCGCTCCGCCGCATTTTGGAGGATATGAAATGAAGCAATTCGGTTTGATCGCCTCTGACCCGTCGCAGGATTCTGCCCTGCGTCAGTCGATTTCGTCCCTGCTGTCCGCGCAGGAAATTCCCTTTTTCGGCTTCACGGATGCCCCCGCGCCGCTGTTTGCGGACTGTCCGGACACTCGCGCCGCATTCCTTTTCCGCGCGGCGTATGCGCTGATGCAGCCCGGTCAGCCGCTTCCGGCGGATTTGCTCCTGCGTCACCTTTCCGGCGACGCGCAGCCGGGCAACGTCATCCGCAAATACACCTGCCTGCAATTATCGTTCCTGCCGTACCTGCGCCCCGGCCGCACGATTGTGCCGCTGGACGGCGGCGTTCGCATCGGGGATGACCTGCTTGTGCTGCGTCTGTCCGACGAAGGCACGATTGATGCCCCGCTCCCCGACGGGCTGTGGGCGGAGTTGTCCGGTCTGTGCTGGACAGGGCGCTGCCGCCAGATTCGCGGCTACAATGCCCTGCCCGTGCTGATTCGCGAAAATGCGCTGTTCCCCGTCGGCGTGAACGACCGCACAACCGACGCCGACGATGCCGACCGGGTCGTCCTGCACTGGTTTCAGCCGGATTTCACGACTGAATGCACGCTTGCCGACGGTACATTCTACCGCGTGACGCAAATTGGCGCTGGTTTCCGCTGGGAAACAAACGCGACGAAGGAGTGGCACCTCATCATCCACCGCGGCAGCGAAGAGCAGTTTGTAAGGTAAAGAAAGCACCTTGATTGTAGCTGAATGCATCAAGGTGCTTATTTTGATTGTCTTATACTATTTCCAGATAAAAATGCACCAAGATGCTCCGCGAATTTTTCATTCTGGCTAACGTGAATGAAACGCAGCGTAGCAGCGCTACGCTAAGTGGAATGAGCGGACGCCAGAAGGGAAAAGGCGCAAGCAGATGGTGCAGTTGAATCTGGAAATAGTATTACCCTTTCTGTGCCTGAATCTGCTCCCACTTTTCCTGCAAAAACAGCCAGCGCTCCGTGGCTTCGTCGAGTTCCTGCTGGGTTTTCGCCTGCGTGTCCATCAGCTCCGTCACTTTTGTGTAATCGCTGGCATTCGCGGCAATTTCCTTCTCCAGCTGCGCTAATTTCTCCTCCAGCTCCGCCACGCGGTTCTCAATCGTGTCGAAATCGCGCTGTTCCTTGTAGGAAAATTTCAGCTGCGTCTGCACGCGCACACGGGTGTCTTTCGGCTTTGCCGCGGCGGGCTGCTTCATATCCGCCATAGCTTCCGCTTTCGCTTCCTGCGCGTCGAGGTAGCTCTGGTAGCCGCCGATGTAAGGCACCATGTGCGCATCCTCCACGGCAAACAAGTGTGTCGTGATGCGGTCGAGGAAGTAGCGGTCGTGGCTGACGGCGATAATCGCGCCTTGGAAGGAGTCAAGGTAGTCTTCCAGAATGTTGAGCGTCGCGAGGTCAAGGTCGTTCGTCGGCTCGTCGAGAATCAGCACATTCGGGGCAGCCATCAGGATACGCAGGAGGTACAGCCGCCGCTGTTCGCCGCCGGACAGGCTGGACACCTTCTGATACTGCATCTGCGATGGGAACAGGAACGTTTCCGCCATCTGCGACGCGGACAAATCCCCGTCGGGCGTGTAGACGTGGACGGCAACGTCCTTCACGGCGTCAATGATGCGTGTGTCTGGATCAAGCGCGGGGCAGTGCTGCGCGAAATACCCAATGCGGACAGTATCCCCCTTCTCAATCACACCGGAGAGGGGCGGAAGCTCGCCGCAGAGCGTGCGCAGGAGCGTCGTCTTGCCTGCGCCGTTGCCGCCAATAATACCCAGCCGATCATCACGCAGGAGCGTATAGGAGAAGTCGCGCACGAGCGTGTTTTCGCCGTAGCCGATGGACAAGTTTTCCCACGAGAGAATCTTCTTGCCCAGTCGGCTGGCGACGGATTTCATGGTAAGTTCGGCTTCCGGCGGTGCTTCTTTGATGGCTTCCGCCACCGCGTCGAAGCGCTGGATGCGCCCCTTCGCCTTTGTGGAGCGGGCAGGCGCGCCGCGGCGAATCCACGCCAATTCCTTACGGTAGAGGGATTTATTCTTGCGCAGGGTGGCAGCTTCCATTTCCTCGCGCTGAGCGCGTTCCTCCAGATAGCCGGAGTACGTCGTGTTGTAGATTTCCACCTTGCCGTCGCCGACCTCAAAGATGCGGCTGAACGCGCGTTCAAGCAGGTAACGGTCATGGGTGACGACAATCAGCGTCCCGCGGTACTTGAGCAGCCGGTCTTCCAGCCACTGCGCCATGTCAAGGTCAATGTGGTTGGTCGGCTCGTCGAGAAGCAGCACATCGCTCTTGCGGCAGAGTGCGCCCGCGAGCGCCACGCGCATCTTCTGCCCGCCGGAAAGTTCCCGCACGGGCTGATTCAAATCAGCAAAGCCCAGCTGCGTGAGGATGGTCTGCGCTTCATAAGCGGCGGAGGATGGGTCTTCCCCCTGCCGTGCGGGCAGATAATCCAGCGCAGCCTGTGTGATGGTATCGTCCTCGCGGAGCACCGGCGTTTGCGGCAGATACGCCACGGACATGCCGCGCTTGACGCTGATTTCGCCGTGGTCGGGTTCTTCCTTCCCGCTGAGCAGGCGCAGAAAGGTGGATTTTCCCGCGCCGTTGCGCCCGACGACGCCGATGCGGTCGCCCTCGGAGATGGTCAGGAAAACGTTGTTCATCAGCTCTTTTTCGCTGTAAAAGATGGTTACGTCGCTAAAAGAATAGGCGCTTGCCACTGTTCAGTCCCCCTTGTCAGGGGGTATTCTATCATATTTGGGGGATTTGTGCAAGGGTAACACCGCACAAATGAGGTGGTCGGCTGACGAATGGATTTTTCGTCAGATGCAAATGCAAATTTCGAAGGTTTACTGGCGGTAAATCGAGAAATTTGCATGCCGCAGATGGCGGAAAAGACATCGGCAGACGCGCCGCCGAGTTGTGCGGTGGCGCCCAAGTTTTTCGGAGGATTGTGTGCGCTGGCGGCAGGCAGGCGGTGTGGTCGCGCCCATTTGGCGCGACAAAGTATAGTAGTTGGCAAGACTTGCTTGGGGGCGCGTCTGCGGACGCGCAAAGTTACTGGCAGGGACGCTTTGCTGCCTGCGCCTTTGTTGGCAGCTTTCTTGGTATTGGTCTCCTGACCAGCAGTTGGGGCGTTGCCCCAAGCCCCACAAGGGACGCTTTCCCTTGACCCTGCAAGGGGCAGACGAAAAGGGACGAAGTCCCCCCTTGACCCCTTCGCGCGATTGCGTTGGTCGCACTCCCATAATTCTTCCGCGTGTTGCTCTCCTATTCTTCTTCCACCTCTGCCCCAAGTGCCCGCAGCATCCCCGGCAAATCCTCATAGCCCCTCGCAATCTGCCCATTCGGGTCGTGCAGCGTCGTCTCTCCCTCCGCCAGCAATCCACACAGCATCAGCGCCGCGCCGCCGCGCAGGTCGGTGCTGGTCACGCTCGTTCCACCCAGCGGATGCCCGCCGCTGACGAGCGCGATTCTGTCCTCAATGCGAATACTCGCGCCCATGCGTACCATCTCCCGCGCGTGCATGAAGCGGTTCTCAAAGATGGTTTCGAGGAACACGGACGTGCCGCGCAGACTGAGCGCCAGCGCCATCATCGGGGCTTGCATGTCCGTCGGAAAACCCGGATACGCCAGCGTGCGAACCTGCAGCGGCTGGGTCGCGCGGCCAGACAGTCGCAGACCCGCCGCGCTTTCCCGCAGCGTCACGCCGCTTTCGCCCAGCTTATACAGCACCGCGCGCATGTGTTCCGGGCGCACGCCGCGCAGGAGGACGCTCCCTTCAGTCATCGCGGCGGCGCACAGCAGCGTCCCCGCCTCAATGCGATCGGGAATCGGGCGGTAGCGGCAGCCGTGGAGCGTCTCGCGCCCCTCGATGAGTATGGTGGACGTTCCGCCGCCGGAGATATGTGCGCCCATCTGCGTCAGGAAATCGCACAAATCCGCGATTTCCGGCTCTTTCGCCGCGTTTTCGATGCGCGTTGTGCCTTTCGCCAGTGCCGCCGCCATCAGGATGTTTTCCGTCGCGCCGACGCTGGGAAAATCAAGGTAGACATTGCCGCCGCGCAGTTTTCCGCGCAAGGTGACGAACCCCGGCGTCTGCTCGACGTGCGCGCCGAGGGCTTCCATGCCCTTCAGGTGCAAATCAATCGGACGCTGACCAATTGCGCAGCCACCGGGCAGCGCAACCCGCGCATAGCCCGTCCGCGCCAGCAGCGGCCCCATTACCAGCACCGACGCGCGCATTCGGCTGAGCAAATCCTCCCGGCGCGGCGAACGCGGGGAATCCGCAGTCATCGTCAGCAATTTTTCCGCCTGATCCGCGTGCATCAAAACGCCGCAGTCGCGCAGAATATCCGTGAGAGTTTTCACATCCGTCAGCGCCGGAATCTGCTCGATAGTCACGGTTTCCCGCGTCAGCAGCGCGCCGCACATCAGGGGCAGCACCGCGTTTTTTGCCGAATGCACGGTGATTTCGCCCGACAGGCGCGCACAGGGTCGAATGCGATATGTCGCCATGTTTCCGCCTCCTCGCGCTTCATTCTGCCCGGCGCATCAGGCGATAACCGGGCGAAATTTCCCTGCAAAGGCGCATTTTTGCCCCGGCAGCCGCGCAATCCCGGCATTCGCCTTGACTTTTGGGGGCAATTGGCGCATAATGAAACGGCATTCCATTGATTGAATTGACAAATCCACGGAGGTGTCCTCGTGTCCACCGCAATTACCCATGTACAGCCCGGTTCGATTGCCCAGCGCCTCGGTTTGGTAGCGGGCGATAAGCTTGTTTCTATTGCGGGCGAACCCATTATCGACCAGATTGACTATCAGGCGCTCACCGCGCAGGAACGCTTCGACATGATGGTGGAGGACGCAGGCGGGCAGACGCGCACGGTGCACGTTCGCAAAGAGGACTGGGAGCCGCTGGGGCTGACGCTTGACCAGACGATTGTCTCCAAGCCGCGCCCGTGCCGGAATCACTGCATCTTCTGCTTCATCGACCAAATGCCGCCGGGAATGCGCAAGACGCTGTACGTCAAGGACGACGACTGGCGCTTGTCCCTGATGATGGGCAACTACATCACCATGACCAACATCGACGACCACGAGCTTGACCGCATCATCCGCCGCAAGGTGTCGCCGCTGTTCGTCTCTGTGCAGTGCACCGACCCGGACATGCGCGTCAAGCTCCTGCGCAACCCCAATGCTGCGAAAATCATGGACAATCTGCGGCTTCTCAAGGCAAACGGCATCCGCTTCCACGCGCAGATGGTGCTCTGTCCCGGCTGGAACGACGGCGAAATCCTCAAAAAATCGCTGGAGGATCTCGAAGCGCTGCGGCCGGCGGTGCAGTCCATCGCCCTTGTGCCAATTGGGCTGACGAAGTTCCGCGACGGACTGCCGTACATCAAGCCCTACAACAAGCAAATGGCAGCCGACCTGATTGAAAGCGTGAAGCCGTATCAGGAGCGCTTCCTGCGGGAAATCGGCACGCGCCTTGTTTTCCCGGCGGATGAGTTCTACTGCCTGTCCGGTCTGCCGCTGCCGACGGACGAGGAATACGAGGATTACCCGCAGATTGAGAACGGCGTCGGGATGCTGCGGATGTTCGAGACTGACCTCGAATACGCGGCGGAGGATTTGCCGATGGAAGAAACGCCGCCGCGCCGCATTTGCATTGCGACTGGAACGAGCGTCGCGCCATTCCTGCGGGAATTGGCGAACAAACACGCCCCGCGCGGCACGACCGTCGAGGTGCGCCCGATTGTCAACAAATTTTTCGGCGAGAGCGTGACGGTGGCAGGGCTGATTACCGGGCAGGACTTGGTGGCGCAGTGCCAGGACGTGCAGGCGGACGAAATTTTGATTGTCCGCAGCATGATTCGCGCCGAGGGCGACTTGTTTCTAGACAACATGAGCGTCGATGAGGTGCGCGCAAAACTCCCCTGTCCGCTGAAAATCACCGAGAACAGCGGTGAGGGCTTCTGGCGGGCGATTTCGGGGCAGCTGTAAAAATTATCCGCACATAAAGAATCCGCAGCATGAACGAACTTGTCCATGCTGCGGATTTTCATTGTCTGATTATATTATGCCTTTTGACCAATCTTGCGTTCCGTGCCGTGAATCAGCCGCCCGATGTTCGCGTGATGACGATAGATGCACAGCCCCGCAATCACCCAGACCCACGCAATCACCAGCCAGTTTCCCCAGTTCGTCGCAGTGACGAGGATGCCGAACAGCACCACCAGCGCCAGCGAGCCGAGGGAGACGAACTTCGTGATGGCAATCAGCGCAATGGTGATGACGTAGCAGATCAGCGCCTGCCACCAGAAAGTCATCAGCATCACGCCGCATGTGCTGCTGACGCCCTTGCCGCCCTTGAAGCCAAAGAACACCGGCCAGTTGTGTCCGAGGATGACGAACAGCCCCGCCAGCAGCGCGCCATTCTGTCCCATCCACAGACGGCCAACGAGGCACGCCAGCAGCGCTTTCACCACGTCGCCCGCAAAGACAATCGCGCCGCCCTTTTTGCCCATCGTGCGCAGGGCGTTCGTCGCGCCCGTGTTGCCGCTGCCGACTTTATGCAGGTCGGGGCCGCCCATTGCCTTGGAAACGAGCATCCCCGTCGAAATCGACCCCAGCAGATACGCAATAACCGCAATCGCCAGATATGCCAAAACGTCCATCGGTTACTTTTCCTCCTTCGTCTTTTCCCGCAGGATGAAACGAATCGGCGTGCCGGTGAAATCGAACGTCTTGCGGAAATAGTTCTCCAGATACCGCTGATAAGCAAAGTGCATCAGCGCTTCCTCGTTCACGAAGAGGATGAACGTGGGCGGGCAGGCACTCTGCTGCGTGATGTAGTAGATTTTCAGGCGCCGTCCATTCGTCGCCGGAGGCTGCAAGTCCGCCGTCGCGTCGTTCAGCACGTCGTTGAGCACGCCCGTGGGGATGCGCTTGCTCGTCTGCGCCCAGACCTGATCCACCATGTCGATGACGGTATGCACGCGCTGCCCAGTTTTGGCGGAGAGGAACAGCACGGGCGCGTAGTCCATGAATTTCAGCGCGTCCAGCACTTCCTTGCGGAACTGCTCCAGCGTGCCGGTTTCCTTCTCAACCGCGTCCCATTTGTTGACGATGATGATAACCGCCTTCCCCTCGTCGCGGATGAGCCCGGCGATTTTGGTGTCCTGCTCGGTCACGCCGTCCTGCGCGTCGATAAGCAGCAGCGCCACGTCGCAGCGGCGAATGGCGGCAATTGACCGCAGCACGCTGTAGCGCTCCAGCGTCTCGTCCTCCACGGCGCGCTTGCGGCGGATGCCCGCGGTGTCGATGATGTTGTACTGCGTGCCGTTGACGGTGAAGAGCGTGTCAATCGCGTCGCGCGTCGTGCCGGCAATGTCGGATACCATCGTGCGTTCGCTGCCGACCAGCCGATTCACCAGCGACGACTTGCCGACGTTCGGGCGGCCGACAACCGCCAGCTGGAGGATATGTTCTGTCTCATCCATCTCGTCCTTGCCTGCGGGCGGGAGCTTTTCGCAGATGGCCTGCAGCAAGTCGCCCAGACCCAGCATGTTCGCGGCGCTGATGGCAATCGGGTCGCCCAGACCCAGCTCGTAGAACTCATAGATGTTGTCATTCATGCTGATATGGTCAACCTTGTTGACAACGAGCAGGATGGGTTTCTTCGTCTTGCGCAGCAGGTTGGCAACTTCGCGGTCGTCGTCGGTCAGCCCGTCGCGTCCGTCGGCGAAGAAGCAGATAACATCCGCCGTATCCATGGCGATTTCGGCCTGGCGGCGCATCTGGGAGAGCAGCACATCGTCGCTGTGCGGGTCAATGCCGCCGGTGTCGATGAGCGTGAAGCGGCGGTTCTGCCACTCCACATCAGCATAGATGCGGTCGCGGGTCACGCCGGGGGTATCCTCCACAATGGAGATGCGCTTTCCGGCGATTCGGTTGAAAAAAGTGGATTTGCCGACGTTGGGGCGGCCAACGATGGCAACAAGCGGCTTCGCCATAAAGATAAATTCCTCCTACATAGGAAATGAAAGCTTCGTATTCGTGCAAGGGACTGCGGGCGATTGAAGCAGAAAAGCGCCTTTGCAAATTTCCCCACCTTGCAGTTTAGCATGACTTGCGGCAAAATGCAAGCGATTTTCCGTCGAAAAAAAGCGGCAGACGTATTTTTGTCTGCCGCAAGTGATTATTCGTCGTAATGATCGATGACCGTCTGGGCGACGGCGACGCGCGTCTGCCGCGTGTCCATTGCCTGCTTTTCAATCGCGCGGTGCGCCTGCTCCTCCGTCAGTCCGCGATACTGAATCAGCAGACATTTCGCGCGGTCAACTACGCGCACATCCGCCAGCTTCTTCTCCAGCTTCGCTTTTTCGGCGCAGACCGTCATCAGCCGATTCCGCAGCACCGCCGCATAGCGAATCGCCTGATCGAACAACGGGCGCGCAACAGGCTTGGCGACAACGAACACCCCGTAATTCTCCAGCTGTGCCTGCACTTGGTCAGCCAATTCCGCCTTGACGAGCATCAGTACGCTGGTTGCCGTGTGCGACGCGGCGTCAATCGCCAAATCAATGCCGCTTTCGTCGCTAAGCGGCGTGTTGATGACAAGCAGCGGCCAGTCATCCTCGCCCAGCGCGCGGCGGGTTTCCGCACCGCTCATGCACATGCGCGGCGGCGGGTTTGTGCCGGGCGGCAGCAGGGTTTGGAGCAGCATCCGACTCTTCTCTGTGCTGCCCGCCAACAGGATTTGTTCCTGCATGGTGATTCCTCCCCTGCCTTCTCAGATGGTGCGCAAATGCTGCTGGAAGACCGCGTTTGCGTCCGCTTCAAAGCGCGCCGCCGTCTTTTTTTTCTCCGCCAGATACGCGTCTATGACGTTTTCCGGCAGCACCTCGCGGATGAAGGCGCTCTTTTCCGCCAGCGAAATCGCCTCTTCCAACGATTCCGGCAGACTGCCCGACTCATCAAGCGGGGCTTGCAGCGGCGTCACCTCGGTGATGCCCTCCATCGCCGCCGCCAGCACCAGCGCGAACGCCAGATACGGGTTGCAGGCAGGGTCGGGCGAACGAAGCTCCATACGACCCGCGCCGGGATGCGCCGCTGGAATGCGGACAAGCTGGCTGCGGTTGCCGAACGACCAGTTGATGCGCTTCGGGGCTTCCCAGCAGCCGAGGCGCTGATAGCTGGACGGCAATGGATTGAGGAACAGGCTGATTTCGCGGATTCGGCCGAGGATGCCCGCGATGGCGTGCTGCGCGTCAAGGGACAGCTGCCCGTCCTGCTGCTCGAAGATGTTGATGCCGCCGCGCTCGATGGAGAGGTTGATATGCAGCCCGTTGCCGCTTTCGTCGCGCAGAGGCTTGGGCAGGAACGATGCGCACAGCCCATACTGGTTGGCAATCGTGCGCACGGTCGTCTTGAAGGACATGGCGTTATCCGCCGCCTTGAGCGCACCCGCGTACTGGAAATCAATCTCGTTCTGCCCCGGTCCATGCTCGTGGTGGCTGCTTTCGGGGATGATGCCCATGTTTTCCAGCGTCAGGCAGATATCCCGGCGGACGTTCTCGCCCTTGTCCAGCGGCGACACGTCCATGTAGCCGGCGCAGTCCTGCGGGTGCAGGGTAACCTCCCCCGCGTCGTCGGACTGGAAGAGGTAGAACTCGTACTCCGTGCCGATTTGGAACGTCAGCCCCAGCGATTTCGCCTTTTCGACCTGCTGGCGGAGGATGCTCCGGCTATACCCGGTAAAGAGCGTACCGTCAGGCAGGAGGCAGTCGCACATCATGCGGGCGACGCGCCCCGTCTGCGGACGCCACGGCAGAAGGGTAATGGTCTTCGGGTCAGGGCGCAGGAACAGCTCGCTATGGCTGATATCGCAGAAGCCCTTGACCGCCGACGCATCGAAGGAGACGCTGCCGCTGAGTGCGCGGTGGAGCTGCGTGGGCATGATGGAGATGTTTTTGAGCGTGCCGAACAAATCGACGAATGCCAAACGGATAAATTTGACGTCGTTTTCTTCGACGAAGTCAAGGACTTCCTGTTCAGTCATAGGGGGAACCTCCTTGTTTCGCGCAGAGTGCGCATTGGTGGTTGGGAGATTGGCTTGATGATTCTAATGGACTTGATTTTGCTTGTTGCGCAGGGATTTCGCTCCTGCGGGAGCGACCAAAGGGCATGAAAACAGGTGAAACCTGCGGTCGCCCTTTGGAAACCTTCGGTGCGCACTCCCGTAGCTGGTCTTTACCGCTGCTTTGGATTAGTTGGTCACATACATGGAGCGATACGGATTCGCGCTGTCCGGCACGAGGACAACGAAGCGGTCAGCAAGAATCGTCTCCGCATCCTTGCCAAACTTTTCCGCGAACTGCCGCACGAACGGTGCGATTTCCGCCTTTTCCGCATCGTCGGCTTCGTGGGACAGCACCTGCGCGGGAATGTCGAACGGCATATCGCAGTCGGTGCGCAGGAATATCTTGCCGCCGTGCATTCCGGCAGCGGGGAAACGTCCGACGGGGGCGTGGTCGCGCGCGTTCAAGCCAAGGACGATGATGTAGCCGCCCGCCTGATATTCGCCGAGGAACGAACCCGCTTCGCCGCCAACGACAAGCACGGGAATGTGCGTCTGGTACGCCTTCATGTGAATACCCGCGCGATAGCCGACGTTCCCCTCGATAAAAATCGTGCCGCCGCGCATGGCATAGCCCGTCGCGTCGCCGCAGTGCCCGTGGATGGTCAGCGTGCCGCTGTTCATGGTATCGCCGGTGGCATCCTGCGCATTGCCGAGGACTTCGACGTCGCAGCCATCCAGATAGCAGCACAGCGCATTGCCCGGAATGCCGTGAATCGTCACTTTTTTGCCGGACAGCCCAGAGCAAATATACCGCTGTCCGCACACGTTGTCAAGCTCGATTTCCGCGTCCGGACAGGTGTTGATTTCCTCGTTCAGCTCGCGGAAGTGCTTGTCGCCCGCTACGATTCTCACAGTCTGCTCCCTCCCATCAGCGTCGCCCGATCGCGGCGGGAGAACGCCATCAATTGCGGCTTATCCAGCATGAGTTCAAAGTCGATGCTGGAAAGCGGCGTTTTCTCGCGGATCAGCGCCGTATAAATGCCCGCGCGTGCCACGTTGCCGACGAGGATGTACCCCATCAGGCGGTCGTCCTTCGTGCAGAGGCGCTTGTAGCTGCCATTTTCGCGGATGATGTGGTCGTCGCCCGTCATCGTGCCCGCGGTAATCATGTGCAGGCCGAACATGCCCATTGCGTTCATCGGGATGGCGTTGAAGCTCTTGCCGCTCTTCCCTGCCATCGCCAAGCCGCAGATTTCGCCCTGCTGCGTCGCGTTCGGCAGCAGCGCCAGCACACGCTCGGTGTCGGTCGTCACATCGAAAGACTTTGCGCAGTCGCCCGCCGCGAAAATATCCGGGATATCCGTCTCGCCCTGCGCGTTGGTGTGGATGCCGCGCGCCGCGTCCAGACCGAGACTCTGCGCCAGCTCCGTCGCAGGGCGCACGCCCACCGCCATCACCAGCTCGTCAAATTCGACTTCCTTGCCGCTCTGCATGATGGCCTTGCCCGGCTCGAACCGCGCGGCGCTGTCGCCCAGCAGGAATGTCACGTCCTGCGCTTCGCAGTGCTTCTGCACCATTTGCGCAGCTTCCGCGTCCAGAATCGACGGCAGCACCTGCTTCGCCAAATCGCAGACGGTCACGCTTGCCACGCGGTCGCGGATGCCTTCCAGACACTTCATGCCAATCAAGCCCGCGCCGACAATCAGGACGCGCGTGTTCTTCGTCAGGCAGTCCGCCAGTTCATGCGCGTCCCTGAGCGTCATGAACGTGTGATAATGTACGCTTTCCAGCCCCGGAATCGGCGGCACAAACGGCTTCGCGCCCGTCGCCAGCAGCAGTTTGTCATAGGGGTACACATTTCCGTCCGAACCCGTGACGTTCTTTTCGTCCTTGTCAATCGACACCGCCGCCACGCCGGAGCGGAAATCCACTCGGTTGCGCGCGTAGAAATCCGCCGGCTTGTAGCGCATTCTGGTTTCGTCCGTCTTACCGCAGAGCAGGTAGGAAATCAGCGGGCGGGAGTAGGTAAATTCGTCTTCCTTGGACAGCAGGGTGATTTCGCCCGCGTCATCTGCGCGCCGGATGGTTTCCGCCGCTGTGACCGCCGCAGGCCCGTTTCCGATAATCACATACTTCACGCTTTTCTCACCTCTCCTCGTAGACAATCGCCTGATTCGGGCAGTTCTTGACACACAGCGGCTCACCCGCGCCGTTCTTGGTGCACAGCTCACACTTCTGCATCACATGCCCCGTCTCGTCCGGCTCAATTGCGCCGTAAGGGCAGGACAGAATGCAGGTAAAGCAGCCGACGCACTTGTTCTCGTCGATGACGATCATGCCGTTTTGCCGTGTCAGCGCCCCGGTGATGCAGCCCTTGACGCACAGCGGGTCAGCGCAGTGGCGGCAGTTGACGGCGAAGTGGACGCCATTTGCGCCCTCCTCAATGTGAATGCGCGGATGAATGCGGATGTTTTTGAGCGCCTTGACCATGTCGCTCTTGCCGGAATTGGCGAACGCGCAGTAATATTCGCACAGATGGCAGCCCAAACACCATTTTTCATTGACGTAGATTCTCTTCATGCCGCTCACTCTCCCGCATGTTTGACGCCGAGGATTTCAAGCTCCTTCTCGTTCAGCCCGACGCCGCGCAGCATCAAGCGGTTGCCGCGCAGGGCTTCGATGGAGTTGATGCCCATGCCGCCCATCATTTCCTTAATTTCGTGGTTCCACGCCGTGATGAGGTTGACCAGCCGCTGGCAGCCCATATCGGGGTTCAGGCGCTGGGTCAATTCCGGAATCTGCGTGGCGATGCCCCAGTTGCAGCGCCCCGTCTGGCAGGAGCGGCACAGGTGGCAGCCCAGCGCCATCAGCGCCGAGGTGGCGATGTAGACCGCGTCCGCGCCGAGGGCAATCGCCTTGACGACGTCCGCGCTGGAACGAATCGATCCGCCGACGACGAGGCTCACGCGGTCGCGGATGCCCTCTTGGCGGAGGCGCGTATCCACCGCTGCGAGCGCCAGTTCAATCGGGATGCCGACGTTATCGCGGATGCGGGTGGGCGCAGCGCCCGTGCCGCCGCGGAAGCCGTCGATGGCGATGATGTCCGCGCCGGAACGCGCAATGCCGGACGCAATCGCCGCGACGTTATGCACCGCCGCAATCTTGACGATGACAGGCTTTGTGTACCGCGACGCTTCTTTGAGCGAGAAAACCAGCTGGCGCAAATCCTCAATGGAGTAAATATCATGGTGCGGCGCGGGGGAAATGGCGTCCGAGCCTTCGGGAATCATGCGCGTTTTGGCAATGTCCGCCACAATCTTCCTGCCCGGCAGATGCCCACCGATGCCCGGCTTCGCGCCCTGCCCCATCTTGATTTCAATCGCCGCGCCCGCGTTCAGGTAATCGTGATTGACGCCGAAGCGCCCCGATGCGACCTGCACAATCGTGTGTTCGCCGTACTTGTAGAAGTCCTGATGCAAGCCGCCTTCGCCGGTGTTGTAATACGTTCCGAGCTTCTCCGCCGCACGCGCGAGGGACTCATGCGCGTTATAGCTAATCGAGCCGTAAGACATGGCGGAGAACATAATCGGCACTTCGAGCTTGAGCTGGGGCGGCGTGTCGTCAATGAGCTTGCCGTCCTTGTCGCGGCGGATGCCTTCAGGACGGCTGCCGAGGTAAACGCGCGTCTCCATCGGCTCACGCAGCGGGTCAATGGACGGGTTCGTAACCTGCGAGGCGTTAATCAGCAGCTTATCCCAGTACACAGGCAGCGGCGCGGGGTTGCCCATCGCGGACAAGAGCACGCCGCCTGACTGCGCCTGACGGTAGATTTCCGTCATCGCCTGCGCGGTGTAGTTCACATTATCCTTGAACGTGTTGTCGGTCTTGACGATTTTCAGCGCGCGGGTCGGGCAGAGCGACACGCATCGCTGGCAGTTGACGCACGCGCTTTCGTCGGAAATCATCAGCCCCAGTTCCGCGTCGTACTGATGCACCTTGTTGGCGCATTGGCGTTCGCAGACGCGGCAGGTGATGCAGCGGTCCTGGTTGCGCACCACTTCATACGCGGGATAGAAAAAATCCACAGCCATCAGGCGCGACCCCCTTCCGTGGTAAAAATGACAGGCTGACCGCCGCGCGGCGCCCAGACGTTCGTAACATCCGGGGCAATGCGGCGAATCGCACATTCTTCGCTGGCAACATACGCCATGTCTTCCGTCTCCGCGACGACCATCGACCGCAGCTTCAAACGGTCATTGAGCGCCATCATGCCGCCGGTGAAACCGACGAGGATAGAGAACGGCCCGTTGATGAGCATCGACGGAAAACGCTGGCGCAAAAGCAGCATCCGCCGCTTCTCGTCCTCCGGCATGTGCTCAATCGTCGACCAGAACGGCGCCGCCAGCACGTTCGCCGCTTCCGAATACGTCAAGCCCTGCTTGCGCACGAGGTAGTCAATCATGTACGCAATGACCTCTGTGTCGGTCATCAGCGTGCAGGTGTAGCCGTACATCTCCATGCAGCGGCGGTTCGCGTCGTAGGAGGAGATTTCGCCATTGTGGACGACGGACACGTCCAGCAGCGTGAACGGGTGCGCGCCGCCCCACCAGCCGGGGGTGTTCGTCGGATAGCGCCCGTGCGCCGTCCAGCACGTCGCGGCGTATTCCTCCAAGCGGAAGAAGCGCCCCATGTCCTCCGGGTAGCCAACGCCCTTGAAGACGCCCATGTTCTTGCCGGAGGAGAAGATGAACGCGCCGGGGATGTTGACGTTGACGTGCAGCACATGCGCCGCCGTGAACGCATCCTCATCCATCGCCTCTTCCTGACAGCGCCACGCCTTCGGGGTGACGAAGTAGCGCCAGATAATCGGCGGATCGGTAATTTCGCGCATCGGGCGCGTCGGCATGACGGACATGCTGTGAATATCGAAGAATCGCTTCAGGTAATGCTCGCAGTCATCCCGCGCGGACTCATTGTCATAGAACATATGGAAGGCATAGCAGTCCGCAAAATCAGGATAAATGCCATACCCCGCGAAGCCGCCGCCCAACCCGTTGGAGCGGTCGTGCATGGGTTCCATCGCTCGGATGATGGTATCGCCGCCGATTTTGCCGCCCTTCTTGTGGAAAATGCCCGCGATGGCGCACCCGCTGGGAATGCGCACCTCCCCTTCCATCGGATTGCGTGTGCCGAAAAGGGATGAATCCCGCGTATCAATCATGGCTGAAACCTCCTTCGAGTTGTCTTTCCGGCGTTTGTGCTGTCTGCCGAAAAGAGATGCAAAAAGGCGCTCATGCCGCGCACAGGGCATACTCCGTCTGCAACATGCAGGAAGCATTCCCATCTGCGTGGCATGAACGCCGTTGTTCACCACATGCTCGATTGTACAGGATTCGCGCTGTTCCGTCAAGGTATTTCGCTGTTCTTTCCATGTTTTTATGCAGATTTTGATGGTTTTTAGCGAATTTTCGCGGCGAACTGCAAGTTTGCTATATCTAACTGTCATTCACAGCAGCGACATTTCTGCCAATCACGCCTGTTCTAAACCGCTTTTTCCCCTCATATTCCCTCCATCGGAGGTGAACCCAGCATGACAGACTTGGAACTTTTTGCGCGTCTCATCCAGTGCGAAGCCGGCGGCGAAGGTGACAACGGCATGAAAGCCGTCGCGAGCGTGGTCATGAACCGCGTCCGCACCAGCGTCGGGGAATACGGGCGCTACAATACCATCCCCGCCGTCATCTATCAGGACGGTCAGTTCAATTGCGTCCGCACACGGCTATCCGGCCGGACGAACCTGCAAAACGTCTACAACATGAATCCGACAAACGTTCACTACGAAATTGCGGAATGGGCGATGGCGGGCGGGCGGCTGGCGAATCTCTGGGAAGCGCTTTGGTTCTTCAACCCGTATTCTTCCACATGTCCGAACAATTTCCCGTCGAGCGTGGGGTATTTCCAAATTCGCATTGGCAATCACTGCTTTTACAATCCAGCGCCGTCGTATGCCAATACCTGATGGCAAAACCGCCCTCGCCGTCCGCGGCATTGCAAGGCGCATTCCCTCCCGGAAAGATTGCAGACACAAAACCTTCTAATTCCGCAACTGAATCCGTCCCTCCCTTGACGCGCTGGCGGCATCGTGCTATGCTGATGACGTATACGCAAGGAGGGACGTACTTTCATGACACGCGCACGCGGCAGGGATGCCGACATGACACAAGGCAATATTCTGCGGCAATATATTGATTTCGCGCTGCCGCTGACCGTCGGGCTGCTCTTCCAGCAGTTGTACAGCGCGGTGGACAGCATCGTGGTAGGCAATTTCGTTGGGGAAACGGCGCTGGGGGCAGTCGGCTCAACGGGCAACATTATTAACATGCTCATCGGCGTATGCAACGGTCTGTCGCTTGGCGCCGGGGCAGTCATCAGCCAGGCGTACGGCGCGAAAAACCATGAGCACATCAGCAAAGCGGTGCATACGACGATGCTGATGACGTTCCTGCTGTGCATCGTGGCGACGGCAGTCGGCGTGGCAATTGTAAAGCCAAGTTTGCAGCTGATGCGCACACCGGATTCCATGCTGGTGGAAGCAACCGAGTACCTGACCATCTACTTTGAGGGCATTGCGGGACTGCTGATTTACAACATGGGCAGCGCGATTCTGCGCGCCGTGGGCGACTCGCGGCGGCCGCTGTACTTTCTCGTTTTCTCCGCGGTCGTCAACACCGTGCTGGACCTGCTGTTCGTCATCTGCTTCCACATGGGTGTGGCAGGTGTGGCGTATGCGACGATTATCGCACAGGCGGCAAGCGCGGTGCTCGTGCTGTATGTGCTGACGAAGGAGAACGCGTCCTTCGGGCTGCGGTGGAACAAGCTGCACATCGACGGGCGGACGATGAAGGAAATCCTGCTGATTGGCCTGCCCGCGAGCATCCAGCAGGGTCTGACCTCGTTCTCGAACGTGTTCGTACAGGCGTACATCAACGACCTTGGCGACCTGAGCGCATCGGGCTGGGCGGCGTACAACCGCATCGACATGTTCCTGATGGTACCCACGACGGCAATTGGGCAGGCCTCGACGACATTCGTGGCGCAGAACTGGGGCGCGCAGCAGCCGGAGCGCGCGCGCAAAGGCGTTCGCACAGGCATCCTGCTGTCGCTGGGGTGCATGGGCGTGTGCGCTGTCGGCGTGATACTGCTGGCGCGCCCGCTGCTGTCGATTATTTCCCCGTCAGAGGCGGTCATTTCCTTCGGGGCGCGCTTCCTGTATATTATCACGCCCTTCTATCTTGTCATTTCGTTCAATCAGATGTATGCGGGCGCACTGCGCGGCATCGGCGAATCGGTGGTTCCGACGGTTATCATGCTGTTCTCGTTCGTCGTATTCCGCCAAATCTACCTTTATCTCGCCACAACGATGATTGCGGATGAACAGCTGCGCTTCGTCATTGTTGCGCTGGCGTACCCGGTAGGGTGGATGCTCTGTTCGGCGCTGGAGGCGATTGCGTACCACCGCAGCCGGCTGTTCCATCCGACGCTGAAGAAGGCGGAAGCGTAAGTAATGCGGAATTCGGAATGAGCAATTGTAGGTGAAAAGCTATCCAGCATATCAAAAGACGGCACTGTCCCCCCCTGTTTTCAGGAAAGGCAGTGCCGTTTTTATGTTAAGGTAACACCGCACAAATGAGGTGGTCGGCTGGCGAATGGATTTTTTCGTCAGATGCAAATGCAAATTTCGAAGATTTACTGGCGGTAAATCGAGGAATTTGCATGCCGCAGATGGCGGAAAAGACATCGCCAGACGCGCCGCCGAATTGTGCGGTGGTGCCTTAAATTTTCCAGCTGCGGATGCGTTCGACCGCCTGTTCCGTCTTTTCCAGCGTGTTGAACGCGGTCAGGCGGAAGTACCCCTCGCCGCTCGGTCCGAAGCCCGAACCCGGCGTGCCCACGATGTGGCATTCATCCAGCAGACGGTCAAAGAACGTCCAGCTGTCCATGCCTGCCGGAACCTTCAGCCAGATATACGGCGCATCCACCCCGCCAAACACGGTGATACCCGCCGCCGTCAGCCCCTCGCGGATAATCTTGGCGTTGCGCATGTAGTAGGCAATCGTCTCCTGAATCTGCTTCTGCCCTTCCTCGGTATACACCGCCGCAGCAGCGCGCTGCACGGGGTAGCTGACGCCGTTGAACTTGGTGGACATGCGGCGCTTCCACAGCGCGTTCATCTCCACCGGCTCTCCCTTGGCATTCAGCCCCTTCACCGCGTGCGGAACAACCGTGTAGCCGCAGCGCGTGCCCGTGAATCCCGCCGTCTTGGAGAAGGAATTGCACTCGATGGCGCACTCCTTCGCGCCGTCAATCTCGTAGATAGACAGCGGAATATCCGGCGTGGACACGAACGCGCGGTATGCCGCATCGTAGATGATCAGCGCGCCGTTCTCGCGGGCGTAGTTCACCCACTTCGTCAGCTGCTCGCGGTTCAGCACCGTTCCAGTCGGGTTGTTGGGGTAGCAGAGGTAAATCACATCCACAGGCTTATCCGGCAGCGCGGGCACAAAGCCGTTTTCCGCGTTGCAGGGCAGGTAGACCAGCCGATCCCACTTGCCGTCAGCATACTCGCCAGCGCGGCCCGCCATGGCGTTGGAGTCGACATACACCGGGTACACCGGGTCGGTGACGGCAATCACCGCATCGGCGCTGAACAGCTCCTGAATGTTGCCCACGTCGCACTTCGCGCCGTCGGAAATGAACACCTCGTCGAAATCAACCTGCACGCCGCGGCTGGCATAATCATGCTCGCGGATGGCGTTGACGAGGAAGTCATAGCCGTAATCCGGGCCGTAGCCGTGGAACGTCTCCTGCACGCCCATTTCGCTGACTGCCTTGTGCATCGCGTCGATGACGGCGGGTGCCAGCGGACGGGTGACGTCGCCGATGCCCAGACGGATAATGTCCGCATCGGGATGCGCGGCGCTGTACGCCTTCACGCGGCGAGCGATTTCCGCAAACAGGTACGACCCCGGCAGGCGGGTAAAATAATCGTTGATATGAAACATAGCTATCTACCTTTCTACATATTATATATGGGATATGCCCGGTTTTACTCCCCCAGCCACTCGCCGTCAAAGACGAACTGTGCTGTTCCTTCTTGATAGACGTGACCGTCGTCGGGCGACCAGTCCAGCGTCAACGAGCCGCCGAGCAAATCCATCACAACATGGCGGTCGGCGCGGCCTGTCATCACCGCCGCGACAATCGACGCACACGCGCCCGTGCCGCACGCCAGCGTTTCGCCCGCGCCGCGCTCCCACACGCGCATCCGCAGGTGATCGCGGGAGACAACCTGCACGAACTCGACATTCGCGCGCTGCGGAAAAATCGCGTTGTTCTCCAGCAGCGGGCCAATCTGTTCCAAATCCACATAATCCGGGTCGCGCACAAAAATCACGCAGTGCGGATTGCCCATCGACACGCAGTGGATTTCGTACGTCGCGCTGCCGACATTCAGCCGATGCCCCATGACGACCTCGCCCGGCAAATCCACCGGGATTTTGGGCGGAAACAGTTCCGGCATTCCCATATCGACGCGTACCGTCTGGACTTTTCCGTCTTTGACGTTCAGGTTCAGGATTTTCAGCCCCGAATCCGTCATCAGGCTGACCGTCGTCTTGTCCGTCAAGCCGCGGTCGTAGACATACTTGCCGATGCAGCGCGCACCGTTGCCGCACATGCCGCCGTTCGAGCCATCGGCGTTGTACATCTTCATCTCAAAATCCGCCACGTCCGACGGGCAGATCAGAATCAATCCGTCGCTGCCGACCCCGTAATGGCGGCGGCTCATCTGTTTCGCCAGCTCCGACGGGTTCTCCACATGCTCCTCAAAGCAGTTGACATACACATAGTCATTGCCGATGCCCTGCATCTTTGTGAATCGCATTCGTCCCCGACCTCCCTGTTCTGTGATGTTCCCTATTATATCGGATTTTTCCCGGTTCGTAAAGGGATTCATGGAAAAAAGCCGGAAAAAGCGCAGTGGTCGATTATCGCCCAGCGCGTACAATGGGCTTTCTGTCAAAAAAAGTGCGATTTTTTCTCATTTTCCTATTGACAACGTTTCCGGTCTGTGGTATGATACAGACAGTTGGAAACGGTACCGACACCGTTTCCTATCAATGACCGCCATTGGAAGCAGGAAGGAGCGCTGCGGTTGAAAATCTACACCATCCGCGATATTGCGCGACTTTCCGGCGTCAGTGTCACGACCGTTTCCCGCGTGCTGAATCACCGACCGGATGTGAATCCGCAGACACGCGAAAAGGTTGAGCAGGTCATGGCGGAATGTCACTTTGTCGGCAACGCCAACGCGCGCAGTCTCAAGCAGGCGGATACGGAAACCATCGCGCTGATTCTACGCGGCAGAGAAAACCCGTTCCTGAATTCGCTTGCAGAGGCGATGCTTCAATACACGCACGGTCTGACCCCTGCCTTTCTGACCGAGTTCATCGACGAGAAAGCGGACGAATTCCAAACCGCCGTGCAGCTCTGGCACGAAAAGCGCGTCAAAGGTTTCATCTTTGTGGGCAGCCGCATCGACGAACGCGCACAGGTGCTGGAAGGAATGGATTTGCCTATGGTCTTCGCAACCGTCAACGCAGACAAAACGGCGCTTCCCCGCGCCGCCAGCGTCTTTATCGACGACCGGCGCATGGGCTATGAAGCCATGCGGGTGCTGCTGAACGCGGGGCATCGGAAAATCGCTGTTTTCGGCGGTGCACGCGTCGGCGACGACTCCTTCGCGCTCCGTTACGCGGGCGCTATGGCAGCCATGCAGGAGGCAGGCGTGCCGTTTGAGGATAAGCGTTTCATCGAGACGCGCTTTTCGCTCAAGGGCGCTTACGACACTACACGTGCCTTTTTCGCCACGCAAAGCGACACCACCGCCGTCTTCTGCATGTCCGATACCGTCGCAATGGGCGTCATCCGCGCTCTGACGGACATGGGGCGGCACGTTCCGGAGGATGTGGGCGTCATCGGCTTTGACGGCATCGAGATGAGCAAATTCTTCGTGCCGCGGATAACGACCATCGAGCAGCCCATCGACGAAATCGCCCGCGAGAGCGTCCGCGTTCTGATGGACATGCTGGAAAACGGACGGCCGCCGCGCCACATCGTCGTTCCGGCGAAGGTGCAAATGCGCGAATCCGTCTGACAAGGACATAGCAGACCGCTTTTGCGGTCATACTGCATTCGGTATTCTCAGCGAAAAGCTGTGTGATACATAAAACTGTCATCCGCGCGGCGGAAAGCCGTGTGAGATAGAAAAGAGGAGGTACTTCCCTATGAAAAAGCTGCTGGCAATGGTTCTGGCTGCTGTAATGGTGCTGTCTCTGTGCAGCTGCGCGACCGCTGAGGAGACGGTTGCCCTGCGCGTGTGGGTTGGCGATAACGCCGACCTGCCGTGGATCAACAGTGTGATTGAGAACTTCAAGGCTGCGCATCCCGAAAAGACCTACGACATCTCCGTGGATATTCAGGCTGAGGGCGACTGCTCCAAGCGCGTCCTGAACGACACCGAGGCCGCTGCGGACGTGTTCACCTTCGCGGACGACCAGTTCAACTCCCTGATGAACGCCGAGGCGCTTCAGCAGGTCATGGTTGATGCGGACGAAATCATCGCGGCGAACGGCGGCGCGGACGCCGGCGCTGTGCAGGCGTCCACCGGTGCGGACGGCAACCTCTACGCCTATCCGGCAACTGCCGACAACGGCTACTTCATGTTCTACAATAAGGAATACTTCACCGCGGAAGACGTGCAGACGCTGGACGGCATGCTGGCGAAGGCTGCCGCCGCCGGCAAGTACGTCGGCTTCCCGATGAGCGACGGATGGTATCTGTACTCCTTCTTCCAGGGCGCTGGTCTGGACATGTACGTCACTGAGGACGGCGTGACCAACACCTGCAACTGGAACGCGACCGACACCGAAATCACCGGCGTGCAGGTTGTGGAAGCTCTGCTTGCCATCACCTCCAACCCCGGCTTCCTGGACGCGAACTCCGACCCCTTCGTGGCGGGCGTTAAGGACGGCTCCATCATCGCCGGCGTGTCCGGTACCTGGAACGCGAAGGTTGCTCAGGAAGCGTGGGGCGAAAACTACGCGGCCTGCAAGCTGGCCAACTACACCGTCGCGGGCAAGCAGGTGCAGATGGCTTCCTTCGCCGGCTTCAAGCTGGTTGGCGTGAACCCCTACTCCCAGAATGTGTACGACGCGATGCTGTTCGCGGAATTCATGACCAACGAAGAGAACCAGATTTCCCGCTTTGAAATTCGTGGTCAGGGCCCGTCCAACGTGAATGCTGCCGCTTCCGAAAAGGTGCAGGCTGCTCCCGCGATTGCTGCGCTGGCTGCTCAGTCCGCTTTCTCCACCGTACAGCGCGTTTGCAACAAGTACTGGGATCCCGCCGCTGCGCTGGGCAAGATTCTGGTCAACGGCAATCCTGACGGCATCGAGCTCCAGACCCTGCTGGACAACGCTGTGGCGGGCATCACCGCTGCCGGCGATCTGTAATCCGGCTCTGTAGAATCCTCACAGCCGCTCCGCTTCTTCATTTCAGTTGAGCGGAGCGGCTCTTTTTCTTCCCTGCAAAACATAAGTAAGGAGCGCAGATGCTATGAGTCAGACCAAGGCCAGAAAAAAGCCGGGCGTCGTTCGGTTCTTCGAAGGCATCGCAGAATTTTTCACCAGTACCGTCAAAGCCTTTGTCGAGGGCGATATTTTCGTCAAGCTGTCTGCGCTTCTGTGCGGTACAAGCTGCTTTGCGCGCAAGCAGTACTTGAAGGGCTTCTTCATCTGCTTGATTCAGGCAGCCATCATGCTTGTTTTCCCGACCTTCTTCTTCCCCTACATGAGCAAGCTGTCCACCCTGGGCACGGTACAGCAGAAGCGCGTTTTCAATCCGGAGACGATGAAGAACGAGTTCAACGACTACGATAACTCCTTCCTCATCCTGCTCTTCGGCGTTCTGGGCGTTGTGCTGCTGATTGCGACGGTCATCCTGTGGATGCGCAACCTGCGCAACGCACGCGAGGTGGAACTCACCGCCAAGAGCGGCAAGCACGTCAACACCTTCCGCGACGACCTGAACGACGCGCTGGACAGGAAGTTCCACCGCACGCTGCTGACGCTGCCGGTGCTGGGCGTGGTTCTGTTCACCATCATCCCGCTGATTGTCATGATTCTCATCGGCTTCACGAATTATGACCGCAACCACCTGCCCCCGTCGAAGCTGTTCACCTGGGTTGGTCTGGATAACTTCACCAGACTCACCGCCCTGACCGCAGACAGCTCGTTCGGCTATGCGTTCACTCGCGTACTGGTGTGGACGCTCGTCTGGGCAGTGCTGGCGACGTTCACCTGCTATATCGGCGGCATCCTGATGGCAATGTTCATCAACAACCGCAACACGAAGGGCAAGAAGTTCTGGCGTACCTGCTTCATGGTCGCGATGGCTGTGCCGCAGTTCGTTTCCCTGCTGCTGGTGCGCAACTTCTTCGCTGACCTCGGCATCGTCAACACCATCTGCAAGGACATCGGCTTGACCGACTGGCTCTACTCCATCGGCGCGATTCCAACAGCGAACTTCATCCCGTTCCTTACCCACCCCGCGTGGGCGCGCCCGATGATTATCCTCATCAACATCTGGGTCGGCATTCCCTACCAGATGCTGATTGCGACCGGCATCCTGATGAACATCCCGACGGAGCTGATTGAGGCGGCGAAGATTGACGGCGCGAACGCGTGGCAGTCGTTCAAGTCCATCACCATGCCGTACATTCTCTTCATTACAGGGCCTTCGCTGGTCAACTCGCTGGTGGCAAACATCAATAACTTCAACGTCATCTGGCTGCTCAGCCGCGATGTGTACACCACGTCCGACCAGCTGATGGCGAACGCGAACGCGAACGAAGTTGACCTGCTGGTGACGTGGCTGTACCGCCTGACGCAGGATCAGAGCAACTACAAGATGGCGTCGGTCATCGGCATTCTGGTCTTCGTGGTCTGCGCGATTCTGACGCTGGTCGCCTTCAGCCGCATGATTAAGGGCGATAAGGAGGAGAGCTTCCAGTGAGTACGACGAAATATGACCATCTGCCGGAGCAGGAGAAGCACGCGGCATTGGCGCGCGAGGAAGCCGCCATCAAAGCCGAGGCGCTCCGTTATCACGACAAACACCGCATGACACCCGCGAAGGCTGCCAAGCTAACGGCTCGCCACGTTGTGCTGGCGCTGCTTGCCGCCTTCTGGCTGATTCCGATTCTGTGGCTGGTTGTCACATCCTTCGGCGTGGACAAGGGGCCGAACCTCTCGACGTTCTTCCCCAAGGCGTACACGCTTGACCATTACAAGGCGCTGCTTTCGCCCGACTCAGTCAACCAGTTCCCGCAGTGGATGCTCAACACGTTCATCGTTGCCTGCTTCACCTGCGTCATTTCGACGCTGTTCGTGCTGATGGTGGCGTACGCGATGTCGTGTATGCGCTTCAAGGCGCGCAAGCCGCTGATGAATATCGCTATCATCCTGAACCTCTTCCCCGGCTTCCTGAGCATGATCGCGGTTTACTTCATCATGAAGCAGTTCGGGCTGACCGGCACGCTGACAGGCTTGATTATCGTGTACAGCGCGGGTTCGGGCATGGGCTACCTGATTGCGAAGGGCTTCTTCGACACGGTGAGCAAGTCCCTGCGTGAATCGGCGTATCTGGAAGGCGCGAATGAGTTCACCGTTTTCTGGAAAATCATTCTGCCGCTGTCCAAGCCGATTATCGTCTACACGGTTATCAACTCTTTCCTCGCGCCGTGGATGGACTTCGTGTTTGCTGACCTGATGATGACCAGCGGCACGGCGGCCAACAAGACCGTCGCGCTGGGACTTTTCACGATGGTGAACAAGGTGAACCGCAACAACTACTTCGCGCAGTTCTGCGCCGGCGGCGTGATTGTCTCCATTCCGATTTCCATTCTCTTCGTCATCATGCAGAAGTTCTACGTCGAAGGCATCACGGGCGGTTCGGTGAAGGGGTAACCAGAGGCTCTGCCTCTGGACTCCGCAAGGGAGTTCCTCCCTTGACCCTTTCGCGCGATTGAGTTGCGCGCAACTTCATACTGTGTCCGCGTGTTTAGCTGTGTATTGCAAGGAGGAGCCTTATGCGCAAGTTTCTTTCGGGTATCCTGTCTCTGCTTCTGCTCATGGGGCTTCTCCCTGCCGCGTATGCAGAAGAACCTGCCCTCGGCGTGACCTACGAAATTTTCGTTGCCTCCTTCCAAGATTCGGGCGGCGACGGCATCGGGGATTTGCAGGGTGTCATCGACCGACTGGATTATTTGCAGTCGCTGGGCGTTCGGCAGATTTGGCTCATGCCTATCCACCCCTCCCCCAGCTATCACAAGTACGATGTGCTGGATTACTACGCCGTTGACCCGTCTTACGGCACGCTTGATGACTTCGACCGCCTGACCGCTGCCTGCAAGGAGCGCGGCATCCGCGTCATCCTTGATTTGGTGCTGAACCACTCGTCAAGTTCGCATCCGTGGTTTCTCGCCGCGTGCGACGACAAATTCTTCTCCCGCACGGGCGAAACGACCGACTGGTACGTTTTTTACCCGGAGGAAGGGAACGCGCGGCACAAAATCAGCGGCTGTTCGTGGTGGTACGAAGGGCAGTTCGGCAGCCACATGCCGGATTTCAACCTTGACAGCGAATCGCTGCGGGCGGAGTTCGCCAAAATCATCACGTTCTGGCAGTCGCATGGCGTGGGCGGCTTCCGCCTGGATGCCGTGACCAGCTACTACACGGGTGCAAACGCCTCCACCGCTGATTTCCTGCGCTTCGTTTGCGAAACGGCGAAAGCGAACGACCCGGACTGCTACCTCGTTGGCGAAGCGTGGACGGACGAAGCAACCATTCTGACCCTCTACGAAAGCGGCATTGACAGCCTGTTCAACTTCCCCGCCTCGGACAGCACCGGGCGCTTCGTGAAAGCAGCGCTGGCGGGCAAAAGCAGCACCGTCTCTGCTGCGCAGGCGGACTGGAACGCACGAATCCGCGCCGTCTCTCCGGCTTCGGTGGACGCGCCGTTTGTGAGCAACCACGATATGGCGCGCGCACGCGGGATGCTCCGCTCCAAGGTACCGAACGAAAAAGCCGCCGCGCTGCTGTATCTGCTCATGCCGGGTGTCCCAACCGTCTACTATGGCGAAGAGCTTGGCATGTCCGGCTCCGGGAGCGACGAAAACAAACGCCTGCCGATGGTGTGGTCAAGCGACGCAGCCACGCAGTGCAAAGCGCTCGCCGCTGCCGACCAAGCCCAGCGCTTGACAGACGGCGTGGCGGAGCAGGACAGCGACCCGGATAGCCTGCTGAACTGGTACCGCCAGCTGATTGCCCTGCGCAATCTCGCACCCGAGCTGACCCGCGGCGAAATGACCGCGCTGGACGGCGGCAATGACGCAATTTGCGCCTACACTGTGACCGACGCGGGCAGCACCGTCGCCATCATCAGCAATGTCAGCCAGAAAGATACGCTGACCGTCTCGCTGGATGTGCTGCGCGGTGCGGAGCTGCTGGGCGGCATCGGCGGTGCGGCATTTGCGGATGGTACGGCGAATCTGCCGCCGCTGTCGGGCATAATCGTGCGTTTACCGTAAACTTTTTCCCCGAAATCAGCAGGATTTTCGCATTTGACAGCGAATCTTCTTCCTTGAACAAGAATGCGGGATGAAAAACCCGCATTTCTTTCCACGATTTTCGGAAACGTTTCCGATTTCTCCATTTTTCCCGAAAGGATGGACTCGACTCATGCGCAAAAGCGGTATTTTGATGCACATCTCTTCCCTGCCCGGTGCAGGCGGCATCGGCAGTCTGGGCAAGGAAGCCTATGCGTTTGCGGACTTTCTGGAAGCAAGCGGCATGAAGCTGTGGCAGGTGTTGCCGATGGGACCGACCGGCTACGGTGAATCTCCTTACCAGTCTTTCAGCGTCCACGCGGGCAATCCAATGCTGATTTCCACCGAGAAGCTGGTGGCGGATGGTCTGCTGACGCTTGACCCCGGTGAAGAATTTATGCCCACGCAGGATGAGCGGGTGGAATTTGACCAAGTGCGCGAGAACAAGGAGAAGCTGCTGCGCAAAGCGTTCCATCAGAGCGAAAAGGGACTTCTGCCGGAGATTCGCCAATTTCTGCGCGACGAGCGCTGGGTGAGCGACTTCGCGCTGTTCACCGCCGTCAAGCAGCATTTCGGCGGCGTCATGTGGCGTCAGTGGCCAGACGAGGGCATCAAGATGCGCAGGAAGGAATCGCTGCTGCAATACCGCATGATGCTCGACGAGGATGTGCGCTATCACGTCTTCTGCCAGTTCATTTTCTTCCGCCAGTGGAAGGAATTCAAGGCTTACTGCAACAACAAGGGGATTGAGCTTTTCGGCGACATGCCGATTTACGTCGCTGAGGACAGCGCAGACACATGGACGCAGCCGGAAGTTTTCCAACTGGACAAGAACCGTGCGCCGAAGCGCGTCGCGGGTGTGCCGCCGGACTACTTCTCCGCTGATGGGCAGATGTGGGGCAATCCGCTCTACCGCTGGACGTACCTGTTCTTCCGCCGCTACGACTGGTGGGTGGAGCGGATGCGCGGCATGAGCAAGCTCTACGACATTGTGCGCGTTGACCACTTCATCGGCTTTGCGAACTACTACTCCATCCCCTACGGCGCGCCGAACGCCCGCAGCGGCAAGTGGATTGTCGGGCCGGGCAAGAAGCTGTTCCGCCGCCTGAAGAAGGAGCTGCCGAATCTGCGCGTTGTGGCGGAGGATCTCGGCGTACAGAGCGACCGTGTGCGTGAATTGCTGAAATTCGTCGGCTATCCGGGCATGAAAGTCGCGACGTTCGGCTTCGGTGGCGATGCGGACGGCAACCAGCACTTCCCCGGCAACTGGTCGGAGAACTACGTTGCCTACACCGGCACGCACGACAATGACACCACCGCCGGGTGGATTGCCACCGCCGACGAAACCACGCTCAAAGCCGCGAAGGACTACCTGCACTTTGACGGCACGGACGACGGTGTGGAAGCCTTCATCCGCTGCGTGCTATCCTCCCCGTGCTGCATGGCGGTTGTGCCGATGCAGGACGTGCTGCATCTGGGCAGCGAAGCCCGCATGAACCTACCCGGCACCATCGGCGGCAACTGGGCATGGCGCATGAAGCCCGGCGCCGCGACGGAGGATGTTGCCCGCCATCTGCGCGAAATGAATCAGGAGTATCAGCGTATCTGATTTTGTGGAATCCCCACTATCAATCGACGAATATAAAGGAGAGAGCAACATGATGAACGCCAAGGAACTGCTTCGGCAGACCGAATCGCTGCTGCTGCAGAACGACCACATCACCCTTGCGGAAGCCTCCGCGACACAGCTGCACAACGCCCTGTCCACCGCCGCCATGAACGCGCTCACCCCCACCTGGGTCAAGTGCGAAGCGAAACGGCAGGCGCATCGGCAGGCGTACTACCTGTCGGCAGAATACCTCGTCGGCCGCATGGTGTACAACAACCTGTTCTGCCTTGGGCTGCTGGACGACGTGAAGACACTGCTGGCGGAAAAGGGCGTTGACATCGCGATTCTGGAAGACATTGAGGACGATGCGTTCGGCAACGGCGGTCTGGGCCGTCTGGCAGCTTGCTTCCTTGATTCCGCGGTCACGACGAACGTCCCGCTGACCGGCTACGGGCTGCGCTACCGCTACGGTCTGTTCAAGCAGACATTTGTCAACGGCTATCAGCACGAAGAGCCGGACGATTGGAGCCGCTTCGGCGACCCGTGGAGCATCCGCCGCGTTGACCAAGCAGTCGTCGTGAAAATGAAGACCGGCGACGTGCTGGCTGTCCCCTACGACATGCCGATTATCGGCTATGGCGCGAAGAACATCGGTACGCTGCGCCTGTGGCAGACCGAATCCCTGCACGAAATCGACTTCACTGCCTTCAACAATCAGCATTACGCGCAGGCATCCGCCGACAAGAACAAGGCGGAGGACATCACCAAGTTCCTTTACCCCAACGACGACCGCCGCGAAGGCAAGCAGATGCGCATCAAGCAGCAGTATGTGCTGGTCAGCGCGTCCCTGCAGGATATGCTGCGCGCCTACAAGAAGCGTCACGGCGATGATTACGCGTGGTTCGCCGAGGAACACGCCGTGCAGCTGAATGACACGCACCCGGTCATGGCGATTCCGGAGCTGACCCGTCTGCTGATGGAAGACGGCTTCACGTTCGACGCGGCGTTTGAGATTGTCCGCAACGTCTTTGCGTACACGAACCACACCGTGATGCAGGAAGCGCTGGAAAAGTGGGATTTGGCGCTGCTTGCAAGCGTCTGCCCGGAGCTTGTTGCCATCATCCGCAAAATCGACGCGAAGTTCAAGGCGGACATGGCTGCACGCGGTGCGGAGGTCAAGGCAACCCGCTGCATCATCTGGAACAATCAGGTGCATATGGCGCAGCTGGCAGTTTATGCGACCGTCGCCACGAACGGCGTCGCCGCGATTCATACCGAAATCCTCAAGGACGACGTGTTTGCGGACTGGTACGCGCTGTACCCGGAGCGCTTCCAGAACAAGACGAACGGCATCACGCAGCGCCGCTGGCTGGGGCTGTGCAATCCGGAACTGACCGCGCTGATTGAGAAGCACATCGGCAGCGGCTTCCTGACCGATTTGGACAAGCTGGAAGCCTTGAAGCCGCAGATCAGCGACGACCTGTGCCGCGAGTTCATCGCCGTGAAGAAGGAAAAGAAAGCGCAGCTTGCCGCCGAGATTGAGAAGCGCGAAGGCGTGAAGCTCGACCCGAACATGATTTTCGACATTCAGGTGAAGCGCCTGCATGAATACAAGCGCCAGCTGATGAACACCATGTCCATCCTGCACCTGTATTTCTGCCTGAAGGACGGTACGCTGACCGACTTCACGCCCACGGCGTTCATCTTCGGCGCGAAGGCTGCACCGGGCTATGCGCGCGCCAAGGCGATTATCCACCTGACCAACATGGTCGCGGACATGGTGAACAATGACCCTGACACCTCTTCCCTGCTGAAGGTGGTGTTCGTGCACAACTACAACTGCTCGTGGGCGGAGAAGCTGATTCCCGCAGCGGATGTGTCCGAGCAGATTTCCACCGCCGGCACGGAAGCGTCTGGCACGGGCAACATGAAGCTGATGCTCAACGGCGCGGTCACGCTGGGAACATATGACGGCGCAAACGTCGAGATTACCGAGCAGGCAGGCCGCGAGAACGAGTACATTTTCGGTGCGACGGTTGAAGAAATCAACGCGCTGAAGAAGAACGGCTACGACCCGCGTGCGATTTACAAGACCGACAAGGAAATTGCGCGCGTGCTGGACACGATGGTGGACGGCACCTTCCCCGACCCGGACGGCTCCATCAAGGAGCTGGTGTCCTCCCTGCTGCTTGGCGCAAGCTGGCACAAGCCCGACCACTACTTCATCCTCCACGACTTCCACAGCTATGTGGACGCGAAACTGGCGGTCAACCGCGATTACCGCGACGAGTTGTCCTTCGCGCGCAAGTGCCTGATGAACATCGCCAGCGCAGGCATGTTCTCCTCCGACCGCACGATTGCGCAGTACGCGAAGGAGATTTGGAAGGTCTGAGTTCTTCTTTCCCTATAAAAATTGCCCTGCGGGTTCAAACCGCAGGGTTTTTTGATGTGCTTGTTTTTGGGAAATTCCACACTATTTCCAGATGGATTTGGAAATAGTATCAGATGTAATCTATTATCCTTCTCTTGCCCTGCGCGCGCAGCTGCTTCGGCGCTGTTCACGCAGGGCGTTTTGTTTTGCCATGCTATCCGGTCGCGCCCATCGGCGCGACAATGTGCAGGTTATGGGTAATGCTGATTGGGGGGCGCGTCTGCGGACGCGCAAAGATACAACCGCTGCGCTGAAAGCGCTTCGCTGTTCAGCGCTCGTGGAGCGGAATTGTCGCGTTTGGCATAACTGGTCTAACGGTGCAGCAGTTGGGGCGTTGCCCCAAACCCCACAAGGGGCGCCGCCCCTTGACCCTGCAAGGGACATTGTCCCTTGACCCTTTTTGGGCTGCCCGGCTTGGTCGCTTCTCCATACTCCCCCTCCCGCAAATTTTTCTTTCCCCCGCCCTTCCCCTTTTCCCTCCTCCACATATTCTACCATTGGAGGGCAGGGGCATTTCCCCCCTGCAAGAAAGGGAGTGACGCCATGCCTACACCTTATTTCGAGGTTGCACACCTCACCAAACACTTCTCCACCGATGAATCCACCGTCGCCGCCATTCAGGATGTCTCTTTTTCCTTGCAGAAGGGGCAGTTTCTCTCCATCTTGGGTCCCAGCGGCTGCGGAAAATCCACCCTCTTCAACCTCATCGCCGGGCTGATGCAGCCGGATTGCGGCGACATCCGGCTGCAAGGCGAATCCATGCTCCTGCGCCCCGGTCTGACCGGCTACATGCTGCAAAAAGATTTGCTCCTGCCATGGCGGACGATTGCGGATAACATCGTCCTCCCCAAAACACTTCATGGCACACGGCGGCAAGCAGCGCTGAAATCCGCCGTCAGCGACATTGCTGCGTGCGGGCTGCGCGACCTGCTGAATCGCCGCCCAGACGAATGCTCCGGCGGGCAGCGGCAGCGTGCGGCGCTTGTGCGGACGCTGCAGACAGGCAAACCGCTTCTGCTGCTTGATGAGCCGTTCGGCGCGCTCGACGCCATCACCCGCCTGCACCTGCAAGCCCTGCTGACCGAAATCGCAACGAAAAAGCGCCTGACGATTCTCTTCGTCACGCACGACGTGGATGAGGCGCTGCTGCTGTCGGACGCGATTCTGGTCATGGGCACTGCGCCGGGGCGAATCCTGCGGCAGTACACGCTGGAAGAACCGCGACCGCGTACGATGCGAGTGCTTTCGCAGCCGGAGTTCATCCGCGTCAAGGGCGAAATTCTGACACTGCTGGACAAGGAGGTGACTGCCGATGCGTGAGGGGAAAAAGCATCCATTCGCCATCAACGTCTGGCGCTGGGGGCTGCTGATTCTGCTGCTCGTTCTCTGGGAAATCGGCGCGCGGCTCAAGTGGATTGACCCGTTTTTCTTTTCCAGCCCTTTGGAAATCGCCCGAACCGCCGTCATTAAGTGGCAGGGCGGCACGCTCTGGCGCGACATTGCCTATACGGGCGCATCAACGCTCCTCGGCTTCGTGCTGGGAACGGTCATCGGGTCGATCGTCGGGCTGCTGTTCTGGTTCTCGCGCCCCGTGGCGCAGGTCGCTGAACCGTGGCTGATTGTGCTGAACGCACTGCCGAAGCTCGCACTCGCGCCCGTGCTGGTCATCTGGTTCGGCATCGGCTTCCTGTCAAAGGTGATTCTGGCATTCCTGATGACCGTCGTCGTCGCGGCGATGTCCGCATACAGCGGCGTCCGCACGGCTGATCCGGCGCTGGAAACGCTGATGATTTCCCTCGGCGCGCGGCGGATGCAGATTTTCACCCGCCTGATTGTGCCATCCGCCATGCCGAGCATCATTACCGGCCTGCGGGTCAACATCGCGCTGGCGATGGCGGGGTCGATTGTCGGCGAGTTTATTGCATCAGACCGCGGGCTGGGGCGTATGATTGTTTATGCCGGCACGACGTTTGATCTGAAGCTGGTGTGGGTCGGCGTGACGGTGCTGTCCATCTTATCCGTGCTGATGTACGCATCGGTCGTCCTGCTGGAAAAGGTGCTGATGCGGCACTGGCGCGGCACAGTATCCGAATAAGAAGGGGGAATTTCCATGAAAACCCGATTGCTCTGCTTCCTGATGGTATTAGCGCTGCTCCCCTGCCTTGCGCTGGCAGAGGACGCGCCGCAGAAGCTCGTCGTCGCCGAGCCGGTGCACCTCATCGGCTATCTGCCCCTGTATGTCGCGATTCACGAGGGCTATTTTGCGGATGAAGGGCTGGACGTGACGGTCGTGCAGGCGACGGGCGGCGCGCATGTGACTGCGGTCGTCTCCGGCGACGCATTTGCGGTCATCGGCGGCGTAGACAGCAACAATTTTGCCAATCAGGGCAATGCTGATCCCATCGTCGCCATCGTCAACTGCGTCAACCGCGCCAACGTCTACCTGTTCGCGCGCGCGGGGCTCTCCCCCGCATCCGACAGCGACGAGGATATGGCAGATTTTCTCCGCGGCAAAATCATCATTGCAGGGCGTTACGGCGGTTCACCGAACGTGCTGACGCGCTACCTCGTCAAGCGCATCGGACTTGACCCCGACACGGACGTTACCTTGCTGGAAAATGCCGACGCCGCGACCGTAACCGCTATGCTGCAATACGGACAGGGCGACATTGGCAACGGCGGCGAACCGCAGATTTCCGAGGGCGTGACGGCGGGTATCTTCGAGGAGCCATTCGTCGCCTTCCCCGATTTGGGGGACTACGCCTATTCGGTCATCGGCGTGAAGCGCTCGACGATGGAGCAGCAGCCTGAGACGTGCCTGCGGTTCGTGCGGGCGATGATGAAGGCGCTCAAGGCGGTGCAGGATGATCACGAACTGGCGGCGCGTGTGCTGGAACTGGAATTTCCGACGCTGACGGAAGCCGGGCGGCAGGCTGCGCTGAATCGTGCATACGCTGACAACCTTTGGAGCGCGGACGGCATCATTTCGCGTCAAGCGGTGGATACGCTGATGGAAGTGGTGATTTCCTCCGGTATTTTCGACGGGACGTACGACGTAGACGCGCTGATTGACATGCGCTTTGTGGAGCAGGTCATGCAGGAAAGTGCGCAGGAGTAAGGGATTCTCGCCGTCAGACGAAGGATCTGGCGGCGAGTTTTTCTGCATGTCCAAATATAGCTTTCAGCACATCCCCTTTTGTTTCTTAGATCCCCCGGAATTTACCTTTTACGTCCGCTTTAGTTCACTGAAGTAGAGGAAAAAAGAGCCTTCAAACCCAGTCAAATCAAGGCATTGCGGATTTGGCAGTAGGGAAAAAAGTAGGGGAAATCGGCAAAAACGCATTTTTGCCCCGAAAAACACTTCTATTTTCATCACAACGAAAAACCCGGAAGCCCTTGCAAATCAAGGCTTCCGGGGAAAGTGGGGTTAAATGGGCTCGAACCATCGACCTTCACGATGTCAACGTGACGCTCTAACCAACTGAGCTATAACCCCATCTGCTTGCTGTCAGTGCTTTAAGAAGAAGCGCTGTCAACGTTTGATAGTATAGCAGAGAATCGGCAGATTGTCAAGAGGATTTTCGGAATTTTTTGCGGTTTTTTTTGCGCACTTTTTGTAAGTTAGAGCGGCACCACCTTCAGCGTCAGCTCCAGCTTCCCCAGCACGCGCATTGCCTCATCCAGCTTCACATCCAGTCTGCCGCTTTCCAGCCGTTCAACCGTTTCCAGTGGAACACCGCTCATGTCCGCCAGCAGCGTCAGGCTAATGTTCTTTGTCTGCATTGCTTGCCGCATTTCGCGCATGATTGCGTCGCTCAATTCTTGTTCCACAACTTGCAAATCGTTCATGCTTTTGTCCCTCTTTTCTTGTAATTTCCTTGCTTGCATGATACCGCATCTTTCCTCTCCATGTCAATCCCCTCTTTATTTCGCTTTTCCCGCCGTCTTTGCAGGAATCCCGCCCTTTTATCGCGAATATAGGAAGGTGGTGGATTTTCTGCTTTCCGCCTTGATGACTGTATTGTTCGCGCACACGCGCAGAAAGAGGTATTTTTATGCCGAATCAATCCCAAAAGCCCGTCGATATTGGCGGACAGGCTGTTCTCGAAGGCGTCATGATGAAGGGGCCGGACGCGATTGCCATCACGGTGCGCCGTCCAGACAAGACGATGGTGGTGGACTACAAGAAGTCCGAACCGCTCAGCAAGAAGCACAAGTGGATGGGGCTGCCCATCATCCGCGGCGCGGTCAACATGGTCAACATGCTTGCGATGGGCATGACGACGCTGGAAACGTCCGCGAAGATGCTCGGCACGGAAGAGGAAGAGCCGACGAAATTTGAGAAGTGGCTCGCGGCGAAGCTCGGCAAGAGCATCGACAAAGTCGTCATGGGCGTGGCGATGGTGCTGGCGGTGCTGCTGAGCGTCGGGCTGTTCATCGTCCTGCCGTCGCTGGCAGAAAAAGGGATTCTGTCGCTGGGCGCGTCCGGCACGGTCGCGACGCTGATCGGCGGCTTGACGAAAGTGCTGATTCTGATTGCGTACATGATTTTCTGCGGCATGGTGCCAGATGTGCGCCGCACGTTCCAGTACCACGGTGCGGAACACAAGACTGTCTACTGCCATGAGCACAACCTCCCCCTGACGCCCAAGAACGCCCAGCAGTTCACGACCCTGCACCCGCGCTGCGGCACGGCGTTCCTGCTGATTGTCATGCTGATTTCCATCGTTCTGTTTCTCTTCGTCGGACGCGACATCACCAATGCCGCCCTGCGGATGCTGGTGCACCTGTGCCTGCTGCCGGTCGTGGCGGGCGTGAGCTACGAGGTATTGAAGGGGCTGGCGCACTCGGAGAGCAAAATCGCGAAGATTCTGCGCTGGCCGGGCTTGCAGCTGCAGCGTCTGACCACCCGTCAGCCGGACGACGGAATGCTCGAATGCGCCATCATTTCCATGAATGTCGCGCTGTATGGGCTGCCGGAGGACGCGCCGCGCACGGAAGAAGGCTGGGCGATTCTGACCTCCTATGAGCAGAGCGAGCCGGACTACGTTTTCCCGCAGAAGGGCGAGGACAAGCAGTGAATCCGCGCGCTTTGCTGAAAGCGACCGCGTCTGCCTTCCGGGATGCCGGGATTCCCGATCCGGAGGTGGACGCGGCGCTGCTGCTGTCCCATGTGACGGGTCAGCCGCCTTTGTCCCTGCGTCTGGATATGACGACCGTGTTGCCTGATGGCGTGCTGACCCGCTTCGATGCCCTTGTTTCCCGCCGCCTGACCCGTCAGCCCCTGCAATATCTGCTCCACACGCAGCCTTTTTTAGGGCGTGATTTCTATGTGGATGAACGGGTGCTGATTCCGCGCCCGGAGACGGAGCTGCTGGCGGAACGCGCGATTGCAGCGCTGCGGGAACATCCGCATCCGATTGCGCTGGACTTGTGCTGCGGCAGCGGCGCGTTAGCGGTTTCCATGTCGCTGGAGGTTCCCGGTGCGCAGGTACACGCGGCGGATTTATCCCCCGATGCACTGGCAGTCACGGCGAAAAACGTGGAACTGCTTGGCGCGTCCGTCACCCTGCATCAGGGGGATTTATTCGCCGCCGTGCCGGAAATCGCGTTTGACGTGATTGTCAGCAACCCGCCCTACATTCCCTCTGCCGACTGCCTGACTTTGCAAGAAGAAGTCCGCCGTGAGCCGATGATGGCGTTGGACGGCGGCGCGGACGGGTTGGATTTCTACCGCCAAATTGCGCGGAGCGCCCCTCATTTCTTGCGTCCCGGCGGCGTTCTGCTGCTGGAGGTCGGCTTCGACCAGGCCGAAGCGGTCATGGCGCTGCTGGCGGATTTTGCGGATGTGCAGGCGCACGAGGATTATCAGCACATTCCCCGAATGATTGAGGCAAGGAAGCATGTTTGAAAAATATCCGCTGATTGTCAGCCGCTATGAGGAACTGAGCGAAGCGATTGTCCAGCCGGACATCATTGCGGACACGGCGCGCTATCAGGCGTACCTGAAGGAACGGGCGGCGCTGGAGGAGCAGGTGACGGCGTGGCAGTCGTACCAGTCGCTTCTGCGCCACCGTGAACAGGCGCAGGAAATGCTGTCCGACCCGGATCTGCACGAGATGGCGGCGGAAGAATTGCAGTCGCTGGCGGCGCAAATCGCCGAGGCGGAGCAGCAATTGCGGATTCTGCTTCTGCCGCGCGACCCGGACGACGACCATTCTATCATCATGGAGATTCGCGGCGGCGCAGGCGGCGAGGAATCGTGCCTGTTCGCGGCGGAGCTGATGCGCATGTACATCCGTTATGCCGAGCGGCATCACTTCCGCGTCGAGCCGATTTCGACGACGGAGACGGAGTTGGGCGGCATTAAGGAAGCGGTGTTCAGCATCGCGGGCAGCGGCGTTTTCGCGCGCATGAAGTACGAGAGCGGCGTCCACCGGGTGCAGCGCGTGCCGATTACGGAGTCCAACGGCAAAATCCAGTCCTCCACCTGCACGGTGGCGGTGCTGCCGGAAGCGGAGGACGTCGAATTGCAGATTGACCCGAAGGATTTGCGGATTGACGTGTACCGCTCGACAGGACACGGTGGGCAGTGCGTGAACACGACGGACAGTGCCGTGCGGATTACGCACCTGCCGACTGGGCTGGTGGTGACGTGCCAAGACCAGAAGAGCCAGCTGAAGAACCGCGATACGGCGATGCAGGTGCTCCGCAGCCGCTTATTGGCGAAGATGCGCGCGGAGAAGGACGCGGCGTATGCGGAGAACCGCCGCGTTCAAGTCGGCACAGGCGACCGCAGCGAGCGCATCCGCACCTACAACTTCCGCGAAGGCCGCGTGACCGACCACCGCATTGGTCTGACCCTCTACCGCATCCAAGACATCATCGACGGCGACTTAGACGAAATCATCGACGCGCTGCACGCGGAGGAGATTGTCGAAAGGCTACGGGAAATGAAGTGACCCAAGGGGCGCTGCCCCTTGACCCCGCAAGGGAGTTCCTCCCTTGACCCTTTTTGCGATTGAGTTGGTCGCATTTTCATGCTTTGCCCGCGTGTTGATTGGGGAAACCCAAGGGCGCTGCCCTTGACCCGCCAGAGGCTTTGCCTCTGGACTCCACAAGGGACTTCGTCCCTTGACCCTTTCGCGCGATTCAGTTGGTCGCTTCGTCATACTTTGCCCGCGTGTTTATCTGGGAACGATGGTTCCAATTCCGCATTCCGAATTAAAAAAGAAGGGATATTATGACCCAAGTTCTCTCCCCCACCCCCGAAGCCCTCGCGCTTGCGTCGCAGCTGCTCCACGATGGGCAGCTTGTCGCCTTCCCGACCGAAACGGTGTACGGATTGGGCGCGAACGCCCTCGATGCAAAAGCCGTGCTGAATATCTTCGCCGCGAAGGGGCGTCCGGCGGATAATCCGCTGATTGTCCACGTCTACGACCGCGCGCAGCTGACGCCCCTGTGTGAGGTGTCCCCGCTGGCGGAAAAGCTGATGGATGCTTTCTGGCCGGGGCCGCTGACGCTGATTCTGCCGCGCAAGTCCGCCATTCCTGATGAAGTCGCCGCCAGTCTGCCGACCGTCGCCGTGCGGATGCCGTCGCACCCGGTTGCGGCGGCGCTCCTGCGCGCCTGCAAGCTGCCGATTGCCGCCCCCAGCGCGAATCGCTCCGGCAAGCCCAGCCCGACCACGGCGCATCATGTGCTGGTGGATATGGACGGGCGTATCCCGCTGATTCTTGACGGCGGCAGCTGCGACGTCGGTGTGGAATCCACCGTCTTGGACGTGACGAGCGGCGCGCCGTGCATCCTGCGTCCCGGCGGAATCACGAAAGACATGCTCGAAAGCGTGCTGGGGCATGTGGACGTGGCGGGCAGCGTCCTGCGTCCCTTGCAGAAAGGTGAAAAGGCGCTTTCCCCCGGTATGCGCTACAAGCACTACTCCCCCGATGGTCAGGTGACGCTGGTCGAGGGGGCGGAGGCGGATGTGGTCGCCGCCATGGCGAAGCTGGCAGCCCATGCCGACGCGCAGGGGCATCGCGCGTGTGTGATGTGCTTCACGGAGCATATGGATGCGCTCAAAGACTGCCATCCGCACGACATCGGCTCGCGCGACAACGCATCCGAGGTCGCGCACAGGCTGTTCGACACCCTCCGCCGCTTGGATGAGGAGCACATGGACGTGATTTTCAGCGAGGTTGTGCCGCCGGAGGGCGTTGGACTGGCTGTCATGAACCGGCTTGGGCGCGCCGCGGCGTTCCACACCATTCAGGCGCGCGACGTGCTGAAAGATGAAGAAGCGTAACGGAAGCTCTGATGCAATGAGGTGGTCAGATGACGGATGAATTTTTCGTCAGATGCAATTGCGCAAATCGAAGGTTTACTGGAGGTAAATCGAGATTTGCGCAAGCAGCAGATGGCGGAAAAGGCATTCGTCAGATGTGCCGCCGAATAAATCAGAGATTCCGCAGCGCAAGATTTACAATCTGCACATTTACAGACACGGCTTTTTCATGATACAATAGGAGGGAAACCACCCACAGGAGGGCTTGACCATGTTTGATGAAATTCTGCAATGGTTCTCCAGCCATTTGTCGAACCTGACCGACGCGCTGGTGTACTGTGCCATCGCGGGGGTCACGCTGATTGGCGTTTTCAAGTGCCTGATTCCCCTGATTACCACAACCCACGCCCTGCGCCGCGCTATCACCCGCTTGCAGCAGGATGCCGGCACGCGGCAGGGCACACCCGTCTGGCAGGAAAAACGCTTTATGGGCAATCGGCTGAAGAACTGCTGGCTGCGCTTCCTGCAAAACGCCGAGCAGCTTGACCGCCGCGGTCTGCCCTGCAACGTTGAGGACTACATCAACGACGATACCGTCATCCACGGGCCGGGCAATGCGCAGTTAGCCGATCTGATTCCGGGTCTGCTGACCTCTTTGGGCATTCTGGGCACGTTCATGGGCATGATGGACGGTCTGGGCGGCCTCGACTTCTCCAACGCCGACAAGATTATCGAGGGCATCCCGACGCTGCTGACGGGGATGCAGTTCGCCTTTGGCACATCCGTCGCTGGCGTCAGCTGCTCCATCTGCTTCAACATTATCAACCGCATTCTGCAAGGCTCCAGCTATCGCGCGATTGACGACTTCGTGTCGAACTTCACTTCGCTGGCGATGTCGCGCCCGTTGGACAACGATGTGCAGCTCATCTGCCAGAATCAGGACTCCAACCACATGCTTTCCACCCTCACCGACACCCTGCCGGGGCAGCTCGCGGGCGCAATGGAGCACTCCGTCCGCAGCGCGATGCAGCCCGTTTCGCAGGCGATGGACAACTTCCTGATGGGGGCGACGCGCGCGCAGGTGGACGGCGTTGGGCGCATCGTCGGCAGCTTTGTGCAGCAGATGAACGCGTCCCTCTCCGACCAGCTGCTCACCCTTGGCCGCACGATGACCGAGGTGAATCAGCATCAGCAGGCGTCGCTGGAGCAAGTCCGCCAGTCGCTGAACGCCGCTGCCGCCATTCAGGTGGATATGCGCCAGCTGCATGACGTGACGAACGATGTGATTGCGCACTTTGAGCAGTACATCAAGGAACTCAGTGCCGCCCGCAGCCGCGACGAGGGCTTCGAGCGTTCCTCTGCTGATTTGCTCACCCGCTTGGGCAAGGTCAGCGATCAGCAGTTGAGCGCGCTGAACCGCATCCGTGCCGGACAGGAGGAGCTTGCCCGCGTGACGGAGCAGTTCACCCGCCAGAGCAGCGAAACGACCGCCGCGATGAAGCAGTCCAGCAACGCCACAACGCAGGAGCTTTCCGGCGTTGCAGATGCCATGAAGCAGTCCGCCGCCGAGCTTTCCGCCGGCTGCCAGAACTTCACGCAGAGCGTCGTCAGCGGGCTTAGCCAGTCGCTGGGCATGTTTGACGCAAGTATGCAGGGACTGATGGCAATGATGGGCGAAACGACGGACAAGCTCTCCGGCACTGACAGTGCCGAAGCGACCCGCCAAGCCGCCGAAACACAGCGTCTGCTGACCGCACTCAAGGAGTCGATTGACGCGGCAACCGCTGCGCTCCGCCAGAAGGAGGGGTAAGCATGGCGCGTATCCGCAACCGGCGCGCCGCCCGCACCAGCAACAGCGGCGCAAGCTGGATCAGCTACTCTGACATGATGGCAGCGCTGCTGCTTGTGTTTGTTCTGATTTTGAGCGTCAGCCTCTACCAGTATTTTACGATGCTGGAGACAAAAACCGCTGAACTGGACGCGCAGAAGGCGCTCGTCAGCCAGCAGCAGGTAACGCTCGACGCGCAGACGTTGCAGCTTGCCTCCCAGCAGGTGACGATGGACAAGCAGGCGACGGAAATCGCCATCATCCAAGTGCAGCTGGATTCACAGGCGAAGGAGCTGGAAAACGCCTACATCGTCCTGAGTGACCAGCAGGCGCAATTGCAGCAGGCGCAGACCGATTTGGCTGACCGCGAGGCGAAGCTCATCATCCTGCAAACTGACCTGAAGAACAAGGAAATGGCGCTGCAAGCCGCGAACGAAGTGCTGGAAAATCAACAGGCGGCAATGGCGGCACAGGCGGAGCAAATCGACGCGCTGATTGGCATCCGTCCGCGCATCATCACGGCGCTGTCCTCTGCCCTGTCCTCCGCGAACCTCAGCGCAACGGTGGATCATTCCACGGGCGACATTGTGCTGGACAGCTCTGTGCTCTTCGACACGGGCAAATCCGAAATCCGTGCAGAAGGCAAGGCGCTGCTTGACCGCTTCGTGCCCGTCTACCTGAACGTGCTGCTGCGCGACGAGTACAGCGCGTACCTCGGCGAAATCATCATCGAGGGCTACACGGACTCCACCGGCGACTACTACAACAACCTGAAGCTCTCGCAGGAGCGCGCGCTGTCCGTCGCCACCTACATCCTGAAAATGCCCGGTCTGACGACCCGCCAGCGCGATTTGCTCAAGAGCGGTCTGCTGACCATCACCGGGCGCGGCGCCACGGGGCTGATTTACGACCAGTACGGCAACGAGGACAAGGAAGCTTCGCGCCGCGTGGAGTTCCATTTCAGCCTGAAGGATTCCGAAATGATTGACCAAATGAACCGCCTGCTTCAGCAGACCGAAGGAGATTAAGAAGAAGTTTCATGAAGCGTTTTGCCATTGTGAGCGTCGTTTTGCTGCTGATTGCACTGCTCGGTGTCGGCGCAATGTACATGACGTCGAACGTGACGGTGATTGCGCAGGGCGTTACGGCGCTGGAAGCCTACCGGGACTACGACCTGTTCACTGACCTGAGCGCGCAGGTTCGCGCGGGCGCGGTTGTCGGCACGTCGTTCGTCGCCCCGCAGGAGCTGTCCAGCGCGGAGGATTACGTCTTTTACACCTACACGTTCCGGCTGGAGAACAACACAACCTTGCCCGCCGAGATGATTGAGGTACAGATTACGCCCATGAGCGGCGATATTCTGCAAATCGGCAGCGACCAAGTGCTGGCGCTCCCCGCGCACACCATCGGCGACGTGACCGCCACCATCCTGACAAGCAAGGACATGCACGCAATCCGCGAGGCGAACATCACCTACTACATCTGGGGGATTCCCTTCACTATCCGGACGACCATTCAGACAAGCAGCTGACAAGGTGATTTGCCATGGAATACAGGATAGCGCACTACAAAAGCTGCGAGCGGTTCAACGAGCAGTATCAAAGCATTTACCAATTTCTTTTGAAAGCGGGAACGCTAGATTACAACGAGCATTTTCATTGGGGACGTTTTGAATGATTTGTCCAATCCGCTGCTCTATTGTCTGCCGGACGGCTATACCATGTGCCCGCGGGAATTTGCCGCCGATCCATGGCAATACCAGCTGGTGATTCACAGAGGGTTTGACACTGACGGCACGCCCGAAAGATGGGATGCGGAATTGCTGAAGCGAATCCCCCACGCAAACGACGCGCTGAAAACCTTTGCAATTGCCAACCGCGAATATTGCGCGCACTGCGGCTTATGGTACACAACCGGTGACACCGCTTATGTTGAGCCTGTCGCCACCGTGCCGGAGCACAGAAAGCGCGGCTTGGCGAAAGCGGTGGTCTATGAAGCATGTTCGCGCGCCCATGCGCTTGGTGCAAAGCGCGCCATCGTCTTGTCTGACCAAGCATTTTATTCCCGAATCGGTTTCACGCATTCTTCGGAAGTGTATGATTGGGAGTACGCTAATTCTGATTGATTTCGCAGGGAAAGCAAGCAAAAACCCCCGGCTGCAAAACGCGGCTGGGGGGGTTGTTGTTTTGGAATTATTTATTATACTATTTGCAGATGGCACAGGTGAACCCGGAAATAGCATTACCCGTTCAAATTGTCATCCGCATCGTCTGGGCGCGTGACGTTCAGCTCACTCAATTCCACGAAGCCGCGAATCCGCTGCCCCTGCGCCGTCGTCGTCTCCACAAACGCCCATTCCTGACCCAGCTGACCCAGATACGTCACCTGCTGTCCCGCCGTCAGCGTCATCACCGCGCCGCAGGAATTCAGCGGGTCGTCGGTGAGCGCCGATGTGCGCAGAACTTGCGCCGGGTAATTCGCCCAGCTGCCGATTTCCGCCACTTCCGACAAATTCGACACCGCATCCGCCTTGATGTACCCGATGCGGTACTGATGGCGGCTGATGGCGTACTGCACAAGCAGATAGCCGTCCTCCTCGAAGAACACCTGCACCCAGTCGTTCGTGGACAGCAGCGCTTTGCCGTTCGCCGCGCGGAAGCTGGTATCCGACGGCGCGGAATACACCGCGTACTGCTTGCCTGCCGCAAGTTTGGCGTACTGCGAGGGCTGCGGGAAGCCGTAGGGGTACGTCCAACTCCACGGGGAATCCGGAATCGTCGGCGGATTCGTCAGGTGCTCGCGTGCCGCCGCGACCGTCCGCGGGAAGCGATCCATGCTGAACTGCGCCATTGCCGTCTCCACCACACCGGACACCGATGTTTTGACCCACTTGCCGTTGTCCGACAGAGTGAGGAAGGTCATGCCGCTGCGGCTCACTTCCACCTGTGTCGTATCACCAAAGGACAGGTTTGTCAGCTGCCAGCCATTCGCTTCATGCGTGAAATACGCGCTGTCGCCGTTCGGGTAGTGGATGACGAAGCGCCCGTCCGGCAGCACCGCCAGCTGCGGCACGTTCGCGTCGCCCTGCTCCACCGCGCCCCAGTTGCGCATGGTGATTTTCCAATCCGCTTGTGCGGATGATTTTTCCGCCAGCACCAGCACGTTCGTTTCGCTCTTGGTGTTGCGCATCACCAGCAGCGCCGCCTCGTAGCCGGATTTCTCCTGCATCACCGCGAACGCCTTGTTCTCCGGCATATCTGGCTGGTTCGCGATGGCGTAGTGTGCCCACGCCTTCACGGTGAACAAGTCCGCAACTTCCTCCGGCAGTTCGCTTTCCGCCTGCGCCGTCAGCATCGTCAGGCACATCACAAGTGCCAGCAAAAACGTTCCAATCCGCGTGTACTTTCTCATGTTTCTTCCTTCTTTCTGCCGCACTTTCCTGCGGTCTTCACCTATCTAACGCATCAAAAGCGGCATATCTTCCCTCCATTACAAATTTTCTGCACAAAAAACGCCCAACCATCGCTGATTGGGCGCAGATTTGCTTATTCCGTCACCGTTTCGGACGGCTGCGGTTCAGGCGTGATGACCTCCACCGTGTCCGTCGGCGCGGGTGTTGCTGTCGGGGCTTCCGTCGGCGTGGGCGTCGCCGTAGGGACTTCGGTCGGCACTTCCGTCGGCGCAGGTGTCGCCGTCGGCGCTTCCGTCGGTTCTGGGATTGCCGTCGGCGCATTCGTCGGCGTGGGTGTTGCCGTCGGCGCTTCCGTCGGTTCTGGGATTGCCGTCGGCGCATTCGTCGGCGCGGGTGTTGCCGTCGGCGCTTCCGTCGGTTCTGGGATTGCCGTCGGCG
>OJJP01000012.1_pt1 | contig 154423 bp, 123 predicted proteins | sample 1596261 | NCBI WGS metagenome assembly OJJP01 (sample SAMEA4350154, study PRJEB24818) | metagenome | biome: human; feature: gut; material: faeces | place: Denmark | collected 2013-09
TCTCCATTCGAGACAAAGGAATGGAGGAAAAATTGCAATGTCACAAGGACGTTACGTTTGGATTGCAGGGAAGAAAGTATATCTGAATCCGGAGCTGCAGAAGGAATGGGACAAACTCATCAACAAGGAACGTTATCGTCTGCATCAAATGCTGAAGTATATAAGAGAACATCGGAGTACATTCTGCGATTTTTGATGTGGCATTATTTCCGGTTTCGACGCATCATCTGCTTGCGCGTAGCGCTGCATTTCACTTCTGTTCGTCAGCGTGAAAATTTTTTTTGCAGAAATTCTTGAAATCGCGTAAAAAAACCGATTTTTTTTACCAGTTATGGTGAGAGGGATAAAAGTCTCTTTCAGCAAGAAGGGGGAATCAGCATGCCCGGCATTAACTTTTATTAGGAAATAACATCCAGTATGACTGAAATCATGAGAAGCAGCGCTTTCTGCCTCTGCCCGTGCTGCGGCAACATGATGAAAGCGGGAGAAGGCTGATGCAGCTTTGGGTTGGAAGCAATGGGGGAAAATGTTGGTTTGCCGGGAACAGCCAGCGCGTTTCCAATAACAGGAGGTGACTTATGTGGCAGAAGCAGCCGAAAAGAATAGACAGTCTATCTGCATTTCTCAAAATAGTCTTGTGTGGCAGGATGATAGTGTTTTCAAACTGTATTACTACTGTATGAATTGTGCCTGCCGTCAGAAAGCTGAAATCTGCGGGAAACAGCTTATGCCGGGACAACTGCTCTTCTCATACAGAAAGACAGCGCTTGAACTGGGCTGGTCTCGTGATAAGCTGACGAGGAAGATGGCTGCACTGGTTCAAATGGGGTATGTTCAGATACAAACAGCGCGGGACGGTTCTATCGTTACCGTATCGAACTGGCTTGAAAATCAGACCGCTGGCGGTATGAAAATAAGGCTACTCTGTCCCGAAAATCAGTACGCAGACGGTACTGAAATAAGCACGCCGTGTGCTGAAAACAAGTCCATATGCGGTACGAAAGAAAGAGCGGAAAACGGTGCAAATGCGCATTTTTCAGCATTTGCACATCGCAGGCGGCTTGAAAATCAGCACACCCAGCAGCAATATAATAATAGTAATACGATAGATACACTATCTCATTATCCGGATGAGTTTGAAAAGCTGTGGTTTGCTTATCCGGCTAATCGCAGAAATGACTGGGATGAGGCCTTTCGCATATATCAACAGGCACTGCGGCATGGTGCGACGCTTGAAATAATCATGACAGCGCTTGAAGCAGCAAAAAGTTCTATCGCATGGACGAAAGATGGCGGGCAGTATATCCCCGGCATTAGCAAATGGCTTCAGCGCGAGCCGTGGAGAGAGGCGAATCTACAAAAAGCGCAAAAGGAGAATCAAGAACAGTGGAACTCGCAGTAAAGTGGCTGTCCTTGCTGCATGAACCGGATGCAATCATTGAAATCAGGAGTATAGACCCTAAGCCTACTGTCAGCGGTTATTTTCGTGCGGACAGTCCGCGCATTGCTGCTGAATTGGCAAAGTATCCGAATCGAACGTTTTACCAGTCGCTGAACCCCGTCAAAAGTGCCTGCTATGCGCGTGCTCAGCATGAACGTCTGGTAGAACGTCCGAAGGAAACAACGTCTGACAATGACATCATAGGATTTCAATGGATTTTGATTGATGCAGACCCAGTCCGCCCCAGCGGTGTCAGTGCATCGGCAGAAGAAAAGAAAGCAGCACACGCTGTTGCTGGAAAGACAATGAAGAGGCTGATGGCAACGGGATTCAGCGAGCCAATTGTTGCAGACAGCGGCAATGGCTATCATCTGCTTTTTAAGGTACATATCAGCACAGATGACCGGCAAGTGGTTGCGGATTTTCTCTCTGTGCTGGACATGTGGTTCAGCACAGACGAGGCAAAAATTGATACGGCGGTGTATAACCCATCAAGAATTACCAAGCTGTATGGAACAATTGCAGCGAAAGGAGCCCATACGCCGGAACGTCCGCACCGACAGAGCTGCATCATCCGCTATCCGGAGCAGATTCGGGAAACACCCATTGCGCTGGTCAAGAATATTGCAGCGGAACTGCATCAAGCGGCGATACCGACAGAAGCTCGGCGTTCCGGCAAAGAAAGCACTTGGGACATTGAGCATTTTCTTTCCGCACATGGCGTGGAGGTGGAGAAAAAAGTAGCCATCAGCAGCGGTACAAAGTACCAATTAGCACACTGTCCGTTTGACGATTCGCATCAGCACGGAGATGCCGCCGTGTTTGCGTACCATCAAGGCGGTTTCGGATTCCACTGCTTCCATAACAGCTGCGCCGGATACCATTGGCATGAGTTCCGGCAGAAGGTAGACCCGGCAGCTTACAGCAGCAGCCCTTATGCAGTAACGCCTGCTGTGCCGACAGCAAAAGTCAGCGCAGCGGAAAATTCTCCACTGCTTGGCAAGGCGAAGGCACGGATGCTGGACTTTGCAGAGATTCCGAACGTAGACCGCAGCAAAATTGTGGTGATTCGGTCACGGCTCAGTTCGCTTGACGCAAAGATAGGGGGATTCAATGCAGGCGAAATGTCCATTTGGAGCGGGGGCAATGCTTCGGGCAAGTCAACGCTCGTCAGTCAGATTGGTCTGGCAGCTGTATCGCAGGGATATAAAGTCGCGCTGTTTTCAGGAGAAATGACGGCATCACGGATACGAGAATGGATACTGCTTCAAGCAGCAGGCCCGGACTATGTAATGCCTGATCCGCTGAATCCCAATCATTTCTGCCTGAAGCCCGGCATTGAGGCGAAGCTGGATGCTATGCTGACAGGCAAGTTTGCCATCTACGACAATGACTTCGGCACTGATTGGGAAATCGTTATCAGCACAATTTACGATTGGGTTCAGCAGAACGGTGCTTCGGTGGCGATTGTCGATAATCTGATGGCACTGGATATTCAGCTTGGCAATGTGGACAAATATGAGATGCAATCCCGAATTGCCAAACGGCTCTCCACAATGGCAAAGACGTTGAAAATTCACGTTCATTTTATCTGTCATCCGCGGAAAACAGAAGCATTTCTGCGCAAAGGCGACATCAGCGGAACAGCCGACCTTACAAATGCAGCCGACAATGTGTTTATGGTTCATCGGGTCAATGCTGATTTTATGATGCGCTATCGCTCGGTATATCCCAAACTTGAGATTCAGCCGGATGTGGGAAATGTGGTGGAAATCATGAAAAACCGTGACCTTGGCGTTGTGGATGAGATGATAAAACTCTATTTTGACCGCCGAAGCAGAACTATGTCGGATGTGAAGGGACTTCCGCCGCAGCACGCATGGTCTGAAAAGATTGAGCAGATGCTGATGGAAGGTTTCACGCGGGTCAATCAAGGCGAACTTCCTATGGAATGGCGGTGAGAACATGCATGGCAAAGTGAACGATGATGAATGGGAGATTTTCCGCGATGCGTTCCGCCTGTATGCAGCGCATTGTGATCCGCCGGAGAATCAGGCACAAGATGCCGAAGAATGGTGGCTTTCAATGGTAAAGGACACCAGTGAAAAAGCTGCAAAATGGAATAATCATCCCTTGATGATGCTGCTGTTTCGAGCTGTTACTGAGTATGTTGAGCAAAAAGCAGCAGAAAAAACGCAAAGAACAATGCGAAAATAAATAAAGGAATATCTGGCGGAGGTGCTGGGATGAATCAGAGAAAAAACTGCTCCCATTATGTTTATGGAGAAAAGGAACCGTGGAAAGCGTTTGCGAGTGCAGTGATTGTTCAGGCAGTCAAGGATTTCCGCAGCTGCGGTCGGATGCAGTACGAACTTCGGCAAAAGTTCCGCAGCGAGACAAAGCTGACAGCAGAAGAACGGGACTATCTCACATACCGCATCATGCAGTACAAGCAGAGGCTTGATGAACTGCGAATCTTTTTTCAGTCCGGTCGTTTTGTATTGCTTACTGACATAGATGGTATCCAGCTGCTGAAAAGATTGGAGCGTGAAATTGCATGAGGAAAGCAGTTGCATTTTTGAAAAGGGCAGAAGCAGTTGAACAGAGAATAGATGCCCTTCTCTCGCAGATAGAACTCTACAAAAGCCTTACGCAGCGAGTTACGGCATCTTGGGGAAGCGAATTTACCGCCCATGCGCGCAACGTGGGTGCGAATGAGAATGCGATTATTCGTCTCACGGAAGCACGCAGAGAGTTGGAAAAATTGACACAGGAGTATCGGGATGCCGTTGAAGAAATCACAGCTGTCGTAAACAGCATGGATAATCAGGCGCACCGGATCATCCTCTTGAACTATTATCTTTCTCATATGAATTTTGAGAAGATTGCTGAAAGAATCGGATTAAGCCGGTCGCGCGTGTATCATTTGCACACTCAGGCGCTTGATGAACTGGAAATGCTGCTAAGTGCAAGCACCTGAATAGGAGACAACACGGGCGACAATCGCGCAAGATAGCAACAAATAGCATGAAATAGCATCGCGCAGCACAAAACAGGACAAATTAGCAGCGAACAAGACAAATTAGCACGCTTTAGCAACGAAACCTGTGCTATAATAGTAGTGTCGAAAGAGACGAAGGCATTGATGGAGCAATCTGTCGATGCCTTTCTATTTTCCAGAACAGGAGGTGTGAAATATTTACAGGCTGAACCCACCATCAAACAGCAGTGGAGGGCAGGGAAGTTCTGCTGCCACGGATGAACGAGTGCAGGAAGGAGGAAGTGGATGAATCCCACGGTGCTTGCGACTGTAAATCAAAAAGGAGGGGTAGCGAAAACGACCAGCTGCATCAACATAGGGGCAGCGATGGCACGGGAAGGAAAAAAGGTGCTGCTGGTGGACACTGACCCGCAGGCCAGCATGACCATCAGCCTCGGCAATCAGCGGCCGGATCAGCTTGCGCCCACAATCGCAGACCTGATGACCAAGGTCATGAACGATGTCCCGATTGCGCCGGGCGAAGGCATACTGCACCATCCGGAGGGAATTGACCTGCTGCCCGCTAACATCGCGCTGGCGGGAACGGAGGTGTCGCTGGTGAATGCAATGAGCCGCGAAACCATCTTGAAGCAGGTGCTTGCCCGCAATCGGCAGGACTACGACTGCATCATCATCGACTGTATGCCGTCGCTGGGGATGCTGACCATCAATGCGCTGGCGGCAGCAGAACGCGTAATCATCCCGGTGCAGGCGCATTACCTGTCTGCCAAGGGGCTGGAACAGCTGCTGCAAACCATTGCAAAGGTACGTCGGCAAATGAATCCCAAGCTGAAAATCGACGGAATCCTCATGACGATGGTGGATGGACGCACGAACAACGCCAAGGAAATCACGACGCTGATTCGGGAGACTTACGGCGGCAAAATCAAGGTGTTCGAGATGGCGATTCCGCATTCCGTCCGCGTGGCAGAAGCGAGCTTGACCGGGAAGAGTATTTTCGAGTACGACCCCGGCGGCAAGGTGGCGCAGGCGTATCGTGCGCTCACGAAGGAGGTGCTTCAGCTTGAAAAGCAGCGGCAGAAAGCCAAGTCTGACCTCCTACGATGACATTTTCTCCACGGAAGCCTCACGCCAGCAGGAGCAGATTCAGCGCCTTGCGCTAAGCAAACTGCACCCCTTCAAAGATCATCCATTCCGCGTACTGGACGATGACCGGATGATGGAAACGGTGGAGAGCGTGAAGGAATATGGGGTGCTGGTGCCGATTATCGCCCGGCCGATGGCGGATGGCGGGTATGAAATTGTGTCCGGGCATCGGCGGAAGCGCGCCTGTGAGCTGGCGGGGCTGAACGAGATTCCCGCCATTGTCCGTGATTTGGACGATGATGAAGCTGTCATCATCATGGTGGACAGCAATTTGCAGCGCGAGAACATTCTGCCCAGCGAACGTGCAAAGGCGTATCAAATGAAGCTGGAAGCCATAAAGCATCAGGGCGAACGGCGTGACTTAACTTCCCGACAACTTGTCGGGAAGTTGGAAGCGGCGGATTTGATTGGGCAGGATACCGGCGAAAGCGGAAGGCAAATCCAACGTATTTTGCGCTTGAACAACCTTGAACCGCCGCTCATTGATAAGGTGGATGCTGGCAAACTCGCCTTTACCCCCGCCGTGGAACTTTCGTACTTGAAGCCGGAAGAACAGCAGTGGGTGGATACCGCCTTGGAAAACACGCAGCAGACACCGTCCCTTTCGCAAGCCCAGCGCATGAAGCGCGAAAGCAAACAGGGCACGCTGTCGGAACAGGGCATCATGGAAATCATGACGGAGAACAAGCAGACGATTCCTGCCAAGGGGTCTGTCGTGCTGCCGCAGGAAAAGTTGACCAAGTATTTTCCACGTTCCTACACAACGGAGCAGATGGAAAAGGTAATTTTCAAGCTGCTGGATTACTGGGTTCGGAAGCGGCAAATGTCGCAGGAGCGATAAAGACGCATGAAACGAAAACTGGATATTCTGCTGATGGTCATGTTTCTGTTCGGAAGCATGATTTTTCTTTGCCCAATTTTCGGGCAGATAAAGGAGGTCGAAGAAGATGACCGTGTATACACGCGCATGTCCGCAGAGGTTAAGCCCCCTCAACAGGCTTCGGGACTGGTGGAGGATGCGCCATCCCCCGCGGCAGCCGCCGTGCAGACCGTGCTGCCCCTGCTGCTGGAAGTGCCGCTGCCGGAGAAAACCGCTGTGCCCGCTGCCGCGCCGTCCCCCGTACGCCCGGCTGCTTCCGACACTGCCGCGCCAGCACAGGCAGAGCGGACAGCAAATCCCCGCAGTGTCGATGTAGAAGCCTGCGTTGCGCAGAATCCGGATTTTGCCGCATGGCTCACCATTCCGGGTACGCCGGTGGATTATCCGGTTGTGCGGTCGAACAGGACGGACTACTACCTGACGCACCTGTTCAGCGGCGAAAGCAGCAAGCTGGGCTGCCTGTTCTCGCTGCCATCGGCGGATTATCAGACACCGAGCAGGAACATTGCCATCTACGGGCATCACCTGAGCCATAGCGACGCGATGTTCAGCAGCCTTGTGCAATACAAGGATTCGGGCTACTGCGCCGCGCACAGCATCATTCAGCTGGACACGATTTACGGCGAACGCACCTATCGGATTTTCGCCGTCGTCAACATGCAGGTTGGTGACTGGGATGCAGCGGCGGCTGATTTTGCCAGCGGACAGGCGTTTCAAGCGTATGTAGACCGCGCACGAGCCAAGGCACTGTACGATTCAGGCGCGGCAGTCGGTGCGGATGACCACATTCTGACCCTGATTACCTGCGACCGCAGTGCGGGCGGTGCAAGCGGCCGTCTGATTCTGCTGGCGGTTCAAGAATAATACTATTTTCGGATTCACCTGAGCCATCTGCTTGCGCCTTTTCCCCGCTGTCGTCCGCTTATTCCACTTAGCGTAGCGCTGCTACGCTGCGTTTCATTCGCGTTAGACAGCGTGAAAAATTCGCGGCGCATCTTGGCTCATTTTCATCCGAAAATAGTATAAGAAGGAGAAGCAAATGAAATTGAAATCCAAATTGAAACGATTTGCATCATTGATGCTGTCTGCGGCGCTGGCGCTGACCTGCATTCCGCTCTGTGCGGCAGCAGAAGAAGCAGCCACGCCCTCGGACATCACGGGAACGGAAGTCATTGTGCTTCCGGCAGAAGAACAGGCGCTTCCACCCGTGGAGGAAGCGCCTGACGAATCCGCATCCGATGCACCGGATGAGCCGTCCCATGACGAAATGCTCCCCAATTCGGAGGAGGAAAGTTCGTCGGACGACCGTCATCCTTTGCAGGCGGCGATTGAAGAACATGGGTATGTCTACGTCCGGACGGTGCGGGCAGTCAGCGTGTACGCCAGCGCAGAATCGCAGGAGCGCATTGTTTATGCCGCGGTCGATGATGCGTCCATTCTGCTGGCGACCGCGTTTTTCAGCAATCATCAAACCGTGCAGGTGTGGTTTCTGGATGCGGAGCAGCAGACCATCTGCGGCTTTGTACCGGCAGCGTCGCTGGATACCCGCTATTTGACGGATGCGGATGTGTCGGGCATCGCCGACGTGCCATCCTGCGACGGAATGACTGCCGTCGGTCAAAAGCGACTGTTCGTGGTCAATGGCAGTCGCCCGGAGGATGCATCCAATGAAGAAGAAACGCCCGCAGACACATCTTCGCAGGACGCGCCGCACCAAGAATCGAATCTGCCCGAAGCGGAAGAAAGCGGCGCTTCGGAGCAGCCGGATGATGCAGAATCGCCGGATGCTTCGGTACATCCAGAAATCAGCAGCGAAGAAGAAATCGACGAAACGGTGCCGCCTGTAAATCCCGGCGATTTTGTCAGCGTCAGTACGGACACGCGCGTCTTTTCTGCGGTGGATGATGATGCGTCCGAAGCGTATTTTTCCAGCGAGTATCAGGGCAATTTCGTCAATGCAGCAGCAGTGCAGGTGGTGTCCGTTGCGGAAGATGCTTCGGGGGCAGGGTGGTATCAGGTGCGCTTCCTGTACGGCGATTCTTTCCCCAGCGGCAAGATGAAGTGGACGGCTGACGAAACGGTGTGGGTGATGGCAGCGGAAACCGGCAAAACGGATGCGGATGCCTGCACGGTGACGGACTTCGCGTATCCCAAAGAAATGCTGCGCCTGCTCCGGGAAATGCAAACGTATACCGCAGAAACGGATGGATTCAGCCTGAAGAATATTCATGGCAAAATCGGCAGCTTTCAGGCGGGACAGTCGGGGCTGCAAGGAAGTTCCGGCAGGGACGCGGCGTATCCCCAGCTGGCGAAATCAGCATCGCACGGCACGATTTATGCGACACCGCACTATCTGGAAAACTTCCCCGTGTACTGCCTTGAACATACGCTTTCCGGCCCCGGCGAAGGGTCGGGCGCGAACAAAACAGAAACCGGCCCGTATGCGCTGCTGGATATGGAGGCGTTCGTAAACACCGCAGAAGGCGGCGGCGTGAACGGGGTGCGATTCAAGGCGCAGACCATGCACGCCATCGGCTGGGTGCTTCGGCACACCTACCCGTTTATGGTGCTGGATCGCAGTGATGCAAACAACGAAGTGTGGAGCCGTGTCGCGGGTCAGTTTGCTATTCGCGAGGTGATTAAGCAGCTGGAAGGCGCGCAGTACGTCCGCAGTTATTGGGACATGGATAATTTCTACGCCTTCTCCGGCGGCGCACCGGAAGTGTACTTGACCTATGCCCGCTGGCTGGCGAAAAACGCGATTGCGCACGCGAAAATCACCGGGAAAATCACGGTCAGCGGTCAGCGCATCCAAGCGTCAGACGGCGGCTATATCGGTACGGTTACGCTGACGACGGATGCGGATTTGATTCGGATTTCCAAGGCAGCGGGCAGCATCACGGGGAACAGCGGCGGTTCGGATGAAGCGTACTACTATGTCAAGAGCGGCGATACCATCCGGATTTTGTCGGACAAAAGCAGCTTCTCCGTTTACATGGAATCAATCGCGTCCAGCGCGGAAGAAGCAGGCTTTCTGGTCGGAATCCCCAGCGCCTCCATCCAGAAAGTGCTTGTCCCGATAGAGGGAACGCCATACCCGCTGCAATCCGCTGTTGTCACGTTTGAACTGCTGTATGGCACGGTGTTTGTGACCAAGCAGTCCATGGACGGCATTTTGCTGCAAGGTGCAGTGTTTGAGCTGCTGGATGAATCCGGCGCGGTGCTGGCAGAAGCAGTGACGGATGCGCAGGGACGTGCCGTTTTTTCCGGGATTGCACCGGGACGCTATCAGGTTCGCGAGAAAACCGCACCGCAGGGGTATCGGCTGTCGGTTGTCTCGGCGCAGGAAATCATGGTGACGGCGGGGGCAGACACGGCGTGCATGTTCATCAACGAGCGCATGATGGGCATCATCCGGGTCATCAAGACGGACAGCATGACGGGAAAACCGCTGCCCGGTGTCACGTTCACGGTGACGAGATTGACCGCGCCCGCATCGGACAATGCTTCCAACATTGGCAAGGTTGTCGCAACGATTACGACGAATGCGGATGGCATCGCACAGACCGAAGCGCTTCCGTGGGGAGAATATCGGATTGCGGAAACCAATGCGCTTGACGGTTATGTGGATACGGACTTTGTGACCATCGTTCAAATCAAATAACAGGAGGAAGAAAAATGAAGCGGATGAAGCAATGGATGCACTGGGTGCTTGCGCTGGTGCTGCTGGTGATGAGCCTGTCTGTTCCGGCAGCAGCGGCGGAAACCATCACGGTGAATGTAACCAACACGCCCGTGCGCGGCAGCGTGGCGCTGGAAAAGACCGGCTTGCAGCTGGTGCGCTTTACGGACGAGCAGGACGAATGGGGCAATACCGTCATGAAGCCTGTTTATCAGCAGGGGTATTTGAAGGGCGCTGTGTTTGAGCTCCGTGCTGCAGCGGATGTTGTCGGCAAGGAAGGGTCGGTTTTCTACAAGCAGGGGGAACTGGTGGAAACACTGACCACCAGTGCAGACGGCGCGGTGAACTCAAAACTGCTGCCGCTGGGCAGCTACTGCTTGCAGGAAGTTTCCGCCCCGGACGGCTATCTGCTGGATGATACCCCGTATCCCTTCACGCTGACGGCGGCAGGCAAGCAGACGGCAGTGGTGGAAGTGAAAGTGTCCGCGGTCAACACCTATCTGCCGATTCGGGTGACGCTGCACAAACAGCAGGAAGCAATTCGAGTGGATGAAACGGCGGACGGCATGATTCGCTCGTCCATCGAGACAGTTCCCGGCGAAGGCTGTGTGTTCGGCTTGTTCAATGCAGGGGTGATTTCCTACGGCGACAGCCAGAAGCTGCCTGCCCATACGCTGATGGCAACTGGCATCACGGATGCCAAGGGCAATTTGACATTCTCCGGCATGTATCCGCATGGCGCGTATTATATCAAGGAACTGTCCGCGCCGGATGGCTGGCTGCTGAATACCGAGCAGTACCCGGTGCAGCTGACACCCGAAAACATGGATGCAGCGGAGGAGGCAATCGCAATCACGCTGGATGCGCCTATCCTGAATCGCCTGATTTACACGCCGGTGACGATTACCAAGCGGGACATTGCCGGCAAGGAAACGCTGCCCGGTGCGCTGATTGAAGTGTACGATGCGCAGGGCAGCACCATTTACCGCGCGTATACGGATGAAAACGGTCAGCTGCCGGACATTCCGCTTGTTCCCGGCTCGTATACGTTCAAGGAAACTTATGCGCCGGAGGGGTATGCGCTGAATGTGGCGGTAAAAACCTTCACGGTAACAAGCGAAGGAAAAATCATCGGGGAAACCGAAATCCGGGATGAAATCAACAAGATTCAGCTGAAAAAGGTCAAGGAGAACGGCGAGCCGCTGCCCGGCGCTGTGTTCGGCATTTACGATGCCAGCAACACACTCGTGCAGCAGCAGACTTCCGATGCCAGCGGTCATCTGACCTTCTCGAAGCTGGGGTATGGCACTTATACCATCCGGGAAATTCAAGCGCCTTACGGCTATCATCCGTCCACCGGCGAATGGCAGGTGACGATTGACGGCACTTATCAGAACCCTGTGCAGATTCTGACGACGGTGGTCAATGAGGATGCGCCCGGCTGGATTCGGGTCATCAAAACGGACGCACTGGACGGTCATCCCATTGCGGGTGTGCGCTTCGACATCTACGCCTTGAATGAGGATGGCAGCACGGGCGACTTGGTGTCCACCATGCTGACGAACGAGGAAGGCGTGGCAATGTCCGAAAGCCTGCTGGTCGGCGACTACATGGTCAAGGAGCATGAAGCGCCCGTCGGCTATGTGAACAGCCTGTGGAGCGAAAAAGTGACCGTCGTCATGGACGAAACCGTGGAGCGCAGCGTGACGAATATCCCCATGCAGGGGCAGGTTCGCATTGTTAAGACGGACGCGGAAACGGGCGGCGGTCTGGCTGGCGCAGTCTTTACGGTCATCCGCGTGAGCGGCTTGCCTTCGCATGGCAAGGAAGGGTGCGGCGAGGTTGTGGCGGTCATCACCACGGATGCGGAAGGGGTGGCAGTCACGCCTGTGCTGACGTGGGGCATCTACGAAATCCGCGAAACCACCGTGCCGGACGGGTATCTGGACAGCGGCTGTGTCGTTACCGTTTCGATTCCCGGCAATGCGGACTGAAAAGACAATCTTCAACAGGGGCATCAGGCAGATGGTGCCCCTGCTGTATTTCAGAAAACGGGAGGCATCCATGAACACAAAACGAAACATCCTGCCCATGCTGCTGGCGGCATTGCTGCTCTTCTGTCTGCCGATGGCATCGCTGGCGGAGGACGTGCCCATTCAGAACGTCAGCATCCTCAATACGCCTATCAAGGGGCAGATTCTGCTGGAAAAGACCGGGCAGATGCAGACGACGGGTGAACAGGGGTATTTGAAAGGCGCGGTATTTGAAATTCGGGCGGCGGAGGACATTATCGGGCAAGACGGCACACAGTGGTATTCATGCGGCGAGCTGGTCGCCACGATGAGCACCAGCGGCGAAGGCGTGGAGAAAAGTCCGCTGCTGCCGCTGGGCAAATACACGGTCAAGGAAATCAGCGCTCCGTCCGGGTATGTGCTGGATTTGACGACGTACACCGTAGAAATTCAGGCGTCGGATCAGGAAACGCCGATTGTTTCCGCTACGGTTTCTTCCATCAACCATCCCGCCGAGATTCTGCTCCAAAAGACCGATGCGGATGGAAAGGCACTGTCAGGGGCGCAGTTTGTGCTGCTGGATGCGGATGGACGCGGAACGGCATCGGCTGTTTCGGATGCGGACGGGCTGGTGCGCTTCCGCTTCGTCCCGCAGGGGCAGTACACCATTTGCGAAACGTCCGCCCCGGATGGGTATCTGCTGAACCGCAGCACAATTTCGGTGACGGTAACGCCGAACTGGACGAATGCGGAAGAACCGATAGCGACGGTGGTGAATCAGCAGAAGAAAATCCAGTTTATCAAGGTGGATACAGCCGGAACGCCGATGGCAGGCATTCTCTTTAAGCTCATCAACGCGGAAACGGGCGCTGTGGCAGAAATGGCTGTCAGCGACGAAAACGGTGCGTTTGCCTTTACAGCATTTGATTATGGCGTATGGACTGTCCATGAAGCGGCTGCACCCAGCGGTTACAGCCGAATGGCGGACTATTGCTTCCAAGTGGATGACAGCTGGTCGGGAACAGCGCCGGTGCTGCTGGTAAACATCCCTGATTATTATGCGTTCATCAAAGTCGATGCTGATGGCAAACCGCTGCAAGGCGTGAAATTTGCCCTGCGGGATGCGGACGGCAATCTCCTGCAAACGCTGGAATCCGATGAGAACGGCATTGTCCGCGCTGAGCACTTGCAGCCCGGCACTTATTATTTGCAGGAAACCGAAACGCTGAAGGGCTACACCCTGAGCGGCGACGTCCGGAAGCTGGTCATTGACGAGCACTACAAAATTCCCAAAGAAATGCCGCAGTGGGTCAACTACACAACGATTCAGACCGGCGTGCAGCTGGCGGCATCGGGGGTGATGCTTATCGGCATTGCCCTGATGCTGATAAGCGGCACCATGCTGCTGATGCGCAGACGGCGAAAGGCGTAAGCGGATGGTGTATCATCAAAAGTTGTTCCTGCGCCGATTGGAAGTCCCGCCTTGGGCGGCGCGCTGCACTTTTTCATGACGGAGGCTTCCAATGCAGGAAGAAATCGAAAACAAAACGCTCTCCCTCATCATCAATACCAGCAAATTCACTGAAAGGACATTGGCGACGGCGTTCGCGAAAGCGCTGAAACTCGGCTGGAATAAAGCCAAGGAGCATTATCAAGCGAAACCGCAGGGCAGGCAGAGCGTGAAGCAGCTCATCGGGCAGAATCAGGGCGTTGAGCAGACTGCACTGGCTGACCGGCAGGAGGTGAAGGCGTTTGAACGATACGCCCGCCAATATGGGGTGGATTATGCCATCCATAAGGGTACTTCCGACAGCGGAAAAACGCGCTATCTGGTGTTCTTCAAAGCTCGCGACCGTGCAGCCATTGATCAGGCAATGCGCGCGTATGCAATGGATTTTCTGGCGAAGCGGAAGGCGCAGCGGAATGTTCAGCCTCAGCTGGATACGGCATCCCCCAGCAAACAGAAGGAGCGCAGCAGGCAGAAAGGGCGGGAAAGATGAACGCCGACGCATGGAAAAAACGCCTGCTACTGCATCTGCCCTACGGGGTTATTGGACTTGCCGCGGCGAAGCTGAGTGAAGCATGGCGGCTGTCAGCCGGGACGGATTTTTCCGCGAAATTCCTGCACCTGCGGGATGGCGCGGCAATGGCGTTCCGAAACGGAATGTCCGGCTTTGTGCCCCTTGACCTGCTGATTGGGTTTCTGTGCGGATGCGCACTGTGCCTGCTGGTACATGCAAAACGCAGGAATGCCAAGAAGTATCGGCACGGCGAAGAATACGGCGCTGCCCGCTGGGGAAAGCCAAACGACATTGCGCCGTTCATGGACGCTGACCCGTGGAACAACATCATCCTGACCCAGACGGAGCGCCTGACCATGAGCAGCCGCCCGGCGAATCCCAAAAACGCACGGAACAAGAACGTACTGGTCATCGGCGGTTCCGGCAGCGGCAAAACACGCTTTTTCATCAAGCCGAACATCATGCAGTGTACCAAAACGAAGGGGTGCTCTCTTGTGATTACTGACCCCAAGGGGACGCTGATTACGGAGTGCGGAAAGATGCTTGCTGCTGCCGGATATGACGTGCGGGTTTTCAATGTTATCAGTTTCCAAAAGTCCATGCACTACAACCCGTTTGCGTATATCCGAAGCGAAAAAGACATTTTGAAGCTGGTGACGGCGCTCATAGCAAACACAAAGGGAGAGGGCAAAGGCGGCGACGACTTCTGGATTAAGGCGGAAACGCTGCTCTATATGGCGCTGATTGGCTACATCCACTACGAACTTCCGCCCGCGGCGCAGAATTTTACGACGCTGATTGACATGCTGAACAGCATGGAAGTTCGCGAGGAGGACGAGGAATACCGAAATCCTGTTGACCTGATGTTTGAAAAGCTGAAAGCGGAAAAGCCGGAACACTTTGCAGTGCGGCAATATGCCAAATACCGGATGGCTGCCGGCAAGACCGCCAAGTCGATTCTGGTGAGCTGCGGCGCACGGCTTGCGGTGTTCGATATTCAGGAACTGCGGGAAATTACGGCTTATGACGAACTTCACCTTGATACGCTGGGAGATAAGCGGACTGCACTCTTCCTCATCATGTCCGACACGGATGCCAGTTTCAATTTTCTGATTAGTCTGGCGTATTCGCAGATGTTCAACTTGCTTTGCGAAAAAGCGGATGATGTGTATGGCGGCAGACTGCCTGTCCATGTGCGCTGCCTGCTGGATGAGTTCGCCAACATTGGGCAAATCCCGAACTTTGAGCGCTTGATTGCGACCATCCGAAGCCGAGAAATTTCGGCGTGCATTGTGCTTCAGGCGCAGTCTCAGCTCAAAGCGATTTACAAGGACAGTGCTGATACAATCGTCGGCAACTGCGATACGCTGCTCTTTCTGGGCGGCAAGGAAAAGACGACGCTGAAAGAAATGGAGGAACTGCTTGGGAAAGAAACAATCGACACATTCAACACCGGTGAAAGCCGCGGGCGCGAGGTATCGCACTCTCTGAACTACCAGAAGCTCGGAAAATCGCTGATGACGATGGACGAATTAGCCGTCATGGATGGCGGCAAGTGCATCCTCCAATTGCGCGGTGTGCGCCCGTTTTTATCCGAAAAATACGACATTACCAAGCATCCGAACTACAAATATCTGTCCGATTTTCATCCGAAGAACGCTTTCCATATCGAAAAATACTTGTCGCATCAGCTGAAACTGCGGCTGGAAGAAGAATTTGCCGCTGTCGAAGTCGAGGTCAGCGGCACGTCCGAGGAAGAGGAAGCGCTTCTGGATGAATGGGCAGAGGAGCTTCAACAGCAGGCTGCCGAAGCAGGCGGCCTTTTCTAATCCCAATATATGAATATGGAGGTATATTTCTATGGCATTTTTCTCGTCAGCAGTGACGGTACTGCAAACGCTTGTGATTGCCCTTGGCGCAGGTCTGGGCATCTGGGGTGTCATCAACATGCTGGAAGGGTATGGCAACGATAATCCCGGCGCAAAGTCCCAAGGCATCAAGCAGCTGATGGCAGGCGGCGGGGTGGCGCTGATTGGCACCACCCTTGTTCCGCTGCTGTCCGGTCTGTTCGGATGATCAAAGCACCATCTTTCACCCGCTTCCGGAGGATAACGGAAGCGGGTTCCGCAGGAGGGATGTCCTTTGAATTTCATCTGGGATAAAATCACGGAATGGCTGAAAGGACTGCTGGTCAGCGGCATCATCAGCAACCTGTCTGGTCTGTTTGATGCCATCAACACCCGCGTGGGCGAGGCGGCGGCGGTCGTCGGCACAACGCCGCAGGCATGGCACGGCGGCATCTTCCAGATGATTCGCAGCCTGTCGGAAAACGTCGTTGTACCGATTGCAGGCATTATTCTGACCTTCATCATGTGCTTGGAACTGATTCAGATGCTTATTGACCGCAACAGTCTGCACGACTTTGACACCTTCCTTTTCTTCAAGTGGATTTTCAAAACCTTCGCCGCGGTGCTGATTGTTACCAACACATGGAATATCGTGATGGCGGTTTTCGATGTTGCGCAGAACGTCGTCAGTCAGGCATCGGGCATCATCATCGGCGATACCGCGCTGGATGCTGCCGCGCTGCTTGGAGACATGGAGCAGGCGCTGATGGCAATGGAAATCGGCCCGCTGTTCGGGCTGTGGTTTCAGTCCTCGCTGATGGGCATCTTGGCGTGGGTGCTGAGCATCTGCATCTTCATCGTCATATACGGGCGCATGATTGAGATTTATATGGTTACATCCATTGCGCCGATTCCGATGGCGACGATGGTAAATCGGGAATGGGGGCAGATGGGCAGCAACTATCTGCGGTCGCTCTTTGCGCTGGGTTTTCAGGCATTCCTCATCATGGTCTGCGTCGCGATTTATGCGGTACTCGTGCAGGGCATCAGCGCCGGCGGCGACATCGGCACCGCCTTGTGGACGTGCATCGGCTACACGGTGCTGCTGTGCTTCACGCTCTTCAAAACCAGCAGCGTCGCGAAGTCCGTGTTTAATGCCTCGTAAAAAATAAGACCGATAAATTCTGTGAAAGCTGGTGTTTACACTATGTTTAGCAAGAAAGTATCGGCCTAATTCTGAGCTACTTTAGTCCTAAGATTTTTAACTTTTCATCTTCGGTAAGGAAGTCCCATTTCCTTACTGCCTGTTTGCCTAACATCTTTGAAATGGCCTCTGCCGCCATTTCAGGATCGGTCTCCGCGTAGATTTCTGTTGTGGAAACATCCTCATGCCCAAGAAGTTTTGCTATCTCCGGGAGAGAAACCCCAAGCCTGTATAGCTGCGCCCCATAGGAATGTCGGAGAAGGTGCGGATGGATGGAAGGCAACTTTGGGTTGGAACATCGGGCGGCGTCCCCATACTTTTTCAGGATGCGCTGCACGTTGTCCTCAGACATCATTTCTCTGCCAACTTTTGCAGTCGGATAGAAAAGGTAATCATCCGGGTTCTCTTTGGGATGGTAAAGGTGGCAGTAATACTTGTAGTTTTTTAGAAAAGAATCTTCCGGAATGGGGACGATACGCGGTTTGTTTCCTTTGCCGGTGATTCGGATATACGGATACTTTTCATTTATAATGATGTCTTTTAACTGGACAGAACGCATTTCGGCAAGCCGTGCCCCGGTTGAAAACAGGAACAGGATAATGAAACGATCCCGCACCCCTATCTTTGTCTGTGGCGGCTGCGCGAGGATCAGTTCAATATCTTCCTTATTCAGCCAGTTATGGCGTTTCGGGTACGTTTTCTTGTGCTTCACAGCAGAAATGCTGATTTGCAGGGGTACAAGCTCCATATCACGGGTAGCGGCATATTTCAGATATGCCTTTATTCCGGACAGCCGGACATTCCGTGTGCCAACACTGTTGCTGTCAGCAACACTGCTCAAAAATTCGCGGATCACTTCTTCTGTGACAAAATCAGTCGTGATCTGGTCAACAGTTTTTGAGTAGGTTTCGTAGAGATAAATACGGAAAGCGTTCAATGATTGGCAGTAAGTTTCGATTGTCCGTTCGCTGTGAAGTTCAGAGCGCAAGTGGTTGAAAAAATCCTTTGTGTAGATAAAAAACATCTTTTTCGGCTCTTGTTTATTCTTCCGCATAGACCACACCGATTCCTTTCTCAAGAGCGTCCAGCTTCTCCCGGTAGACAGGGAAAAGCTGTGAGGTTATATGCAGATAGTACAGTGTATAGCGGATGTGTTTGTGTCCCATGTACCTGCAAAGATACTGAATCCAGTTATAGAAATCTTCTCCTGCGTCAGCGCATTTTTTAATGTTTTGAACAGCAAAGAGATGGCGGAGGCCATGCGTTGTAAACCTTTTTCCGGGCAGTTCCAACAACCCAGCCTTTTTAAGTATGGCCTGAAAAATCTTGCAGACATCGGCGCTTATCATGTGCTCCCGTTCCTGGTTCGGCTTGAAAAAATAAGTACGGTCAGGGAACTGCTTCTGGTAATACTGGTCAAAACGGTAGCATAAGTCCAGAAGGTCATCTGACAAGGGAAGCTCCCTATCTTTCATGCCCTTCGATTGGTAGATACAGATCGTTCCTTTGGGGAAATCAATATCTGACACCTTCAGGTTGCACGCTTCGGAGCTGCGGAGGCCACAACAGTAAACTAACCGGAAAAATACCGGGAACATGGTGTCTTTATACGGATAGGTCTCTGTTGGGATCAGCTTTGTGTCAACAGTTTTAAAAAACAGCGAAAGCTGTTCATCCGTAAACAGATGGGGTTCCTCTGCCTTTGACCTCTTAATCCGGTAATTCGGGACATAAGCGTTTAAGCCAAGTGACTGCTGGTATTCCCCGATATGCTTCATTGTTAAGACCCGCCGCGCCATGTGGTGCCGGGATGGAGAATCGGAGCTGTGAATCCATGTTTCGGCAATCTCCTTTGTAAGAAGGGTGGCTTCTGGATACTCTCTGGCACAGAAAGCATCAAAGTCGTCAAGGAAAAAAACAATAAACTTTAACTGTAAACCGGAACGCTGCCGGATGGTAAGCATTTCTTCCATAACAGGGCCAAATTTGCTTGCGTACATCAGTATTCCTCCCTTCGGCAAGGAATCAGGGAGATGTCTAACGCACACCGCTTCATTTTTGTTTCATCCGTTGAGAGATACACGCGGACAGAGTTTTTGTCGATATGCCCTAACATTTCGGAAATGAGCGGCAACGGTGTTCCTGACTGCAAAAGCCGCGACGCAAAAGTGCGCCGGTAAATATGGAGACCATCGTGCGGAAGATTTTCATAGGATTCCGTCCCCTGTGTACGGTATTTCATCCTGTAATGCCTGCGGGCCAGCTTTTTTATCGGGCCTACGGACGTGACGAAAATGTATTCCTGCTCACAGTCCCGGCGCTCGTTCAGAATGTAATCAATAATGGCGTTTTGAGTGGCGCTGTCTATGGGAATTTCAAGGTCAACGCCCGTCTTTTTCTGGCGGATATGGATGGTCTCTTTTTCCCAGTCGATGTCGCAGAACCTCAATGCCCGGATGTCACAGCTTCGGAGGCCGGTATGCAGCGCCAACAGGAGAATCGCCTGATCCCTCTTGTTGACAAGGCTGTTCGGCTCATCTTCCAGAAGGTCTGCCTCTACTTTTTCGTCAATCGTAGTAATGATCTTATTTCTGGACTGGCGGATTTTAGGCAGGGCATAAGGAAGAGTCTTGCAGGCTGTGTAACCGGCATCTGTTGCAAACCGCAGGAACTTTTTCAGGACACACAATTCCGTCTGAACCCCTTTCAGGTTCCGGTTCTTGAACCGGTCTGTCTGGAAATAGTCCAGAAGGTTTGGGTTCCTTACCTCGGAAAACTTTGTAGTACCTACGCTTTCCAGATAAAGAAGAAGCCTGCAGGCCATGGAACTGTACGACTTTATGGTAGTCGGATATTTGCCTTCCTCTTTCATAACTTTCTGAAATTCAACAAGAATGTTTTTATATTCATCAGTTTCAGGAAGTTTCGGGGTGAAACACAGATAATGATGCCATTCCGTCAGCGTTCCAGTCTGCTGTTCTGCCAGCAGATGGACGAACCTGTGCAGTGCTTTCCATTCAACATAGGATGCGCTAAGCACGCAAGCCGGATCGTGATCCAGAGAATTGACCCATTCAAGGCAGAGCGTCAGTTCAAACGGCTGATCCAGACTTTTTAAGTGTCCTACCAGCATTTCAGTAAAGCGTTCATAACGGTCAAGCACAGCATGGGACGTTGTGCCTAACCGTATGATTGTGGAGATGGTTTCGTCAACGAGATGACGGAACCCTTGTTCATCAAATTTCATAGGAACTCCTTTCTGTGGTGGGTGATTTGCTACCACCTACACTATATCAGAAAGGACGAAGTAGCTTAGAATTAGACCGATACTTTTTGTTTTGCATGGCGGTTTTACAGGCTTCATCACATATTTATCGGCATAACTAATTACCCGGCATTAAACACGTTAGACCGATGTCGGTCTAACGTGTTCAATGCGCACTGACCTCTCATCCCCAAAACAGTGGCAAAGGTTTCTGGGACAGCTTATCCACACTGCATCCACAAGCAATCCACAAGAAATCCACAGACACTGCAAAGACTGTGGAAAACAGCGGCGCAGGAAACAAAACCTATGCGCCGCAGGAAGGAACAATAGGCAATGGCATATGTCTCGATTCCTAAGGACTTGTCGCGCGTCAAGTCCAAGTTTCTTTTCAACCTGACGAAGCGTCAGGTCGTCTGTTTCGGGCTGGGGGCGCTGACAGGCGTTCCCGCCTTCTTTCTGGCGAAGGATGCGCTGGGTGTCAGCCCTTCGGTGCTGCTCATGATGCTGCTTATGCTGCCGTTCTTTTTGCTGGCGATGTTTGAACGGCATGGGCAGCCGCTGGAAGTGCTGATTCGGCATTTCATTCAGGCGCGATTCGTGCGTCCGCGCATCCGCGTCTGGCAGAACGACAATTTCTATCAAACGATTGAGCGGAGTATCCGCAATCAGCAGGAGGTGCAGAAGATTCTTCGTGGCAAACAAAGAAAAAATCAAGCTGACAAGGGCTGAGAAACGGCAGCTGCAGGCACTCATGCGCAGCCGTCAGCAGCGGAAGAAACCGCCGCATTCCGTACAGGAGACGATTCCGTATGAGCGCATGTGGCCGGATGGCATCTGCCGCGTCAGCCCAAGTTACTACACTAAGACTGTGCAGTTCTGGGACATCAACTATCAGCTGGCGCAGAACGAAGATAAAAGCGCCATCTTCGAGGGCTGGTGCGACTTCCTGAACGCCTTTGACAGCAGCGTGCACTTGCAGCTCTCGTTTCTGAACCTGACAGCGAATGCGGATGCCGTTGAGCAGCGCATTCTGCTTCCCGACAAGGCGGACGGCTTCGACGCAATCCGCCGCGAATACACGGAAATGCTGCAAAACCAGCTTGCCAAGGGCAGCAACGGGCTGAGCAAACGAAAGTACCTGACTTTCGGCGTGGAATCGGAAAACTACCGGACGGCAAAGCCGCGTCTGGAACGCATTGAGACGGATTTGCTCAATCACTTCAAGCGCCTTGGGGCGGCAGCTGCTCCATTGGATGGCAGAGAGCGCTTGAAGCTGATGTACGACATGTTTCATCTGGATGCGCAGACACCGTTCCTGTTTGACTGGAAATGGCTTGCCCCCACCGGACTGCGCACGAAGGACTTTATCGTTCCCTCTTCCTTCAAATTCGGGGAGCGGCAGCGTTTCGGCATGGGCAGCAAAGTGAGCGCGGTCAGCTTCTTCTCCATTCTTGCGTCCGAACTCAATGACCGCTGTCTGGCGGAGTTTCTCGCAATGGATTCCTCCCTTGTGGTGAGCTTTCACTTGCAGGCGATTGACCAGACTGCAGCCATCAAGGACATTAAGCATAAGCTCACGGCGCTGGATCAAATGAAGATTGATGAGCAGAAAAAAGCCGTCCGCGCCGGATATGACATGGAAATTCTGCCGTCTGATTTGGCTGCTTACGGCGGCGAAGCAAAAAAGCTGCTGGAAGAATTGCAGAACCGCAACGAGCGCTTCTTCTTGGCGACACTGCTGGTGATGAACACGGCGGACAACCACCATCAGCTGGATTTGGACGTGAAGCAGGCGCAGAGCATTGCTTTGCAGCACAACTGTCAGCTGATTCCGCTGGACTACCAGCAGGAGGCTGGCATGGTGTCCTGCCTGCCGCTGGGCGAGAACCAAATCCAGATTCAGCGCGGACTCACCACTTCGGCGGCGGCGGTCTTTATGCCGTTTACGACGCAGGAATTGTGTCAAAACGGCGCAGAAGCGCTGTACTACGGCTTGAATGCGCTGTCCAACAACCTGATTATGGTGGATCGGAAGCAGCTGAAAAATCCCAACGGGCTGATTTTGGGTACACCCGGTTCAGGCAAATCCTTCTCCGCCAAGCGCGAAATGAGCAATGTCATGCTGGTCACGGACGATGATGTCATCATCTGCGACCCGGAGGGCGAATATGCACCGCTTGTTGCGCAGTTCGGCGGTCAGGTCATTCAAATTTCGCCGACCAGCAGCAATTACATCAATCCGATGGAAATCAATCTGAATTACAGCGACGATGACAACCCGCTGTCGCTGAAATCGGATTTCATTCTGTCCTTGTGCGAGCTGATTGTCGGCGGGCGGGACGGCTTGCAGCCCATTGAGAAAACGGTGATTGACCGTGCTGTCCACATTGTGTATCAGCCGTACCTGAATGACCCGCAGCCGGAGAACGTGCCGATTCTGGAAGATTTGTACAACGCACTTCGTCAGCAGACGGAGAAGGAAGCGCAGACGCTGGCAACGGCGCTTGAAATCTATGTGACGGGCTCGCTGAATGTGTTCAACCACCGCACGAATGTGGATGTAAACAGCCGCATGGTCTGCTATGACATCAAGGAGCTGGGAAAGCAGCTGAAAAAGCTCGGTATGCTGATTGTGCAGGATCAGGTCTGGGGGCGCGTGACGGCAAACCGCAGTGAAGGCAAGTCCACCCGGTATTACATGGATGAGTTTCACCTGCTGCTTCGCGAGGAACAGACCGCTGCTTATTCCGTTGAAATCTGGAAGCGATTCCGCAAGTGGGGCGGCATCCCGACGGGCATTACGCAGAACGTCAAGGATTTGCTGGCCAGTCAGGAAGTCGAGAACATTCTGGAAAACTCTGACTTCATCTGCATGTTGAATCAGGCATCCGGCGACCGGGAGATTCTGGCGAAGAAGTTAGGCATTTCGCCGTATCAGCTATCCTACGTCACGCAGAGCGGCGAGGGCGAAGGGCTGCTGTTCTACGGCAATGTGATTCTTCCATTTCAGGATCACTTCCCGAAGAATACCATGCTGTACAAGGTGATGACCACCAAACTGTCGGACAAGGCAGTGCAGAATGAATATTAAACACAGGAGGTGCATTCCATGACATATGGTTTGGTGCTGGGCAGCTGCATTTTCTGCACCGTGCTGACGCTGGCAGTGTACGCGCTGCTGCGTGCGGCAGCGGAAGCAGACCGCGGGAGCGAGGAAGCGTATCAGCGGATGCAGCATAAGGAAGGGCGGCGCTGATGGAAAAGGAGCGCCATCGCGGCACATCCCGCTTGCAGTTCAGCAAGGAGGAACAGATGCAGGCAGTACGCGCCGGTCAGCCTGAAAGAAGCCATTCGCCGCTGCTTCACCAAGGTATTCATGCAGCCCATGCCCAACTCCATCATCAGGCGGCAGAAGCCAATGAAGATGAGAACAGCGCTGTGCAAGCCGCGCTGACAGCAGACGACATGCAGGAAGAAGCGTTCCGGGCGGCGGCGCACGCGGGGAAAGCCCCCAAGCGGCACAATGCCCGCTGGCAGCAGAAACGCGCCATCCGGCAGGAGTATGCCGCCGCAAAATCTTCCCGCAGTCCAGCCAATCACATTGCTCCCGCGCCGAAGGTAGCAGCAAATGCAGTTCCCAAAGCCGAAAACATCAAGAAAAGGCTGCGCCAGACGTTTGCCCGCCATCCGACGGCTTGGGCGGTGCTTGCGCTGGCGGCGCTGCTCCTTGCGGTGATGAGCAGCCTGCAATCCTGTACGCCGCTGGCGCAGTCGGTGCTGGAATCCATCGTGATTGGCACTTATCCGGCGGAGGAAGCGGACGTAAAAGCGGCAGAAAGTGCGTATGCCGACATGGAAAGGCAGCTCAAAGAGGAAATGAGCAATTACGCCCGCCATCATCCGGAATATGATGAAGTGCAAGTGGATGCAGACGAAATTTGGCACGATCCCTATGTGCTGATTGCCATCATCTCCGCCTGCTTCGATGGGCAGGATTGGACGCTGGAAACCGCTATGCCGGTGCTGGACAAATACTTCAAGCTCCAGTACATCGTGACAGAATCCGTAACGAGAGAAACACGATACCGCACGGAGACCGAGCAGCGGTACAACCCGGAAACAGAACGCTTGGAGATTGTGACGGTTCGCGTGCCGTATGCTTATACAGTCTGTCATGTGCGGCTGGAAAACAAAAATCTGTCGCACCTGCCCGTTGTCAGCATGAGCCATCACACGATGGGCATGTACGCGCTGTACATGGCAACGCACGGCAACATGGAGGGCATTTTCCACGGCAATCCCTACGCTGCCCCGCTCAAAGACCCCACATTGTACGACATTCCCGACGAGACGCTCGCAAGCAGCCCGACTTTCGCCGCACTCATGGCGGAGGCGGAAAAATATATCGGCTATCCATATGTCTGGGGCGGCGCGTCACCCGAAACCAGCTTCGACTGTTCGGGCTTCGTCAGCTATGTATTCACCAATTCCGGCGTATACAATACGGGCAGACTGGGCGCAAAAGGACTGCGGAGCTTGTGCCGGAATATCCCGGCGGCACAGGCAGAACCGGGCGACGTGGTGTTCTTTGAAGGCACGATGGGCGACGGCGTGGATGGCATTACGCACTGCGGCATTTATGTCGGCAATGATATAATGATTCACTGCGGAAGCGTGCGCCCAGAAGGGCGAAAGTAGAAGTAGAGAGAGGAGGGAGGAAACAAGGCACTACCCCGGAGGATAACCCGGGAACTCGCCTGCCTAACCGATGAGCCGAAAGGCGTAACGGGACCAAAGCATGGAAGGAAAGCGGTAAGTCACCTAAAGGTAATCGGGTGCGACTGAACCGCAAGAGTAAGTGAATATGAGGATGAAGCTGTGTCTGCTGAATGCTAATTCCGAGTTTCTGTTCAGTGCGGACATAGGAAATTTACCTGTAACCTATGGTGCGGAATATACAGGAGAGGGTTGCCCTCCTGTATGTTATCAAATATTAACGAGGTGAACCCGTTAATAGGTTATCAAGAAACAACGCACAACGAGCCGGGGAACCGGTTTTAAAGGAATGAAAGCACATCCGACAATTCACAAGCCTACTACTTTCGTCAACTGGGGATTGCCTAAATCAGAGAGCCCTATGGGGCTATGTGTAATGCGCGTAACCAGCGTGAAAAATCTCAAGGCTACGCTAAGAGAGATGACACTGAAAATCTGACATGGCAACGGAGTCCTCATAGTAGTCCGAGAGTGGGAAAGCCACTCACATGGCGAAGGAGGACAGTTTGAGCGAATGAAAATCAATATTGATTAGGGAGGAAAGCCTCATTGAAACCAACGATTGAGATTTTCACCAAGTTACAAGAGAACTCAGCGAAAAATCATGACGAAATCTTCACGAAGCTGTTCAGATATATTCTTCGGCCTGACATTTACTATGTTGCTTACTGGAACCTGTATGCAAATAATGGTGCGACAACAAAAGGTGCCAATGAAGATACAGCGGATGGCTTCGGTGAAGATTATGTAACTGGCATCATTGCAGCCTTAAAGAACGGAACATATAAGCCGAATCCTGTAAGACGGACATATATCCAAAAAGCTAATGGAAAGTTGCGTCCCCTGGGATTGCCAACCTTTTCAGATAAGCTGATACAGGATGTGATCCGCATGATTCTACAAGCAATATATGAACCGATCTTTTCGGACTACTCCCACGGTTTTCGCCCTGGACGGAGCTGCCATACAGCATTGTCCCAAATCAAGCACGAATTCGTCGGCGCTAAATGGTTTGTAGAGGGCGACATTAAAGGTTGTTTCGATAACATTGACCATACAGTGTTATTGGAGATCATCGGCAGAAAAATCAAAGATGTCCGTTTTCTGAACCTTATTCGCAGCTTTCTTAAAGCGGGATATATGGAAAACTGGAAGTATCACGTTACTTATAGCGGCTGCCCGCAGGGCGGTATAATTTCACCTATCCTTGCCAATATCTATCTGAATGAGTTGGACAAGTATGTTGAATCGCTAAAGCAACAATTTGATAAGAAAACGCTGTACACCCTAACGCCGGAATACAGGGAACTGCAAAGCCAGCGTGCCAAGACAAAACAAAAAATTGAACGGCGCGATGATGGTGAAGAAAGGGACAGACTGATTGCTCAATACAAAGAATTGGGGAAAGAGATACGCAAAACCCCGGCAAAACTTTGTAATGACAAAAAGCTGAAATATGTGCGGTATGCAGATGATTTCTTAATTGCAGTAAATGGTAGCAAAGCGGATTGCGAGTGGATTAAAGGAAAGCTCACGGAGTTTATCCGCAATGGGCTGAAAATGGAACTCAGCCAAGAAAAGACCCTGATAACACACAGCAATGAAACTGCCCGTTTCCTTGGGTATGATGTGCGCATACGGAGGGACCAGCAAGTCAAGCCTTGGAAAAACTGCAAACAGAGAACCATGAACAATACCGTGGAATTACTGATTCCATTAAAGGACAAGATTGAAAAATACCTTTTTGTGCACGAAATAGTGTGCCAAAGGAAGGATAATGGACGACTTGTACCTGTAGCCAGAGTAAAGATGACGGGGAATACAGACTTGGAAATAGTAACGGCATTCGACGCGGAACTGCGCGGTTTATGCAATTACTATTCTCTTGCGAGCAATTACCGGAGTCTCAATTTTTTTAGCTACTTGATGGAATACAGTTGTCTGAAAACTCTGGCATGGAAGCACCGGTGCAAACTGTCCAAGATATATGACATGTATCGCACAGGAGAAAAACGCTGGGGTGTCCCTTATGATACGAAGGTTGGCAGAAAGATTCGTTATCTCACTAAATTCAATGAAATCAATGGTAAGACATGCGAGGATATTCAGCCGATTTTTGGCATCATAGCAGCTCATAATACAAATTCATTCGATAAAAGATTAAAGGCTTATCGCTGTGAATTATGCGGCTACGAGGGAAAAGACAGAAAATATGAAATTCATCATGTGAACAAGGTGAAGAACCTAAAGGGAAAGGAACCTTGGGAACGGGCGATGATTTCAAAAAGACGGAAAACCTTGGTGGTTTGTCATGATTGCCACCAGAAAATTCACCATTGATTTTGAGTTCAAGCTGTAATGGAGCAATATAACGGCGAGCCGTATGCATTGAGAGGTGCAAGTACGGTTCTGGGAGAGGTCTGCGTAATCCTACTGTAGAAATGCAGCAAGGCGGCGCTTTCCTACTCTACCCCATTGGCTACGCGAATTTGAACGATGTTTACTGGAAAAGTCACTTTCATTCGTTTGGGCGGATGCCCGGTCTGTAATTTTCGGGGAGTCCAGCGCATGGGCTCCCTTTTTCCTACCTATTTTATCCACATTTGAAAGGAGAACAATATGCAGAGAAACATGAACCGTTCGATTCCCGCAGGGGAAGCAATGGATATTGCCAAGCAGGTGCTGCTTGCGATGCTGATGCTGATTCTGCTGTCTGTGCTGATTCCGGCGCGGGCAGAAGAAGCAGTATCCCCGATGATTGTCAGTGAGATGGCGGACAGCACCGAATATCCTGCGCTGGAAGCGGATATTCCCGTCATCACCTCGGAGGGCAAAAGCAATGTGAAAATTGCAGGGGTCAAGTCGAAAAACAAGCTGGTGCGCTACACCATCCCGGAAACGCTGCTCCGGGCGGACGAAAACTTTCTGGCGCTGATGGTGGAAGCGGAAAAGTACATCGGCTATCCGTATGTATACGGCGGCAGCAAGCCGTCCACCGGGTTTGACTGCTCCGGCTTCGTGTGCTGGGTATTCCGCCAATCGGGGGTCTATGATACCGGGCGGCTGGGTGCAAAAGGGCTGTATTCGCTCTGCACGGATGTCAGCCGGGACGAGGCGCGCCCCGGCGACTTGGTATTCTTCACGAAAACGATGGGCGCAGACGTGAAGGGCATCACCCATGTGGGCATTTATGTCGGCAATGACATGATGCTTCACGCGGGCGACCCGGTTGGTTTTGCGGATTTGCAGAGCGACAAATGGGCGAAGAAAATCTATGCCTTTGGCAGACTGCCCGTCCAGCAGGGAGCGCAGGCGGATGAGTGAACCCAAGAAACGCTATCCCGCAGACCGCATCAAGCTCCATGCATTGCTGGAACGGAAAGAAAACGAGCTGTGCCGATTAACCGAAGAGGTCAATCAGCTGCGTGCGCGCGTGAAAGAAGCAGACCGCACCGCCATCAATGCCACCTGCGAGCTGTATGCGCTGACGCCGGAAATGCTCTCGGCGTTCCTCCGCACGAAATTCGGCACGCAGGACAATGCCCCTGAAATCCCCGCTGCACCCCAATTGCCCGAAGGAGAAAATGAATGAAGCGAAAATTGAAACAATGGATTGCTGTCCTCTGTCTGCTGATGCTGCTGGCGGCGAGCCTGCATCTTGCGCGGGCGGAAAGCGCGCCGACGCAGGAAGAATGTGCCCCGTACCGCATTGTGCTGACAGCCCCCGGCGGCTGGAACCGCAGCAACAGCGCCATCATCACGGTGAGCGTGAAGGATGAGCAGAATCTTGGCTGGTACCAAATGGCGTACCGGATGAACGACGGCGACTGGACGGACTGCGAGCAGCTGTTTGACAAGAGCAAGGCGGAAATCGCGGTGCATGAGAACGGTACGTTTACCTTTCGCATCACCGACCCGCACGGACACACGTTTGAAGAAAGCACCCGCGTCGCTGTCATTGACCGAAGCGCACCGACCGTGAAAGCAAGCATCAGCGGGACGACCTTGCAGGTAGAAGTGCAGGATGACTTATCCGGCGTGGCAGGTGTGCAGGTCAACAGCATGCTTTTCACCGAGGAGGCAGGGAGCACCATTCGGATTGCGCTGGATGATACGCTGGCGCGGTATGACACACTGTCCATTCGCGCTTTCGACTATGCCGGAAACTTCTCTGAGCCTGTGCTGCTCAATAATCCCTGTTACGAAGATGCCGTGCGGGTGACGGCTGCACCGACCAATTCGCCGAAACCGACGAAGCAGCCTAACGAAACGAAGCAGCCCAATTCTACGTCGGAAATCACAGCTCAGCCGACGGCAACGAAGCGTCCGAACGGTCTGGGCGGCTCGCTGATTTATGTCAACGAAGAAACTGCACCGACAGCAGCGCCGACACAAGCGCCGTCCCCGACACCAATCATCCAGTACGTTCCTATCGGGCCGGGAATGCCCTACAAGGCGGACGGCAATGCCCATACGCTGGATGTGCTGTACAGCGCTGCGACCAACAAGCAGTTCATTACCCTGCAAAGCAAGAACGGCAGCACCTTCTACCTCGTTATCGACTACGACAAGCCCATTGACGAAGCGGCGGAAATGTACGAGACATACTTCCTCAATCTGGTAGACGAGCGGGATTTGCTGGCGCTGCTGTCCGACGACGAGAAGGAAGAACTGCCGACCCCGTCGCCCGAAATCATCTATGTAACGCCTGTCCCCACGACCGTGCCGATGCCAACTGCCGTGCCAGCTGTGCCGGACAAGGCGGGCAGCTCCGACCGAATGACGGCAGTGATTGCGCTGGGCGCTATCCTGCTGCTGGGCGGCGCGGGTGCTTTTGTGCTGGTGAAGTACCGCCAAACCAGCGCGCGGCATCGGGCAGACAACGATTTTATGCTGGATGACGACGACGAAAGTGCCGAATAAGGAGGAGCCGCATGGAATTGTATATCGCAGAAAAGCCCAGCGTGGGGCGCACCATTGCCAGCGCCATCGGCGCAAACGAGCGAAGAGACGGCTATTGGGAGGGAAACGGCAGGCTGGTCAGCTGGTGCATCGGGCATCTGGTGGCGCTGGCGATGCCGGAAGCGTACCGCAGCGATTATCAGCGCTGGCGTTACAGCGATTTGCCCATTCTGCCTGAAAAGTGGCAGTACAGCGTCGTCGCAGAGACGAAAAAGCAGTTTGAGCTTCTCCGCCGCCTGATGCATGACAGCCGCGTGACGAGCCTTGTCTGCGCGACAGATGCAGGACGCGAAGGTGAGCTGATTTTCCGGCTGGTCTATGCAATGGCAGACTGCCGGAAGGAGGTGCGCCGCCTCTGGATTTCCTCAACAGAAGAAAGTGCGATTCGCCAAGCCCTTTGCCGGATGAAGCCCATGCGCGACTATGATAATCTTTATCGGGCAGCGCTGTGCCGCGCACAGGCGGATTGGCTGATTGGCATCAACGCCACGCGCCTGTATTCGCTGCTGTATGGGCGGCCGCTTCCGACGGGGCGCGTCATGAGCCCGGCGCTGGCGATGCTGGTGCAGCGGGAAGCGGCGATTGCTGACTTTCAATCCACCCCGTTCTTTGCCGTAAAGCTCGAAACTGACCCGCTTGCCGCAAAGTCGGAACACATGGATAGCCTGACCGAAGCCCGTGCCCTGCTGGAATGCTGCAATCATGCGCCGTATGCCGTGGTGCAGAAGATTGCGCGCAGGCAGCGCAGCGAAAATCCGCCGCTGCTGTATGATTTGACCACGCTTCAGCAGGATGCCAACCGGCTGTTCGGCTTTACTGCCCAGCAGACGCTGGATTACGCCCAGAGCCTGTACGAGAAGCAGCTGCTGACCTACCCGCGCACGGACAGCCGGTATCTGACGCAGGACATGCAGGAGAAACTGCCGGAACTGGCTGCCCGCGTGTGCCGTGCGCTGCCGTTCGCATCCGCCTTGGAACTGCACCCGCATCCCGAACGGGTTGTGGATGACAGCAAAGTCAGCGACCACCCCGCTATCATTCCGACCGCCGCAATGCCCGCTCAGGCGCAGCGCATCAATGCCCTGACGACGGGCGAACGCGACTTGCTCCACCTCGTCTGCACCCGGCTGCTGTGCGCGCTGGAAGAACCTTTCGTGTATGAAGAAACAGCCGTCACGCTGATGTGCGGTGCGCATGAATTTGGGGCAAAGGGCAGACGGATTATCCAGATGGGCTGGAAGCGCATTTGGTACACCTTCCGCGGAAGCCTTGGCGGACGGATGAACGAAGAGGAGAAGCTGCAGGAAAACGTCATCTCGGCTGACCTTGCAGAAGGCATGAAACTGCCGGTTCTCCGCGCATCCATTGAGGAAGGCAAGACCACCCCGCCGCCGCATCATACCGAAGGCACGCTGCTGCACGCAATGGAAACCGCCGGTGCAGCGGACATCCCCGAAAATGCGGAGCGGAAAGGCATCGGCACACCCGCCACCCGTGCTGCCATTTTGGAGAAACTGATTGAAACGAAGCTGATTGAGCGCATCGGGGAAAAGCGGAAGAAGGTGCTTGTGCCGACGACCAAGGGGAAAGCCCTTGCCGCGGTTCTGCCGGAAAGTCTGCGTTCACCCCTGCTGACATCTGCATGGGAGCAGCGCTTGCAGCAAATTGAACAGGGCGCAGAGAAGCCCGAAGATTTCATGCGGGATATTCAGGGTTTCGTCAAAGAGCTGACGGTGAATCCGCAGCGAGTTGAACATGCGGAGACGCTGTTCCCACCGCTCCGGGAGAAAATCGGCAGCTGCCCCAAATGCGGTGCGGCAGTCACGGAGCATCCCCAGGGGTATCTGTGCGAAAACCGTATCTGCGGATTCGCACTCTGGAAAAAGGGCGGTATCCTTGCCCATGCGGAAATACCCCTGACTGCTGCCGAAGCAAAGACGCTGCTGACAAAGGGGACTGTCCGCAAAACCGGCTTGCACTCCACCCGCACCAACGCCCGCTATGATGCTGTGCTGCATCTTGATTTCGACAAGGATGGCAGGGCAATCCTGCGCCCGCGTTTTGACTGATGAAAGGATGATGAAAATGAAGAAACTCATGGCGCTCCTGCTTGCGCTGCTGACCTGTTTTGCTGCTGCCTTGGCGGATACTGCCAGCGCACCGGACATTCCGCAGGGAACGCTGAATGCCGAGGTAACGCCGTTTACGCCGGGGCAAACCTATGCGGTGTATTCCGCGCCGGACAGCAGAAGCATCCGCGGCGCGAAGGGACGCGCGCGGGTCAGCACCAACGGCTGGATTCAGGTGTTCGGCGCGGAAGGCGACTGGCTGCTGGTGCAGTATGCCATCACCCCGGAGCACTGCCGCATCGGGTATATTGACAAGAATGCACTGCCCCAAGATGCCGCTGTTCCCGCACTGGCGCTGGAAGCCGTGCCCGCCATCGTCAGCTATGACGTTTCCGTAACGGATGACCCGCTGATGAGCCAGACGCCGCTGACCCGCCTGACGGAAAACACCAGCGTAACGGCGCTTGCGAGCATGGGCGACTGGACGTACATCGAAGCGGGTACAGGCAAGAGCCGCTTCCGTGGGTTCGTCCCCACCGAGTGTCTGCTGGGAACAGTTACCGACACCCGCGAGGCAAACCGTGCCATCCTCGGCAGCTGGAAGCTGTATGCGGGCAGCTCCGTGGATGCGGAACAGATGACCTTCCTTGCGGATGGCAGCATGACGGGCTGCGCGGTGCTGGCAGACGGGACGCGCGCTGATTTCTGCGGCACATGGGAGATTCAGGAATACGATACCCGCCGCGAACGCTACTGGAACGAGTCGGAGTTTGAACTGACGCTTTCGCGCGGCAGCGTTACGGAACAGTATGGGCTGCGGATTTGCCGCCAGATGACGGCGGATGGCGGATATAAGTACGCACTGATTCTCTCCGACGGCACAAAGGAAAGCAGCATGGTACTGGAATAAAGGAGGCGTGATTTCTCCCAAACGACAGCCGCCCTCCCGATTTTTCCGGAAGGGCGGCTGGGTTCAATTCCATCATATTGACGGTACATGTGTCCATCTATAAAGAAAAATCAAGCAGAATCAAAAGATTTTTTCAGTTATAACTGAAAAACTTCATCTTCGACGCAGAAAAGTCACTTACAGATTATCCACCTGTTCATTTCCTGTGCCGAAGCACTCATCCCACCAAAACAAAAAGAACGAAATGGAGCGATAAAAACAATGATGTACCTAAATCAGCTGATGCGTTCCCAGCGCCTGACCAAGGCGGAACTTTCCCGGCAGAGCGGCATTCCGGAAACTACCCTGCGCGATTTGCTCAGCGGCAGCGTGCGGCTGGAGAACTGCAAGGCGGGCACGATTCTCCGCCTTGCGCGCGCCTTCCATGTTTCCGTTGAGGAACTCCTGATGCACGGCGGCGAACACCCTGCGGATTATCCGGAGCATCGTGCGCAGTCCGTGCCGGAGGACGAGCAGACGGCGCTCTGCGCGCTGCTTCATGCCCTCTCGCAGCTGCTGCCCGATTCCTGATGACCGCGCAGATGGTGGACTGCATCGGACTGCTTGCACAGCAGGAATGCCCGCGCTGCCGGCAGGGATTCTGCACGGAAACGGACGAGCGCTGCCGCCTGATAGAGCAGGACGAACGCAGCTTCCAAGCCGGAAGCCTCGACTGCGCCTATTTTGCTGACTGCGTAATGCCCGCCGACTGGACGCTGACCGACCTTGCCGCCTATGCGCTGTGGTATGCGAGCGGCGCAGACTGACGCAGAGGAGAAAAACATGCAGACAAAAGTACAAGCCTATGTGCAGCTGGCGGATGAAACAGCGCTGAAAATCACAGGCAATTACCTTGACTGGTTGTCGTTCCTGACCACGGCATCAAGGCTCTATAAATATCCCTATCACGACCAGCTGATGATTTATGCGCAGCGCCCGGATGCAAGCGCCTGTGCCGCGTATGAGCTCTGGAACGGCACTATGCACCGCTACATCCGGCGCGGCGCAAAGGGCATTGCCCTGCTGAACCCCACCGCCAACGGGATGCGCATCCGATATGTCTTTGATGTGTCGGACACGGGGACGCGGGCAGATTCGCGGAATGTAGACGTGTGGCAGCTGACGGAAGCGGCAGAACCGGCTGTCCGCAAGATGCTGGCAGAAGAATTTTCTGCGGATGCGTCGATGCGCCTTGCCGCGCAGATCGACCAGCTTGCCGAGCGTCAGGCGCTTGCCTATTGGAACGAACACCGCCGCGACATCCTCGACAGTGTTGACGATTCGGCATTATCGGAGTACGATGATTTTGCGGCGGGGGCATCCTTCCGAAAAGCAGCGGCGGCAAGCATCTCGGCTGTCATCCAGACCCGATGCGGACTGGAGCCGGAGCTGCTGCGGGAGGATTTTCAAGAGGTCATGGACTGGAACACGCCCGCAGCCGCGGCGGAACTGGGCACGGCAGTCCGCACGATTGCCGAGCAGGTTCTCCGCCAGATAGAAAGAACTGTCCGAAATGCGGAAAGGAGCATGGAACATGAGCGAACTGAAGTACACACAGCACGGGGATTGCCTGCTGCCGGAAATGGACCTGACCGAAGAGGAACAGCAGCCGCTGGGCAAGTACGGGATGATGCGCCAGCAGTATCTGGCGAGCGAGCGTCCGGGGCTGTATACGCGGCTGCTCCTGAGCGGGCGGCTGATGACGCACCTGCACGAAATCGAGCAGAGCGCGCAGAATCGGCTGAACCGCCTGATGCAAATCCTGCCGAAGCAGAGCGGCGTGACCGAGGACATGAAGGCGGAGAACCCGATGCGCTGGGCGGGGCAGATGAACAGCCTGAAACATCAGGCGGAGGAAATGATTCTTTCGGAGCTGATTTACAGCTAAGCGGTTATACGCCGCAGCTGGAGCAGATGAGTTTTTTCCTGCCGACAGAAAACGAGCAGATTCAACTGGTGGACAATTTTGAGGCGGAGAGTGCGCAAGCACCCTTCGCTTTTTCTGTACCGCAGGAAGTGGTGGATGAGTTTCTGCGCAGCGGCAGCAATACGGCTGACCATCGGATGAAGGTCACGGCGGACTTTGCCAAGCAGCTTTCGCCTGAAACCATTGCCCAGCGCCTTCCGCGGATTTATCACGGCGGATTCGGCATGATGTACATGGGCAAACCGTACAGCGCGTGGTATGACGGAAGAGGCATTCGGATTGCCAGCGGGAAAAGCGCCCGCGATGTGCCGAATGCGCAGCGGATTGCATGGGCGGATGCCGCACGGCGCATCGGGGAGCTGCTGGAATCCGGCGAATTTCTTGGCATGATGGAGCTGGCACAGACCCCGGTGCATGAGCGTTCAATGGCAGCACAGGGGCTTTGGTACATGTACCACGATATGGCGGAGGAAGGCAAGGGCTATTTCCCCTCCATGAAGAGTATTCGCGGAAGCAGCTTCCCCGAAGAAACAGCGCGGCTGACGGAGCAGCTTGCCAACCCGGAATTTCTGTCAAGGCTGACAGCAGAAGCAGCGCAGTTTGCGGAAGATGCGCGGGAAAATCGGAACCTCCTGCGATTTCCCTTCCACAACCCGGAGGCTGTCCTGAACACGCTCAAAGAGCTGGCGTTTCCGCGGCGCGGCTATGACTCCCTGCTTGTCGAAGTCCCCAAACCGGACGGCTTCATCACGGAGGATGAAATCGACGATATCCTCAGCAGCGGCGGCAATATGTCGGGCGGCAAACGGCGCATCTACCAGTATTTCACCGAAACGCCTGCACGCTCGATGACCGAAAAAGCGAATTTCCTCAAAGACGAGTATGGCATAGGCGGGCGTTCTCCTGCGGTATCCGGTGCGGATGGCAGCAATGAAGCGCATGACAGCAAGGGCATTGTGCTGCAAAAAAACGGCTGCGCGCCTGTCAAAATGCAGTGGACGAAGGCGGCGGCGCGCATTGACACGCTGATTCGCCGGGGGCAGTACCTGACGCAGGATGCAGCCGCCGACCGTGGCAGACAAGAAGCTGCCGAAGGTGCCCTCCCAAAGGAAACAGCGCCGGATGCGAACGAGGAAAATCGGGCGGAGCAAGGCGAAGAAGCAGACGAACCTGTTTCCACCGAAGACAGCGCCGCAACTGCTGATGCCGCTGAAAATCCAGCTTCATCAGAAACTACCGCCTATGCGGTCGGCGATACGGTCTATCTGGACGACACGCTCTTTGTGATCGAGGCAAAAAGTGCGTTCGGCGTTCAGCTGCGCGACCCGTCCCAGCGCTATCCTATTTTCCGAGCGGAAAGTCTGCCGCGCTTTGAGCGGCTGCTGGCAGCGGACGAACGGAACGCACATTTCCTGCCAGCAGCAGAAACTGCGCTGCGGAATATTGTGCTTGATTTGTCCGCCAGCGCATCCGAACAGCGCGAACCAGCGCCTGAACAGCCAGCGGCAGAAAACTTCCGCATTGCGGACGAACATTTGGGAGAAGGCAGCGCAAAGGCGAAATTCAGCGCGAACATCGAAGCCATTTCCGTGCTGAAGATGGTCGAAAGCGAGCATCGCCCGGCGTCGCCGCAGGAACAGGAAGTGCTGTCCCGCTATGTGGGCTGGGGCGGCTTGCCGCAAGCCTTTGACGAGCGCAACGAGGCGTGGCGAAGCGAATACAGCGCGCTGAAATCCCTGCTGACACAGGAAGAATACGAAGCCGCCCGTGCATCCACCCTGAACGCGCATTATACCAGCCCGCTTGTCATCCGTGCCATTTATGCGGCGGTGGAACAGCTGGGCTTCCGGTCGGGCAATGTGCTGGAACCCAGCTGCGGCGTGGGCAATTTCTTCGGGATGCTGCCGGAGAGCATGAGGGAAAGCCGCCTGTACGGGGTGGAGCTGGACAGCATCACGGGACGCATTGCCCAGCAGCTGTATCCCAAGGCGCACATCACCATTGCAGGCTTTGAAACGACTGACCGCAGGGATTTCTTTGACCTTGCCATCGGCAATGTGCCGTTCGGGGCGTATCAGGTGCAGGACAAAGACTTTGCCCGCCACAATTTTCTGATTCACGATTACTTTTTTGGTGCGACTCGTTCCTAAGTGAAAAGCTTAGGTGCAAATTTTGAAAGGCAGGTGAACCAGAATATTTGCAAACTAACAATTCGATTGGTGGAATGATGGGGTAACGCCCTGAAACGCCATCCTTAATACTCCGACTGGCTCTGCTCAAAAGGCAGATGTTCAGAAGCTCGGTGAAGTCGGCAGAGAGCTACCGTCTTGCGGCTGTGTGAACACCGCAACGAAAGCTGTCCAGCGGTGGATGGTGTAGCCTATATGCCGGAGGTCTACAAAATATCTATGGTGAGAATGACCGTAAAAAGTCTGACGAATCCTCGAATGTAAGGGTCTATAAGTAGGCTGTATAGAAATGTGCAGTTATCCAAACGGATAGTATGTGGGGAAAAGTAAAAATCGAAGATATGAAATTCCCTATGCCGTTACAGGCGGTATCAAGCATACAGGCTTAGAGAGGACACCTACGGATATATGTATAGATAGAATTGTTGGAACGAGGAAAGCAGAAAAGCTAACCAATGGTTAGTAAACGCAGGAAATCATAACTGCGTGAGTTTTCTGTGAGAGCGATGGCACGACCGTTGATGTTTCTGTAATGTAAACGGAGGAACAGCCATTAGCCGTTTATGATTTTCAAATAATAACAAAGTAAACATTCACAGCTTCGAGTATGACAAAGAAAATCAAATCCGAAAGGAGGAGATGCCTGTGACAACTACGAAGCAGAAAAAGAACTCAAAACTACGCTATTTGGAGTATTACGACCTGCAAGATACGCTTGATATGTTGTATGCGGATAGTGGACGAAGAAAGATTTTCAATAATCTTATGCCGCTTATCGAGAGCGAGGAAAATATTCGCCTTGCATATCGTAACATTAAACGCAATTCTGGAAGCAATACAAGCGGAGTAGACAAACTGACGATTAAGGATATTGAAAAGATACCCGAAACGAGGTTTGTTGAAATTGTGAGAAAGAAACTCCAATGGTATAAACCCAAAGCAGTTAGGAGAGTTGAAATTCCAAAGCCCAACGGAAAGCTAAGACCGCTGGGTATCCCTGCAATATGGGATAGGATAGTCCAACAATGTATTCTCCAAATTCTTGAACCTATCTGTGAAGCTAAATTTAGTGACAGAAGTAACGGATTTCGACCTAACAGGTCGGCAGAACACGCTATCGCACAAGCCTATGCGTTTATGCAAAAATCACACCTGCACTATGTTGTGGACATTGATATTAAAGGCTTCTTTGATAATGTCAGTCACAGCAAGCTGATGAAACAGATGTGGAATATGGGGATACAGGATAAGAAATTGCTATGTGTAATAAAAGAAATGCTGAAGGCTCCGATTGTTTTACCCAATGGAGAAACAATTTATCCGCAAAAAGGAACACCGCAAGGTGGAATCCTATCACCACTTCTTTCTAATATTGTTCTGAATGAATTGGATTGGTGGATAGCGAGCCAGTGGGAAAAGCAACCTGCTCACAATATTCGTGACCATATCACAAAAACAGGTGCTACTCACAGAGGTCGAGCCTATGACGCATTCCGCAAGTCTGGTCTAAAAGAAATGCACATGGTTAGGTATGCAGACGATTTTAAGATATTCTGCTCAAACCGAAAGGACGCAAAAAGAGCGTATGAAGCAACAAAAGCGTGGCTTCATGACCGTTTGAAGTTAGAGGTAAGTGAAGGAAAATCTAAAATCGTAAATTTGAAAAAGGGCTATTCGGAATTTCTGGGTTTTAAACTCACTCTTATGAAAAAAGGTGCGTCCTATGTTGTCAAATCACATATCTGTGATAAGGCAAAAAGGCGAGAAACGGACAAGCTGAAAGGTCAAATCAAAAAGATAGCACATCCCAAAAACGATGAGGAACGAGTAACCCTCATCAATGAGTACAACGCTATGATTATGGGTATGCACAGCTATTTTCAGATTGCGACCTGTGTAAGTTCGGATTTTGCAGACATGGGACGAGAAGTTGATGTTGTGAAATTAAGCCAATTAAAGCGAAAGGCACTTTCCACAAAGGGAGATTACAAAGGGTTTTCGTTCATTGAAAAGAAATACGGAAAAAGCAAACAAATCCGTTTTTACAGCGGAAAGCCTTTGCTTCCTGTGGGATATATCAAGCACAAGAATCCCATGTGGAAGAAAAAATCGGTGTGTAAATACACCCCAGAGGGTAGACAGAAAATTCATAAAAATCTTGGCATAGACACCAATACTATGCTCCTACTTATGAGAACAAAGGAAGTTGGTAGAAGTGTTGAGTATATGGATAACCGAATTTCTCTCTATGTGGCACAATACGGAAAATGTGCAATAACAGGACAAATACTGGCGTTGCATGAAATTCATTGTCACCACAAAAAGCCTGTCAGTCAAGGTGGAAATGATAGATACGAAAACTTGATTATTTTGCACAAGGATATACACCGATTGCTACACGCAACAAAAGAAACAACAATCAAAGCTTACCTTTCACAACTGCAACTCACCTACAAACAGAAGGCAAAGCTGAACAAGCTACGCCAACTGGCAAATTTGCAAGCTATCTAATATTAAAATGAGTTTCTTTACTGCTCGAACATTGTAAGTTTACTTTAGTTAATACCGAATCATAAACGGTGGAACGCCGTGTGCGGTGAAAGTCGCACGCACGGTGTGGAGCGGGGGAAAAGGTGGAAAGCGGTGCTGACGCACCGCTCAGACCTTACCTATCGCTATCCCGCACCTTGGATAAGGTGAGACCCGGCGGCGTGATCGCCTTCATTACCTCAAAGGGTACGATGGATAAGGAAAACCCCAATGTCCGAAAGTATATTGCCCAGAGAGCCGACCTGCTCGGCGCTATCCGGCTGCCGAACGACACCTTCAAGGCCGCTGCCGGCACGGAGGTCACATCGGACATTATCTTCCTCCAAAAGCGTGACCGATTGGTGGATATTGAGCCCGATTGGGTGCATCTGGCCACCGACGCCAATGGCATCCGGATGAACGCCTATTTTGTGGACAACCCTGAAATGGTGTTGGGCGACATGCAGATGGTCAGCGGGCCTCACGGCATGGAGTCCGCCTGTATTGCTTATGAAAATGCAGAGCTTGAGGACCTCTTGCGGGATGCCATCCAGAACATTCATGCCGAGATTACCGAATTTGAAATCGACGATCTTGAAGCGGAGGATGAGGACCTTTCTATTCCCGCTGACCCTGATGTGCGCAATTTCAGCTTCACGGTGGTGGACGGCAAGATTTATTACCGTGAAAACAGCCGCATGAATCCCGTGGATGTTTCCGCGACTGCCGAAAGCCGCATCAAAGGCATGATTGCCATCCGTGATTGTGTCCGGACGCTGATTGAGTACCAGACGGAGGACTATCCCGATGCCGATATCAAGGCAGAGCAGGAAAAACTCAATCGCCTCTATGATGATTTCAGCAAAAAATATGGGCTTATCAGCGCAAGAGCCAACAATTCGGCTTTCAATTCCGACAGCTCCTACTGCCTGCTTGCCTCCCTGGAGGTGCTGGATGATGAGGGCAACTTCCTCCGCAAGGCAGATATGTTCTCCAAACGAACCATCAAGCAGAAGGTAACGGTGCAGTCGGTTGACACGGCTTCCGAGGCCTATGCTCTGTCCCTTGCGGAAAAAGCGAGAATCGACATGCCATATATGTCGCAGCTTTCCGGTAAAACCGAGCAGGAGCTGTTCGAGGATTTGAAGGGTGTTATTTTCCTCAACCCCATGCACATAAGCGAAGAGGACGGCAAGCCGAAGTATCTCCCTGCCGATGAATATCTCTCCGGCAATGTCCGTGAAAAGCTCCGTTGGGCAAAGCGAAGTGCGGAGCTCTACCCCGAGGATTACGGAGAGAATGTCCGTGCTCTTGAGGCGGTACAGCCGGTTGACCTGACGGCAAGTGAAATTTCCGTGAGGCTTGGCGCAACATGGCTGCCTCCGGAAACCATCGAGGAGTTCATGTTTGAACTGTTCGGCACCCCACGCTACTGCCAGTGGAACATCCATGTTCACTACGCGCAGTACACCGGCGAATGGAATGTGGAGGGGAAATCCTATGACCGCAGCAATGTGAAAGCTCACAATACCTACGGTACCGGTAGAGTCAACGGTTATAAGATTATGGAGGAAACCCTGAACCTCCGTGATGTGAGAATTTTCGACTATATTGAGGATGCAAACGGCAGGAAAACGGCTGTGCTCAATAAGAAAGAGACCGCTATCGCCCAGGGCAAGCAGGAGCTTATCAAGCAGGCCTTTGCAGACTGGATATGGAGCGATCCGGAACGCCGGGAGCAGCTAACCAAGCTGTATAATGAGAAGTTCAACAGCATTCGCCCCCGTGAGTATGACGGCAGCCACCTGAATTTCGTGGGAATCAATCCGGAGATCACGCTGAGGCCGCATCAGGTCAATGCCATTGCCCATATCCTCTACGGCGGCAACACCCTGCTTGCGCATGTAGTTGGGGCTGGGAAGACCTTCGAGATGGTAGCGGCGGCCCAAGAGAGCAAACGGCTGGGCTTGTGTCAGAAAAGCCTGTTTGTGGTCCCCAATCATCTGACGGAGCAATGGGCGAGCGAATACCTCCAGCTCTATCCCTCCGCCAATATTCTTGTCGCCACCAAGAAGGACTTTGAGACCAAGAACCGCAAGAAGTTCTGCGGGCGCATTGCCACCGGCGACTACGATGCGGTCATCATTGGGCACAGCCAATTTGAAAAGATCCCCGTGTCCCTGGAACGACAGCGTGCCATCCTGCAGCAACAGCTGGATGAAGTGCTGGACGGCATTTCTGAATTGAAGAAAAACCGTGGGGATAATTTCTCCATCAAGCAGCTGGAGCGAACCAAGAAAACGGTCAAGCAGAAGCTGGACAAGCTCAACGATCAGTCCCGCAAGGATGATGTTGTGACCTTTGAGGAGTTGGGCGTTGACCGTATCTTCATCGATGAGGCGCATTACTATAAAAACCTCGCCGCATTTACAAAAATGCGGAATGTGGGCAACATCAGCCAAACCGAGGCCATGAAGTCCAGCGACCTGTATATGAAGTGTCGGTATTTGGACGAGTTGACCGGCGGCAGAGGCGTTGTGTTTGCCACCGGCACGCCCATCTCCAATAGCATGGTGGAGATGTACACCATGCAGAAGTATCTCCAGTACGGAGCGCTGCGCAGGAATGACCTTCTCCACTTCGATGCCTGGGCCTCCACCTTCGGCGAGACGGTGACGGCTATCGAGCTTTCTCCGGAGGGCACGGGCTACCGCGCCAAAACAAGGTTTGCGAAGTTCTATAATCTACCGGAGCTCATGGCAATGTTCAAGGAGACCGCAGATATTCAAACGGCGGATATGCTCAAGCTCCCCGTGCCGGAGGCCCATTACCACAGCGTTGTTTTGAAGCCATCGGAAACGCAAAAGGAAATGGTGGCCTCTCTTTCAGAACGAGCCGAGCGTGTCCGCAATAAGATGGTGGATTCCAGCGTGGATAACATGCTCCTCATCACCAATGACGGCAGAAAGCTCGCCTTGGATCAGCGACTCATGAACGAAATGCTCCCCGACAGCGAGACAAGCAAGGTGGGCGCGTGTGCGGAGAATGTTTTTGATATTTGGCAGCGCACCGCCGATCAGAAATCGACACAGATGGTATTCTGCGACCTGTCTACGCCCCACGGCGACGGCAAGTTCAATGTGTACGATGATCTCCGAAACAAGCTGATTGCCAAGGGCGTTCCGGCAGAGGAAATCGCCTATATCCATACGGCAAATTCCGAGGCGCAAAAGAAAGAGCTGTTTGGCAAGGTGCGCTCCGGTCAGGTGCGTGTGCTCATCGGTTCCACGCAGAAAATGGGAGCCGGCACCAATGTGCAGACGAAGCTTGCGGCACTTCATCATTTGGATTGTCCGTGGCGACCGTCTGACCTGCAGCAGCGGGAAGGACGAATCATCCGCCAGGGCAACGAAAACAAGGAGGTCGATATTTACACCTATGTCACGGAGAACACCTTCGACAGCTACCTGTATCAGCTGGTGGAATCCAAGCAGAAGTTCATTGGGCAGATCATGACCAGCAAATCCCCGGTGCGCTCTGCGGAGGACATTGACGAAACCGCCCTGAGCTATGCGGAAATCAAGGCGCTGTGCGCCGGCAATCCCCACATCAAGGAGAAGATGGATCTGGACATTGATGTGTCCCGTCTGAAGCTGCTCAAGGCCAACCATCTGAGCCAGCGCTATGCTCTGGAGGATCAAATTCTGAAGGAGTTTCCGCAGAAAATCAAATCGTTGGAGCAGCGCATTGAGGGCTATCAGGCGGATATTGACCAGCTAAAAAGAAATACCGAGCCCAACGAGGACGGTTTCTCTCCCATGATTATGCCGGGCGGCACGGTAAGAGAAAAGAAGGCTGCCGGCGATGCCATCCTCGGCCTTTGCAAGTCCATGACAAGCCCCGACCCGATTCCCATCGGTCAGTACCGAGGCTTTGATATGGAGCTGTCCTTCGATACCTTCAGCCGGGAATATAAAATCACGCTGATTCACCAGCTGCGGCATACGGTCACGCTGGGCTCGGACGTCTTCGGCAATATTCAGCGACTGGATAACACCCTCGGCGCTTTTGAGGAACGAATGGCAGCGTGTGCCGATCAGCTGGAGAACACCCGGGTTCAGCTTGAAAACGCAAAGGCTGAGGTACAGAAGCCCTTTCCCCAGGAGGAAGAACTGAAAACCAAATCGGCACGGCTAAATGAACTGAATGCGATGCTCAATCTCGACAAAAGAGAGAACGAGATCGTGGACGGTGAGCGAGCCGATGAAGAACCGAGCCGCTCCAGCGATGACAGGGAGCGATGAAATCATTCGCACATTTGCAGCACGGCACTTCCGCCGCTACAATGAAGCGAGATCAAAGGACGGAGGTGCCTGATATGTTCAGACGCAAAAATGATAAGCGAATTGTTGAGTTAAATCCGGAAGAACTCCGGCTCGCTAAATATGCGCTCCTTGGGTTCCGAAATAAGCTGGTCGCGCAGGGCAAACCGACGGAAGATATCAATGCGCTGTTGCTGAAAATCATGAAATAACCAATGATAGCCGCAGGGAGTAAAAACCTTGCGGCTATCATAAACTAATGAGGTCGATAATCTAAAATGTGCGCGAGGCAGCTTGGATTCGCCCATGAAATGTGCGGAGCGGATTGACAATCGCCCATGTTTTGTGCATGGAGTTTCCAGAACTGCCATTGGGGGCAATTACGAGCCTGACACATTTAAGCTGTATTTTGCGGATAGTTTTGAACGTATTTTCTGAGTTCATTGTGAAAAGTGCGTGTTCGCATCAAAAGTTCGCTGTAAAAAATGTAGATTCAATCCCAAAATTCATTGCATTTTTTGTGATTCGGTGGTATACTATATTTGCAGTATGAGATAGGGGGTGCAAGTATGTACCGAATCGCAATGGAAAAGCTACTGAAATGGAAAGAAAGCAAACGGCGGAAGCCGCTGATTATCGAGGGCGCACGGCAAGTCGGGAAAACCTGGCTGATGAAGGAATTCGGGAGGCTCTATTATACCGATACCGTATATATCAACTTCGATTCCAATTCCAGAATGGCTGAGCTGTTTGCCTCTGATCTGGACACAGAGCGTTTGATTATGGGGTTGGAATTGTATTCCGGTCGGAAAATCGATCCCGACCACACCCTACTGATTTTTGATGAGGTGCAGGAAGTGCCAAGAGCGCTCAGCTCTCTCAAGTATTTTTACGAAAATACGCCGGAGTACCACATTGTATGCGCAGGCTCTCTGCTGGGCATTGCCCTGCACGAAGGCACTTCTTTCCCAGTGGGTAAAGTGGACTTTTTGAAGCTATTCCCGCTCTCTTTCAAGGAGTTTTTGATGGCCACCGGTAAGGAGCGTTTTGCAGAGCTGCTCAACAAGCAGGATTATCCGATGATCACGAGCTTTAAGCAGACCTACATTGATGCGCTCAAGCAGTATTATTTTGTAGGCGGTATGCCGGAAGCTGTGCAGAGCTTTGCGGAGAATAAGGATTTCAATGAAGTCCGTGAGATACAGAAAAGAATCCTTGCCGCTTATGAGCAGGACTTTTCCAAACACGCACCGAATGAGATCGTTCCCAAGATCCGCTTGCTTTGGAACAGCATCCCCTCGCAGTTGGCAAGAGAAAACAAAAAGTTCGTCTATGGCCTCGTTCGAGAAGGCGCACGAGCCAAGGATTATGAAACGGCGATTCTGTGGCTTTCCGATTGCGGACTGGTTCATAAGATCAGCCGAGTCAACGCTGCCGGAATTCCCCTGAAGGCCTATGAGGACTTAAAGGCATTCAAGCTGTTCCTTGTGGATGTGGGACTGCTTGGGTGTATGGCAGGCCTTCGCCAGCGCACCCTGCTGGACGGAAACGACCTCTTTATTGAGTTCAAAGGCGCCCTTACGGAGCAGTATGTTTGCCAGCAGCTGAAAACCATTGAGGACCTGGGCGTTTACTACTACACCAATGACAGAGGGTCCTGCGAAATTGACTTCATCGTGAATACAGGCGAACAAGTGATTCCCGTAGAGGTGAAGGCTGAAACCAATCTCCGGGCAAAAAGCCTGAAAACCTATCAGGAGAAGTTCACACCCAAAATCGCCGTCCGTACTTCAATGGCGGATTTCAAAAAAGAAGACCGGCTTGTGAATTTGCCGCTGTATGCAGTAGAGCAGATTGCCGAGCTATAACTCGTGATCTGCCGCACCGCCGCTGTGATACGCAAGCCGGGAAATGCACCGAGTGTGTGATAGAATGAGGCTGATAAATCGGAATTTTCGGAGGATAACTATTGTGGATAAAGCAGTTATTTATATACATGGAAAAGGTGGAAATGCTGAAGAAGCTATTCATTACAAACCGCTCTTTAGTGATTGTGATGTGATTGGTCTTGACTATACTGCACAGTTTCCATGGGAAGCAAAAGAAGAATTTCCATTACTTTTTAATTCGATTTATAGAAACTACAAGACTGTTGAAATAATCGCCAATAGCATTGGAGCGTATTTTGCTATCAATGCCTTATCAAATCAACAAATAGAGAAAGCATATTTTATTTCGCCCATTGTAGATATGGAAAGGCTTATTGCTGATATGATGATTTGGGCAAATGTTACAGAAGATGAACTCAAAGAGAAAAAAGAAATTCAGACAACCTTTGGAGAGACCCTTTCATGGGATTATCTTTGCTATGTAAGGGAAAACCCTATTATATGGAAAATCCCAACGCACATTTTGTATGGTGAAAAAGATAATCTTACCGCTTATGGAACGATATTTGAATTTGTACAGAGAACTAATTCAACACTTTCTATCATGAAAAATGGGGAGCATTGGTTTCATACGGAAGAACAAATGAAGTTTCTTGATGAGTGGATAATCAAATCTGCCAAATAAATTCCAGTTTGTCAATCTACGGCAACCTTTCAATAGGCTGCCGTATTCGCTTTTCGGAAGATTTTTATTTGCACATTTGCCATGCTTAGCATCTCCGGATACAATGGTGGCAGGAAGGAATGGAGGTGCTGCAAATGTTTCGCCGTAAAGCAGAGAAACGAATTGTTGAGCTGACCCACGACGAGGTGCGGCTGATGCGGGAAGCGCTTCTCGCTTTTCGTAACAAGCTTCTTTCTGCCGGAAAGCCGACAGAGGATGTGAACGAGCTGATTATCAAGGTGATGAAATGAGGTAGAGAAATTTCATGCCTTCTCCCGAGATTGTTCGAGGGTTTTCGAGATTTATTATAAAATATTGAAATTCTATCTTGACAACGCTATAATCAGGAGTATAATAATACGATTTATGCTAGATCATAAATGGGCGGCGTGGGAGAAAAAGGAGAATGTTATGGCCTATGAAATTGTTTGTGAATCCGAAGCAAAGCGATATCGTTCCGATTGCGCCTCCGTTCTGACTAAGACTTGTGAGATACTAAAGAGAAAGAATATTATTGCTCAGTTTTCGCTTGTCGGAAGCGGTGCAAAAAACTTGATAACAAGGAATGGAAATGGACCTTACGATCTTGACTACAACCTCGTTGTCATAAAAGCGGACGAAAGATATTGGAAAGACTTACGGCTACTAAAAGATACAGTTCGGAATGCGCTTAATAAGGCTGAGAGAAAGGATTTCTTTTCGGATGCTATGGATTCAAGATCCTGCTTAACCACGCTTTTACATTTCAATGATTCGCCAAATGTTGAATTCAGCTTCGATGTTGCAATTCTAACTAAAAATCGCAACGGAGATTATATGAGACTCATTCATAATAAAAATGCTTTCTGTTTTGGATATGATCAATACACATGGAATGAAGTCCCAAAATCTCACGATGTGAAGGAAAAAGCCGATGCAATAAAAGCAGAGGGACTATGGCAAGAGGTCAGAGATAGGTACGTTGGGTTGAAGAACATGTATCTTTCTCGCCAAGACAACACACATCCTTCTTTTATCGTATATGTTGAAGCGGTCAACGAAATCTATTACAAATACTTCAGATAAGGAGATATTCTGATGGGAAAACATTTTTTTGACTTTGAAGACGGAGATTTTGCTTTTTCGATTTCAGATAATATGGCAATGGATTCTGACGGTGACCTTATGATGAGAATGGGTAACAATATGGCAATGGATATGGATACCGGTGATATTCACATGATCTCATCTTGGCCAAACGACGATGATGAAGATGAATAACTAACCATATTGCACATCTGAAAGAACAATGAAGCCTCCGTATTATTGTGGCCATCGCAAGAATACGGAGGCTTTTTATGGCATTCAAAGACACAACAGAAAGGAACGCAATGAATTACTATATTTCTGATTTGCATATCGGGCATGAAAATATTCTGCGGTTTGATAACAGGCCCTTCGCGGATGTCAATGAGATGAATAACAAGCTCATAGAAAACTGGAACGCCAGAGTATGCAGCGATGACACGGTATACATTCTTGGCGATTTCATCTGGGCAAAGGAAAGCGAGTGGCCGTCTATTGTTGGTTCGCTTGGCGGCAACAAGGTGCTGATACGGGGCAATCACGATCCCAAGCAATTCAGCGCTGCCACAAAGCGTATGTTCCAAGAAATTACGGACTTGAAGGAAATCAAGGACAGCGGCAAGCATGTTGTGATGTGTCATTATCCGATTCCCTTCTTCCGTGCCAGCTTCGCTTCGACAGCGTTCATGCTCTACGGGCATGTCCATCAGACGATTGAATATGAGTATATCGCAAAGCTGCGCCGTGAGGTAAAGGCAAACTCCACCGGTTACGGCACGCCGAACGGTAACTTCATCAATGTCGGTTGCATGATGCCGTATATGGATTACATGCCGAGAACACTGGATGAGATTATAGAAGGAGATGCAAGGTACCATGAAGAAAATCCCGACGCTCTTTGATGGGGGGAATGACAAGTGCCGTCTGCTCAGTCGCCTGATTTGAAATCGGGCGACTTTTACATGAATGGTGAAAGCCTGTGCAGACACGCATAATTGCTGCCCATATAGGCTAAAATACAAGTGCATCGTATTTTAGCCTAAAATCTATTGATTTTTCCTCTCACTTAGGCTATAATAAAGGTGCATCGTATTTTGGCCTAAAGGAGGCAGGGCAATGTATATTGAGAGACAGCTTGAAAAGAAGTTTATAGCGGTAAGCGAGGAGTATGCTTGTGTGCTGCTGACCGGCCCGCGTCAGGTCGGAAAATCCACCATGCTGCGGCATCTGATGGAGGGGACGGCACGAGCCGAGGTTTCGCTGGACGATCTGGAGGAGCGCAGACTTGCCAAAACCGATCCTGCAATGTTCTTGAAGCTGCACCCCGCGCCGGTTCTCATCGATGAGGTTCAGTATGCACCGGAGCTGTTTTCGTATATCAAGATCTCCGTGGATAACGGCGCTGCACCAGGCTCCTACTGGCTGACCGGTTCTCAGGCGTATCGCCTAATGGAGTTGGCACAGGAGTCGCTGGCCGGAAGAACCGCCATTCTTCATATGTCGGCACTGTCACAGTCGGAGCTTTGCGGTGCAATGGAGGTTTCACCCTTTTCGTTGGAGCTTGACGAATTGCAGAAGCGCAAGGCGTTGCTTTCCCCAGCCACACCGAATGAGATCTATCAAAGGATTTGGGACGGCGCACTCCCCGGTCACAGAAGCGGCAAGTATAAAGACCGGGATGTGTTTTACAGCAGCTATATTCAGACCTATATCGACCGGGATGTGTCCACCGATATTCCCGGTGTGGATAAGGTGATGTTTGCCGACTTCATTCGCGCTGCCGCCTGCAGAAGCGGCCAGATGCTGAACCTGCATGACATCGCCGGAGATGTGGGCATCAGTGATGATACCGCAAAGCGCTGGATGAAGGAGCTTGAAAAATCCGGGATCGTGTTCTTCCTGCACCCCTACTCCAACAATCTTCTGAAGCGGACGATCAAAACGCCGAAGATGTATTTCTTTGATACAGGGCTGGTCAGCTATCTGACTCGGTACTCAAGCCCCGAAATTTTGATGAATGGCGCAATCAACGGGGCCATCTTAGAAAACTATGTTGTGTCGGAAATCATCAAGACCTACAGCAACAGTGCGCAGGACTGCCTGCTGCATTATTACCGGGACAAGAACAGTAACGAGATCGACTTAATTATGGAGAGCGACGGTCAGCTGCACCCCATCGAGATCAAAAAAAGCATCAATTCGCCCACACAAATTACGGGCGCTTTCAAGCTGCTGGATAAGGCCTCTGTGCCGAGAGGGACAGGCGCGATCATCTGCCTTCGGGAGACATTAAGCGCAATCGACAGCAGCACATACATTGTCCCCGTGTGGATGATCTGATTTCGTTCCAAAAACAAATATTCTATACACAGCCGCTTGGTTTCAGTGCGAAATCAAGCGGCTGTTTCTATAGAGCATGTTATCCCAAAAACATAAATGAAGGAGGAAGCAAAATGACAAACGAAGAACTGAACACCGCTTTATACAAGAAGGTGTTCGCAGAACAAGAGAAGTATCGGGAGTGGCTGCTTTCCCAGCCGCCCAATGAAATCCTGAACCACTGCTACGAGTACACGGTACGGGAGGACATCGTGCTGGCACTGGAGGAATACGACTTATCCGATAAGCAGTGCAAGGCGCTCCTGAAGTCGCCCAGTCCCCTTGCGGATGTGTTCAAGGACTTTGAAAAGCGGGAGACCGACCACATGGACAACATCCGTGATACCATCGAGTGCCGTGCCAATGCGGTCATCCGGGTCGATTTCCTGAGAGACCGGCGTGAAGCGAGGTGATGCCCTATGCGCTATATTGCAGCGGAGGATGTTGCCAAGGCCAAGGAAATGGATCTTTTGACTTACCTCCGCAATTATGAACCCCAGGAGCTCGTCCATGTATCCGGAAACACCTATTGTACCAGAGAGCACGACTCCCTGCGAATCAGCAACGGAAAGTGGTGTTGGTTCTCCCGGGGCATTGGCGGCAGATCGGCGCTGGACTATCTTATCAAGGTGAAGGGCATTCCTTTCACGCAGGCAGCAGAAATCATTCTTGGACGGGAGGCAGAAAAGCCTCCCGTTTTCTATCGTCAGAAGGAACGAAAGCACACGGAACTGCTGATGCCGGAGCTGTCCGAAACGACAGAACAGGTGGAGAAATATCTTTATAGTCGAGGGATTCATCCGGTTATCATTCACTACTGCATAGAGAATAAGCTGCTCTTTGAGTCAGCAGATTTCCACAGTGCGGTGTTCGTAGGGTACGACAAGGACGGCAAGGCGAGATATGGCGCTCTGCGCAGCACCGTCAACAGCTACAAGGGCGAGCTGACCGGCAGTGACAAGCACTTCTCTTTTTCCTTGGAGGGAAAGCCGAATGCGGAGCACATTCATGTGTTTGAATCCGCCATTGACCTGCTGAGTTTTGCAACCTTGGCGCTGCTTGCCGGGCGCGACTGGAAAAGTGAAACCTATTTGTCTTTAGCCGGTGTGTTTCAGACCAAGCGAGAGGATGTTGTGCCGGTGGCCTTGAGCAGATTTCTTGACGAGAACCCATCCGTCCGCAAAATCCATCTTCATTTGGATAACGATGCCGTCGGACGAGGTGCTGTGAAAGGAATTGTTGGCGGACTGCAAGGAAGGTATCAGGTCTATGACGAGCCGCCCTCCCGTGGGAAAGATGTGAATGACGAGCTGAAAATCCGTGTAGGACTTATGAGAGAAAGAAAGGAGCGGGAACGCACATGAACATTGCAATTTATCAGATCGCCCCGGACCGGGACGAAAACAATGTGGCCTTCTTGAACTACGAAAATCTGGAGCGCTTTCAGGGCTCTGCCGCGCTTCGCAGCGAGATCTACGACAAGGTGTTTGAGGGCGAGGTGGAATGCGGTACCCTGGAAGAAGTGTACCAGATGTTCAACCTTGACCATCCGGACGGATACCGGGGCAGGTCCCTTTCTGTTTCGGATGTGGTTGAGGTCGTAGGTGAGGAAAAATCCACCTTCCATTTCTGCGACAGTATCGGCTTTCGGGAAGTGGATTTTGACCCGGATATGACCGAGCCCCTGAAAGAGAAGAAAATCAAAGTGGTGCTCTGTGAACCGGGCAAGGTCGCCAGAGTTGCAGAGATAGGGACGGAGCTTTCCGATTTGCAGAGGGTGGTCGGCGGGCTGATCGAGCCCTATTATCCCTTTGAAGAGCAGGTCTGCATCGTCTGCAACGATGAGGGCAAGTACAACGGCATGCGGCCCTGTCGAGCCATCTACGGAGAAGACAGGGAGATGATAGACATTATCTTCGGCCCCTTTTTCATCTGCGATTGCAGCACGCCGTACTTCGGCTCCCTCAACAAGGAACAGTTGGAACGCTACACGAAGCAGTTTCAGAATCCGGAGCACTTCTTTCGGGTCGGCGGGGAAATCAAGGCCGTTCCCTATAAGCCCGAAAAAGACCACGAGCGCTGATGGAGGTGATGGCATGAAGATGATCGACGATGTAATCATAATCGGAATCGACAGCGGCTACGGCAATATCAAAACCGCAAACTGCTGCTTCCCGGCAAGCGTTTCCGCCTATGCCAAGGAGCCAGTGTTCAAGGAGAATCTGCTTGTCTTTGAAGGCAAGTTTTACCTGATCGGTGAAGGGCACAAAGAGTTCCTTGCGGATAAGACGAAAGATTTGGACTACTATGTGCTGGCGCTTGCGGCCATCGCACGGGAACTGAATATCCGAAAAATGACCTGCGGCAAAATCAGAATTGCGGCAGGTCTTCCTCTTACTTGGGTCAGTGGTCAGCGGGACGAGTTCAGGGACTATCTGATGCAGAACAAAGCCGTAGACTTCTCGTTCCGAAATGTCTCCTACCATGTGGAGATCGTGGGCGTGGATGTGTTTCCCCAGGGCTTTGCGGCGGTGGCAGACCGGCTTTCTGACTTTCGGGGCGTAAACATGATCTGCGATATCGGAAACGGTACGATGAACATCATGTTCATCAATGACAAGAAGCCTGTCTCCGGGAATATGTTTACGGAGAAATACGGTACACACCAGTGCTTGCTGGCCGTGCGGGAGAATGTCATGCGTGCGCATCACACCACCGTGGACGAGGCGATTATTAACAGGGTGTTCCGTTTCGGTACGGCAGATATCAAGGAGGATTATCTGAAAACCATTACCGACACGGCCACCGATTATGTGGAGGGCATTTTTCAGAGACTTCGTGAGCACGAGTACAACCCGGAGCTGATGAGGCTGTATGTTCTCGGCGGCGGCAGCTGCCTGATCCGCAACTTCGGTGTGTACGATGCGTCCCGTGTGACCATCAACGATGACATCTGCGCCACGGCGAAGGGGTATGAATATCTCGCGTATGTGAATCTTTTGAAAAACGGAGGTGTCGTATGAGTTCCAAGCGACTCTCCTTAAGATTTAATCTCAACAACCCGGGCGATCTGGCAGCATGGGAATACCTTCATCGACTCGATGGCGACTCAATCAATAAGGAGATTATTTCGATGATTAACGCCTCAAAGCAGAATAACGACCTTCGGGAGCTTTTGAGACAAACCATTACTGTGGCAATGCAGGGAATGGCTCTTCAGCCGGTAGAGAAGAAGGCAGAAATCAGCGAAAATGATTTGGCTGCGCTTGATTTTATCAATAGCCTGTGATGGCATCAATTTTGATGCCGCTTTTTTCTGCCCGAAAGATGGAGTGGCATCATTTTTGATGCCACATTTCAAAAGAATTGGAGGTGAAAACGATATGGAAAACGAAAAGCGCGCATTGTCCTGGCGGGAGTTCGTGGAGTCTGGCTTTGACGGTCGTGAATATCAGTTCCCCGATTTTGAGGGGACTTTTGCAGCGACGATTGCCTGTAAACGCTGGGATAGGAACAAAAACCTGTTGGCATATCTTGATTTCGATGACGGAAGAAAGATCATGACATCAGCATGGAGCGAAAAGAACTATTTGGGTTTGGCTGATATTCCTCTTAATACCCGTGTAAGTGTTTCGTTCCAATTCTCTGCAAAGGGCGTTTCGTACCTCAGAAGTGTCGAAGTAATTTGAATCGTGGGGTTGGTGGCATTGTCTTAACAAGCAACGAATCTGTCCGTACAGATTCCGCTTGTCTGGGGCAATGCCCCTGAAACCCCAACGGAAAGGATGAGTATTTTTGAGAAAAAGAAATTGTAGAGTGGAGGTTTGCTTCACAAAGGATGAACTGTCCGTGCTTTCCAAGAAAGCCAAGAAAGCAGGGCTGTCCATCGGCGGCTTTGTTCGCCGCAGTGTAGCCGATAAGGAAATTAAGGAAGCGCCGCCAGCGGATATTCCCCTGCTGCTTCGGGCCATGCGGCAGGCGGGATACAATCTGGATCAGACCTTGAAGAGATTAAACTCCACCAATGTGCCGGATATGCCCCAGTTCAGAAAGGACTTGGAGGGAATCAGAGCCGCCACGAAAATGGTATCTGATGCGTACACCTCCGATTATCAGTAATGGCGGTTACATCGATCTGGCCCATAAAAGGACGGGTGGACAAGGTCATCAATTACGCCCGCAATCCGGAGAAAACGCATGACAAGGAAAAGCTCTCGGAGCTTCATGAAATCGAAGGCGTGGTGGAATATGCCGCCGACGAAATGAAAACCGAGAAAAGAGCCTATGTCACCTGCCTCAATCTCCACAGCGAGGAAACAGCGGCACAGGAGTTCATGGAGACAAAACGGCTGATGCATAATGAGGGCGGCAGGTCCTGCTATCACGGTTATCAGTCCTTTAAGGCAGATGAAGTGGATGCAGATACGGCACACAGCATTGGAGTCGCCCTTGCCAGAGAGCTGTGGGGCGACCGCTTCCAAGTGGTGATTGCTACCCACTGCAACACCGGGCATTATCACAATCACTTTGTCATAAACTCCGTTTCCGATGTGGACGGCAAGAAGTTCTATAACTCACCGGCGGATTACAGACGGATGCGGGAGGTCTCCGACCGGCTGTGCCGGGAAGCCAAGATTTCCGTGATAGAGTGCCCTGCCGACCGCAGAGCCAATTACGCAGAATGGCTGGCCGAGAAGAACAGCAAGCCCACCATGCGCAGCAGAATACGCGAGGATATTGACAGGGCGATTCTCGCCTCGACTACGGAGCGTGAGTTCCAGCGTGTCATGAAGGAAATGGGCTACGAGGTGATTACAAAAACGCCGAAGGGTTCTCCGAGAGTTCATCCCATTGTAAGGATCGTGGACGGCGGGAAGAACTTCCGCTTGGACAAGCTGGGTGAATACTACGAGCTGGATTCCATCAAGCAGCGGATTCAGAACAATTATCGCCGCAAGACGCCCTTCCCCGAGGTGGCGGAGGACACGAAAGCGCCCTATTACCAATACAAGGAGAAAGCGAAGAAGGCCTCCGGCCTTTACGCCCTGTACCTATATTACTGTTATGAGCTTCACATCATCGTGCATAAGCCGGCATCTGTAAAAAAGGTGTCGGCTTTTTTGCGTGAGGATGTGACAAAGCTCGACAGATACATTGCTCAGGCGGATTTCCTTGCCAAAACAGGACTTGAAACTGTGGAGACCCTTGACGGCTATAAGGCCGAAAAGGAAAAGCAGGTGGAAGCTTTGACGCAGCAGCGCACGGGACTGAAGAACGAACTGAAGCGGTACCTAAGAAAAGAAGATTTCCAAAGTGCCGAAGCAACGAGAGCCCGGATCGCGGAGCTGACCACAGAGCTGAAAACCTGCCGTAAGGAAATTGCGCTGTGCTCCGACATTGCTGATCGGTCGGAACAGGTTTGTAAGAATCTTGAGCAAATCGAGCAGCAGAAAATCGAACGAAAGGAGAGAACGGAAAATGAGTTACTCGTCAGGAGAAGCAGCCGAGCAGGTCGTGAGGATGACGCTCAACGGCGTTGAGGTGGCTGCAAAAATCAGCGGGAAGGCCGCTGAGCGTTTGGCAGTTCTGCTTTATGCGGTGCTGAAGGACCAGAAAAAGACGCGCGGGAAAACACGGCTCAACAGTATGCTCCGCAGCGGAAAGGAACTCAAGGTCTTTGCCATTGGCGACAGAGATCTTGAAAAGTTCTGCCGTGAGGCAAAGAAGTACGGCATCCTGTATTGTGTTTTGAAGGACAAAACGGCGAACGACGGCCACACCGATGTGTTTGTCCGCGCAGAGGACGCAAGCAAGATCAACCGCATTTTTGACCGCTTCGGCATTGCCACCGCAGACATCGGCTCGGCGCGTACCGAAATCGTCAAGGCAAAGGAGGAACAGAAGAACGCGGACATTCCAGTCCCCGACCGCAACACCACGGAAAAGGACAAGGAGGAAGCCTTCCTGGATGCGCTTCTTGCCCCTGCGCCCAATAAGGAGGAGGCACAAACGCAAAACCCCACGCAAGGCCCGGCTGCGAAATCCCGTCCGTCCGAGCCTACATCAAATCAGCGCGAGAAAACCGTCAGGGGTATCTCTGATCCTACGGAACGCTCCCGCCCATCTGTCCGGCAGGAAATGAAGGAGATCCGGGAGGAGCAGAGACAGAGGACGAGCTCCGCGCAGAAAAGCAAGGATGAACCCAACAGAACCTCTGAGCACAGGCCTGTGCCGAAAAAGAAAAAAGACAAGGAGAGATGACCATGGCAAACTATGATGATATTTTCAATGCCTCCTCGCAGAAGAGTACGGAGGATAAGAGCTTCTTTTCCTTCAACAAGGAGGAGTGGGCCGCACAGAAAAAGCAGGAGCGTGAGAGCGCTTTTGCCATGATTGAGGAGACTGCACAGCGCATGGCAAATGACGGTGGCCTTTTCCAATCCTATCTGGATGTGCAGGCGCGTTTTGACCGCTACTCTGTGGGCAATGCGGTTCTGATTACCGCCCAGAAAGCCGATGCCACCCAGCTTTCGGATTTTAAGGGCTGGAAGAATAACGGCGTGTTCATCAAAAAGGGCGAAAGCGGAATCGTATTGCTGGAACCCGGCGAGGAATACACCAAGGAGGACGGCACCGTGGGTGTCAGCTACAACTCCAAAAAGGTGTTCGACATTTCCCAGACGACCGCAAAGGCCAAGGACCGCCCCGCAATGAAGCGGGACGAGCGGCTGCTTCTGAAAGCCATCATCCACAATGCACCTTGCCCCATCGAGATCAGCCAAAAGCTGCCGGAGAACATCAACGCGGTATATCGTGCCGACGACAAGAAAATCTATGTTAGACCTGGGCTGGAGGCCGGAGACATTTTCCGCGGCATTTCCCAGGAGCTTGCTCATGCACATCTGGACGACGGCGCATATAAGCGCAGCGACCATGCCTTTACCGCCTACTGCGTGTCGTATGTGCTCTGCAGCCGGTACAATGTGCCGAAGGGTATGTTTCGATTTGACAGACTTCCCGAAGGCTTCTCTACGATGGATGCCCGCAGTGTGAGAAACGAGCTGTCCAAGATCAGAGATGTGGCCAACGAGATCTCGTCCGACATGGCGAAGGTGCTGGACAAGAGCATGAAGCCCAAGGAACGCAGGGATGAAGCGAGATAAGGAGGTACCCCAATATGGCTGAGGAAAAGAAAGTCGTCACGCTGGACGATTTTGAGCAGCGTCTGATGGTCAGCGGCCTGATGGATTTTCGGAACGATCTTCTCCGGGACGAAAAGCCCACAGAAGACATTAACGATTTGATCCTGAAGGTCATTGATGCCCCAACAAAGAAAGAGAAACGGAGAGCCGACCGTGAGGCAAGATAAGCTCTCCAAGCAGAATGTGATCCTTTATCTTTGCGGCATAATTCCGGTTGTGTGGCTCGGCCTGTTGATTGCTCCTTGCCTGGAAGATGGACTGCCCGGACTGGTTCAGCAGTTCGGATCGGTGATGCAAAACCCATTCAAAATACAGCTTTGTGAGGACAGTGTAAAAACTGTCCTCACTTTGCTCTTGGTGTACGGGATCGCCATCGGCGTCTATCTCTCCACGGAGCACAATTACAGACGGCGAGAAGAGCACGGATCAGCCAAGTGGGGCACGGCTGGTTCGGTCAACAAGAAATATGCCAACAAGGATAAGACGGAAAACAAGCTGCTGACGCAAAATGTCGCCATCGGTCTGGATGGAAGGAAGCACCGCAGAAACCTGAATGTGCTGGTATGCGGCGGTTCCGGTGCAGGCAAAACACGCTTCTACGCTAAGCCCAACATTATGAATGCGAACACTTCTTTCGTTGTGCTTGACCCAAAGGGTGAACTGCTCCGGGATACCGGTCATCTGCTGGAGGAGAAGGGCTATGAGATAAAAGTCCTTGACCTCATTGATATGGAGAAAAGCCATTGCTACAACCCATTCGTGTATATCAGCAGCGATGATGATATTCAGCGGCTGACCACCAACCTCTTCAAAAACACAACGCCCAAAGGCTCTCAGACTCAGGACCCGTTCTGGGATCAGACGGCAGCCATGTTGCTCAAGGCTCTTGTTTGCTATCTCCATTATGAGGCTCCGCCCGATGAGCAGAACTTCTCCATGGTTATGGAGATGATCAGAGCCGGCGATGTAAAGGAGGACAACGAGGAGTATCAGTCGGTTCTCGATGAGCTGTTTGAAAGATTGGAGGAAAGGAACCCGGAGCATATCGCCCTCAAGTATTACCGGGCATATCACTCCGGCAGCGCTAAGACGCTGAAATCCATCCAGATTTCCCTTGTCTCCCGTTTGGAAAAGTTCAATTTGGATTCGCTGGCCGGTATCACCCAATGCGATGAACTGGATTTGGGGCAAATCGGTGAAAGGAAAACGGCGGTATTCGCCGTGATTCCCGATAATGACAGCTCCTTCAATTTCATCGTGGGTATGCTTTATACCCAGCTGTTTCAGCAGCTCTACTATCAGGCCGACTCCGTTCACGGCGGCAGGCTTCCGGTCCATGTGCATTTTGTCATGGACGAGTTTGCCAATGTCGCTCTGCCGGATGAGTTTGATAAGCTCCTGTCCACCATGCGAAGCCGCGAAATTTCCGTCTCCATCATCATTCAAAACCTTGCGCAGTTGAAGGCTCTGTTTGAAAAGCAATGGGAAAGTATTGTGGGCAACTGCGATGAGTTTCTGTACCTGGGCGGTAACGAACAAAGTACCCACGAGTATGTTTCCAAGCTGCTGGGTAAGGAGACCATCGATACGAATACCTACGGACGGTCTCGCGGCAGAAACGGAAGCTATTCCACCAACTATCAGCTTGCCGGTCGAGAGCTGATGACACCTGACGAAGTGCGTATGCTGGACAACCGGTACGCACTTCTTTTTATACGCGGGGAGCGCCCCATCCGGGATCTCAAGTATGATATCCTTCATCATCCCAATGTGGCGCTTACGACGGACGGTTCCGCGCCGGCCTATACCCACGGCGAGGATACCAGAAGCATCGCTTCCATGGCGTTCAGCTTCGACAAGAAGGCTGTCAAAAACGCCGAAAAGATGGAGGCAGAAAAACATGAATTCTTGCTCTACTCGGAAGAGGAGCTGGAAGAACTACTTGACGAAAAGGAGAAAAAAGACAATGAAGAAACTTAATGCAAAGAAGAACACCAACAAGCCGGAGATTCCCGGTAAGGTCAAGAAGGGCTACCGCATTTATGTGATGGCTGTCCTTGCCCTTACGCTTACCATGAGCATGGGTGTGACCGCCTTTGCCGCAGGCGACCCCATTACCGTCGTCAACAACCTCAGCGACTTTATCTTCGGCCTCATCCGTGCGGTCGGCCTGATTCTGCTTGGCTGGGGCATTGTGCAGGTCGGCCTCAGCTTCCAGTCCCACGATCCCAGCCAGCGTTCCAACGGTTTCCTGACTCTGGCCGGCGGCGTCATCATCACCTTTGCAAAGGAAATCCTCAACCTCATCGTCGGTTGATCCGGTTTCCGAAAAAGGGGCGGTCGCAAAGACCGCCCCGAAGGGAGGTGTAACGAATGTCGGATAACTGGATTGTGCAGAACCTGGAAAATGCACTGGAAGTCTGGAACGATAAGCTGTCTGAGATTTGGCAGCTGATCACGCAGTCACCGCAGACATTCAAAGGTGGCTCGATCTGGTCGGTTATTTGCAGTATCCATGGAGCGCTGCAGGCCATCGGCTATGCGCTGTTGGTGCTGTTTTTCGTAGTGGGAGTTGTGAAAACCTGCGGCTCCTTTGCCGAGCTGAAAAAGCCGGAGCACGCGGTGAAGTTGTTCGTCCGTTTTGCGATTGCTAAAGGCCTGATTACCTACGGCATGGAGCTGATGATGGCGATTTTGGAGATTATCCAGGGCGTGGTCAGTACGATTATGAATTCTGCCGGCTTTGGAAGCCCACAGGCAACGGTGCTGCCGCAGGAGATCATCACAGCGGTGGAGGACTGCGGATTCTTTGAGTCTATACCCTTGTGGGCGGTAACGCTTATCGGTGGCCTGTTCATTTGGGTGCTGTCCTTCGTGATGATTCTGAGTGTATATGGTCGCTTTTTCAAAATGTATAGTGCGCCCGGAAGGGCTGCGGCGTAAGCCAAAGCAGCTCGCGGGCAATTTGGGATTCTGCCAGTAGCGCGGCAGTAGGAGAAGGTATTCCGAAGGGAGGTGCAAATTACCCTATCACCAACCGATTTATCCGGCGGGGAAACCCAATGGTGAGTGTAGCATATCGGTAACGCCGTAAGTTGGGAAACTATCGAACCACTACTGAACGGCAAGGTGAAACGTTGTGAATGAGGAATAAAGCTGGATTGCTTGAAGGGCAGTCCAAGGCGGCATACTTGAGCCGGCGGCGCAGGATAGTTGTATTCGCCGCATGCCGTGACAATCGGTGACAGGTACACGCCGATTGCGAAATACCCACGACAGCCAACCGCAGTAAGCGGATAACGGACGAAAACCCATTCCGACATCACAACACGCTGTCCCAAACTGCCTAACCGGGGATTGCCTAACCCGGAACGCCCCTATAGGCTATGGCTTTCAGAACCTGAAAATCCGGTATGGCAACGGAGCCGCCGTAGTAGTCCGAGCAAGGGAAAGCCTTGCACATGGCGAAGGGCGGCAGGATATCAACCAAACTATCAATGGAAAGGTGCGTGAGGCACTATGAGAAATCCAAAGAACGTTTTGGAAAGTCTAACATCAAAAGCAGCAAGCAAAGATTACCACTATCAAAGGCTCTATCGAAACTTGTACAATCCTGCATTTTTTCTGCTGGCGTATGAGCGTATCCAAGCAAAACCCGGCAACATGACAGCCGGAAGCGATGGGAAAACAATCGATGGCATGAGTATGAAGCGAATTGAAGCCCTCATTCAAAAACTGAAGGATTTCAGTTATCAGCCAAAACCTGCCAGAAGAACGTATATCCCAAAAGCAAACGGCAAAACACGCCCTCTTGGTATTCCGTCCTTTGACGACAAGCTGGTGCAAGAGGTGGTGCGCATGATACTGGAAAGCATTTATGAACCCACCTTTCACGTTACTTCCCATGGATTCCGCCCAAAGCGGAGCTGTCATACGGCTCTGCAATATATCAAGCGGAACTACACGGGGGTCAAATGGTTTGTTGAGGGTGATATCAAAGGATGTTTTGACAACGTTGACCATCATGTGCTGGTACAGATACTGCGCAGGCGCATTGCGGATGAGCATTTCATCGGCCTGATTTGGAAATTCCTGAAAGCGGGATATATGGAAAATTGGGTGTACTACAACACCTATTCCGGCACCCCGCAAGGGTCACTGATTAGCCCAATTCTGGCGAATATCTACCTCAATGAACTGGATGTGTTCATGGCGGAGTATGCCAAATCCTTTAACTGCGGTACAAATCGGAAAATCAACCCGACCTACAAAAAGCCGTTGGATGTCCGGCGCGGAAAACAGGAATGGCTGAAACGCAATGAAGCAAAAATCAGTGAGGAAAAACGCCGGGAGGTCATGGCGCAGATACAGGAACTTAATAGCCAACTGCGCTCTATCCCTTACAGCGACCCCATGGATACGGAATACAGACGGGTTGTTTATGTCCGCTACGCCGACGACTTCCTGATTGGTGTAATTGGGAGTAAAGAGGATGCGAGGCAAGTCAAATCCGATGTGGGAGCGTTCATCAAGGAACACCTTCACTTGGAGATGTCCCCGGAAAAAACGCTCATTACCCACGGAAACGACTTCGCCCACTTCCTCGGATATCTGATTACAGTCAGCCGGGAACAAAACAGTACCCGGACAAAGACGGGTTTTACACGCCGAACCTATGTAGGAAAAGTCAAGCTGTATGTGCCCAAAGAGAAATGGCTGAACCGCCTTCTCTCCTATGGCGCGCTGAAAATCAGCTATGACAAAACCCATGGGAACAAAGAGGTATGGGAACCGGTACGGCGTCCGGGGTTGATACGTCTGGATGATATTGAGATTCTGAACCAGTACAACGCAGAAGTACGGGGCATGTACAACTATTATCGGCTGGCAAACAATGCAACGGTGTTGAACGCCTTCCTCTATGTGATGAAGTTCAGCATGTACAAGACCTTCGCCGGAAAATATCGGACGAGCATGCGGAAAATTATTCGCAAATACTGCCACAACGGGGATTTTACCGTATCGTATCCAACGAAAAACGGGACTAAATCCGTGGTGTTTTACAATCAGGGCATGCGTCATAACGACAAAGTCGTTGTAACGGAAAACCCGGACATTATTGGCAGGGCTAACGAGAACCGCCGCTATACCCGGCTGACAGACCGGTTGCAAGGCCATATCTGCGAGTTCTGCGGAGCCGAAACAGAAGATATTGAAATCCATCATGTCCGAAAACTGAAAGATTTAAGTGGTAAGGCAGAATGGGAACGCCAAATGATTGCGCGCAAACGCAAGACAATGGCTCTGTGCCATTCCTGTCATGTAAAGCTGCACAATGGAAAGTTAGACTGATATCTGGAAAGCCGGATACATCGAGAGGTGTACGTCCGGTTTGGAGGGGAGCGTTTGGAAACCTACCGCAGCAATGCGGCAAGGCGCTGGGCGCTTACCCTACTGTACACCGCACTTGCGCCGGTTCCTCTTTCGGCCTTTGCCGGAGAACCTACGCAGAACATCGGCAAGAGCTTCCTGAAAAGCTATGCGTCGGTATGCCTGGAGGGAGCGATCATTGTTCTGGCCTGCATCATCTTCTCCGTGTTTGCGTCCAGCCCGCCTGTTGTTGATCCGAATGCAGCTCCGGCTTCTATGGTGTGGAGCTACATCGGCGAGCTGATTTTCAACATGCTCATTCTGGTCGGCGCGGTGAAAATGGCAGACCGGCTTGTGAAGGAGATGATGGGTATCTAAGTATGTCAAAGCGTGTACTGAATCAATGGCGCGGATATACCGTGGCTGATTGCGATTGCAAATATTGTCTCTATTACGGCGGCAGAAAGAAAGGCGAAGTAAATTGCCTTGCAGAGGAATGCGTCTGCAAGGGGGAGCTTCAAGAGGCTCTGCGCCGGGAAAGGAATGAAAATGGAGGTCAAAATCAATAGAGAGATTCGAAACTATACCGAGTCCATGTTTTTCGGACTGTCGCTCAGACAGTTTGTTTTTTCTTTACTGGCTGTTGGCGTTGCGGTGCTTTTGTATTTCGTCTTGAAGCCCCATGTGGGAACAGAAACGGTTTCGTGGATGTGCATCCTCGGTGCTGCTCCCTTTGCGGCAATGGGCTTTGTGAACTACAACGGCATGACCGCAGAGCAATTTGTGTGGGCTTGGCTCCGCAGCGAAATGCTGGAGCCCAAGCAGATCAAATTCGAGCCGGTGAATATCTACTACGAGGCGTTGAAGGACGCAATCGATGAACACGAAAAGGAGGCCTACAAGCGCAATGATTAAGAGTATCAAAGCGATCCTTGCACAGGACAAGGAAAAGTTTAAGGTTCCGAGAAAAGTGCAGGACCTTATTCCGATCAAGAACATCTGGCCGGATGGCATTTTCAAGGTTGGGAATAAGTTCTCTAAGTCCTTCCGATTCTCGGACATCAACTATCTGGTGGCAAGCCGTGAGGATAAAGAGAGCATGTTTCTGACATACTCGGAGCTTCTGAACAGCTTGGACAGCGGAGCTGTCACGAAGATCACCATCAACAATCACAGGCTGAACAGGTCTGATTTTGAGGAATCCATCCTGATGCCCATGAAGCAGGACGGGCTGGATGAGTACCGTAAGGAGTATAACGATATGCTCCTGGACAAGGCAACAGGGGCAAACGGCATCACACAGGAAAAGTATATTACCATCACTGTGGCGAAGAAAGACATCGAGGAAGCACGGGCATATTTTGCGAGAATCGGAGCGGATTTGACCGCCCATTTCGCAAATCTGGGCTCTAAGTGTGTGCCCCTGAACGCCGTTGAGCGGCTGCGCATTCTCCACGACTTTTATCGCCCCGGTGATGAGGCGGCATTCTCGTTTGATATGAACCGGAAGGCGCGTCTGGGGCATGATTTCCGTGACTACATCTGCCCGGACAGCATAGAGCGTGCTGCGGATCATATCAAGCTGGGCGAGAAATATGCCAGAGTGCTTTTCCTCAAGGACTACGCCAGCTATATCAAGGACAGCATGTTCTCGGAGCTGACCGAGCTAAACCGCAATCTCATGCTCTCCATTGATGTGATCCCCATCCCTACCGATGAAGCCGTCCGTGAGGTGGAGCGCCTCTTGCTGGGCGTGGAAACGAACATCACCGGCTGGCAGAGAAGGCAGAATCAGAATAACAACTTCTCCGCTGTGGTTCCCTACGACATGGAGCTTCAGCGCAAGGAATCCAAGGAGTTTTTGGACGACCTGACCACCCGTGACCAGCGCATGATGTTTGCGGTGGTCACAATGGTGATCACCGCAGACACCAAGGAGCAGCTGGATCTGGATACGGAAACGGTGCTGTCTACGGCGAGAAAGCACATGTGTCAGATGGCGACGCTGAAGTATCAGCAGACGGACGGATTGAATACGGTGCTGCCCATCGGGACGAGGAAAATCAACGCGTTCCGAACCCTCACCACGGAGAGCCTGGCGGTACTGATGCCTTTCAAGGTGCAGGAGATCATGGATAAGGGCGGCATTTACTTCGGTGAAAATGCCATTTCCCACAATCTCATCATGTGCAATAAGGCAAATCTCCTGAACCAGTCCGCATTTCTGCTCGGTGTCCCCGGCTCCGGTAAGTCGTTCTCGGCAAAGGAGCTGATCACCTTCCTCATTCTGAACACCAACGATGATATTCTGATCTGTGACCCCGAGGGAGAATACGCGCCGCTTATTGAAGCTATGGGCGATCTCGGCTCGGTGATCCGTGTGTCTGCCGGCGGCAGAGACAGATTGAACGCCATGTATATGGTGGACGGGTACGGTGAAAACAACCCCATTGTCGTAAAGTCCGAGTTCATCATGTCCCTCATCGAGCAGATCGACAAGAAGGGCGTCGGCCCGCAGCACAAGTCTATCATCGACCGCTGCATCACCAATGTGTACCGCAATGCGGCGGACACTGGGACGATTCCCACCCTTTGTACCCTCCGCGATATGCTGCTGGAGCAGCCTGAGCCTGAAGCGAAGCAGATCGCGCTGTCCCTTGAGCTCTATACCACCGGTTCTCTGGACATCTTCGGCAAGCAGTCCAATGTGGACCTCGACAAGCGTGTTGTGGTGTTCGACATTCACGGTCTCGGTTCCCAGCTCAAGCCCACCGGTCTGCTGGTTATCACGGACACCATGCTCAACCGCGTGACGCTGAACTGGAAGAAGGGCAAGCGCACCCATGTCTTTATTGACGAGTTCCATGTGGTGTTCGAGAACGAGTTCTCGGCGCAGTTCTTCAACTCCGCATGGCGACAGTTCCGTAAGCGCAACGCATACCCCACGGCGATCACGCAGAATGTGGAGTATCTGCTGGATTCTGTTCAGGCCAGCACCATGCTTTCCAACTCGGAATTTGTGGTTATGCTGAATCAGGCTGCATCCGACAGAGGGCAGCTTGCCAAGCTGCTGAACATCTCCAATGAGCAGATGAGCTATATCACCAATGCCGATGCCGGCTGCGGACTGATTAAATACGGCTCTGCGCTGGTACCCTTTATCAATCGGTTCCCGCAGGATACCAAGCTCTATCAGCTTATGACCACACGCCCCGGCGAGGGGAAATTTGCAAGAGGACGGGATTAACCCCGTCCTTCATTCTTTTGGGAGGAATACAAAATGAAAAAGAAAACCCTTGGAATCATCATCGTTTCCGTACTCGGCGCGGCAGCAATCTTTTGCAGCGCCATGTTTACGCATCAGTATCTGGATGCCAAGAACAGCAAGGCGGCATTTGACGATCTGACAAATCTGATTACGGAAATCGACGAGCCGCAGAAGACCACTGAAGCGGAGAAAGCCGATCTGAGTGCAGAAGAACTGGCGGCAGCAGAGGCGGCGCTGGCCCACGAAAAGTATGACGCTCTGTTTGCGCAGAACAACGACTTTATCGGATGGATCAGGATTGATGGTACGAATGTCAACTACCCCGTCATGCAGACCCCGAACAAGCCGGACTTCTATCTGAAGCGCAGCTTTGATAAATCATATAGCGACTACGGTGTTCCCTATATTGATGAGGCCTGTATGACCGGGATTAGTAACAACCTTGTGATTTACGGCCATCACATGAATGACGGCTCGATGTTTGCCGACCTCTGCAAATACACCGACGCCGATTTTTACAAGGAGCATCCGACGATTGCATTTGACACGCTTTCCGGCCTCGGCAAATATGAGGTCGTTGCTGCTTTCAAATTCAATACGAACCGCGAAACCTTCAAATACAACGAATACACGCTGATGGATGAAGTGCAGTTTGCCGAGTTCATGGAGAATGTCCGTGCAAGACAGCTCTATGACACCGGGGTTGCTGCCGAATACGGAGATCAGCTTTTGACCCTTTCCACCTGCGAATATACCTATCCCAACGGTCGCTTCGTTGTCGTAGCGAAGAAGGTGTGACTTGTCTGCTCTGAAGGGAGGCGATGGCTTTGGGCAGGATAAAAACAAGAGAGAACGTTAAGGATATCAAGATTCTTGATAAAGCGGCTGTTGCCTCCGAGCGCATGAAGACGGCGCTCGTCCGCTCCAAGGATCAGGCGGAAAACCTGATGGACGATGGGCAGATTTCCCCCTCCGAGTACGCGGAGGACAAAATCCGCTATGCCGCTGAGGATGTGACCGATCAGGTTTGGCACGAGGTTTCCGGCCAAACGAAAAAAGCCATTGAAAAAGGCAAGGAGGCGCACCGGGAGCACCGTAATGAAAAGCGCATCCACAAAAATGAAGAACGGGTTCGCCGCTATGAGGAGGAGCTGCGTAGGGGCGCGCCAAGCAGAACGCCGCGAGAGGAGGCTGCACGGCAGGCAGTGCGGCAAAATACGGAGGCCACACGGACAAGCATCCGGAGCAGACGAAACCAGACCATCAAATCTGCGGAGCGTACCGAACGCACCATCAAGCAGTCTGCTCGCTCTGCCGGGAAACAGACCGTAAAAGCCGGTGCAAAGGGAACGGTAAAGTCAACAGAGAAGGCCGTAAAGACTGCGGAGAAAACCTCCAAGGCAGCCATTAAAACCGCAGAGGCAACGGCGAAAGCAACACAAAAGGCAGCGGCTGCGGCTGCAAAGGCTGCACAGAAAGCGGCGGAGATTGCCCGCCAGACGGCCATAGCCGCCTACAAAGCGGCTGTTGCGGCGGCGAAAGCTGTTGCGGCGGCAATCAAGGACATCGCAGCAGCGATGAAAGCACTGGTTGCGGCCATCGCTGCCGGAGGCTGGGTCGCGGTCGTGGTCGTTGTGGTTATCTGCCTTGTTGCCTTGATCGCCTGCTCCTGCTTCGGTATTTTCTTTTCAAGCGAGGATACCGGCTCAGAAAAGACGATGCGGCAGGTCATTCAGGAAATCAACCTGGATTACCAGAACGAGCTGGATGCCATCAAGGACTCTGTTGAATACGATGCGCTTGAAATGTCCGGCTCCCGTGCCGTGTGGCCGGAGGTGTTGTCGGTCTATGCCGTCAAAACGACCTCCGATCCGGATAATCCTCAGGAGGTGGCAACGATCACTCCGGAAAAGGAACAGCTTCTGAAGAACCTGTTCTGGGAGATGAACGAAATCACCCACCGGACGGAAACAAAGACCGAGACGGTCATTGTGGAGACGGATGACGGCAATGGTAATATTCTTGAGGAAGAGGTACAGGAGACGATTACGACGCTCTATATTACTGTCAGCCACAAGACGGCGGATGAGATGGCTGCACAGTACGGCTTTAATGAGGATCAAAAGCAGCAGCTTGCGGAGTTGCTTGCGCAGGACAGCAGTATGTGGGCGGCGGTGCTTTACGGAATCTACGGAGTGGATGACCAAATCGTTGCCGTGGCGCTGTCGCAGGTGGGCAATGTGGGCGGAGAGCCCTATTGGTCATGGTACGGCTTCGGCAGCCGTGTGGAGTGGTGCGCCTGCTTCGTCAGCTGGTGCGCAAACGAATGCGGCTATATCGACACCGGTGTCATTCCGAAGTTCGCAGGCTGTGTCAACGGTGTCCAATGGTTCCGGGAGCGTGGGCAGTGGGCGGATAACGCCATGGAGCCCTCGCCCGGCATGATCGTCTTCTTCGATTGGGACAACAAGGGCAACTCCGGCCTGCAGGACGGTCAGTCCGACCATGTCGGTATCGTCCAGAAGGTCGAAAACGGCGTTGTCTACACCATCGAGGGCAACTCCGGCGATAGCTGCCGCGTCAATCAGTACCCGGTTGGCTATTATGAAATTCTCGGATATGGCGTAGTCGCCTACTAAGCAGAACACGGTGCCACCCTTCGCCGGGTGGCACCGTGTTTTTTTCATTTTCGCAGGCCCTTCGCCAGTGCGATCAAATTATCCAGTTGCTCATTGCTCAACCCTTTTGCGATAGAGTAAAGCTCGTTTGCTTTTGACGGACTGGCTGCATCTATATCAAAGAAGTCTTTGGGCGTTATCCCAAGATATTCGCAAATGTAAAATATCCCGGAAAGTGACGGCATGGATTTTCCACTTTCAATGTTGTTGATATAACCGGGATTTTGTCCCATGGATAGGCTCATATCACGGGCAGAAACGCCCTTTTCCCCCCGGAGCTTTGCCAAACGCAAGGAGAAATCTTTCTCAGTCATTAACCACTCACCGCCCTTTATTATATTGTAGCCTATAAATACAGAAATAATATTTGCTCACAGGCTGCAATTACGTTGCGGTAATGGTTTATAGATGTTATTATATTGACAGGTGGTGGTTATCAGATGATAGACATGGAATCCAGAACGGCTTGTTTCACCGGACATCGGGAATTGCAGACAGATGATCTGCCCGAAATTTCCAAGCGCTTGGAGGACACTTTGGTCAAGCTGATTGAGCAAGGCTATCGCTATTTCGGCGCAGGTGGTGCCTTGGGATTTGATACTCTGGCAGCGCAGGTTGTCCTCCGCTTGAGGGAGCGTTATCCGCAGATCCGGCTGATCCTTGTACTGCCGTGCCTTAACCAAACTCGGGGCTGGCCACAAGCGGATATCGACGCCTACGAAGAAATCAAGCGCTGCGCAGATAAGGTGACTTACACCTCGGAGCACTATTTTCGGGGCTGTATGCAGAAACGCAATCGGCATCTTGCGGATAACAGCAGCGTCTGCATTTGCTATCTGACGAAACCCACCGGCGGCACGGCCTATACCGTGAACTATGCCCGCCGTAGCGGCCTGCGGATCATCAATATCGCAGGCCCAGATAGCTTGTAAGAGTGCCTTGTACGCAAATAAGCCTCCCGAATTGCCTTTCCATAGGTAAACGGTTCGGGAGGCCTTTTCAGGTGATGGTCAAAATCGACACCATAGCTGCTGTTTTTGCGGAATTTGCTTGTATTCTGTTGTAATTTCGGAGGCGTTATGGTAGAATATATTCTGTAAAGTTATAAGCACTTTGGGAGATTTTATTTTCAACAGGAGGAACCCATGACGGTCCGTTATGACAAACTTTGGATTTTGCTGATCAAGAACAAAATGAAAAAAGGCGAGCTGGCCAAGGCTGCGCACCTGTCGTCCCATACCATGACCCAGTTGAACAATAACCGCCTCGTCTCCATGTCTGTCATGCTCCGATTGTGTAAGGTGTTCCATTGTGACATTGGAGACTTGATGGAAGTAGTAGAGGATGAAACAAACTAAGCAGTAATTCTACCATGTATGCGTGAGGTATAACCAATGGACAACAATGCAAAGCTCCGCCCGCTATATCTGGCGAAGATTCTATATGAGCGCACCGATGAAGACCACTATCTGACCACGATGCAGCTGGCGCAGATTCTTGAAGAGGAATACGGTATCCCGGCGCACCGGCAGACCATCAAGACGGACATTGAGCTTCTGCAGCAGTTCGGAATGGACATCCAAGAAGTAAAGTCCACTCAGAACCGTTATAACCTCATTAGCCGTCAATTTGAAATCGCTGAGCTGAAGCTGCTGATCGATGCTGTGCAGTCCTCCAAGTTCATCTCAAAAGAACGCAGCGAGCAGATGGTCTCCAAGATTGTCACGCTGGCCGGACAGCATAAGGCCGAGGAACTGAAGCGCAACGCTTCCGTGGAGGGAAGGGTGAAGTCGGAAAATCGACAGGATTTGCTGATCGTGGATGCAATCAATGAGGCCATCAATGCCAGAAAGAAGATTGCCTTCCAATACTTTGCCTACAACATCCGGAAGCAGAAGAAGCTGCGCCACGACGGCGAACGGTACATCTTCAGCCCCTATCGTCTGATCTGGAACGGCGATTATTACTATGTACTGGGCTATTCGGACAAGCATCAAGCCATCGGAAGCTTCCGTGTGGACCGTATCAGCGCCCGTCCTGACATTCTTTCGGAGGAAGCCGTACCGGTCCCGGCGGACTTCGGTGTCGATGATTTTCTTGCGACCACCTTCCGGATGTACGGCAGCGAGTGTCAGGAGGTAGAACTGATTTGTGACAACTCCGTGATCGATGCAATCATCGACCGCTTCGGGACAGATGTGACCATCTACGCCTGCGATATGAGCACCTTCCGCGTGATCGTCCGGGTGGCCATCAGCCATATCTTCTTCAGCTGGATTTTCGGCTTCGGCGGGAAGGTCAGAATCAAAGGACCTGAAGAAACTAAAAGACAATATGCAGCAATGATTCGTGATGCAGCTGCGGAATTAGAGTAGAACGAGAGGTTTGCGATATGGGGCGCCTGATGGGATCTTCCAATTCGAACAACTATGGCGAACAGATTTTTATTAACAAGGCATCAGAATACCTGGATGATACCAACATCATATACTGGAACCGTCAGCTTTTCGGGAAAGAATTCGATGTCTGTATTCTTATGCCCGAAAAAGGAATCCTTGTAGTTGAACTTAAAGGATGGCGCGAGGAGAATATACTACGCATTGAAAATAATGATTCAGTGATTATTCAGACCAACGATGGTGAGGTATCTGCATCACCGCAGAAGCAAGCACGAGGATATCGTTTTTCCATTGAGCGCCATATTCGCCAGAATATCGGCAAGTTCCCGCTTGTATATCAAATGGTCTGTTTGCCACAGGTATCCAAGGCGTTCTTCAAATCTCACCGGCTGGATGTGGTCATGGAAGAAAAGTTTACGATTCTCAAGGAGGATTTGAAAGACAACACATCCTTTTTCAATAAGCTGGATCAAGCACTCCGTGAGGTTTGTCATTGGAACAGAGATCCATTTGACCGGAGAACCATGTTGGAGGTCCGTAACCTGTTTGAGACAGATATCAATGTTGACGAAGATGGCGAATCCGAAATTGAAAAAGAACTTGCCTCGTCCTATCATCGGCATGACTATTCGCGCTTTTACTATTTCAACGAATTCGATCAGATGTCTGGCAATACCATCAACGATATGGTAGCTCAATATTTGCACGGCTGCAAACTGTACTGCGTCTTCTCCAAGAAAGCACAGATGCTTGCTGTCATCAAAGCCCTTGATACTGCCCTTACGCAAAGGGGGTTAGTCCGTAATTGCGACAACATCGAAATTGCATTTGACGAGCAAAAAAGCCATACTCCTCTGGCTGAGTCTGTTGGGGATATGTTCATGGGATTCCATTGTTCCATGAGTGTATTGAGTGCGCCCTTTGATAAGAATACGACTTCCTTCGCAATCCCAAATGGCAGTTACAGTTCTGCCCAGAAACGCATACTCGAAAAGCTTAGTGAGCAGAGCCAGTTTAACTTTGAGCAGTACCAAGTTGAACATGCAACCCCCGAAAAGAATATTGTCATTCGTGCTGGTGCCGGTACTGGAAAAACCTATACCATGATTTCTCGCATTGGCTTTATCTGCTATACGCAAAATGTCCCGCTGCAGAAGATGGCCGACCGCATTGTGATGATTACATTCACCAATGAAGCTGCCGACCAAATGGAGGAAAAGCTCAAAGCATATTTCAAAAATTGCTACCTGGTAACCTCAAAACCCGATTATCTGCAGATGATCTCGCAGATTGACCATATGCAGATAAGCACCATTCACTCCTACGCCAAGAACCTTATCGCTCAGATGGGTACTTCGTTTGGATATGGAATTGACTTAAGTATTACATCCAGCGAGTTTTATCGCCGTAAAAAGATCTCTGATTTGCTTGATGCCTATATTTATCAAAAAGAAATGGAGCAGGGCAAAAACTATACCGACAAGCTGGGTATGCCTGTTTATGCTATCCGTGACAGTATCCTTGATTTTATCGGAAAACTTCACAACAAGAGTGTAGACATTGGAGCTATTGAACCCCAAGACTTCGGGACCCTTCTGAACAATGAATCTCACGGCGAACTGCATGAGCTTCTTGCGAGTGTAATTCCTGCCGTGGAGCGTGAATACTTTGAGGAACTCATTGAGGACAACAAAATTCACCTTAGTTCCATGATGTCTGTTCTCAATCGTTTTATCAACAATCCAGAAAGCGAAAGCAGAATCAGGGAACTAAAAAAAGATAAACACGCCCAGCAGTTTATGTTCGTCGATGAGTTCCAGGACACCGATGACTCTCAAATCGAGTCTCTGCTGCGTATTTCACAGGTTCTTGATTATAAGCTGTTCCTTGTAGGCGATATTAAGCAGTGTATTTACCGTTTCCGTGGCGCAAAGGAAAAAGCCTTTGACCAATTAGGTATCGCAGAAAATCCCGATAAATGGTTGGAGTTCTCTCTGCAGCGGAACTACCGCACCGACAAACATTTACTTGATATCTTTGATCGGTCCTTTACCAAATGGGGGAAACTGGACGAAGAACTTCTTACTTATGATGAAGATAAGGACAGGCTTATTGGAACACAGGATTATAACGGCAAGTATTTAACCAGTGTAAATCGTTTCTATCGTAGGCTTCCCACCACAAGCGAAGAGATGCGCATCCCGATTCTTGTTGAAGAAATCAAGCGCATTCAGAAGCGTATCCAGTATGAAGAGAGCCATGGCATGAAGCTCTCTGCAAAAGAGAAGAGCATTGCAATCCTTGTTCGCGAAAACTGGCAGGCTGACATGATTCGTACAGATTGTGCCCGACTCGGAATTAGCGTACACACCAACACAGGCGGTGACTTGTATATGTCCCAGCCTGCCATTGATATGCTCACTTTGGTTAACGCGCTGGTACATTTCGATGAGGCCGACTACTTGTACAACCTCGTAACATCGAACTTTTTTAATCTCGACATTCCTAAATCCAATCTGTACGAAATTCGCATGAAGATTCGCACCGGCGGCTGGAGAGCAAAGACGGACGAAAAAGAGCAAGTCAATTACCTTATCAACTTCATGAACCTGATGCTTGCGAACACCGTTGATAAGAATAACAAGTGGGAATATATCGTTGCCAGCCTCAGAACGCAGCCTATTCTGCAAGCAATCCGCAAGGTCTATAACACTCTCGAGCCGTGGAAGCATTTCAGCAATGACCCATGGAAACAACACTATTATCAGTTGAATGTCGACCTTCTATTTGAGCAGATTATCAACGCCTGCAATGTAGACCGACTCACCATCAATACGCTACAGGAACATCTTCATAACAGTATCGTTTCGCAAGTATCTGTCGATAGCAGAACCCCAGCCCAAAATGAGGAAGAAACTGCTATTCAGTGTATTACGGTTCACAAATCGAAAGGCCTTGAATATGGTCATGTAATCATGCCATTCTGCTCGGCATCTATGGACTTCATCAAAAGGACGCAGTTGCAGATCAGCACCACCAAGTATCAAGGTAGATATCGTATTGGATATAGCATGAGCGTGGGCGATTCCGGCGAAACCGTCCAGAACGACTTCTATGATGAAATCATTGAGAAGTCTGAAAAGGCCCGCGAAGAAGCTCGTGTCCTCTATGTTGCTATGACAAGATCGATTCGATCCTTCTCTTGGATTGAGATCCAAGGAAAGCATAATCTGTCTTGGCAGAATCTCATAGAAACGGAGGTCTAAGAAATGCCGTTTAAAATCTACACATACGAAGACCCTTACAAGTTAGATAAAGCGGATTTCTGGAGTGAGATTTCTGCCTTGCCCCACTTCTGCAGTGCACGAACCCTTGTCAATGGCCTCAAGGATGTATTGGGCGATAGTATCAAGGGCTTAATCTGCCCGCTGGATGAACTTGTCCAGCATGAAGAGGTCTACATGCAGTGGACCGACAATATTAGCCTTCGGGTGCAGCAGTACAGCGCTTTTTCCTCTGCTTTCAAGCAGCTGTTAGAGAAGCGCAGAATAAGCAAGCCTTTCCACATGGCTTTAGAGCAGAACCAAAATCATTTCCTCGAAGCTATACGCCTGTTTATTGAGCTTGACATCTCCGCATCTGCTATTGACGGAAGTAAGGGCAATACCGAGCAAAAGCTCTTTGTTCACATGCTCAAAAAGGCACAGGAAAGCTCTCTCTTCCGTTTTCCCCAAACACCTTCTCGCGAGAAACTAAAGGAGATTGTTGTTTCGCTCGCCAAGAAGGAAGTCGAAGAATGTACTGGAACACCACAGGAAGTAAAGCGTTGTGAAAGAGCGGTTGGCGCAACCAAGGAGCTGCCGTTTGACAGCATCGTTGTTCATGGTGTACATCAGTTTACGCCAGTGCAGCTCCGCCTCCTGCTTGCTATGGAAAAGATGGGTATAACCATCATTTTCCTGTTCAATTATCAGAAGAAGTATTCCAAGATTTACTCCTCTTGGAACGATATCTATGGGTGCTTTGAAGTGCCCATCCATCACGATACTGTTGTTCGCGAGTACACACCTCCCACTATGCAGAATCCGAGCAACGCTCTGGCTTGTGCCCTTGGTGAGATATGCGAGGACAGAAATGCCGTAGGTAGTGGCATACTCAGAAAGTGGTATAAGCTGTACAAGAGTGTTCAGCTTATGGAGTTCGCGAATATTACCGAGTACGCGCACTTTGTTTCTAACCACTTTGATGCTGCCATTCAGCGCTATTCCGAATCGCGTAGCGTCATGGAAAGAGGCAATGATGTGTGGAGTAATGCGGCTGTTCTGCGGCATTTGGATGAGCAGGTATATACTGCAAATCGCGATGTACATACGCTGTTAAAAATCTATTACCCTGAATATGCCAAGGACCGCCATTTCCGCTCCTATCCTATTGGCCAGTTCTTCTCTGCGATTTATCGTCTTTGGGATTATGAGAATGGCAAGATTATCTTTGATGTTAATGCTATTAAAGAGTGCTTGTCCTCTAACATTCTAAGCGTTGCCCCCGGCGAAGTGCTGCTCCGAACTTTCTACAATGTTGAGATTCTCTTTGAGAATGTAACTACATATGACGAGTTTCAGCGCGAGATTGTTGAGGGGTATGCAAAGAACTATGACAAACTGGCTGGTACCCCTGGCAATGATGCTCTTTCTGAGCTCAAAAACCTGTCTATCTACAATAAGTACAAAGTCACCAAGAAGGACTTGCATGCACTTATTCGTGCTATCGAAGAGATTAACGAGATAGCCACGTACCTTTTCGCATTGGACAATTCTCGCGAGGACTTCATCAACTTTGGTAAGCACTTCCACAATCTTGAAGAGTTCCTCAAGCAGCGTGAATTGGCACTTGCAAATGAGCAGGAGCGAGCTTTGATTACAGCACTTCAGCTGCGTCTGGATAAGATCAAACCAGAACAGTCAACTTTCTCCGGAACATTCCGAGACTTAAAAGAGGGCCTCTACTACTATCTGAAACAGAAGAATGACGAAGATCAAGGCGTTGACTGGATTGTAAAGAACTACGAACAGATTGATGGCGATATTCTGCAAAGCAAGCGCCAGTTTGAAAGAGAGCAGCACAAGGTCTACCACTTTGCCTGTGTATCTGACCGTGACATGAATATGACCGTCAACGATCAGCTACCGTGGCCGCTGACTGATGAGTTTATTCGTGCTGCTTATTCTCCTATTGACCTGCAGTTTCAGGTTTACTACACAGCGCTGGGCGAACGCAGTAACTTCCTCAGATACGCTCTTTTCTACGGCCTGTGCTACAACCGCTGTGATGCTCGTCTCAGCTATGTTAAGCAGTACGGAGATGAAACAACCGAGCCCTATGCATTGCTGACCATCTTGGGATTGAAGCCTAAAGCTGAACTTTTAGAAAGCGTCAACAAGCCTGCCCCGTTCTCTATTTCTGTTGGCCAAGAACTTACCAAAGGAATCAAGTATGATCGATTCCAAATGATGGACATGTTCCTATGCCCGTATCGTTTCTTTTTGGATTATGTAATGGAAAACAGCCCGGTCGTACAGGGCAACTTCCTGTATCAAAAGTATTTTGAGAATCTGCTGATCGAAGCGGTATGGAAACGGGTCGGCAAACACAAGCGTTCTGACGCCATGAAATACCTGCCCAAGATTCTGGAACAGGAAGCACAAAAACTTGAGCCATTCTTCAAATTTTGGAAAGCGACCGAGATCTTCGACCTCAAAGCAAGAGCAAGAAACTACCTTGTTCATGAAGTTATTACAAATGGCAGTGGTTTGTTTGTCAAACCATATGACTCCGAGCACATGAATATGCGCAAGCACTTTGGTGCAGCATTGTTTGCGGTCGATGTTTCTGAAGTGGAAAGAAAGAATCCATATCAAGAATTTGAGGCACTTGTACGAAGAGATGGATGGAATAAAATCTATTCTCTCCACCGATTACCACTACCCGGAAATCAGGAAAAAGCAGATATCCTTCGCAATGAGACAAAACTATATCTAAATCAAGCTTGCCGAAAAGACAAGACGGCAATTCCTTCCGATTGGTGTATCTATTGCGTTCATAGAGAGAATTGTATGGAATCTTTCCTACGCAGCGAGGTCGGCATGTCCAGCTCTAGAAATGAACCCTGCATCAATCGCTCTGTCAGAGCAAATGCTCCTGCCAAAACCACTTTGCCTCCTGTGTGTGAGCAGGAAGTTATTGATGTGGAGGCAGTTCCCGCTGAACCTATTGTCCCTGCAACCGCAAGCATTATCGACACTGCACCTGCGGTAGAAGCTCCTATCGTGGAAACTCCTGTTGTGGATGTTCCCGCTGTAGAAGCTCCTGCTTCTGAAGTTGTCTTTGTGGAATCTCCTGCTGCAGAAGTACCGACTCATGTGGATACTCCCAAGTCTCCGGAATTGAGTATCTTCGAGCAGATGTTTCGGCAGATTCAAGAAATGGTGGAGGGAAACCGACAGGAAATTCAGAGTCTAAGGGGTGAACTTGCTGCAAGACAGTCTCGCCGCGAGGATACTACGCGTATTCAAGCTCGATTGGAAGACGAAGAGCACAGAAGCCAAGAGCTTCTGGACAAGCTTGCGGAAACTGAGAGTCGCCTTGCAACGAGTGAAGCACAAGTGAAGAAGCAAAGGGAACTTGAGTTTACAGAGAGCGAACTTGCCGAGCTGCGGAAGTATTCTACGATCATTGTGTTTGACACATGCTCCATTATGAACTGTCCCAATCTTCTCGATGGAGTAAACGATGGGGAGCTGGTTGTGGTCCCCAAGGATGTAAACAATGAGCTTGAGCACCACAAAACAAGATTTGGCGCGGATGATCGAAAATTCAAAGCGCAAAAAGCTATTACGGCAATCTTTAATTACAAGAGACGCTTCCCGCTTGCTTATGCAGATGGCCTGCCTAGTTTAGTTCCCGAAGCCTATCGTGCAAAAGCTGACGAAAAAGAGCAAAACGATAACAAGATTTTGGCTGTCGCACTCCGCTATAAGATCTATACGGACATTCCGGTGCTTTTCATCACCGATGACAGAAGCCTTTCTAACAAGGCATCTGGCGAGGGACTTGATGTGTGGACATCCAAAGATTTTCTTGCGCCTCCCGAAACTTCTTTCGATGATGAGAGTCCCACCGTCCCAGGAACGCCTGCGCCTATTCCTGAACTGGAAGCGCAGATCGCTGAGGCAACGGCAGCGGAAACCCCAGCTCTGGAAAGCAGCGAGGAAGAACGACTTGATGCAGAGGCCGCAGAAACCAAAAGGCAAGCGAAAGCCAAAGAAGAATACCTTGCACAAAAGATCAGCACAAAATTGCTTCATTTAGAGGCAAGCCAAATTTCGCTTCTGCAGAATAACGGTATTAAAACCATAGCTGATTTCATGGCTCAGACAGAGAATAGCTTTGCCAGCATGAAGGTCAAAAAGGGCATTCCTTTTACAGCGCGATTTTTGAAAGAGCAAGAAACCATTCGATGCAAACTTGAGAATCTATAATATTGCAGGAAACCACCGATGCAGCCTTGGTTTCTTGTCAAGCTGAGAAAGGAGAGCTGCGTATGTTAGTAGGGTGTTATTATCGATGCCCCATAGTCATTGAAGAAGGTGACAAAGACCATCCCCGTTTCTATGTCCTTGCTCAGCTGGACGAGTACAACGAAATTGCCGATGCAATTAAGGTCAAAATGCACGACCTTTTGGGTAGTAGACAATACTATGAGGAAATCTTTCAGCATAATGTGTTCTTTGCTCAAGCAGTTGCTCGTTGTGAGGCTAGTCCTGGTGGTGTCGTTGATAGTCGATGGGGACGAGGCATAGTCGTGTCTCGTGCCTCCGAACCCTACGCAGAGGATAAGCCCTATTGGTATTGGATTAAGTTTCCCAACGGTAAGTATGCCAAGGAATGCGAGACCGAGCTGAAGTTTGACTATTCACAAATGAATTACGCGCCGGACAAGCAGCTTCGGGCCTATGAGTTTCAGCATCCCACATGGTTTATCAACCACCTCAAGGTAAGCAAGAACCTTCATCTTGTGAATAATGCCACTTATGGTTTCCGAGTTCTGGCCGGTTGCCGAGCCTTTTTGCTCCCACATCAGATCAGCACAGTTGCCCGATGCTTTGAAACTACTCCTGTCCGCTATATGTTGGCAGATGAGGTCGGCTTGGGCAAGACTGTAGAAGCGTGTTCTGTTCTCAGCATACTAGCAAGTGAGAATAAGGACCTCCGAGTGTTGATTGTTGTGCCGGGCGCCTTGGCAAGTCAATGGAAAAACGAGCTGCATTACAAGTATGGTTTAAATGCAGACATCAACTCTCCTCGTTCAAGGATATGTTTGCTTTCCATGGAGGATATCGGCAAGTCTTTGCTGACCCTCTCTACTCCGTGGGATCTCGCAATCGTAGACGAAACACATAGACTGCTTGCGAATGATGCTTGGTACAACCAAGTACAAAGTCTCAGTAGAAGAGTCAAACATATTCTGCTTTTGTCTGCCACTCCCATCCAGGATAGAAACGAAGAGTATCGCCGCCTCCTTGCGCTTCTTAATCCGGAGCAATATGAGAATATGTCTGCAGAACGCTTTGCGTGGATGGTCAAGAGACAAAAGCGGATTCAAAAATCCGCCAACTTACTTTTGGGTTATCTGGAGCGTTATGATGAGTACACTGAAATCATTATTGATGATCTGAACAACATCGCGGAGACCTTGGAAGATGCTGCGTTTGAAAAAATGGTTCAAGAAATTGACTTGAACGCAGAAGATAAAGGCCTATCTAAAGTTAAGCAGGCATTGGCCTATATTTGCGAGAATTACCGAATTGAAAGAAAGGTAATCCGCAATCGCCGTCAACTGATTTCGGAAAAGATGGCGAAACGAACTTTACATGCTATTCCGTACACTCCATTGTCCCTTAATGAAAACTATAACGAAATCGGTGCAATTCAGAATACTCTCGCGTATCTTTCAGACAATGGTGAGGATGATGAGAATTATGTGACCGAAACTGCCATCCCGCTCCTTTCTGCTCTGTTCAGCAGCCCTTGGGCCTTTGAGGATGCTCTTCGCAGGCTTAAAATCGACGATGGCATATTATTGGAGAGCGCGGCCGCTTGGCGACGCCAAGCGGAAAACGAACACAGCTTAGTCAATATAGCTCTTGACGAAGATCCTGATTTGATTAAGGGCCGCTTGATGACCGCCATGGACTATATTGATCAGGAGACAGATATCCTTGACGATGAAAGCTGTAAATTGGTCGTGTTCACGGCTCATAACGCTACCCTCATGGAGTTCTTGAAGCTGTTCAATGCAAGGTATGCGGATATGGGCGTTCATGCCGTAGCTTTCGGCAATCACATGGAGCGCGAAGAGCTGGAAGACAGCGTGTATGCTTTCCAGAATGACCCGGAATGCCGCATGATTATCTGCGACGAAACTGGCGGCGAGGGGCGAAACTTCCAAAATGCAGCTCAAGTCATTCATCTTGATATTCCTTGGAATGCCAATGCCCTTGAGCAGCGTATTGGCCGTTTGGACCGCCTTGGACGTAATCCGGATATGGATGTAAAGTCGGTCGTTATTTATGCAGATACCTCTGTTGAGGAGCAACTCTTCCATATTTGGAAAGACGGTATGAAGCTGTTTGAACAGTCTTTGAGTGGGCTGGAAATCATCACCGGCGAACTGAATGAGCTAATTATCGAAGCTCTGTTGGATGACTATTACACTGGACTTAACAATGCGTTTGATGACATTCTGGACCAAGCAGAAGAAATGCGAGAGAGCGTTGAAGACGAACAGGATTTTGACCTTGGGGCAACTTTGTATCGTCCACTGTCTCAAGGCATTGATAATGTTCTAAGTATATATGCATCCGAAGATGACAATCTGTTCGCTACCGCTATGATGGGGTGGGGAAAACAAGCTGGACTAAATCCGGAGAAGCCAACCAAGACCGGTTTGATTGAGTTCAGAGAAAGCAGCTTTAGCGTAAACGCAGCAAGGCAGTCTCTTTTCATTCCTCCAGACTGGAAACGATACAGCAATACGTCAATCATGCGAAGAGAAGGAAAGATTCTTGGTTCCTTTGATCGAGGAACTGCGGCTACACGGGAGGACATACTATTCTTTGCACCCGGCGATGCCGTATATGACTCAATTATTTCTAACGCTGTTGGCTGTAATCGCGGTAGATGCACCGGCATTGAAACGACCGGCACGTACAATTATGACGGCCTTGTTTACATCTACAACATCGCTCCCGAATTGGACGAACTGCTCGAAAATGAGATGCCCATGCAAACCTTGGCTCAATACAAGATGTATCTCCCGCTGAGGCAGATTTTCGTAGCAATACCCCTTAACATAAAGAGCAAAGAAATTCCTGAAAAAGAGGTTGTAAAAACGCTACTTACGTTGCGCCCCAACAATGCTGGGCATGTCGGTCGCAGAAGTGCCGGTAGATTGTCTATTTCTCCGTTGGAGCGTTTTATCAGCCGAACTCCTCCAAGCACATGGGAGCCGTTGGTAGATAAGTATTCTGCAGCTGCCTATGCCCGTGCCCGTGCAAGACTTGAAAAACGGTCTGATCTCGAAGCTGCCGAAAAGGAAATGCAGCGCGTCTTAAACGGATACAGAGCTGAGTGCATCTACTTTGAGCGCGACATGTCCGGCGTTGAAGAACGGGAGCGTTTGTTCGATATGACGCTCCGCGCACTTAAAAATGCGAAACCTGTATTGGATGCAGTATGTTTCTTGAGGGTGAGAACTAATGGACAGTAAAGAGGTATTACAGCAGTACATAGTCGGCGCGATGAAATCCAAGAGTGCTATTGCAGAACTTGAAAAGAATCTCGTCGACACTTCTACGCTATTGAAAATGCAAGAGGCCGCAAGGTCACGGTATGTGATTGGCTTCATTCGGCGCATCATCCAGTTCAAGTGCGATGAGGCATCCGTGAAAGATCTCTGCTTAAATATCCGTGACATTGTTTTGGTGCTTGGTCGTATAAGATTGACTGAGAAGTTATTCAATGTCGTACGTGAGTATGGTTCAGAGTTTGATCTCGTCTGTGAAAACGATCTACAAGTGTCTTGCTTGCATCACATTCCTGAATGGCTTGAGCCTCAGCAGTATGTTGAGGATGTTTACGCCCTTCGCCATAATGATGGTATTGAACTGGAGAGCGCTTCTTCCGGTGATGCAACATTAGCAAAGCACACTGTCTTTAATGCATACAAAAGTTTTGAGCAGAAAATTGCAGTTCATACTGCGTTGAATTTACCTAACGGTCACACGCTCCTTATCTCGCTGCCCACAGGCGGTGGTAAAAGTCTGGTAACTCAGCTGCTGGCAAGTGTTTCCGAGGGCTTAACTGTTGTTATCGTACCAACCATCGCCTTGGCCCTGGATCAGTATCATGCCGCACGGCACAACTTGACCGACGGAGCAGAGATCTATTGCTATCGTGGTGAACTGTCCGAGATAGAGCGGTCTACAATCATCAAGGCTTTGAAAGACAAAAAGGCTCGTATCCTTTTTACTTCTCCCGAAGCTATTTTGAAAAATCCGGAACTGCGCCGTATCTTGGACGCAGCAGCGGAAAACCACTACTTAGCCAATGTTGTAGTGGACGAAGCACATGTTGTTCCGGACTGGGGCGTGTTTTTCAGACCCGACTTTCAGATATTCTCTATCGTGCTCAAAAAGTGGAAGCGAGAGTCTGATGAGTTCATCCGCACATTCCTACTTTCGGCTACACTTTCTGATGATGTGGTGGACACATTGTTTGCCCTGTTTGGCTCTGAAGGAAAGAACGCACAGGTTCGTTGCGATGCGCTGAGGCAGGAACCTCGATTCTACTTCTACTCGGCCAAGTCTAAAAAGGAGCAGGATGACAAAACCATTGAGGCCATCAAGCTCCTGCCCAAACCTATGGTTGTATATGTCCTGGAACCGAGAGAAGCGAAAGATTTACAGAAAAAGCTGCGTCAAGCAGGCTATAAAAACATTCCAACTTTCACGGGTGAAACGAAAGAATCTGATCGAAACATAGTTTTGACTGGATGGAAAAACCACGATTTTGATATTGTGATTGCCACCTCCGCATTTGGTATTGGCGTTGACAAACCCGATGTAAGAACAATCATCCATGCTTGCTGCCCCGAAAATTTAAGTCGTTTCTATCAAGAGGTAGGGCGTGGCGGTCGAGATCAGTTCCCTTCGCTCAGTCTGTTCATCCCGTATCAGAGCAGATATGATAGCGAGGGCGATGTGCGTCGTGCACTTGGCCTCGTCAACAAACGCGTACTCACTGTTGAACGTGCTGCTATTCGTTGGAAAGGCATGCTGGCCAGTCCTGACGCGATGATTAATGCCGATGAGTGCGTTCTGAACACTTCTGCTACCCCTGCAACAATGACTGACGAGGAAGCGGAGTACGCAGGCAACCGAAATGTAGCATGGAATGTAAACTTGCTGCTGTTCCTGCACCGGACAGGCTTCATCGATCTACTGGACGCAAGCTATGTCTTCGACAAAAAATCCAATCCACCCAAAAAGTATTACACAGTCACAATCAAACTGCTGCAGCCAGATGTTCTCAGTGATGATGACAGCCTAGCAGCAGCGCTGACAGAGCCCCGTGCCCGAGAGTATGAGGCTCAGATGGCTGGATACAGAATTATGAGCGAGCTTGTATCTTCTCCAAAATCCTTGTGTTGGGGGCGTGTTTTCAGACACCTTTTCCCACTTTCTAGAGAGGTTTGCAATGGTTGTCCTGCAGATCCAGAAGGTCGTATCACAAGCGATGATACCTACAAACTGCGAATGAACCCTAATATCAAACTCCCTCCCGCACGGCCTTCTCGTCGTCTGGACAGGAATATGGGGTCTTTCAATGAAATGATAATCAGCAGGCCATCCAACGGACCTTGTAACGTGGGAGAGGTGGCTGTTATTGCGGAAAAGGCTTCCCAAAACGGAATTGGTGCACTGGTTGTTCCTAATCGTTTGGCAAGTCAGATTGTGTATGATGGTATTCTTTTGAATTACGACGAGTTCTATTATGCGGTTGCACATTGTCCGTATTTCTTCGCCAAAGGTGTTGTTTGCATCTTCGACGGCGATACAGGAACTAATTTCTCACTATATAAGAACCTCAGAAAACTGGACGCTTATGGCTATCGAAAGGTACTCTATTGTAGCGAAAACATTATCGTTGCCAATGGGGGGAAAACTATACGAGAGTATAGCGACGCTTATCATATTTCAATTCAAAAATTTTAAGGAGGTATTCGTATGTTCAAAGTAAATCCCGATGGCATGCGAATGGAGCCTACACCGGAGCGTGTGATTTCAGTATGCCGCTTAATTGCCCATAAAAGCATGACCCGTGACGAAGTCCGTAGGGCAATGACTTTGGGTAGCAATGATGAAAAGGAGCTCGATCAGATCAACAAATCGGTCAATGTTGCGCTTGAAGAACTGTCCATCATCAAAGCGCAGGCTGATAACTTGGTATTGGCTGTTGATCCGGATGTAATTGCTTCGCCTGCAACCTTTCGTCGGTATGTAAGCTCCCGTGTTTTTGCTGCCAAGGATACAACCTTTCACATGTTTACCAAATGGCTGATTTCTCAAAATGAGAGAATCTTTTCTCTGAAGTCGTGGGAAGGGATGGCGAAAACTTGCGGTTCCGAAGTAAAGGAATTGTCTGCGTTAAACGAAAATGCCGTTCTTGGATGGCGCTTTTGGGCCGCTTTTTTGGGTCTTGGCTATTTGAGCGGAACCATGATTATCCCTAACATGAAACTACGGCTGGAAGATATATTGGCAACTACTTACACCGAGAAGTTCAGGTATGACGAGACAATTCTTGCACAAGATTTTATGCTATGGTTAAGTACAAAATTGCCCGAGGTTGAGATTGAAAGCAAACTCCCTCTGGCCCTCTCTGCAGGATTGCGTACCCTTCATGAACTTGGGCTTATCAAGCTTGAAATGTGGTCTGACTCCACACCAATCATGCTCTACTATGTTGACGGTGATCCCATCAATGGCTTCACACATATTTCTGTGAAGGAGGCGATTAACTCATGAAGTGGGAACGATATCGTTCTGTAATGGAGCGTTATGCGATAAAGACCGACGATATGGCAACCGAAGACGCCTATTTCATGTCTACCCATATGCCGTTTTCGTCTCTCGAACTCTTCCGCGGTGGTTATTACGAAGAAGGGAAAATGCCTGCTCCCACCAAGCTGATGAGTGAGGATGAGGTTTTTGAACAGCTAATTTATAACCCAGACAACGAACACCGTATGATCATTGTCCGGGGCAATCATGGTACTGGTAAATCACATCTTATCCGTTATCTGAAGGGTAGGTTCGAGAGGAGCCCCTCTACAGTATATAATCCTGCTACGGAGCAGTTGGTTTTTCTGCGGCGTCTTAATAACTCTGTCCGTGGAGCTTTCTCGCAGTTGTTGGAACAAGAAGCAATCAAAGATCCCAACATAGCAGAGAAGCTTCGTAAGTTTGTTGCATCTTCTGATTCAAAGGACGAGGACTCTTTCAAGACGGAGATTCTCTACGCCTATATCGCTGCTGTTCGAAACGATGTATCTGGTGAGAATTATAAGCCTGTAAAATGCCGCGACATCGCCAGTTACCTTGCCGATAGCCGCGTAAGTGAGTATCTTTTGCGTGAGGGTGGCGCAATCTCAAAGTGCTATAATGTCATTACTGCACCGAGCAATCAGATCCTTCAAGATACTACAATCTTTACCGATGAAGATTTTAATATATCTAAAATCATTCGTGCCGTTATGAAGCAGGGTGACCCGCAGGCATCTCTCTTTGCTTCTTCTTTGAAGGGTGATGACTTTGAAATCACCAAGCTTATCAACTATTTGAATGGCTTCACGAGAGAAGTCATTCAGCGATGTGCTGATATTTCCAGTGAAAATGCTGAGACAATTTTTGCACAGCTGAGAAGAGATTTGAAGAAACAAGGCAAGAATCTTACGATCTTCATAGAGGACTTTACTGGTTTTACCGGCATCGACCAGGAGCTTATTACAGCACTCTCCTATGAGCATGGCGGCGACTACCAGGATTTGTGCCGCGTTACTTCTGTCATTGGTATTACAAACGACTACTACTATGCGTTCAGAGGTAATTTCAAAGACCGTGTAACCCATCAAATCGAAGTTACAGATCGGTCGTATGGAACAGATGAATTCATCGTTCAGATGGCTGGCAGATACTTGAATGCCATTTATAGCGATCCGGCAGATCTTCGCAGTTGGTACGAGTCCGGAGCTGATCTGGATGACTTGCCGATTAGTGATTTTGCTCCTCCGTGTGCTTGGGAAACCACGACTATCAAAGGAAAGCAAGTTACGCTGTATCCTTTTAACCGTCACTCGCTGTTAGCTCTGTATGAAGCACTGGCAACCAAGAGCCCACGAATGTTCTTGAAGAATGTTATCCGTGCTCAGTTGAAAGAGTATTTTGACGGCAAGTTGTATGGTGACGGATGGTATTTCCCAATGAACCCCAGCAACGCTCAAATGGCGAATGACCCACACAGTTCCGCTATCGACCGTTTAGAGAATATCAGCACCGACGACAAAAATCGTTTGAAAGCAGTTTTTGCAATTTGGGGTGATGGTTCTGCAGCCGGTGTTAAAGAGGCTGATGGCACCTTGTGGTTCGGCGGCTTGCGTCAGGCTTTTCTTGCAGATATTGGCTTGGAAGCGTTTTCTGGCATCGGTGAAATCGTAGACAAGACTACAGGAACAGCTGTATCCTCAGATGTCCAGCCCAAGCCTGTTACGGATGGTGGGGAGAAACCTGATCAAAAACCCATTGTACCGGAGCCGCCGAAACCAAGACCTCCTGTTGATGCTGCAACAAAAAATTATTTGAAGTTTAAGAGCGACATCACAGCGTGGTTTACGAAGAATGAACCGTTGAAATTCGATGCGGATTATCGCGGCTGGCTTCGTACTCTTGTTCGTGGTGACTCCAAGCAATGTGGCGCGATTAACTGGCAGGATATTGGTGTCCCGGCCTATATTGCAGAAGAACGTCTGTCTGATTTGGGCTGCTACTACATCGACGACCAGAGTGCCCCTGCAAATGTCGATAAGGCTATTGTTTACATGGACAGGAGCTCCGAAAGCCGCGACGCTCTGATGGCCTTAAACGAGCTGAATTATGCGAAGGGATGGGACTTTGAGGACGCCGCCTATTATCAGCAGCGATTGATTACATGGCTGGAACGTAGAAGATCTCAAATTATCGAAAAGGTTACTGCGACTAAGCAGGGCGCAGAATCGCTCCCCGTCTTGGAATGGTGTCTTGCAATCCAGTATCTCAAAGCATGTATCTTGGGACAAAAAGTGGACACGAGCTCTCCTCATGCGGTGATTAAATCATTGTTCAAGGATTTTAAGAAGGATGACAACATAAAGCGCGATACCCGTGAGTGGAATGATATGATTCAGTTCGTTCTCAACCGCAAAGCAGATTTCGAAAGCGCTCTAACATTCTTGAAACAGGCTTCCGCAACCACTATGGGTGCGGTCCATTTTGCCGTTGATCCGAACACCAAGTCCTGCTTTAGAGCCGATGAGCTTGTTGCGGCAGTCGAGAAGCTGATGGCAGCAGATTGGGATATTGAAGCAGAGTTGCCCAACAGTATTCCGCAAAAGCACCTTCTTTATAACCCCGCTACGCTGCTTAAAGCACTCTATCCCAGCGTCAAAAGAGCAATGGCTGCGGATGCACAGGAAGCTGCAGCCGTTGTCGGCAAACTTGAAGGATACATTGGTAAACTCACGCAGGAAAACTTGATTGCTGCGTTCTCGGCCATCCAAAGCCTGTTCGCAGTATTTGCGGCAAACGGAATCATTGGTAGTGCTGAGTTGCAAGTGAAGTATGACAAGCCGCCTATTGACACAGCAAAGGGCATCTTGGCATATGTAAAGTTGATTAACGATGCTGCCGATGCCCCTGCCGTAAAGCAACTGACCGTATACGCCGCAAACCCGCTTAATGCTCTATATGTTATCCTGCGAGATATCCAAACAATTGCACAAAAGGCCGAGCAGGAAGAGGTAAAGGCACAAAAGGATATTGTAAACACGGGAGGCTTTGCCGGTACGGATACATTGTCCGAAGCTGCGTTAGCTTCTATGGATGCGCTGTGTACTCAGCTTGAGAATATGGAGGTGTACGAAAATGTTGCTAACTGAGACAATAAAAAACAGCACCTCTGCCATTAAGAAGCGCCGTGCAACAATCGAAAGTAAACAGCATGCAGAAACCTATGCAAGAGCATTGGCCCAACTTTCTCAAACAACCGGAAGCATCAAAGACGCGCTTGATTGTGCCATCGCCATAAAGGAAAGTGGAATAGTTGAAGCGCCCGTCATAGACGAAGCAACCCGTTCCGATTTGCTTGCTTGTATTAACGATTGTGGTAACGGGATCTCCGAGATGAGACTATCTATGGACGCAGTCAGACTTTTGAAGTCCAAGGGCGATGCGTTTGCCACTCAGATTAAGATCGTTTGGCAGGACGCCTCCGTAAAGTATTCAGATGGCTCCAAAGGCTACTTATCCATGATTGGTGGCCTATCCAGCGACCCAAAACGAGCCAAGGAACTTGCCGACAACATCACAAAAACTGTTGCCGGCGATCCGTCCATCAAGGCTGTGAAGAAATTGGTTGCTGATGTATCTGAAGCGAAGAAGATAGCTGATGAATTCTCTTTAAATCCAGAAATTGAAGTTTTTCTGAAGAAAGTTTCAGCTCTGCAGGCAACGGTTGCCGATCTAACACCTGATATTTTAACATGGCTCAAGGAGAAAGAGTTAACGAGTAAGTTAAAAATCAGATTCTAAGAGGTGTATACAATGATTAAGGTGAATTGGGATGTTGAAGAATTAGTCGCCCTGATTGATGTATATCGAAGAAGCGATGAAAAAACTGCTGAACAGATCGAGGTTGAGCTATTGGCTTTGTCAAAAGCTTTTGTTGAACGAGCCGAACGGCTTGGTATAGAACACGACGAAAAATACCGTAATTTGAATGGTATGAAAATGATGTTCCAAAATGTCGTATATGTGGCTTCAAATGGTGATCATGGTATGTCTGCTGCAAGTTCCGCTATGAGAAAAGTATATGATATGTCGAACTCTTCTCCGGAAGTATTCGATTTGATTCTTGAGGAGTTTACCAAGCGTTATCTAACCTGATATAAAGCAAGGGCCCTGTTCCGTAACGGTACAGGGCCCTCAGTATTTTCATGTAATTGATTTTATATAATCAACTAATGCAGAAAAATCGACTACTGTATTATGATTCCACGAAATACGGACTGCTTCGCTAATTCGTGCTTCATCCAGTCCCATTGCGGTCAAAACATAGCTTGGAGCATGGCTACCGGAGTTGCAGGCTGAGCCATTTGAGAAAGCATAGTCTTCCTTTACTGCGAGGAAAATTCCCTCTGCATCTACGCCGTGAAAACTGATATTGATAGTGGACGGTAAACAGTAATTCTGATCGCCGTTCAAAGTGTAGTTCAAGCCCTGTACAGCCTCCATGAAACTCTTTTTGATTACCTTGCAGCTTTCCATATGGGAAGCTGCTTCTTTGTTACACAGCTCCGCTGCAAGTGCAAATCCTGCCACCAAAGCGACCGGAGTGGTGCCAGGACGATAACCGCGTTCCTGCTGCCCCCCGTACATAAGCTGCTTGACCGGAGGCCGTCTATATGTGCGGTCACGTCGCATAATTAATGCGCCAATGCCCTGTGGCCCGCCAAGCTTATGAGCCGTAATACTTAGCATGTTGTATTTAGCGTTTCGTAGGCTGCCGTTCAGCTTACCAAAGCCTTGCGTAGCGTCCACATGGAAATATGTTTTAGTTCCCGCCAGAGCCGCACCGACCTCTTCAATCGGCTGGATAACGCCAGTCTCGCTATTGACATGCATCATTGAGACGAGCAGCGTTTTGTCGGTCACAAGATTGAGGATTTGTTCAGGCTTAACTCTTCCAGAAGTATCCGGAGAAACAAAGTCTACAACGCAGCCTTTTTCCTGCAGATGCTTCATAGATTCAAGAACAGACTTGTGCTCAATAGAGGTCGTGATGAAATGATTACGTCCGCTCTCAAGGGCATAATCAAGCAGGCCTAAAATGGCCATGTTGTTGCTTTCGGTAGAGCCGCTGGTGAAGAACACATCGGTGCTATCAACAGCTAAGATCTCCGCAATGGTTTTTCTTGCCGAGGCGACAATCTCTTTTGCGTCTGTGCCGAAGATGTGAGTCCTGCTATCGGCGTTTCCATAGTGCGAGCGATACACATCGACCATTCGCTCCAAGACTCTTTCGTCAATCGGAGCAGAAGCGTTGTAGTCAAGATATATGGCCATTATGCTTCCTCCTTCGGGAGAGCAGATTTGAGAAGATCAGAACAATTTTTCAGAACATCTCTTGTGCTGTAGTGATTGATACCTCTGTTTAAATGCAGTCTGAAATATTTTGCGAGAGTTTTTTCGTCATCACCAAGGCCATCGTTGACGCAACGCTGCCTGATGATTGCTTCATAAATTTCAGAATACTCACCGGCAAAAGTAGACCAATCCATTTCAACATTGCTGTCAGACAGCGGATCGATGCCCCCTGGAATAGAAGGCTCAGCCAGTGACCAACACAGCGCCCAGCGGCACAGGACATTCCAGTTCTGAATACCTGTTTTTGCCTTAATGCGAATAAGCCTGTCTTTTTCAGGTTGTGATAGTTTGAAGTGTTTTACAATCATGGATTACACCTCCCCGAAGTAGCCATGAACAATAGAGGTACATTGCTCCTCTTCGCGGTAGAGGAGAGTATAGTAATCGACCACATTATCACGGACAAGATCGAGATATCTGCCATAAACTTCTTCGTCTGTGGACAAAACCATGACCTGTGAACTTGCTGCAGGCAGGTACTTCGTTACAAAGTTCGCTCTGTGGGAAGAGTCCAAACGCGCCATGGGCGTGTCGATGATGACAGGAGCTTTGTAACCGGAGGTCAACGCAAGTGCCCAAACGATGGCTACCGCAAACATCTGTTGTTCACCGGCAGAGAGCTGACTCTTCAAAAGCTCGTTACCATCCAAATCCAGAATGGTTACATCCAAGGTGGTGGGATCAATCTTGATCTCACTCACCAATGAATCCTTTTCAACAAGCTCGCGGAAGCATTTGGTTGCTGTGCTGGATAGTTTCGCCACCTTTTCGCGTTGTAGACGAACCTTGAACTCTCGAAGAACTTCAATAGACATAGCTGCGTACTTCACGATACGGGCATTGTCATCGTTCGCCTGTTCTTTCTCTGCAATGGCTTTAATTAACTGAATGCGCTTTGCAACAAGCATTTCACGCTGACGCTTCAAGCTCTCAATACTATCCAACTGCCGCTGATATTCTGCATCTGCAAGAGCCTTTTCGCCCTCAACGGATTTGAGCGCATCAAACAGCTGCATAGCTAAGGTTTTCTCATCCGCAGCTCCCAAATGTGCATCAAGACTCATCAGTTCACTCTTTTGAGCGTCAACATGGTTGACGAGAGAATCGATGCGCTGGGTGATGCTCTGGAACACTTCTGCGATCAGGCGCTGATAAAGCATCATGCTTGTTGCAGACATGTTCTTTATAGTTTCCTTGGTGGCACTTTCGGGAATATGCCCAACCAAGACATCGTTGATAATGTCCTGAACAGCTCTGAGATCTGCCTGGCTTAGCCCACAATTGACAAGCCTTTCAAGAATCTGCTGGTGGAGATTCACAATAATCTTGTCAGAGTAAAGCTTGGCTTCAGACTGCTGCGAAGAAAGTTCGCTATCATAGGATTGCGTAACCAAGTTGCGGCACATGAAGAGCGGTGTAGAAGCATCTACAGCCATCTGAAGAATTTCCTCATTCACCCTTTCAACTTCAGAGGAGATTTTTTGCATTTCCAGTTTAATGGCATCCCGGTTGCGGCTAAGATCACCACCGGATGACCAGAACTCTTTTTCTTTGGCTTCCAACTTGGCAGTCAAGGCCTCGCACTTGCGTTCCAATTCATTAGCTTGCTTGGTGGCATCTGCAAGTCGAATGTCAATGTCAGCAATCTGCTTTTCAATCTCTTGATAGCCCACATTCTCTTCGCTGTGTTCAAATGCGGCAAGTGCGGTTTTCTTGCGTCGAATAACCTCGTCGGTGTGCTCGATAGCTTTCTCGATGGTAGAGACACCAATCGCAGATTTGATCGAACTCTTAATCTGTTCAAATGAGGTATCATCAGCAAGCTGAGTGATCTTCTCGTTGTTAAAGAAGAAAAAGCGAGCAATGCCGAAGGGTAAAATCTCTTCGATGTAATAGCTCCAACTCTCACCAAGGTATTTATCGACTACGCCATCTTTTTCAACGATAGTCTGTTGATCTACTTTTTTGCCTCTTGCTGTCCAGGAGCGTTTGACGCGCAGCACAGTACCATCGTCAAGGCACAGAGAAACTGCGACATATGTCTCTTCGTCAGTGGCGTGCTTATTGATATGGTCAAGCAGAAGCTTGTCGTATGAACGAGCCTTTTCCTGTATGTATTTCAATGCCTGCTTGCCATAAAGGGCAATCAAAATAGAGTCATGAAAGGTTGTTTTACCTCTGCCGTTCAGACCGCCAACAAGTGTAATGTTACGATTACCAATCTGATCGGTAAGACACATCTCGTGAGTGCCCTTGTATATACCGAAATTATGAAGTTCAACTTTAGTAAAATACATGTTCACTCACCTCAATCCACGAGATCATCCGGGTTTGCTTCGCCCGTAATGTCGGAGATTCTAAGGGCGCGAGTAGAAGCAATGCTCTCTGCATCTTCCTCGTCTCTGTAGAAAGCCTTTTTGATTTCTTTCTCGAAATTCAGAATAACATTGCGTTTGTTTGAAATAGCGGCGGCTTTCGCTTCTGTGTCCAATAGCGCCCTCTGCATTTCTGCAAGCAGCTGCTCGTTGGGGTACAGCTCAGCACAGACTTCTTTTAGAAGCTCCGCCTCTGTAGCTCCGAAGTATTTGTTCTTGCTGATAGTTCCATCAGAATACTTTTTACCGGTAACTTCCTCGTAGATCCTGGGCAAAGAATCATCAAACTCATGGAACTCGTCAAGCCACAGTTGACGAATGAATTTTAGTTCTTCCATAGTAATCAGAGGAACATCTTTGATTTCATCCGGGCCGATTTCATGAACAAGGAGTTCAACCTCAAGCAATCTACGAAGGAAATCTTCGCGGGTCTTTTTGGTATAGGGACCGTGAACAAGACGGTTGTTGTGCCACTGAAGGCGACCATCTCGCTTTCGGAAGTCCCGACGGTCACGGTCGGTCTGCCAGTCCCCATATCCGGCGATTTCGTTGCGGAATTCAAGCATAGGAAGCATCCATGCTTTTTCCTCATCGTTTTGAATCATGGCCGCCATAGACTTATCCTCTGTAACCATCGTGCAAACCCAACAACCAAAACGGCTGTTGCCGCAGCTGGGGGTGGAGGAATCAATGACAAGGGGACATTCACCGTCAGCCGATGCACCGCTATACATCGCCAAAAGATCTTTGTTGGAGTGTCCCCAAGGGTTCGGAACCTGAACGAGATATTGCCAGACATTGTCGTTCAGCCAGTTCTCAATGGGCGTAAACACATATGAGTTCGGGAAGGAGCCATTTGGACTAAGATGCGCTCTATAACGCTTCTTTTCATATCCTTCAAGAACCGCCTTACGGACGGCACTCTCTGCTTTGCGGGAGCCAAGAACCATGATGGCTTCACTCTCGGCATCGAGTATACTCTTGATGAAGCGATTAGAGGTATCGATTTTCATTCTATCTGTACACCAGCGAAAGTCGCGGCGGGGATAAGGGTAGCCCCGGCCAATTAAGTTGACCCAAAAGGTGTTCGTAATTGCCGGTGTCAGTCTGTGGGGAACAATGGGCAAACCCTGTTCTTTTGCTGTCTGTTCCATTTTCTTGAGGGACTCTGTTGCCCATATTGCTACAACAGGAGACTCAACTAAAGTATCAGTGCTGATAACATGAACGGTCTTTTTGAGCTTTTCCTTGGGCAACTCCTGGAGCGCATACCACACAAGCTGAACAACAGCTGTAGAGTCCTTTCCACCGCTGTACCCGCAAATCCAAGGAATCATGTCCTCTAAATACAATTCTTTAATTGTTTCGATAACCGACCGAATATCTTCTTTGGTAAGGTTAGCCATCTTCATTACCGTCCGTTTCTATTAAGACTTTTTTCATATAGCTTGACATAGCTTTTTGCGTTGATCTATTTGCAGCAACTCGACCATTTACAAACACGAGGTTATCCCACGCAGGATTTGTTTTTCTCCAGTCGATAATAGATAGCTTCTCGAGATGATTTTTCCAGGTTTCAGGGAAGTTTTGAATCAACGCATTTCCGGCGTGCCCCAGTGCAACAAGCGTGATACTGAGGGAACAAATATAGTCTTTTCGCACAGCAGATGATTTCATCTCTCCGGACTTGACCATATTCCATTCACTAATGTTCCTTCCGACAGCGCTCCAATATTCTTTGGCCAAATCAATTTTATTTTGTGTTGATAAATTCGAACCGTTAAGGAGCTCGCTGGTCGCTGTGCATATCGCGCTGAGTGTAAATAGTGCCTTAGAGCGGTTGGAAATTGCGGTTCGCTCCTTTTCAACCAAGCCCTTGAATACATCAACTTCGTCGATAACTCGTTTTGCAATAATCGAGGATTCTTCGCGAGAATTGAAGAGAATATTGATCGATTTGGTCGGCTTAATAGCGTAACGATTCAAATCGGAAAACATCTGCTGCGAACGAAGCAATCCTTCATCTCGGTAAAAAACAACAGAAATATGCTCGTTCTTTAGAGATGGGTTCATTTTGATGGCCTCGGCTATGGCGGCCCGTCTATGCTGGCCATCATTGATAAGAAACCGAGAGGTCATTGATATACTGATTGCCCCAACTTGTGGCCTCGTCTCATCTGCAGGCGTGAATTCCATATTTCCGTCTACGGAAACGGTTAATGCAGAAAAAACATAGCTATCAGGATTGGACAATATGTAATCTCGAATTTCGGGAATGCGTGATTTGTTAAGGATGCGTTGAGCCCTGATTTCAGGCGGTAGCTCTTCGTCGGCAAACTGAAAAATCTTTGACATAACATCCAGGGGAACCATCGAGACATAATACTCACGCTGTGCTTGTGTCCCCCTAACTGCAGGGAATACATAAGAGGCGCAATCCATTTTACACATCCTTTCTGTATCGCGTTGATCACAGGAATGATATACCTAAAATAATTATACACTATAACGGAAGTCTTGTAAATGGGTTTTGTTTATTTTTTGTTTGCCTTGAAGAGACAAACATACACAAACAAACCGTACGGCTTAGCTTTGTAAATAAAGGCCCAGGAGTATGATACAGCTGAATTGATATATTTCCAGACTGCCACGGAAGTTGAGCGAGGTGATGCCCATATTCATCACCTCGTTTTTTCTTTTGTATAGGCTATTGAAGTTGTAAAAAATACGAGTATAATAACATTGTGGGATTTGAATTCCCATATAGAAACAGAGGTGCTGATATGAGAACGAAGAATCAAGAAACTCTGGACAGGATATTGAAGTTCGTCAACAAGTATTATCAGGAGCATCACAGCTCTCCTACGATCAACGATGTTGCTGAAGGTGTCGGCGTTGCCAGATCCACTACGCATCGCTACCTTCAGGAGCTGAGTGACCGCAACCTGATTGATTACGGCAGAGGTATCTTGTCTGCTCCCCAGAGCGCCAAAATGAAAACGGCCTATGTATCCGCCCCGTTAGTAGGTTCTATTCGCTGCGGCAATCCGGAGGATGAGGAAGAGTCGATTGAGGAGTATGTCAGCCTCCCGGTCTCTATGTTTGGCAAGGGAGATTTCTACATTCTCCGCGCCAAAGGCGATTCCATGGTGGATGCCGGAATTGACGAGGACGATCTGCTTGTTATCGAGCGCAATTGCCCTGCTCTCGAGGGGGATATAGTCGTTGCGCTGGACGAGGACAACCAGAATACGCTGAAGCGATACGCCGGCTACGACAAGGACAGTGGGTATTACATCCTCGAATATGAAAACGAGGCTCGATACCCGGGCAAAACAATAAAGGTGCGGAGCTTTCAGGTACAAGGCGTTGCTCGGCACGTAATAAAATCACTCTAAACAATAATCTAATGTCGATGGGAGATGTGTTGTTTTGAATGCGAAAGATGTTAAATGCCCGATTTGCGGCACAGTCAACAGAAGTCTCGATTTAGATGAGACCGACGGATGGATGGAATGTGAACACTGCCATAACGCCGTTCAGATATTGGAGTACGCTAAAAGCAGGCGTGTTCCGGTATATCAGATGGCGGATTGCAATCTCCTCGTTCCGTTGAGCAAAAAAAGATAAAAGGAGTATGGCGATGCTGGAGGATTGGACGATTTACTCTTGGTATTGCCCAAACTGTAAGACGCAGGTAGCGGGGCTAAAAAACAAGAAAAATCAGATTAGAGTTATTTGCACGAAATGCAGTGCCGAAATGGTCCGCACGGTAGTGGGCAGAAGGCACGATGTGATTGACATATATGCACCGATTGGAATGGAGCATAGTGACTTGGAATTGAGGGAGCATTGATATGACGATGTTAGAAGCTTTCGTAAAAGAGCGCAACGAAGCGCTGTTCAGCCTTGACCGAAAGAAGATCGAGGCCTACATGATCAAATACGGAGAAACGGAAATTGCGCAGACACCCGATGTTGTTTTCTGGGCATCCGTGTACAAGGCCATCTGCAGCATCAAGGATGCGCCGGAGGCCATTGTAAGCAAGGCAAAGACATGGCTGCATGAGCATGGTATGAGTCCTTATCTGGCGGGATGATAATCCCCCCATTGATCTGCCTGAAGAACATCGAAGCGAGTTCCTATAACAACTGAATCAACGACATCACGACGGAACGGTCGGGCTGAAACAGGGCCGCACTAAATCCGCTTCCAGGTCACTTGATCGTGGGCAGCAGCCCGAACATGAACCGGTAGTTATTCCAGACATACGTGAGAGGCCACCGGCAAAGTAAGACACTATAGTTCTATCTATAGGTCTGCCTTGTCGGTGGCTTTTTTTGTTTTTCACCGACATCACAAATACATATTCGCAGCCTGAAGTACAAGGGCCAAGGATACAAATACGCTGATTTCAAACTCTTTTGAAAAAGCAGTATGGGTACCCTTAGATTTCTGCGCCCTTTTTCAGGCAGGCAGCATCGGGAGTCCTTTTCGCCAGCGTAGTTGTGTCCTTTGGACCGCAGCAGGCGGAAAGGACTTTTTATGTGCAATCAGTGGCTCTGCTATATCGCTGAATACCCGTGATCTCTGAATTTTTGACGTTCACCCAAATTCAAAAATTCAAAGGAGATTACGACAAATGGGATTTAATTATGGACTCGAAAAGAGAAAGTTCACCGAGGAGTGGAAGAAGCTCTACCGCGAATATAAAGCTGCCGGCATGAGCGAAGAGGATATTCAGGATATCTATGCGTTCGACCTGAATGTGTTCAGGAAAAACAGGACGGAATGCCAGCGCACACAGCCCCTCTCAGAAAGCTCCTGTGACGACGGAACCGAACAGGGTGAATCTATGTCTGCCCTATTAAAAAAGTTCTCCAGCGCGCTTTCTGTGTGCGACAAGTATTCTTTCCAAAGTGACCCCCGCTTTGCGTGGGTTGATGAAATGGAGAATGACGAATTATATCGGAAGATTATTTCTCTGCCCAAAAGAGATATGGACCTGCTGACGCTGATCGCATTTGAAGGATATTCACAGCGGGAGGTTGCAGAAATTCGCGGCATTGCCCCCGCCGCGATCTGCAAAAAAATCGCAAAACTCAAAAAACTTCTGTATGGGGGTTAATTTTTGCCCGTTTTCGTTGCCTACCAAGTGAAAGGATTATTTCGAAAACAAAGGAGCAGCAGAATATGAACCATTTGAACGAGAAGAACTCCGTTTTGAATAGACCGATGTATTTGTGCCTTTGCCCGGTTTGCCTTGGTCAGTTCCTCGACACAGGAATCTATAAGATCGTGCGAGAGAATCACGGACAAGCAAAAGAGCGCTGTGATTTCTGTAATTATCGCAACGGGTACGATTTCATCATCTACTCCAAAGCGGAAAAGAAAGATGAGGTGGCAGACGAATGGCAATGAAAAAGTCTGAGCTGAGAGAACTGTACTTGATGATGTTTCCGGAATATCCGGACATCGTGAACATCACTCAGCTCCAATCGATGCTTGGTATCAGCCGCCATCTTGCCTATGACTTGATCAATGACGGGTATATCAGGGGCCTGAAAATCGGAAATGCTTTCCGGATACCCAAGGTCAATGTCATTGAGTATGTCATGGATCAGGGAAAAAGTGCGATTTGAACTCTGTTTTGATGATCGCATATTTGAGTATCTCCCACCGACCGAATAAAATATAGATGTCGGTGGGAGATGCCTGTATACAATTCAATGATTCCGGAGGTAATAAAAATGGTATCAGGAACTCTTGCGCTGAAGAACGGCTACTATTATGCCGTTCTCAGCTATCAGGACGCAGCAGGAAAACGCCATCAAAAATGGGTATCGACAGGATTGCCCCAAAAAGGCAATAAGCGCCGGGCAGAACAGGAACTTATTCGTATTCGCAGCGAATTTGAGATTCCTCCGGCTGCTGGAGAATTAAACTCCAATATGCTCTTTGCAGACTATTTGAATCAATGGCTTGAGGTTGTCAGAGCGAGAATCAAGCCAGCAACATTCGGCTCGTATCAAGGGATGGTCAAAAGCACGATTGGCCCGTATTTCCGCAAAAAAGAGCTAACCTTAAAAGAGCTGGAGGCTCGGCACATCCAACAGTTTTATACGGAGAAGCTGAAAACCGTTACGCCGAATTCCGTTATCCACTATCATGCGGTGATTTATCAGGCTTTGAAGTATGCGATGAAAACCGACATGGTACCGCAGAATGTTGCCATGAAGGTGGATAGGCCGAGGAAGAACTCGTTTCAGCCGACCTTCCTTGATGCGGAGCAAATGCAGAAGTTGTTTGAGGTTGTCAAGGGAACGCGGCTGGAACTTCCGGTTTTGGTTGCTGCTTTTTATGGACTGCGCCGTGGTGAGGTGCTCGGGTTAAAGTGGGATGCGATCGATTTCAATCGCGGAACGCTGACCATCAAACGAACAGTCACTGAAGCAACGATCGACGGCACCATGAAGATCATCGAGCAGGATTCTGCTAAAACCAAATCGAGCCTGAGAACGCTTCCCCTGGTGGGGAGCTTCCGCGACTACTTTCAAAAGGTAAAAGAGGCCCAGGAGCTAAACAAGAAGGTTTGCGGCAATTGCTATAACTACGAGTACGACGGTTATGTCTTTGTGAATGAACTGGGAGAGCGCATGCGCCCGAACTATTTGACGGAGTACTTTCCTAAGTACATAGCAAAACACGGGATGCCGAAGATGCGGTTTCATGATCTTCGCCATAGCTGCGCCAGCCTGCTGCTGGCCAACGGCGTGCCGCTGAAGCAAATCCAGGAATGGCTTGGACACTCGGATTTCAGCACGACCGCCAATATTTATGCCCATCTCGACTACAGATCCAAAATATCCTCGGCGCAGGCCATGGAGCAGGGAATGCTTCTTCCGAGGTCAGATGATTTCGGGAGCCGCTGGGAAAATGTAACCGAGCAGGGCAAAATAACAGAACCGGATTCGAACCCGGTTTTTGACTAAAAAACACGCTGTTCTAACGCAAAAACGGCCAATTCTAACGCCGTTCCAACGCGAAAATCGGAAAATTCAAGGAGTCGGACAAAAAAGGAAAGTCCAGCAAACCCTTGAGTTTACTGGACTTTTTTGGCGGAGAGGATGGGATTCGAACCCATGTGCGATTGCTCGCAAACTGATTTCGAGTCAGCCCCGTTATGACCACTTCGATACCTCTCCGTGTATGTCAAACACGGTCAGAACACCTTGAACCTCAAAAAAGAGGAAAACCAAAATGTTAGAACGGCGTGTTAGAACAGCGAAATATTTAGTTTTTAGAACCCGCGAAAGCCCTTGAAAACAAAGGGAAACGGGTGGACGAAAAAGCCTAAGCCGCGGAGGATTTCGAGTCAGTCCCGTTATGACCGCTTCGATACGTCTCCACACGCTGTCCATAGAACAGCTTATTCAGTATAGCACAGTTTCTCGCATTTGGCAAGCGCTTTTTTCGGAATCTGCAAAAATCCGCGCAAAAAGCGGAAATCCGGCGCGGATACCGCACAATTTGAGCATACCGCGCCGGAATCAGCTTTATTTTTCGTACTTGAAGAAGCCTTCGCCGCTGCTCTGTCCGAGTTTGCCGGCGTCAATGTACTCCTTCAGCATCTTGTCCATGCCCTTGAAGTTATACGGCGCGAGGAATGACGGAATCTTCAGGTACATTTTGACGATGTTGTGTGCCGTCGTCAGCCCGACGGTGTCCAGAATGTGGAATGGTCCCTTCGGCGCGCCTGTGCCCAGCGTCCATGCCTTGTCGATGCTCTCCGGGTCGGAAATGCCGTTGACGTACAAGTCCATCGCCGAGAACAGCAGCGGCACAAGCATCGAGTTGAGCAGATAGCCGGATTTTTCCTTGCGGACGGGCAGCGCAATCATGCGGATGTCGCTGGCGAACTGCATTACCGTGTCGAAAGCCTTCGGGTCGGTCTTGCTCTGCGCCATAATTTCCGCGATGTTGTTCTTCCAAATGGAGTTCGCGAAGTGCAGCGACAGGTACTCGTCGGGACGCCCGGTGTACTTGGCGAATTTCGACGGCAGCAGGGTGGAGGAGTTCGTCACCAGCACCGTCTTTGCGGGCATCAGCGGCGCGAGCTTCTGGTAGAAGCTGATTTTGTCCTCCACGTTCTCCGCCATTGACTCGATGACGAGGTCAGCGTCTGCAACTGCTTTCGCCATATCGAGTTCGAGGTGAGTGTTCTTGTACGCCGCCTCCACCTTCTCAAGGCATTTTTTCGGGTCGAAGCCATCGAAATCCGCGATACCGTTCGCCCAATTTGCGGGCGTTTGACCGTCAGGCGTTGCCATCAGGTTGATGGTGTCGATGTACACCTGATGCAGGTGGTCAAGTTTGGGCTGTGTGCGCCCGATGCTGCTCTCACTGCGCAGCCAGATGGTTACGTCGAACCCGCAGTATGCGCTCTGGAAAGCGATTTGGCTGCCCAGCACACCGCCGCCCGCTACCACCACTTTACGAATCATCAAAAAATCTCCCTTCTCGTGAACCGTGCGCACTTGGCGCAAATGGTTTCTTTCTGACAGAATTTTATCATACTCGGATACGTTTGACAAGTGGTTTGATAAAATTTTGCCGATGGAAGGGGGATTTTGCCGTGCGCAGCCCAAGTGGTGGATATGCCCAAAGTAGGTTAGTTCAGCAGCACAAGAAGTTAGCGAGGACGATCCCGAAGCGGCGCCCGCAGGCGCGTTCCACTTTCAACAATGAAAACCAAGAAACATGGGAGTGCACACCGAAGGGGTCAAGGGGGCGACCGCAGACATTCGTCTGTTTTCATTGCCCCCTCGTCTCCTCCGCAGAGGCGAAATCCCTGCGTATCGCAATGTGCTAACATAATAGGAAAGAACTGCTACTCGGTCGCGCAATGGGCGCGACAATGTTGAGGTGATGGAAAGAGCAAGCTGGGGGGGCGCATCTGCGGATGCGCAAAGTTACTGGCAGGGACGCTTCGCTGCCTGCACCTTGTTGACTTCTCTTTTTGAGTGGGTTTGACGAGCAACAGTTGGGGCGTTGCCCCAAACCCCACAAGGGAGCTCCGCCCCTTGACCCCGCAAGGGGCAGATGAAAAGGGACGAAGTCCCACCCTTGACCCCTTTCGCGCGATTGAGTTGAGCGCGCCTGCTTACTCCTTCCGCGTGTTACTTTTTTTCTTGTGCCTCAGCCCATTTTCTGACCGCTTTCGCCGCTGCCTGATTCATCCCCGGCACCTTCAGCAATTCCTCCTCCGTCGCCTCACGAATTGCCTTCATCGACCCCAGCTTCGTCAGCAGCGCCTTCCGCCTCTTCGGTCCAATCCCCGGAATATCCTCCAATTGACTGTGAACGCTCGCTTTCCCGCGCAATCCGCGGTGGTGCGTAATGCAAAACCTATGCGCTTCGTCGCGGACGCGCTGAATCAGGTGCAGCTCCGGCGTGTGGTGGTCAAGGCAAATCGGGTCTTCGCGGTCGGGAAGGAAAATCTCCTCCTGCTTCTTCGCCAGCCCGAACATCGCGACGTCCGCGCCCATGTCCAGCAGCGCCTGCCGCGCGAAACGCAGCTGCTGCGGACCGCCGTCAATCAGCACAAGGTCGGGCAGGTCAGAAAACTTGCCGCCGATGGGGGATAGTCCCTGTTCTTCGCGTTCCGCCTTCTCCTGCAAGCCGTGCGCGAACCGCCGCCCCAGCACCTCGTTCAGGGAGGCAAAGTCGTTCGCACCCTCGACCGTCTTGATGCGGAAGCGGCGGTATTCCTTTTTCGCGGGTTCGCCGTCGATGAACACCACCATGCTCGCGACGCTCAAAACACCCTGCGTGTTGGAGATGTCGTAGCCCTCGATGCGCCGCGGGGCCTTGGGCAGCCCCAGCGCCTTGCCGAGCGCCGCCGCCGCGCCGACCGTGCGCTCTTCGCGGATGCTCGCGCGGGCGTTCCGCTTCTCCAGCGCGTCATGGGCGTTTTTCGCCGCCAGCAGCACCAAATCGTGCTTCTCGCCGCGCCGGGGCGTGACCAGCGTCACCGCCGCGCCCTTCTGCTGCCGCAGCCATTGCTCTAACTGGGCTTGCGCGCCGTCGGGCAGCTCCTGCACGAGAATGTTGCGCGGAATCAGATTGCCCTCCTGATAATACTGCGTCAGGAACTCTGCCAGCACGTCGCCGGCGGGTTCGCTGCCCTCGCGGGGGAGGGCAAAGTGGTCGCCGCCGACCATGCGGCCGCCGCGGACGTAGACCAGCTGAATCATGGCGTCCAGCCCGTCCTGCGCAATGGCGAGGATGTCCTGCTCGCTCCGGTCAGTCTGGATGGCGATTTGCCGTTCCATCAGCCCCTGCACGTCGCGGATTTTGTCGCGGATGACGGCGGCGCGCTCGTACTGCATCTTTGCCGCGTAGTCCATCATTTCGCGGTTCAGCACGTCCAGCACCTGCTTGTAGTCGCCGCCGAGGAACGCCAGCACGCCGTCCATCATGTCCCAGTACTGCTCTTCGGTGCATTTTCCGGCGCACGGTGCGAGGCATTTGCCGATTTCGTAGTTGACGCACGGGCGGCAGGGTGTTTTCAGCGGCAGTTCCTTCCGGCACGTCCGCAGGGGGAACACGCCGCGAACTGCGTCGATGACCTGCCGAACCGCCGTCGCGCCGATGTATGGGCCAAAGTACTTCGCGCCGTCCTTCTCCATCCGCCGGGCGAGGGTCAGGCGCGGGAACGGCTCTTTCAGGTTGACGCGCAGGTACGGATAATGCTTATCGTCCTTGAGAAGGATGTTGTAGTACGGTTTGTGCAGCTTGATGAGGTTGCATTCGAGGCACAGCGCTTCGAGGTTGCTGTCGCACAGGAGAATGTCAAAGTCGTCGATGTGGGAAATCATGGCGGCGACTTTTGGCGTGTGCTCCGTGTCGCGGAAGTAGGAGCGGACGCGGTTTTTGAGGTTGACCGCCTTGCCGACGTAGATAATCGTGCCGTCTTTGTCCTTCATCAGGTAGCAGCCGGGGCTTTCGGGCAGCATCCTGATTTTCAGTTCCAGCTTTTCACCCCAGTCGATTTTTGCCATAAAATACCCTCTCCATAGATGACAAAAGCCGGAAGCCGGACAACCCGTCCGAACCTCCGGCAAGAAAATGCAAGAATCAACAAGTTAATCGTTCGCCAGACCCCAGTCATCCAGCGTAGACGGAATCTGATGCCACAGCACGGCTTCCACCTTGCCCAGAATCATGTTCCGCGGCACAGCGCCGACGTGCGACGAGCGGCTGTCGTTGGAATTGTTGCGGTTGTCGCCCATCAGGAAATAATGTCCTTCCGGCACGATGTACGGGCCGTAGTCGCTGTACATCCGCGCGGACAGGAATTTCTCGGTGTACTTCACGCCGTTGACGTACAGGTAGCCGCCGGAAATCTGAACCGTATCGCCCGGCAGACCCACCACGCGCTTGACAAAATTCGTGCTGCCGCGGTCAGGATAGCGGCACACCACGACATCAAAGCGCTCCGGCTCGCCGCCCAGCACAATCGGCTGATTGAAGAAGTACGACGTGCCGTAATGCAGCTTGCTCATAATCATGATTTCGCCGTTGTGCAGCGTCGGATACATGCTGTTGCCGTCCACCACCACGGGCGAACCCACGAACGCTTTCAGCAGGAGGACGAGCAGCAGTGCGCCGACAAGTGTCGCAATCCACTCCATGGCGTTCTGCTTTGCGGGCTTTTTCACCTTCGGGGTGACGACGTAGCCCTTTTTCATCATGCGCTGCTGCCATTTGGTGTAATACAGGGCGGATTCTTCCTTCTTTTCGGCAGACTCCGGCGCGTTTTCGGGGGAGGAAGGGGCGGATTCCGCCTGTTTGACCTGTTCGGGTTCAAGGTTGGACATGGGGGAAAACCTCGCTTTCATGATGCAAAGGAATGCTGCGCACAATAAACGAATGGGCGGAGCGATTCGCTGCACGTTTCACGTCAGGAAATTTCTGACTTATTCGGCAACCAACTGGTCAACGCATTTCATCAGAACTTCCTCAAGAAAATTCGCCAGAATAGGGGAAAATCCTGCCGAAACATCAAAAAGTTGCAGAAAGTTTACAAACCGTCAAGCGTCGCCGTTGAGCCAGAAGGCGGGCTTCACCAGCACGGTTTCGTGCTCTTGGTCAATGTCCATCACCATCAGCGACTTTTCGCCCATCACGCGCTTCTTCACGGGTTTTGCGGTGGACATCACGAACGTCATGCCGACGACATCGACATTGAACTCGCGCATCAGGTCGACCATGCCCTTCGCCGTGCCGCCGCCCTTCAAAAAGTCGTCCACAATCAGGCACTTCTGCCCCTCCTGCACCGCGCGGCGCGAAAGGCTCATCGTCTCGATATGGCCGGACGACCCGGAAACGTAGTTGATGTTGACCGCGCTGCCCTCGTAGACCTTGGAGGAACGGCGCGCAATCACCAGCGGCACGCCCAGCGCGTTCGCGGTGGAGAAGGCGACGGGGATGCCCTTCGTCTCCATCGTCAGCACAAAATCCGGCGCGGCGGCATAGTATTCCGTCGCCATGATTTCGCCCATGCGGGTGACGATTTCGGGCGTGGAGAGAATGTCGCTGTAATAGAGGAAGCCGCCGGGCAGAACACGCCCTTCTTCGCTCAGCTGCTGGCAGAGGTCGCCGATGAACTTGCGCGCTTCGGGACGGCGAACCTTCGTGCGATAGCGAACACCGCCCGCCGCGCCCGTGACCGTTTCCAGCTCGCCCAGCCCAAAGTGCGCCACAACGTCGCGCAGGATATCAATATCCTCGCTCATGGTCGATTTGGCAGACCCAAAGAGGTCACAAAAATAGGAAAGCGTGAAGATGCGGTTCGGCTTGGCGGCAAGAATCTTCATCATAGCGCTCATGCGCTCGTTGCGGCGGATTTTGTCCACGGGGGTATCGCTCCTTTATCGGTGGTCGAATGCGAATCCCGATGCAACTGAATCATCCGGGAATCGTATGGAAATGGTACGGTTTTTTCGGGCACACCGGAGCAAATCAGGCAAAATAAAAAATCCGGCGATGCCTGAATCGTATTATAGCACAAATCTACGAATGATGGAAGAGGGCAAAATAAAAAAAGTTCGGTTTTTGTACAAATGCGCGCAATCATCCGCCGAAGGAGTATTACCATGGACAAAACAGGCAAAATTGCATGAGAAAAGGACAAAAAACAGCCGTTTTCCGTTGCAAAATGGCGAAAATCACCCGAAAGGCAGGAAAAAAATTCGCTCCCTCTTGCATTTTTGGCAGGGAAATAGTATACTTATATTCGGACAAAAAAGAAGGAGGTGGTTCACCTATGAAGTCCGTGAACATCAAGCTGAACCTGATGACCGATGGTGCCAAGTTCGTCCAGATCGTTGGCGCGTATCCGTATGACATGGATCTGCGCAGCGGCCGTCACGTTGTGGATGCTAAGTCCATTCTGGGCATCTTCTCCCTCGACTGGAGCAAGCCTGTGACGATGGAGATTTACTCCGACGATTGCGACGACCTGCTGGCCGAGATCAAGCCCTTCCTCGCGTAAGCGTCAGGGGGCATTCAGGACAATCAGCTGCGGAAAGGGCTGCAATGGGGCAAGTGCCGCCGGCGCGGACTTTCTGCCGACAAGCGCATCCCCTCAGCCTCTGGCGGAGGGGGTGTTTTCGTAAATTCGCAGAATAAAAAGCGGGATGTACCCCAAGCGCGACGGCGCCCGAAGGGGTGGAGGGGGAGAGCGGAAAGCCCCTCCTCGCGTCCGCAGACGCGAAACCCTCTGCGTCAAAAGCGCAATATTATTATGGTAGAAAAAATCCGCAAGGGAAGGAGGACGAACCCGCGTGCAGCGCAAAATTATCCCCGATGCCGAGAACCGGCTGCTCATCCTCTATGCCCTCAAAACCGTCGGCGCAATGACCGACCAGCAGCTGCTGATTGTCATGACCGACACCGACTTGATGAACTATATCACCCTCCAGCTGACGATTGCGGATTTGGAGAGCGAGGGCAAACTGCGCCGTCAGGGCGACACATCCGGCGGGACGCTCGAACTGACCGACGCGGGACGCTACCTGCTCAACAGCTTCGAGATGCACATTCCGGTCAGCCGTCGCGGGCTGATTGACAGCGGCGCGGCGCAGTGGCGCGAGCGGTTCGCGGCGGAACAGATGGCGGCGGTGGAGATTTTCGACCTCCCGAACGGCGAAAAGGGGCTGCACCTGCGCATCGTCGACCGCCGAAACGTCCTGCTGGACATCACTTTTGCACTGCCGACGGGCAAACGCATCAACTGCCTCCAGCAGCGCTGGCAGCAGTGCATGAATCAGGTCTATCTGCTCCTGCTGTCCACCTTGGGCAGCGGCCACACGCCGGAAAAGAAGCTGCCGGACGGGTGCAGCGTGCTGCAGGTGAGCGACTCGGAGTGGCTGACGACCGCCTGCGACAACCCGACGCAGCCGACCATTACGCTGATGGTGAGCCTGCCGACCGAGGAAACGGCGCATGAATGCGCAGCCGCTTTTCCGACCATGAGCGCTGTCGTTCGCGACGCGATTCTGGCGCTCCTGGACGGCGCACAGCTGCCGTAATGCCGCGCGCCGCACACTTTTCCCGAAAAAAAGTAAATTTCCTCTTGACAAAGCGGTGGAAACGTGGTATGCTAACGAAGCTGGTTCCATTATGGAGAGATGGCCGAGCGGTTGATGGCGCTGGTCTTGAAAACCAGTGATACCGAAAGGTACCGGGGGTTCGAATCCCTCTCTCTCCGCCAGTTTTCTTAACTGCATACGAGCTTGACATGGAGAAGTACCCAAGTGGCCGAAGGGGCTCCCCTGCTAAGGGAGTAGTGTGAGTAATCGCAGCCCGGGTTCAAATCCCGGCTTCTCCGCCAAAAACCCCGGAAACGTTGCGTTTCCGGGGCTTTTCGTATGCTTTTTTTATGCAGTGAAAAAGCCGTGAACGCGCTGACAAAATCCCGCTGGATTCAAACGAATCTTTCACCCAAGATACCTGTGAAGAACCAGCGCCCTTCATCGGTTAATCCACAGGCACGCCAAGGTCACCACCACAGCAGCTGCGCAAAGAATCCCCAAAACGATAAACCCCATGCGTTCATCTCCTTCCACCGCGGCGAAGTCCTGTCGGAATAGGATGTGCAGACAGGGAGGAAAATATGCCGCATGGGTGGATCTTTTCCATGGGGACAGGAAAATATGTTGTAGACAGCAGCGCTTTCGGAAAAAATGCACAAAAATCCCCGGAAGCCTTGCACTTCCGGGGATTTTCTCCTGTACGCCCGGCAGGAGTTGAACCTGTGACCTTCAGAGTCGGAGTTGGTTAAGAGAACGAATGTGCGATACATATGTCTGGAGATAAAATGTTTACAACAGGATCCTTTTGTGTTGACTGGTGTACCAACAATACTTTACCGTGAATAAAGCTTCGAAATACTTCTTTACCAAACGAGTTGATTGACCAGATATTACATTGAGGCACCACCGCACAATTCGGCGGCGCGTCTGGCGATGCCTTTTCCGCCATCTGCGGCATGCAAATTCCTCGATTTACCGCCAGTAAACCTTCGAAATTTGCATTTGCATCTGACGAAAAAATCCATTCGCCAGCCGACCACCTCATTTGTGCGGTGTTACCTTAAGGCTAAGCCGTAAAGTGCTTTTTCGTTCAACAATTAGCAAAAGGAGATTGACAGAATGCGGTGAAAAGGTTATAGTGTTATGAAAGGAGGTGGCGTTGTGCGTTTTGCGATCATTGATGACGAAGAATATATCCGGAACCAGATTCGTCAGCTGGTGGAAACATATTGTGAAGAAAAGAGAATTCCCGTGGATTGCATATGCTACAAGGAAGCTGTAACTTTTTTGCAGGAGTATCGAGCGAGCTTTGATGCTGTTTTTATGGATATCAAAATGCCCGGTTACAATGGCCTGGAGGCAGCAAAGATTCTGCGTCAAACAGATAAGAATGTTCCGCTTGTATTTATCACAAACCTGAAACAATATGCCATTCATGGGTATTCCGTCGATGCGATGGGCTTTGTTGTTAAGCCACTCATTCCCTATGACTTCAATGTACAGATGGATAAGATCCTCCAAAGAGCAGCAGCTCAGCAGGTAAATGCGGTTACGATTAAAACGGCCACAGGTTTTCAACGCCTCAATATCAAGGACATTTTCTATATTGAGGTAATCAAGCACAAACTGATCTTCCACACCGTATTTGGGGATATCAACGGCTGGGGAACTCTGGTTTCCGTCGAAGAAATACTGCCGGCGCAGTTCTTTTCAAGATGCAATGTTTGCTATCTGGTGAACCTGCATCACGTTCAATCGGTAGACAAGGATGTAGTCGTGGTGGCTGGAGAACCGCTGAAGATTGCCCGGTCGCGCAAAAAAGAATTCCTGACTGATCTGGCTCGATTTGCAAGAGTAGGTGGCGTTTGAAATGTTTGATTTATCTTCAGCACTTTTTTGGTATAAACCGCACTTTATTACTGAACTCCTTGTTGCAGAGGCCTTGGTAACATATACACTGAATAAGCGGCCGAGGTTTGGCTGGCGGGTGCTCCTGTCTGTGATTGCACTGTATGCATTGGCTTTTGCGTTTCCGATCATGGGATATAACGCGTTGACCTCCTCACTGATGTTCTTTGCACTGTTTATTGCAAGCGTTGCAGCGTTGAAAGTGTGCTATGAAGAGAGCTGGCTCAATACATTCTTTTGCGGTCTGATTGCATACACAGCCCAGCATATATCCTATGAGCTCAATAGTCTGCTTGGTCTTGTGATGGGTCTCAAAAGCATCAATGTCTATTTGCCCAACGGTCCTGAGGCTATAGGTGCAGGCATTCCGGCGCTGAATATCGCGGTCTATCTGTCGGTGTTTGCCTTGGTGTACTGGTTTGTGTGGGCCTTTATCGCTGTTCGCATCCGGCGGCAGCGGGAATTGGTTTTCATCAATTTCTATCTGTTTTTCTGGGTGCTGATTACCATCACGATAGATATTGTTTTCTCTGCAATCGTTACATATCACACGGCGAATCATTCGGATACGACGCTGATCATGTTCAACATATCCAACATCTTTTCGTGCTGTTTGTCGCTGGGATACCAGTACCTGATGCTGGAAAAGGACAATGTTGCCCGTGAGTTGATCACGATTCAGATGCTGTGGAAAAAAGACAAGGAACGCTATGAACTGAGCAAGGAAAACATTGAACTGCTGAATGTGCGATGCCATGATCTGGCCAGCCAGATTGGCGCGCTGCGTAATATCAATGGATTTGTGGATGATAATGCGATCATTGAGCTGGAAAACGCATTGAGGTTCTATGGGGTGAATATCCACACCGGTAATGATGCGCTTGATGTGATATTGGCAGAGAAGCATATCCTTTGCGACAAAAAGGGAATTCGCCTGAACTGTATGATTGACGGCGAGAAACTGAGCTTCATCTCTCCGGCAGAGTTGTATTCCCTCTTTGGCAATGCACTGCAAAATGCGATTGAGTCTGCTGAAAAAATAGACGATCCGACAAGGCGATTGATTATCGTGAGCGTGAAAAGTCAGGCAAACATGGTGTTCATTCACATTGAGAACAGCTGCCCGGATAATTTGCTGCTGCACCTGGTGGATGGATTGCCTGAAACGACCAAGAACGATAAATCAGAACATGGCTACGGCATGAAAAGTATTCAGCTGCTGTGTCAGCGCTTAGGCGGTGATATTGATTTCACCATGGAGAACAGTCGGTTCAGTCTCGACATCGTTCTGCCCATGCCGCGAGAAAAGAGGTCGAAAAAGACCAATGAGAAGGTATAAGGCGTTCATCCCCCTGCTTGCCATCCTGAGTGCTATGGCGCTGATGTTTTCGGTCATCGGCGGGGCGTATGGGCCATCGCTGGATCGGCACTTCGGATATGGCCGTATCAGCACCAAGGCTGTAGATGATAACCGCTCTGGATTGTACTATGAAACACCGTTCGATGTCGAAAACGGTGACAAGGCGGTGTTGGATCACGCGCACAGCATCAGCAAAACGATTACTGATGAGGGCATTGTTCTGTTGAAAAATAACGGTGTCCTGCCCTTGTCTTCGCAGGATTGCATTACGCCCTTCGGCCTGCGTTTTTTGCTTCCGGTATACAGCGGAACCGGTTCAGGTAAAGCAACCGTTAACCCTGAATATGTCTGTACGCCCGAAGCTGGTTTGCGTGCCCATTTTGCAATCAACGAATCCAGTCTGCAGGTGCTGCAGGAAGCCAAGATTATGAAGATTTCCCCGGATGAGATTTCCTACGTAGTGCAGGAAAATATCAATGACCACGGTGCCGAGGTTTATGAGATTGATCCCTCGGAATATTTGAAGCTGGCCGATTCCTGTGCCGGAAATGTTGGCGTGGTTTACATCGGACGCATCGGCGGTGAAAGTGCAAATTACTCTACTGCTCCATTGACGGATGGTACCCCGCATATTCTTGCACTGACCGAAGCGGAAAAGAGGACCATTGCCTTTTCCAAGGCGCATTGCCGGGCGACAATTGCTGTGCTCAACACCTCCAATGTTATGGAGATTGAAGAGCTGATGCAAGGAAAGCTGGCATGTGATGCCATTGTGTGGATTGGCCATCCCGGCAATACAGGCTTTCAGTCCCTGGGTGATATTCTGGCCGGTGAGGTTAATCCTTCCGGACGTACAACGGATATCTGGGATGCCAAACTGCTGGACAACCCCGCCCAGGCCAACTTCAGTGATATGATTTACACCAATACCGAGGGTATGGTTTTCTCTGCTAACTATAATGGGAAAGTTAAGCCTGCCGGCTTGTATTACATCGAGTATGAGGAAGGGGTGTATGTCGGATACCGATATTATGAGACAGCTCATGATCTGGGTATCATCGACTATGGACAGACGAATTGTCAGGGTGAGAAAACAGCGCTGGGAGCAATTAACTATCCCTTTGGCTACGGCTTGTCCTACACGACGTTTGAACAGAAGCTTAAATCTGTTGCCTACGATGAGATCAGTGATCGCATCACGCTGACAGTGCAGGTCAGCAATGTGGGGGAGATGGACGGATGGGAGGTCGTGCAGATCTACAGCACGCCGCCCTACACAGAATACGACGCAACACATGGCGTTGAAAAGCCGACAAAGAATTTGGTTGCCTTTGATAAGGTGTTTGTCAAAAGGGGAGGAGCACAGGAAATCACGCTGTCGTTCCTGCGCGAGGAGTTGGCTTCCTACGGCATGAATATCGAGAATCCGGATGGCACACGCGGCTGCTACTTCCTCGAAGCCGGCGACTATCGCCTGACGCTGGGTAAAAACAGTCACGACGCTTTTGACAGCGTTACGATTGATGTGGACAAAACGGTTTTCTACCATGCAGATCATCCGCGCCAGAGTGAACGCAATGCCCAGCAAGGCGAAAATACAGTGGCAGCAACAAACCATTTTGACGATGTGACTGCATACATGCACGAGGAGGGCATGACCATCCTATCCCGGGCAGACTGGAAAAATACCCAGCCCAGTGCACCGATACGCAAAGCGTTGGCGGAAGACCGACTGATGCGTGCTGCGATGTATGACCCGTTTACAGATCCCTGGACCGGGAACAAGGGCGTCTTTGCTGAGGAACCGGTCGTGATTTCATCGCCACGATCAAGTGGTCTGGTGCTGGCGGATATGCGGGGAAAAGCATGGGATGATCCGCTATGGGAGGCTTACCTGAATCAGATTGATTTCTCCGAAGATGCGCTGTGGCAGATGCTTCTGACGGCGTCTGGCCAAACGGCAGCTGTGGAAGCCCTGGGGAAACCCCGTTCTGTGGATCTGGATGGCCCTCAGGGGATCTGTGCTGGCCGGAGAAGTACAAAGGAGACATATGCCTATTGTGCGCAGGTGCTGCTGGGTGCTACTTTTCATCCGGAACTGGCCTATGCCTTTGGACAATCCATTGGCAACGAGGCGCTGATGATTGGTTTGACGGGGTGGTACGGGCCAGGCGTGAACATCCATCGCAGCGCTTTTTGTGGAAGGAACTTTGAGTATTACAGCGAGGATCCATTGCTTTCAGGCAAGCTGGCTTCCAGTTGTATTTCCGGTGCAGCCAGCCGGGGCGTGCTGTCATACATGAAGCACTTTGCGCTCAATAATTATGAAGGCCCGGCTACCTGCCTGACCGTCTGGGCAACAGAACAGGCCATCCGGGAGATCTACCTGCGCAGCTTTGAGATCGCCGTCAAGGAGGCCTCCTGCGAGCTGCTGTATTACGAAAATGACAGTGTGGATCTGTCCCGCAAAACCATGCGCGCAGCTACGGGGATCATGGGTGCTGCCAATCACATCGGCGTTGAATGGTGTGCGGCCAGCTATCCGCTGCTGCAGGGTGTTCTCCGAAAGGAGTGGGGATTCCAAGGGGCTGTGATTACAGATATGGCATTGCAGCTGCGGCCGGGAATTGTGGACAAGATTTTCCGCAATGGCGGCGACATGCGCATGTACTATTATGATGCAGCATTACTTGATCCGGATTCACCGGCAGCGCTGGCAAGCCTGCGCAGAGCGGTCAAGAACATCTGCTATGCCTACGCGAACAGTAATCTGATGCAGGGCTACGCGCCTGGGATGATTGTCAGTTATGGAATTGCGCCCTGGCGGATGATGCTGTATGTGTTTGACGGTGCGGTTCTGATTGCATGGATCATCGGTATCGTGAAGTGTATGCGTGATCGCAGACGACGGGCAATTCAAAAACAGTGGTATGGAGCAAGATAAACTTCATCGGGTTTCGCTCATTGTCAGCGGTTTGTGCCGCTGACTTTTTGTATTGCGCATGTTCAAAAAGGAGAAGAAAGAACCTGAAATAACATACCCCGATATCAAAACGTGCGATGAAATCAACCAACTGTGCACTGATGCTTGAATGGAAAAAACGGATCTGTTACACTGTCATCAGTGCAAAAGCTTTGCACGTGCTCGTTCTATTCATGAAAGGAGAAAGACTCATGAAGACCAGAAAACGTGGTTTCCTCCGCACCATGGTATCTGCACTGGCCATTTTCATGGCTCTGACGCTGGCTGCTCCCGCAGCGCTGGCCAAGGGCTATGAGCTTGACAACTTTGCAGGTCCCGACAACCTCATCTACGGTGGCAAGTTCTACAGCGAGTTCAGCTCTCTGGACGAAGTGTTCGAAGCAGCCAAGAAGCTCAACGGCGAAGTCGTTGCCGAAGGCACTGTGCTGCTGAAGAACAATGGCACCCTGCCCCTGGATCCCCGCACCGATAAGATCAGCGTGCTGGGCGTCCGCTCCGGCGACCTGCGCGAAGGTGTTGACGGCACTCTCGTTGAGCCCAATGCCGTGTCTCCCATGGCTGAGGGCCTGCGCAATGCCGGCTTCACGGTGAACCCCGTACTGGAAAAGTGGTACCAGCGCGTGCCCAACCGTGTTGAGATGCAGGAAGTCGGCATCGCCGGCTTCGAGCCCCTGTTCTCCGAGGCGGTCAACCGTTCCTTTGAGAACTACAACGACGTGGCGGTGGTCGTGATCCAGCGCTGCGAGATGAAGGAAAACGTCGGCGGTTCTGTGGCTCTGACCGGTCACACCACCAACACCGGCGATGTCAACGATCCTGTGGATGGCGTGCTGGCCGGCAACCGTGCCAACGACAGCATCCGTCAGATCCAGGATCCTGTGGCTGAAGGTGCGGCTGAAACCGACGCCTACGGCTGGAAGCACGCTCATTCCGCTCAGTCCCCCGCCGAGGAAGGCGAAGTGGCGACTGTTGACGTGAATGGCGACGGCGTGATGGACAATGTGGAAGTCAAGCATGCACTGCAGCTGACCGACTCCGAAATCGCTCTGATTGATTTCGCAAAGGCCAACTTCGAAAAGGTGCTGGTTGTCTTCAACTCCTCCCACACCTTCGAAATGTACAACCTGGAGAAGGATCCTGAGATCGACGCCATGCTGTGGTTCGGCCGTCCTGGCATCCACGAGACTGGCGTGACGGCTGTGGCCGAGATCCTCAGCGGCGTGATCACCCCCTCCGGCAGCGCTTCTGCTGAGTATGTGCGTGACTTCACCGCCGATCCCACCTGGGCTAACACCAGCACCGGCCGTCAGTTCCGCTTCGGCGCTTACGGCGAAGATGTCCCCGGCGACTATGTGTACCGCTATCCCGATGAGGACGGCAAGTGCCTGACCATCGATCCCGGCTCCACCGGTACCGGCGGTATCCGCGGCGTGGAATACGAAGAGGGCATCTACCTGGGCTACAAGTACTACGAGACCTTCTGGCACGAAATCGCTCAGGGCAACACCTCTCTGACCGATGGCAAGGATCCCTCTGAATATCAGGCCATCGCTGACGCCTGGCATGATTTCAACGTTGTGTACCCCTTCGGCTTCGGCCTGTCCTACACTGACTTCGCCTTCGACATGGGCGGTATCTACACCGACGCTGCCTGTACCCAGGCTGTTGAAGGCAAGATCGACGGCGGCATCTTCGCTTCCACCGTTGAGAAGCAGGCTGACGCTACCAAGATCTACATCCCCGTGACCGTGACCAACACTGGCGACGTGGAAGGCAAGAAGAGCGTGCAGATCTACCTGACCGCTCCCTACTACGAGGGCCAGATTGAGAAGTCCTTCGTCAAGCTGGTTGGCTTCGGCAAGACCGAACTGCTCCAGCCCGGCGAGACCGACATGGTCGTCGTCGAGATTGACGTGCAGGATATTGCTTCCTTCGACTATAACGACGCCAATGCCAACGGCCATGCTGGTTGGGAACTGGATCCCGGCGAGTATGTGTTCCGTGCCATGGCCAACTCCAGCGTGCTGCGTTCTCAGCGCGTGGGCACCTATGATGACGCTTCCTTCACCATCGAAGGCGCTGTAGCCAACCTCGTGCAGGATACCTTCTCCGGCAACGAAGTGACCGCTCTGTTCTCCGATCCCGGAGCCATCGACTACTCCATCCGCACCGGCGCGTTCAACGCCGATCCCGAAGCGGGCATGACCATCCTGTCCCGTGCTGACATGGAAGGCACCTTCCCGCAGCCCCCGACCTACGCTGACCTGATCCTCAACCAGGCTGCTATCGACCGTGAGAAGCAGGTTCTGAACATGAACTCTGCCAACAACTTCAACGGCTTCTACGGCGAGATCGTTGCCGATCAGCCCAGCAGCATCGACGGCCCCGAGCATCCCTGGTATGTGGAATCCATCCCCGAAAACTGGACCCAGCAGAATCCTGCCACCATCGACGCTGACCGCGTCAACGGCAAGACCAAGGTTCAGCTGTATCAGATGGCTGGCGTGCCCCTGGACGGCTCCATCATCATCGACGGCGCTGAGTACACATGGGACGACTTCATGAACCAGCTGACCTATGACGAAATGGCCAGCCTGTGGGGCAGCACTCCCGCGGCCATCGCTTCCATCGGCAAGCAGAAGGACGCCAACGCTGACCGTCCCCTGAACCTGGGCGCGACCTTCACCTGGGCGGATGCTCCGCTGCAGGCTGCGACCTTCAACACCGAGCTGATCCGCCGCGTGGGTCAGATCTGCGGTGAGTTCGACCTCCAGAAGGGCATTACCGGCACCAGCGGCTGGTGGGGCCCCGGCGCGAACACCAACCGTTCCCAGTTCGCAGGCCGCACCAAGGAATACTACTCTCAGGATGCGATCCTGAACGGTTACATGGCCGCTGCTTCCATCTCCGGCGCTCAGAGCAAGGGTACCAACGTATACATCAAGCACTGCGCGCTGTATGATCAGGAAGACCTGAACGCCGGCACCACCGTGTGGGTCGACGAGCAGACCATGCGCGAGAACTACCTGCCCGCCTTCAAGAAGTCCATGCAGGACGGCGAATCCGCCGGCGCCATGGTTTCCTGCTGGCGTCTGGGCCAGCAACAGATCTCTCACAACTACGACTTCATCACCGAGCTGTTCTCCAACGAGTGGGGCTGGTTCGGCGAGTGGGTCACCGACCACACCGGCGGCCAGGGCGGTGCAAACTGGACCAATCCTCTGGCGCCCGAAGGCGAAACCAAGTACAACTGGGTCGCCGGTAACTTCAATAGCCAGGAAGTCATCCTGCGCAACGCTGGTCTGACCATCATGGGCAGAGGCGCTGGCAGTCTGAACGGCACCTGGGATGCTACCCTGCGCGACGGCAAGGGCGGCCTGCTGGTCACCTTTGGTTCCGACGATGCTGCCATCACCAAGGAAAGCGTCGGTCAGTACTACTACATGCGTATGATGGCGCTGAAGGACCTGTACAAGGCTGCCAACTCCAAGCTGGTTGGCAACGGCGTTGACATGAGCGCGATGGCGAATGTGGCTGTCGAGCTGGTTCAGGCGGAAGCTGCCAGTGTGGCTGCTCCGCTGAGCGCTGAGGCTCTCAACGGCGGCGAAATCGAGTACGTCCTGGAGGGCGCTCTGCCTGCCGGCCTGACCCTGGATCCCTACACCGGCATCATCAGCGGTCTGCCCACGGAGATTGCCAGCTCCGAAGGTACAGTCTACGCTGTGGTTGACGGCTGGATCAAGGGCTCCTGTAACTACAGCGTGACCGTGACCTCTCCCTGGTCCGCTGACCTGCCCCGTGCCCGCGTTGGCGAGGCCTACGACGGTTCCATCGCCTCCAACATCAATGCCACCGGTACCCTGGCGTACTCCGTGGCCGGCGGCAGCCTGCCCGAGGGCATGGAAATTGCTGCTGATACCGGTCTGCTGACTGGCGCTCCGACCACCGAAGGCACCTACACCTTCCAGATCGCTGCAACCTTCACCAGCAAGCAGGGTTGGAGATCCGTCTCCACCACCTATGTCTCCGAGGAATTCACGATCACCGTTCGTCCTGCCAACTAATGGATAGTTAACAGGATCGAAACTCCATTTCGGTTGACTAAGGATTAGCCAAAACTGGCTCCGGATAGCCGCAATGGTTTATCCGGAGCCTTTCTGGATTGAATGGTCTGTACATTCTTGACCGTTAATTGCAAGAATCCCAAAGGATGTACATGAAAGGGGATACAAACAAGCATGAAAATCCGACTGAAGCATTTGTGTCTGGCGCTGGTTGCGTTGATGTGCCTTGTCCTGCTCAGCAGCTGCGGCAGTGCGCCTCAGCCCAAGCAAAACGTTGCATCCATGGAAGACATCGGTATCAAGGCGCAGCCGAAGACCGCCTATATTCTCGGCGACCCCTTTGATGTGTCCGCCGGCGTCCTGAATCTTTTCTATGATGATGGCACGATCAAGGAGCTGCCCTTCACTGCAGAGGGTGTGACGATCAGTGCGCCCGATATGGAAACTGTTGGCACAAAGACGGTGAATGTGGATTATGATGGCTTTAAGGTCAGCTACATGATCACCATTGAAACGCAGAAGTACGCTGTTTCCTTTGACCTGAACTATGCGGGTGCGTCTGCGCCTGCCGTGCAGATGGTGGAAACGGGAGCATATGCTGCCCGCCCCTCTGATCCGGTGCGTGAAGGCTATCGCTTTGGCGGCTGGTACGCCGACGCCAATGCAACAACCGCCTTTGACTTCAGCGCGGCGGCCATCACAGGCGATGTTACTGTCTACGCTGCCTGGACCGCCGTGTATAGCGTCACGTTTGACCTGAATGACGGCGCATCTCAGGCGACGACGGTTGTGGTGGATGCCGGTACTCCCATCCAGGAAATGATGGCGCCTGCCGCTGCCCGCGAAGGTTATGAGTTTGCCAAGTGGCACACCGATCCCGAAGCGGATACCCCCTACGATTTCACCCAGGCCGTGAGCGCCGACGTGGTGCTCTATGCGCATTGGGCGGAAATCCAGGCCGGTGCAACCATGGTTGCCGTGACCTTTGATTACAATGGCGCCGGCACCCTGACTGCCCGCACGGAAAGCATCGTCAGCGGAAATAGCGTGGAAAAGCCCCAGGATCCTGACGTGGAAGGCCGTACCTTCACCGGCTGGTTCACTGCGCCCGAAGGCGGCGAAGCCTTTGACTTCACGGCTGCTGTTACCGAGGATATCACCCTTTATGCCGGTTGGGATGTGGAGTACTACCTGGTGCGCTTCCACTACATCATCGATGGCAAGGATACTGTGATGCGTACCCGTGAAATCGATCCCGGTGCGAAGGCTGCTGCCGGTGCAGTACCCGTGGTAGCTGGTTACAAGTTCACCAATACCTGGTATACAGATGCAGAGTATACCCAGGTCTACGATTTCAAGAAACCCGTCCATCAGGACTATAACCTGTACATCAAGCCCATGAAGGAATACCGCTTTGAGGCGGAGCACACCTTCATTGACGAGAATAAGGCCGGCGTCGGCTCCTCTGATAACTTCAGCGGCCTGAAGCTGATCTTCAAGGATAACGGCACGGCTGAAGCCAGCAATGGGTTCTGGGTCAGCGGTCTGTATTACAATACCGCCTTCGTGGAATTTGTTATTCATTCTGATGCGGCGATCAACGACGCCATGCTGCAGCTGCGCCTGTCCTCTGAGTGGGCAGACATGTACATCGCGCCCGAAGACACCAATTTCAACGGCGAGGACTATTACAGCTTCGCGATCTCTTCTGCTCCTGCGCAGGTGGATGAAGCCGGCAACGTCCTCAAGGATGAAAAGGGTTATGCCATCAGCGTGGCAGACCAGGCCCGCACCTTTGATTACACCCCCATTGCCATCACTGGTGCGATCACCTTCTCCCAGAGTATGGTCGATAAGCGTCCCTTCTCCGACTATCTGATGACGACAGAATTTGCCCTGCAGGAGGGCTGGAATGTTGTCCGTCTGACGGTCAACAATAGCCATGCCCCCTACGACGGCACCATGGAAGCGACTGCTCCCATGATCGACTGTATGAGCATTTTCACGGATGCAACGCTGACCTGGATTCCCATGGAAGAAAATGTTGCAGATCCCAGCAGGGTGAACAACGGCTGATCCATGAAAGGTGGATGCTGAATTGAAGACATTACAAACGCTTCGCAAGCTCATCTGGAGTTTGCTGCTGCCCTCAGGGCTGCTGCTGGTTGCGTCGCTGGCGCTGTATGCCCTGACGGGCAAGACGGAGTTTTCTCCTGAATTGTCCGGCAGGGTGCTGGGGCTGGGCTGCGCCTGCATCGGGTTGGAGGGTTGTGTCATCGCCGTTGCGGCGCTGCTGCATGACGAGGGCAAGCTGATTGCCCGGCTGCTGGATGTGATCATCTATGCAGCGTATGCGCTGGGCTTGCTGACCTGGCTGTTCTATCTCGTCAACGAGGTGAACTACATCACCAATATCCTCGTTGCTATCGATGGCACAAAGATTTCATTCGTATTCCTGGCTACTGCACTGGGGTTTGCATGCGCCTGGGTGCTGGCGCTGGTGTGTGCGATGCGCTGCAGCAAGGTGCTGAAAAAGGCTGAGGAAGCGAAGCGGGAAGGAGGCGCAGAAGCATGAAAAAACGATTGCCAAAGACGCTTTTCGTCCTCTTTGTGACCCTTCTGTGTATCCTGATTCCTGCCTATGACGTAATGACTGCATACAGCGCGATGATCAACAATGCCCTGAACATTCAGAGCTACCGCGTGGTGGAGTCCGACATTGCAGCGGATTACGACTCGGAATACTTTAAGGCTGATTTCAGCGACCCGGAAGCCTATGCCAAGGCTGCGGCAGAATTATGCCGTCAGGTGGAGGCGGAAGGTCTGGTGCTGCTGACCAATCAGAACGGCGCGCTGCCCCTGCCGAAGCAGGCGAAGGTCAGCTTCTTTGCACAGGGTGCGGTGTACCCGGGTTATGGCTCTACCGGCTCCAGTGCTGCCCAAACGGATGGCTACGGTTCTCTGCGCACAGCCTTTGAAAAGAAGGGCTTCTCTGTTAACGGAGCCCTGTGGGACTGGTACGCGCAGAAGGCTGCCCGTCTGCGCCTGAATACTGTGGACGGTCTGGTCAAGACTTATCGTACCAACGAGCTCCCTTGGGAAGACGTGACTGCGGCGCAGGGCGAGTCCTTCGCTAACTTCGGTGACGCCGCCATTGTCGTGCTTACCCGTGATAGCGGTGAGGGCTTCGACGTGTCCACCAAGGGCAGCGACGGCCTGGATGGCAGCTACCTGTCCATCACCAAGGAAGAGGAAGACCTGCTTAAGGGCTTGACCGAATTGAAGCAGTCTGGCGTGTTCAAGCGTGTCATCGTGCTGCTCAACGCGGCGGTTCCCATGCAGCTTGACTTCCTCTACCGCGCAGACATCGATGTGGATGCGTGCCTGTGGGTCGGCAACATCGGCATGTCCGGTGCGATGGGTATAGCGGACGTTCTGGCGGGCAGTGTGAATCCCTCCGGCCGCCTGACCGATACCTACACCCGCGACAATTTCTCTTCTCCGGCCATGGCATCCTGGGTGTTGAATCCCAACGGTATCTTCGCCCAGCCCTATGCCAATGCGACAGAGATGAACCTGAACAGCTCGCAGCAGTACTACGGCGTGTATGTTGAGGGGATCTATGTGGGGTACCGCTACTACGAAACCCGCTACGAGGACTACGTCATCGGGCGAGATCAAAGCGGCGAGTATGATTACTCGGTCGTGGCTTTCCCCTTCGGCCATGGCCTGTCCTACACGACCTTCACGTACAGCGACATGAAGGTAACCCGTCAGGCGGATTCGGACAGCTACGTCGTGACGCTGACTGTCACCAACACCGGCAGCGCTGCCGGCCGCGAGCCTGTGCAGATCTACCTGCAGAAGCCTTACATCGAAGGCGGCCTGGAAAAGGCCTCCGTCGAACTGGCCGGCTTTACCAAGACGAAGCTGCTTCAGCCTGGCGAGAGCGAAACGGTTCGCGTTACGGTAAACGGAGAATTCTTCCGCACCTATGATGCGGTGGATGCTCAGACCTACGTGCTGGATCCAGGCGATTACTACCTTGCAGCAGGCTACAATGCACATGATGCGCTGAATAACATCCTTGCCAGCCAGGGCTTCTCTCCCGAAAGCACGGGTGGCCGGATGACTGCAGCAGGCAATGCTTCTCTGGCTGCTGTGGCCCTGCACCTGGATCAGCGGGATGCTGTTACCTATGCGGTTGCAGCTGAAACAGGCGAGCCGATTACCAACCTGTTTGACTTTGCGGACATCAACCGCTATGAGCATCGCGGGGATAATCAGGTTACCTACCTGTCCCGTGCGGATTGGGCGGGTACCTGGCCGAAGAAGCCAGTGAAGCTTTCAGTTGCCAACGAAGGCATGATGAGTGACATGGCCAGCCATAAGCCGCTGCCCAATGATCCCGAGGCGGTTTCTCCCCTGTACAACATTGACAGTGGCAGTCAGCTGATTGCCATGCGCGGTCTGCCCTATGATCACAGTACCTGGGATATTCTCCTGGACCAGCTGACCTATGAGGAACAGGCGCTGCTGGTGACCAACGCTGCTTTCGGTACCAGCGCGTTGGACTCCATTACGCTAAAGGAAACCAAGGCCAGTGATGGCCCGACGGCTGTGTCTGCGTCCATCACCGCAGTGTCCTTCCCCAACGAAGGCATTTGGGCTTCCTCCTTTGACGTGGAGCTCATTGAACGTATCGGTGACTTCCTGGCAGAGGATGCGCGGCTGAACGGCGTTGATACCATGTATGCGCCCGGCGTCAATATCCACAGAACCCCCTTCGGCGGCCGTGCGCATGAGTACTTCTCCGAGGATCCTCTCCTGACTGCGTATGCTGCCATGGCTGAGGTCAAGGGAATGCAGAAAAAGGGCGTCATCCCTGTACTGAAGCATTACGCCTTCAACGATGAGGAATCCGCCCGCAACGGTATTGGTATCTGGTTGAATGAACAGGCTGCTCGTGAGATTTACCTGCTCCCCTTTGAGTACGCGATGCGTCCCTCCATGGGTGCAGGTGCGTTAGGAGCTATGTCCAGCTTCAATCGTGTTGGTGCACTCTGGACCGGCGCTTCCAAGGCGCTTCAGCTTGATATCAGCCGGAATGAATGGAATTTCCAGGGCTACTTCATTACGGACATGGCATCCTCCAATGGCGCGCTGTTCATGACCTTTGATGACGGCGTGTTCAACGGTACTGATCTGTTCCTGGGCAGCGGCAGCAAAACTGCCTTGAAGGAATGGAAGAGTAATATCCCCTTCCGCAACCGTGTGCGTGAGGCTGTGCATCGTGTGTTGTATGTTACCGTGAATGGTAACGCAGTCATGAACGGTGTTTCGCCCAGTTCCCAGGTCGTGCTTGTAACGCCCTGGTGGGCTATGGCTTTGCTGGCGGCGATTGCAGCCTCGGCTGTCATTGCACTTGGTAGTGTTGTGGTGCATATCTGGTTCATCCTGAAAGATAAGCGCAGCAAGGCATGACGCATGTGCCGCGGAAGAGCTCCGTTTCGCTGGGCCTGATAGATCAAATGCACAACTGATTTCATAGGATACAAACAAGCAGCCCCGCCCCTCTTCTGTTCAGAGACGCTGTAGGGGCGGGGGTTGCCTTTGCGTCAGTATGGAGGATATGCTATGAACGGAAAAATTCATCAATTGGCAAAGCAGCTTACCCTGGCGGAAAAGTGCACTTTGTCATCACTGGCAAGATCAATCCCGGCGGCAAGCTGAGTGAGACCTTCCCGGTGGCCTACGCCGATTTACCCGTCAGCCAGTATTATCCCGGTACTGAGGCCACCAGCGAATACCGAGAGGGTCTCTATGTGGGCTGCCGCTACGCCACCACCGCAAAGAAGGAAGTCCGCTTCCCCTTCGGCTTCCATCAGCCTGTCCGGCGGGAAGGTCATCAGTCCTGCCCGGGAGCTGAAGGGCTTCGCCCGTGTCCATCTGGAGGCCGGAGAGGAAAAGGCCGTCACGATTCCCTTTGACGAGTATACATTCCGCTACTTCAACGTGCAGACCAACAAGTTCGAGGTCGAGGGCGGTGCGTATGACATCCTGATCGCCGCGTCCAGCGAGGACATCCGCTTGCGCGGCACACTGGAGGTCAGAACCCCATCTGCCGCATGGTCGCCAAGCTCCTCGGTAGTATGATTGACAAGGCCATTGCGAGCGGCAAGCCCGATCTGAATCTGCTCTTCATCTACAACATCACCTTCCGCGGCATGGGCAAGATGATGGGCGGCATGATCACGATGGAACGCATCCAGGTGGATCCGCGAGGGCGGTTTGTTCGTCATCGTCAGCAATGTCGTGACGGTGTTCAAGTACCTGATCCTGACCTTCCTGCCCTTGACCTTCAAAGGTCTGTGGGCGGTAGATTTCGGCTGGCCGGGCATCGAGGCTGAAATTTTCGGTCTCAGCCCTTCACCTGGAATATCTTTGGTTACGCGGTCAAGGAAGGCGGCGCAGTGATGGGTGGTCTGGGCTACTTCATTGCCTGCATGATCGCCATGGTCATCAGCGAGGCCATCAATTTCCCAATCCAACGCAGCTTCGTGTTCCGTAGCAAGCGCCCCGTCAGCCCGCAGATCGCGTGGTACGTTGTGGCCTTCTGCATCGTGACTGTGATCGTCAACTCGATCAACTGCATCTGGGTGGATGCGGCTGGTCAGTGGGTCGCACCCTGGCTGTACAACATCGGCACGACGGTGTTCAATGGCGGCGTTTCGATGGTCGTGTTTTTCTTCGTGAACAAGATTATCTTCCCGGAGGGTGAAGCCGCAAAGTAACAGGAAGCTTAGAATGTACGCCCACCATGTACCTCATACATAACCGCAATCTCTCCAAAACAAAGCTATCCCCCAGAATCGCGAAGATTCCGGGGGATTTTCTCCTGTACGCCCGGCAGGAGTCGAACCTGTGACCTTCAGAGTCGGAGTCTGACGCTCTATCCAACTGAGCTACGGGCGCTCATCAGCTTAACTATTTTACCACAGCAGGGGAGGATTGTCAAGCGAAAATGCGGAAAAATCGCGGGAAGGGGATCGAAAGGAAAGCGGAAAGGTATCCGCAAGGGCGCGAAGCAGGGGAAAATCAGCTATCGAAAAATATCTGCCACATTTTCTGCGCATTGAGGGAGATTTTTTAAAGAAATGCCGCTTGCCCTCTTCTCAAACGGGCAAAAAACTGTTACAATAATACAAGAGCAGAAGATGCTCAAATCACGAGAGGAGAATGAATCCATGAAGAAGCTCGTTTCTCTCATCCTGGCGCTGGCGATGGTGCTGTGCGCGGTTTCCTTCGCGTCTGCGGATGAAACCTACCGCGTGGCGATGATTACCGACTCCGGCGACATCACCGACCAGTCCTTCAACCAGACGACCTACGAGGCCTGCAAGGCGTTCTGCGAGGCCAACGGCGTCGACTTCAACTACTTCAAGCCCACCGGTGACTCCGACGCGGAGCGCATCGCGCAGGTCGAAGCGGCCATCGACGAAGGCTACAACGTCATCGTCATGCCCGGCTACCTGTTCGCGGCGACGATTGGCGAGTGCCAGCCGACGTACCCGGACGTGAAGTTCATCGCGCTGGACGTGAGCGAGTATGACCTCACCTCCAACGGCGTTGACCTGAGCAACGCATCCAACCTGTTCTCTGCTGTGTATCAGGAAGAACTTTCCGGCTACATGGCGGGCTATGCGGCAGTGAAGATGGGCTACAAGAAGCTCGGCTTCCTCGGCGGCATGGAGGTTCCGGCGGTGCAGCGCTTCGGCTACGGCTTCGTGCAGGGCGCGAATGACGCGGCGGTGGAACTGGGCATCGCGGCGGACGTCTCCTGCGAGTACGTCTACGGCGGCAAGTTCATGGGCGATGCTGACATCACGGCGTACATGGACAACTGGTACGCCACCAAGGGCGTGGAAGTCGTGTTCGCTTGCGGCGGCGGCATCTACACCTCTGCGGCGGAAGCGGCTGCGAAGGTTGGCGGCAAGGTGATCGGCGTTGACTCCGATCAGGCGCCCATCATCAACAAGTTTGCGGAAGGCATGACGCTGACTTCTGCTATGAAGGGCCTGGCGGCGACGGTTAAGACGCTGCTGACCGATACCGTTGCGGGCAACTTCGACCAGTACGCGGGCAAGGTGGAGAACCTCGGCCTCGTGTCCGGCGACGACCTGACCCTGAACTACGTCGGCCTGCCCGTGGAGACCACGGAATGGAACGACACCTTCACCGTGGATGACTACACCGCGCTGGTGAAGGCGATGGTGGATGGCAAAGTGACCGTTTCCAGCGACATTACCGCGCGTCCGGAAACGACCATTGCGGTCAACTACAACGGCAACATCAAGTAATCTCACCTTCCGGGGGATGGCAACGTCCCCCGGATTCTGACAAGAGCTTCCGCCGGGGGAGTCCTCTGCCGCGCGGAAGTTTTTGTCAGAATCAAACGCATTTTCGGCGCACACGGGGAATCATCCGCCGCAAAATCGGCGAAATCAATGGGGAAAACAGAACATCAAGGAGGAAATGCTTCATGGAGAAACAGCGCGTTCAAACGCCGGACGAAAGCACGCCTTATGCCATCGAAATGCTGCATATCACCAAGCGCTTTCCCGGCATCATTGCCAATGACGACATCACCCTCCAGCTGCGCCACGGCGAAATCCACGCGCTGCTGGGTGAGAACGGCGCGGGCAAATCGACGCTGATGAGCGTCCTTTTCGGCTTGTATCAGCCTGAGAAAGGCGAAATCAGGAAGGATGGCGAAACGGTGTCCATCCGCAACCCCAATGACGCCACCGCGCTGGGCATCGGCATGGTACACCAGCACTTCAAGCTGGTGGAGTGCTTCACCGTGCTGGACAACATCATTCTGGGCGTTGAACCGACGAAATTCGGTTTCCTGCAAAAGAAAGAGGCGCGGCAGAAGGTGCTGGCGCTGTCCGAGCGTTACGGGCTGCACGTCGACCCCGACGCGAAGGTGGAGGATATCACCGTTGGGATGCAGCAGCGCACGGAAATCCTCAAAATGCTCTACCGCGACAACGAAATCCTGATTTTCGACGAGCCGACCGCCGTCCTGACGCCGCAGGAGATTGACGAACTGATGCAGATTATGCGCAATCTGGCAGCAGAGGGCAAGTCTATCCTCTTCATCTCCCATAAGCTGGCGGAGATTATGGCGGTTTCCGACCGCTGCACGGTGCTGCGCAAGGGCAAGTACATCGGCACGGTGAACACGAAGGACACCACGCCGGAGGAACTGTCCGCGATGATGGTCGGGCGCAACGTCAACTTCCACGTCGAGAAGAAACCGGCGCAGCCCGGCGAGGTCGTGCTGAAGGTAGAAAACATGACCGTCGCGTCCCATGTGCACAAGAACAACGCGGTCAAAAATGTGTCGCTGGAGGTGCGCGCGGGCGAAATCGTCTGCCTTGCGGGCATTGATGGCAACGGTCAGACGGAGTTCGTGTACGGTCTGACGGGCTTGGAACCGCTCGTCAGCGGCAAAATCTACCTGGATGGGCAGAATATCACCCGCGCGTCGATTCGCCGGCGCTCGCTGGACGGCATGAGCCACATCCCGGAGGATCGCCACAAGCACGGCTTGGTGCTGGATTACTCGCTGGAGGACAACATCGTTTTGCAGCGCTATTTCGACCCGGAATTCACGCGCGCGGGCTTCCTGCGCCGCAAGAACATCCGCGCCTATGCCAATCGGCTGATTGACCAGTACGACATCCGCTCCGGGCAGGGCGCAACCACCATCGCCCGCAGCATGTCCGGCGGCAACCAGCAGAAGGCGATTGTCGCGCGCGAAATCGACCGCTCGCCGCACCTGCTGATTGCCATGCAGCCCACGCGCGGTTTGGACGTGGGCGCGATTGAGTACATCCACAAGCAGATTATCGCCGCGCGCGACGAGGGCAAGGCGGTGCTGCTGGTTTCGCTGGAGATGGACGAGGTGCTGGACGTGTCCGACCGTATTCTCGTGATGTACGAAGGCGAAATCGTCGGCGAGCTTGACCCGAAAACGACGACGGCGGAAGAAATCGGCCTGTATATGGCGGGCGCGAAACGGGAGGTGCGGTAAAGATGGCAAACGAACCTAAGAAAGTCCGGCAGCGCAGGTCGATGCTGCAAATTCCCGGCGTGCAAACGATTCTCTCGTCGCTGCTGTGCATTGTGCTGGGGCTGCTGGTTGGCTTCGTCGTGCTGCTGCTGATTGACCACGGCGTGAGCGAAAAGACGGGCAATCTCAACGCCGTTGATGCGATTCTGGTTATCATCAAGAACTTCTGGAAGTATGGCAGCAGCACCGCGCAGATGAAGTATCTGGGCAACACGCTGGTCAAGACTGCGCCGCTGCTCATGTGCGGCTTGTCGGTGCTGTTCGCCTACAAGGTGGGCTTGTTCAACATTGGCGCGGCGGGTCAGTACGTCGTGGGCGCGGGTGCGGCGCTGTACTGTGCACTGGCGTGGAACATGCCGTGGTATGTGTGCCTGCTGGCGGCGGCGCTCGCGGGTGCGCTGCTGGCGTGCATCTCCGGCGCGCTCAAAGCATTCTGCAACGTCAACGAGGTCATCTCCTGCATTCTGCTCAACTGGATCAGCCTCTATGCCGTCAACAGTCTGCTGTCGCTCGTGAAGGACAGCAACACCCCTTACACCGTCAAGCTGAGCGTGGGCAATCCGAGCGCGCTGATGCCGTCGCTGGGGCTGGAAAAGCTGTTCTCCAACAACCGCTATGTGACCATTGCCATTCCGCTGGCGATTGTCATTGCCGTGCTGATTTGGGTGCTGCTGAGCAAAACGAAGCTGGGCTACGAGCTGAAGGCGACCGGGCTGAACAAGAATGCCGCGAAATACTGCGGAATGCGCGAAAAGCAGAATCTCATCCTGACGATGGGGATTGCGGGCGCGCTGGCGGGCATCGGCGCGGGCTTCATGTTCCTCTCTGGCTTTGAGGAATGGGCAGTGGCGCAGTCGGCGGTTCCGGCGATGGGCTTCAACGGCATTGCCGCGGCGTTCCTCGGCGGTCTGCACCCGATTGGCACGATTTTCGCATCCTTCTTCATCCAGCACATCACCTTCGGCGGCGCGTATGTTGACCGCGCCATCTATTCTTCGCAGATTTCCGACCTCATTTCGGCGGTCATCATCTACATGTGCGGCTTCGTGCTGTTCTTCCGGCAGGTTATGACGCGCCTGGCGGAGCGCAAAGCGGAAGCGAACCTGCGGAAGGAGGCGAATCTCAAATGACACTCTTGCTGCAATATATGCTGATGTTTGCATCAGTCCTGCTGCTGGTGGCGCTGGGTGGCTGCTTCTCGGAGCATTCCGGCGTGATTAACATTGGGCTGGAGGGCATCATGGTTTTCGGCGCGCTTGGCGGTGCGCTGATGATGAAGTACATGCCCGACGGCACGGCGGTCGTCGTGGTCATCCTCCTGACGACGCTGATGGCGATGATTTTTGGGATGCTGTATTCGCTTCTGCTGGCGGTCGCGGCGATTAACTTCAAGGCAGACCAGACGCTCGTCGGCACGGCGATGAACCTGCTTGGCACGGCGGCGGCGACGGTCATCGTCAAGGCCATCAACATTGCCGAAGACGTGTCGAATGTGTCCTCCGCCATTACCTACATCAACGTCAAAAAGGCGTTTCTGGTGGATATCAATGGCTTCGAGTTCAACTGGTTCATGCTCATGGCGGCGATGCTGCTGGTGATTTCATATGTCCTGCTGTACAAGACGCGCTTCGGTCTGCGTTTGCAGGCTTGCGGCGAGCATCCGCAGGCGGCGGATTCCGTGGGCATCAACGTCTACAAAATGCGCTATGCGGGCGTGATGATTTCCGGCGTGCTCGGCGGCTTGGGCGGCTTGGTGTACATCACGGCGGGCGTGAGCGAGTGGAAATTCGAGAACGGCGTGGCGGGCTTCGGCTTCCTTGCGCTGGCGGTGATGATTTTCGGTCAGTGGAAGCCCCTGCGGATTGCGCTGGCGGCGCTGCTGTTCGGGCTGTTCCGCAGCCTGAGCAATGTCTACACCGGCTTTGACTTCCTCGCGCAGCTGAACCTGCCCAGCACGTTCTACAACATGCTGCCGTACATCATTTCGCTCCTTGTGCTGGCGCTGACGAGCAGCAAGTCCCGCGCACCGAAGGCGGAGGGTATCCCATACGACAAGGGAAGCAGGTAAGGAGAGTGCCCATGTTCCCCTGCGACGTGGAAATCACGGACTTTCGCCTGCACACCGCAAGCGGCGCACCTGTGCTGACACTCTCCTTTTGTGCTGATGGCAAAGCGCAAACGCTCCGTTTCCTGTCCATAAGCGACGTGACGCTGCGTTTTCCCGCCATCCCGATGCAGATTTGCGGCTTCGAGATTCGCGACCACCGCGCGGACGGCTGGGATGCCGACCAGCGCTACGAAATCAGCGACTTCGAGGACGGCGCGCTGCACTTCTTCTGCCGCGAAATTGAGACCGAAAACGGCGAACCGCTGTCGTGATGCTGGCAAAATGGAAAACGAACGCCCTGCCGGGGTGAAAAATTCCGGCAGGGCGATTTTTTCTGCAAAAAAGTTTCGGAAACCAGAACGCAAGGAAAAGCAGTCAAGCCTGGACGCCACCGCCGTTCTTTCCTGCAAGAAACTTTTGCGGCAGGGGGAGTCCAGAAGGGGCTGAAGTCCAGACTTGCACCCTCTTCAGCGCCCTCAGGGCGTTCTTTGGAACCTTTCCGTCGCAACAGAAAGTAACGTCTTCGCCTCCGCAGAGACGACGGGAGTGGCGGATGAAATCAAGATTGGTTTTGAAATCGAGCATGGGGAAGATGCTGCGAAAGGCGCATCAGTCGCATTCCAAATCCCCCCGAAACACCGCGTGACAGCGTGTGCAGCGCAGGCTCAGCCAAACCCAAGTGAACATATCGCCGGGATTCGCGAACGCCGCGAGTTCCTCCGCCTCCGGGTACTCAAAGGTCAACCGCAGCTGAAACGCCGCATTCCGGCACTTCGGGCAAATCGCCGGATGCAGGGGAATCGGCGCGGGCGGCTGCCTGTCATCCAGCACATTCGCATAGCCGTCGCATCGGCTGTCAAAAAGCGGAACGTCGCCGTCTGGCTGATGAAGCGCAACGCAAAGCACGTCCCCATCCGCCAGAAGCTGATTTCGCCCGAAAAGCCCGCGTTTCAGCCTTCCGCAGAGATGAATGTGCAGTTCTTTCGAGCCGTTCAGCACAATCGCACAGCGGACGCGGCTGGCTGTGCCGTCCACATCGGCGGCATAGGGACGTACGGCGGCGGGAAGCAGCATGGAGCATCCTCCTATTCCAAAAGCGGCAGGGGATTCCTCCACCTGCCGCCAAAGTTCCCTTACTTCATCCGTTCTTCCAGTTCGGCGCGGCGGGCTTCATAGCCGGGCTTGCCGAGCAGGGCGAACATGTTCTTCTTGTAGGCTTCGACGCCGGGCTGGTCGAAGGGGTTCACGCCCAGCAGATAGCCGGACAGACCGCACGCCTTCTCGAAGAAGTACACCAGATAGCCGAAGTGGTAGGCATCGGCTTCGTCAATCTCGATGATGATGTTCGGCGTGCCGCCGTCCATGTGCGCCAGCAGCGTGCCCTGATACGCCTTGCTGTCCACAAACTGCACGGACTTGCCCGCCAGATAGTTCAGACCGTCGATGTCCTCGTCCGCCGCCTCGATGACCAGCTCACTGCGCGGATTCTTTACCCACACAACCGTCTCGAACAGGCTGCGCGTGCCATCCTGAATGAACTGCCCGATGGAGTGCAGGTCGGTGGAGAAATTCGCTGCCGTCGGGAAAATGCCCTTGTTGTCCTTGCCCTCGCTCTCGGCGAACAGCTGCTTGAACCACTCGCCGGTCATCATCAGCGCCGGCTCGTAGTTCACCAGAATCTCGATGTTCTTGCCCTTGCGGTAGAGGATGTTGCGCAGCGCGGCGTACTTGTAGGCGGGGTTGGTGTCCAACGTGCCCTCCTTGCAGCATTCGCGCGCGTCCGCCGCGCCCTTCATCATCGCTGCAATGTCGATGCCTGCCGCCGCAATCGGCAAAAGACCCACCGCCGTCAGCACGGAGAAGCGTCCGCCGACGTCATCCGGCACAACAAAGGACTCGTAGCCCTCGACGTTCGCCAGATTCTTCAATGCACCGCGCGCCTTGTCGGTCGTGGCGTAAATGCGGCCCTTCGCACCCTCTGCGCCATACTTTTCTTCCAGCATATTCTTGAACACGCGGAAAGCAATCGCGGGTTCGGTCGTCGTGCCGGACTTGGAGATAATGTTGACGGAGAAGTCACGGTCGCCGATAATCTTCACCACGTCATTGATATAGGAAGAAGAAATGTTGTTGCCCACGAAGTAGATTTCGGGGATGCCCTTTTCACGCACGCCGTTGTACATCTGCCCCTTGCAGAACTCAATGGCCGCGCGCGCGCCGAGGTACGAGCCGCCGATGCCGATGACCACCAGCACATCGCTGTCGCCCTGAATCTTTTTCGCCGCCTTCTGGATACGGGCAAACTCTTCCTTGTCGTAATTCACGGGAAGGTCGAGCCAGCCGAGGAAATCACTGCCCGCGCCCTTGCCGGTCAGCAGTTCATCATTGACTGCATTCAGCAGGGTTTCCATGTTCGTCAGTTCCGCAGGCTTCACGAAGCCGTTCACGCCTGTGGTTTTCAGTTCCATAGCCATGAGAATATCCCCCTCTTTTTGTGTCAAGCGGCGAAAGGGAAAGACCAAATGCCGCTTCTGCGTGTATTATATAGCGTTTTGGGCGAAATGGCAAGCCCATTTTTGTTTCTGATGGCGCAGAAACAGGCAGACGCAGGGGTTTCGCCTCTGCGGAGGCGACGAAGGGCATGAAAACAGACGAAGTCTGTGATCGCCCTTTGGAAACCTTCGGTCGCCATCTTCATACTTTTGGGGTATCGCGGCTTCTTTTCCCCGTTCGCGAATAAACACGCGGGCATAGCAGGGGAGTGTCACCAACTCAATCGCGCGAAAGGGAGTCCAGAGGGTCGAAGACCCTTTGGTGGGGTCAAGGGGCAACGCCCCCTTGGTCTCCTTCAATCAACACGCGGGTATAGCCTGAAAGTGCGCTCAACTCAATCGCGCGAAAGGTCACTCCTTCAAGATGAACAGCACCCCCAGCGTGCCGGGGCCGCAGTGGCAGGAGATGACGCCGCCGGCGCGGGTTTCGATGACCGCATCGAAGTAGTTCAGGCTCGTCAAATAGGTGCGGACTTGCTCAACAACCTCCGGGTCGCAGCCGGAATGGGTGATGAAAACACGCTCCGGGCGCGCGCGGAGCAAATCGTCGTGCAAATCATGCGTGTAGGCAGGGATGCAGCGGGCGAGCGAACCGCGGTACTTCTTGTCCACCAGCATTTGACCGTCGCGCACGACAATCTTCGGGTGCAGCTTCAGCATACTGCCCATCAGCGCCGCCGCGCCGGAACAGCGCCCGCCGCGGTGCAGGAACGTCAGCGTATCGACGACAAAGGAAGCGCGAACCAGCGGAATCAGCGAGGTCACATGCGCCACAATTTCCTTGGCGGATTTGCCATCCTGCGCCATCACCGCTGCTTCCATCACCAGCAGACCGATGCCGGTGGAAAGGCTCTGGCTGTCCACGACGTGGATGCGGTCGGATGCGCCCATCTCCGCCGCCGCTTCCACCATGTTCGCCCCGGTCGCGGACATTTTGCCGGAGATGGAGAACGCCACAATCTCGTCATACGTCTCCAGATACTTCTGGAAAACTTCTTGAATCGTCCAGACGTTCGCACAGGCAGTCGTCGGCGCTTTCTTTGTGCTGTCCGACCAGCGGAAAATTTCTTCCGATGTGATGTTCACGCGGTCTTCGTACTGCTGGTCGCCCAAGCGAACTATCAGCGGCACCAGTGTGATGTTATAGCGGTCGAGCAGATCCTGCGAAAGGTCGGATGTGCTGTCTGAAATGATTTTGACCATACGATTTTCACTCCTGTTCAAGGGGAATATATACACATTTTATCATTTTCGATGCGCAGTTGTCAACCGATTTTGCGGTGTCTCAACAATCGTTGCGAATATGGAAACAATAGGAAACTTGCATTTGCACACGGAATGTGCTATGATGGGGAACAGCAACGCGAAGGGAGCGTCAAAAGGATGCAGAAGTGGGTCAGCGTGTGGGGAAATGCGGTCAGCATTGCGGAAAATCGCCCGGAGCGGTATGCCAAGGATATTACCTTGCGCTATCCGATTGCGGCGCCGTTTTCAGGCAGCGGCGTGCGCCTGACGTTCGATAATTACTGCGGCACAGAGCCGGTTACGCTGGAAAAGGTGACAATTTTCTGCGGCGGCGCGTTTCACCCGGTCACGTTCGGGGGCGAGCGCCGCGTAACGCTTCCGGCGGAGGGCAATGCGATTTCCGACACGCTGGAAACGCCCGTAACTGCCGGGGAAAAGCTGCTTGTCAGCTTCTATTTGCAGGATTTCACGCTTATGCGCAGCGTCGTGTTCACCTGCGGCGCGCTGTCCGGCGGGCTGTACGCCAACGGCGACGAAACGGAGAACCTCAATATTTCGATGGACACATCCCGCAAGACGCAGCTGACCTACTTCCTCAGCAATGTGTCCGTGCGTACTGCGCCGGAGAACCGCGCCATCATCTGTTACGGTGACTCCATCACCGCGCAGGACTGGCCGGATGATTTGCAGCTCCGTTGCCGCAAAGACGGCTTTGAGCACACTGCCATCATCCGCCGCGCCACCAGCGGATCGCGGATTCTGCGCGAATATCACTGCCTGACGTATGAATCCTACGGGCTGATGGGCGCAAAACGCTTTGCGCATGAAGTGCCGACCGACGGCGCGGATGCCGTTATCATCCAGCAGGGTATCAACGACATCATCCACCCTGTCGGCACGCAGGTGAACCCCTTCCGCCCGATGAGCGATCTGCCGACGGCGGATGAGCTTATCAGCGGACTCAAGACGTACATCACGCAGGCGCGGGGGATGGGCTTGCGCGTCTACGTCGGGACGCTGCTGCCCATGGGCGGCTGGCGCACCGACGCGCCCTTCCGGCAGGACTTGCGCCACGCTTACAATGATTTTATCCGCACGACGGATTTGATTGACGGCTGCATTGACTTTGACCGCGCCTTGCGTGACCCGGCGAACCCTGATTTCTTCCTGCCCGAATACGATTCCGGCGACCACCTGCACCCAAGCAAGGCGGGCTATCAGCGGATGGCGGCGGAAGTGCCGGCGGAAATGCTGAAATAAATAGGAAAGGCGTTTTCGGAACGTGTGCATCCGAAAACGCCTTTTTTAGGGAATTTGGTTGATTAGAAGAGGCCATCCAGCAGCTGGGTCAGTTCAATCGTACCAAGGGTATCCGGAATGACGGGGGATTCAGGCGTGCAGAGCGAGCCGGTCAGGGATACCTGCTGCCCGGCGGCATCGGTGAAGGTCAGCGAACAGCTGGTGTCGGAAAGCGCGGCGAAATCCAGATGGAAATCTCCGTCCGGCAGGGAGAGCAGCAGGCTGAAGCCGGTTGCCGTTTCCGTCAGGGCAAGGCGGTATGTCGTGTCGCCGTACACGCCGGTGCAGATCAGACCGTTGAGCGCGGTGCGGACGTGGGCGGTGAAGATATCGAAAGTGCGCGCCTGTGCAACAATATCAAGCCCATCCGTGGCAGGGGTGATCGTAAGCGTATAATAATTGTAATATATCTTGACACGGATATAATCCGATGTGGATTCAAGGGAAAAAACGTTGGCATTAAGGGCAAAAACGTTGGCATTCTCATTGTTAAGCCGCAAACTGAAATTGCTGCCAGCTTGAACGATGGACAGGCTGAAGCTGTTATCAACGCTGGCGATAAACACAAAGTTGTTTGCAGAACCGTAACTGCAAGTGACAGAGAACGCCGTATGCTGATTCTCGGAGTAGCCGCTCAAAGCAAAGTCGTATTCATTTCGCCAATAGAGCACACCATCAATGGTATCGCTGTTCGCAGTTGTCAGCAGATAATGCCAACTGTTAGGCGTGGTTTGCTCATAGGTCAAATGGTATGGCTCTTGGTAGGGCTGACTAAAAAGAAGTTCCCCTTTGTCAATGCCGATTTGCCCGGAAAGCCTGAAATTAGAGAGAAGGTATCCGCGCATCGCGGAACGATATGCGCGTGCAACCTCCGAAGATTGCACGACCGACGCAAGAAGATTATGGTAGATATCGCTGAAGTTCAAGCCGTCAAGATATTCCATGCTGTAGATCTTTCCCAGAACAGAAGCCGCCATACGATTCAGTTCTTCAGAAGTGATGGAAATTGTCCCTGTTTGCGCAGCAATGTATAGGTCGCTGAACAGGCGCGCAAACGCAGGGTCTCTTATCAAGGTCATTGGCAAGTTATAGAGCGAGGGAATCGCATCGAGCATCTTGTTGACATCCTCCGCCAACAGCCCCAGCGCCTCCGACGGGGAGCGCCCATCCAGCAGCTTGAGCGGCGTGGTCAGCAGCGCCGCATCTACCGGATGACCTTCCACCAGCAATTGCGCCCACTGACCGCCCGACTGCACGCAAAGCCCTTTGTCCGGCGAGAAGGCGAGGTCAATCTGCCCCGAAGGCAGCGTCAGCGAGCAGAACGGCGTTTCGCCTAAGCCAGCCGTCATCCGCAGGGACAAGCCGTCGCCATAGGTGGAGGTCAGCGCGAGGTCAATGCCCTGCGGCGTTTCCGCCAGCGCGCAGGGAAGAAAAAGGGCAAGAATCAGCAGCAGGGAGAGGATTTTCCGCATGAAAAAACACTCCTTTCGATAAAGAACAAACGCTTTTGCTACGTACAGGATACAGCATTTGGTGCGCTTTGTCAAGGGCACCACCGCACAATTCGGCGGCGCGTCTGGCGATGTCTTTTCCGCCATCTGCGTCATGCAAATTTCTCGATTTACCGCCAGTAAACCTTCGAAATTTGCATTTGCATCTGACGAAAAATCCATTCGCCAGCCGACCACCTCATTTGTGCGGTGTTGCCCAAGGAAAATGACAAATTCCGCGTTCCGCATTGTTTTTTTTGTTTTGTTTTCTTTTTGTCCTTTCCGCTTCCCGGTCTTGACACGCGGCGAAGGATACGGTACACTTTTCTACGTAGAAACGCTTCGGCTTTTGCGGAAGCGAGTAGTATTTGAAGGAGGTTTCCCACGTATGAAGAAGATGTTTGCGGTTTTGCTGGCGCTGTGTATGGCGCTGACCTGCCTGACGATGGCGAGCGCGGAAGAAAAGACGTATCACGTCGGCATTTTGCAGCTGGTGCAGCATGAGGCGCTGGACGCGGCGACCAAGGGTTTCCGCGACGCGCTGACGGAGAAGCTTGGCGACAAGGTTGTTTTTGATGAGCAGAACGCTTCGGGTGATACGGCTTCCTGCGCCATGATTGCCAATGGCTTTGTGGCAGCGGAGGTTGACCTGATTATGGCGAACGCGACGCCCGCGCTTCAGGCGGCTGTCAGCGCGACGGCGGATATTCCGATTCTCGGCACGTCGATTTCCCACTACGGCACGGCGCTGGAAATCAGCGACTGGAAGGGCTACACGGAAATCAACGTTTCCGGCACGAGCGACCTCGCCCCGCTGGACGGTCAGGCGAACATGATTGTGGAACTGTTCCCGGAAGCAAAGACGGTTGCGCTGCTCTACTGCTCGGCGGAAGCGAACAGCGCTTATCAGATTGGCGTTGTGAAGGCGGAACTGGAAGCGAAGGGCATCACCTGCAAGGAATACGCTTTCACCGACTCCAACGACGTTGCGTCCATGGCGCAGCAGGCGACTGAATGCGACGTGCTCTACATCCCGACGGACAACACCGCCGCTGCCTACAGCGAAACGATTGCCAACGTCGTCGTGCCAGCGAAAGTGCCGGTCATCGCGGGTGAGGAAGGCATTTGCCGCGGCTGCGGTGCCGCGACGCTGACCATCAGCTACTATGACCTCGGCTACAAGACCGGCGAAATGGCGTATGAAATCCTCGTGAACGGTGCGGATGTTTCCACCATGCCGATTGCTTTCGCGCCTCAGTTCACCAAGAAGTACAACGCCGCGATCTGCGAAGCGCTGGGCATCACCGTCCCGGACGACTATGTCCCGATGGACTAACCAATAGATACATTTTGCGAAGCCATAGGGCATTTCGCCTTATGGCTTCGCTTGCGTTATAGTAGGAGGAAGATTCCGTGGAAATTATGAAGCTGCTCAACGCCTTGCCCGGCGCGGTTTCTCAGGGCGTCATATGGGGCATTATGGCCATTGGCGTCTACATTACTTACCGCATTCTGGACGTGGCGGACTTGACGGTGGACGGCTCCATCGCCACTGGCGGCGCGGTCGCGGCGATGCTCATCATCAGCGGCTGCAACGCGTGGGTGGCGCTGGTGGCGGCGTTCGTCGTCGGGATGCTGACGGGCTTGGTGACGGGCGTGTTCCACACATGGATGGGGATTCCTGCCATCCTATCGGGCATTCTGACGCAGCTTGCGCTCTATTCCATCAACCTTGGCATCATGAGCAACAAGGCGAACACGGCGGTGAATGCGAATAAGTATGACCTGCTGGTGTCCCTGCGCAACGTGCGCAATTTTTCGCTTGACAACCCAATTCTGCTGCTGCTCATCATTACCGCGGCAGTGATTGCGCTGCTGTACTGGTTCTTCGGCACGGAGTATGGCTGTGCACTGCGCGCAACGGGCGCAAACGTCAACATGGCGCGCGCACAGGGCATCAACACCGGGCGCGCGAAGGTCGTCGGGCTGATGCTGTCCAACGGCTTGGTGGCGCTCTCCGGCGCGCTGCTGACGCAGTATCAGGGCTATGCGGATGTCAGCATGGGGCGCGGCGCGATTGTCATCGGCTTGGCGGCGGTTATCATCGGCGAAGTGCTGTTTGGCAAGATTTTCCGCAATTTTGCCACGAAGCTCATCGCCGTGTCCATCGGCGCCATCATCTACTACATCGTCATGCAGGTGGTGCTGTGGCTGGGTCTGCCCACGAACTACCTGAAGCTGCTCACGGCGCTGGTTGTGGCGATGTTCCTCGCCGTGCCGCACTGGAAGAGCAAGCTTTTTACCGCCCGCAGCGCTCGAAAGGGGGAGAAGCAGAATGCTTGATATCAATCATATTGCAAAGACCTTCAATCCCGGCTTGATTACCGAGAAGCGCGCATTGGCGGATGTTGACCTCCATCTGGCGGAAGGTGATTTCGTCACGATGATTGGCGGCAACGGCGCGGGCAAATCCACGACGCTCAACGCCGTCGCGGGTACGTTCATGGTGGATCGCGGCAGCATCGTCATTGATGGCGTGGATGTGACGCACCTGCCGGAATACAAGCGCGCGAAGTATCTGGGGCGCGTGTTCCAAGACCCGATGAACGGCACGGCGGCAACGATGAACATTGAGGAGAACCTCGCGCTGGCGTATCGCCGCGGGCAGGGCCGGACGCTTCGCTGGGGCATCACGGCGAAGGAACGCGATGAGTACCGCGAAAAGCTGGCGACGCTGGGGCTGGGGCTGGAAAACCGCATGAGCAGCAAGGTCGGTCTGCTTTCCGGCGGACAGCGGCAGGCGCTGACGCTGCTGATGGCGACCATCAAGCAGCCGAAACTCCTCCTGCTGGATGAGCACACTGCCGCCCTTGACCCCAAAACGGCGAAAAACGTGCTGACGCTGACGCAGAAAATCATTGCGGAAAACCATCTGACGGCCATGATGGTGACGCATAACATGAAAGACGCGCTGGAGTACGGCAACCGCACCATCATGATGCATGAAGGCAAAATCATCCTCGATATCGACGCGGAAACGAAGAAGCGCATTCACGTCGAAGACCTGCTGGTGATGTTTGAAAAAGCAAGCGGCAGCGAAATCAACAACGACCGGATGCTGCTGGGATAAAGCGGAAATGAGAAGAATGCGGACGAGGTGAAAAAAGCGCCTCATCCGCATCTTTTTTGCCGAATATGAAAGAAAAAAACAGCATAAAAGCGAATGATATGCAGAATAAGGACAAATTATGACCATTTTTTCGCATAGAATTTACAATTCGCCATCGACAATTGGACGAAAATGTGATATACTGCCTTCTGTTCCTAAAGAATGGAACGAAACTTTCGCGGCGGCTCTCCGCAGCGAAAATATTCTGGAAAAGAAAGAGAGGAAAATGAACATGAAGAAGTTCCTTGCAATCATGATGGCGCTGTCTATGATGCTGTGCGCGTTTGCCGTGGCGGAAACCGCGAGTCCCGTTGCCAGCACGGTCGCCAGCCCTGTTGCCAGCCCTGTTGCGGATATGGTGGGCGACCCGGCGGATCTGCCGGCGATTGCGGCTGTGCTGAACGGCGGCAGCGAGGTCTATGTTCCCTCTGACAAGACGAACAAGACCCTGCAGGATGCCCTGAACCACGAGTTCACCGAGGGCGCGGGCTATGATTCCTTCGCTGTGCTGGATGTGGACGGCGACGGCAAGCTCGACGTGGTGCTGAATGTGACCGTGAACGGCGAAGCACTGGGCTATCTGGTGCTGACCAGCGCCGATGAAGTCATCTGTGCGTACGGCTTCTACTACCGCGCGATGATTGGCCTGAAGGAAGATGGCTCCTTCTCCTTCAGCAGCAGCGCGGCGGAATCCGGCGTGGCGACCTTCTACAAGGACGAGAACCGCGATGCGCAGTACAATGAGCTGGCGGAAAGCAAGCTGGATGAAAACGAAAACGTCGTCTATTTCGTGAACGGCGAAGCGGCGGATGAAGATGCCTTCACCGCGGTCATCAACGCGCAGAACGAAAAGGCGGATGTGACCTTCGTGCCCGCAACGGCGGAAAATCTGGCACTCTACCTGACGATTGAGTAATCAACCCGTCCAAAGCAACCTCCCGGCATGAATTGTTCCGGGAGGCTGCTTTTTTCTTCAAATCAATAGATAATCGTCGAACGAAAACCAATTTTCGATACGAAACCGTTTTTTCGTAAAAGACAGCGAAAACCCGCCGAGAACTTGGCAGATATGGCATAAAAATATGCATAGACAGACAAATATCCATTGACAAAACGATTTCGCTGATGCTATAATTAAAAGGAAACTGCGGTCAAATACGCAGAAGAAAGGAACGATGGATATGAAGAAGCGGTTCCTGCACCTGTTCAGCCTGATGCTGGCGGTGCTGATGCTGATTCCCTGCGTAGGGTCGGCGGAAGAGGCGGAAGCGGTGGATAACGGCGTGATGCGCGAGGGCTTGACGGCGCTGGAGGCTACCCGCCTGATGGGCAACGGCATCAACCTCGGCAACACCCTGGAAGCCTGCGACAACAACGTCGGCATCAAGACGAACACGCCCCTTAGCTATGAGACGCACTGGGGTCAGCCGAAAACGACGCAGGCCATGATTGACGGCATGAAAGCGGCGGGCTTTGACACCATCCGCATTCCCGTGGCTTGGATGACCAACGCCACCCACCTCTACGAAGGCGACTACACCATCGACGCCGACTACATGGACCGCGTGGAGGAAGTTGTCCGCTATGCGCGCAAGGCGGGCATGTACGTCATCATCAATGACCATTGGGATGGCGGCTGGTATGGCATGTTCGGTTCGGAAAGCGCTGAAACCCGCGCACTGGCCATGGAAGCCTACAAGGGCATGTGGCAGCAGATTGCCGAACGCTTCCGTGATTACTCGGATTACCTGATTTTCGAGAGCGCAAACGAGGAGCTCGGCGGCCGCTTCGACGAGAATTCTCCGCTGTACTGCTCCGATTCCGTCGTTACCTACCTGACCGACGACGAGCGGTACGCGCTGACGAACGAAATCAACCAGACGTTTGTGGATGTCGTCCGCGCGACGGGCGGTAACAACGCGACCCGCTTCCTGCTGATTGCGGGTTACAGCACCGACATTAACCAGACCTGCGACGATCGCTTCCAGATGCCCAAGGACACCGTGGACAGCAAGCTGATGGTTTCTGTCCATTACTACGATCCGTGGTCGTACTGCGGCGCGTCCAGCGCGGTGAGCGCCACCAAGTGGGGCAAAGTGAGCGACTATGAATACCTTGACCAGCAGCTGGCAAAGATGACGAAATTCACCGAGGCGGGCTACGGCGTGGTCATCGGCGAATACGGCGCGCTGCCGTGCAGCGACGGGCTGAAGGACAACACGCTGGCGTACCACACGGCGTTCCTTGACGCCTGCACCAAGTACAACCTGACGAACTGCCTGTGGGATTGCAGCGGGCTGTACAAGCGCGTGTCCCAGACCTTCGCGGATGACGATATTCTGGCGATGTATCAGGAGAAGCGTCAGGCGAACGAAGAAGGTCAGGATTATGCGGATGTGCAGGCGGCTGCTGCGGCGGAAGCAGCGGCTGCTGCAGCGGAAGCCCCCGTGACCTTCCTGCAAGATGCCGTGGTCGTGGATGACCAGACCGCGCTGGCGTGGATTATGTGGAACGACGGCAGCTGGGCGCTCACCCACAGCGTCGGCGATACCTACAACGCGGATTCCATCTCCGAGGGACTTGTCGCGACCAACGCCATCATCACGGGCGAAGGCAAGTACACTGTCGGGTTGGATTTCACCGGCACGGCGCAGGGTTACTCCGCGTCCGTCGCGTTTGCCGCCATCGGCATCAGCAACGGCGAAGTGCTGTACCCGAACTACCTCGTTAACATCAAGGAAGTGCGCATCAATGGCGAAATCTACCGCCTGAAGGGCCGCGCCTACACGACCTCTGACGACGGCGTGTGCACGCGCGTGAATCTGTACAACGAATGGGTGACGAGCGTGCCCAAGACCGCGCGTCTGCCCGGCGGCAACCTCGCCGGCGCAACGCCGACGCCCATCAACCGCAACGACGCTGTCATCGCCGAAATCAAGACGATTGAAATCGACTTTGAGTATGTGCCGATGAACTAAGGCAAAAAGAAGCCCGAATCAGCGATGGTTCGGGCTTTTTTTGAATGCGGATGATTTTACTTCCTATAATTGCGTGCTTTGTCGCAGAGGGTTTCGCGTCCGCAGACGCGGCTGGAGCAGCAAAAAAGACATGCTTGATGTTGAAAGTCAAGCATGTCTTTTTGCAATCTGCACTTACTTCAGATACTGCACCGCCAGAATCACAACGCTCAGCACCACCAAAACCACGCCGACCACCCGGTTGAGCGTCTCAGGCTTCGATTTGTTCGCAATTTTCGCGGCAATCTGCGCGAACAGCAGCGTGAACGCCATGCACAGCGCCAGCACCCATCCGTCCGGCAATCCGCCGATGGTGAAGTGGCTGACCGCGCCCGTCAGCGCCGTGAACGCCATGATGAACACACTCGTGCCGACGGCGGTTTTCAGCTCGTAGCCCATGACGGAGGTCAGAATCAGCAGCATCATCATGCCGCCGCCCGCGCCGACGAAGCCGCAAATCATGCCGATGAACGCGCCGCAGACAATCGACTGCACCATGCGCTTCTTTTTGCTCACGTTCTGCATGGCTTCGCGCGTCGTCATCACCGGGCGGATGATGAACTTGATGCCCAGCAGCATCGTCATCAATACGCTGAAGCTGCCCATCGTTCGGCTCGGCACAAGGCTTGCGACGTAGCTGCCTACGACCGTGAACGCCAGCACCGCCGCCATCATCAGCAAGCCGTTGCGAATGTCGAGATTCTTGTTTTTGCCGTATGTCCACGCGCTTGCGGCACTTGCCAGCACGTCGCTCGCCAGCGCAATGCCGACCGCCTCATACGGCTCCATGCCCAAGAACGTAATCAGCATCGGGCTGATGACCGCCGCGGCGCTCATGCCCGCGAATCCCGTGCCTAAGCCAGCGCCTAAGCCCGCCAGCAGGCATACCAGCACTTTTTCCACCATGAGGAAAGCCTTCCTTCTGTCGATTCTTATGCACATTGTAGCGGATTCGTGTGTACTCAGCATGAACATTGCGGACGAAAATGCAAAATTCGCGCATCAGGCGAAAATCCGCCGCTGATGGCTGGAAAATTCCGCAAGAAGCCGCGAAACCGCTTGTGCAAATGCGCATTTCGGGCTATACTACCCTCATCAGCAGAAGGAGGATAAGCATCATGTGTACCGCGATTCGCTTGACCACGCGCGACCACTATTTCGGCAGAAACCTTGACTTGGAGTACAGCTATCTGGAGACCGTTGCCATCACGCCGCGGCACTATCCGTTCCATTTCCGGCACGAGGGGACGAACAGCGACCATTTCGCCATGATTGGCATGGCGTTCGTCGTTGGCGGAATGCCTTTATATTATGAAGCGACGAACGAGAAGGGCTTGAGCATGGCGGGGCTGAACTTCCCCGCGAGTGCCGTGTACCACGACGTGAAGCCGGATTGCGCGAACATCGCCAGCTTTGAGCTGATTCCGTATATTCTGGGGCAGTGCGAAAGCGTCCAAGAGGCGAAAACGCTGCTCCAGCGCCTGAACATCACTCGTGACGGCTTCAGCGAGCAGCTCCCGCCGTCGCCGCTGCACTGGATGATTGACGACCGCGAAGGCTGCATCGTCGTCGAGTCGATGGCGGACGGGCTGCACGTCTACGACAACTGGTCGAACGTGATGACGAACGAGCCGCCGCTGCCGCTGCAATTGGAGAATCTGGCGCACTATCAGGCGCTTTCGCCGGAAGAGCCGGTGAATCGCTTTGCGCCTGCGCTGCCGCTGAAGGTGGGCGGACGCTGCACAGGCGCGATTGGCTTGCCGGGCGACTGGTCGCCGTGGTCGCGGTTCGTCCGCGCGGCGTTCCTGACGAACAACTCCGTCTCCGGGGACAGCGAGGAGGAGAGCGTCGGGCAGTTCTTCCACATTTTAGGCGGCGTGGCGCACCCGCGCGGCTGCGCCCACCTGCCGCATGGGTATGAAATCACGGTGTACACAAGCTGCTGCAACGCCGACACGGGCGTCTACTACTACACGACCTACGGCAACCAGCAGATTTGCGCGGTGGACATGCACAAGGTGGATTTGGACGGCGGCGAAGTCGTGTCGTATGAACTGAAAAAGCAGCAGGGGATTCATTACCAGAACTAAAAGCAGGGCAGGGGTGCAGAACGCATCCTTGCCCTTTTTGCTTAGCCGATGCAAATCACCGTTCCCGACGAGAAGTCGCTGGGCAGCAGCGTCGGGTTCAGCGAGAGCAGCCGCCCCCGCGTCGTCCGAAAGCGCACCGCCAGCGTATCCAGCGTCTCCCTAGGCTGAATGGTGTACGAGCGCAAGCCGGCGCACGTCTGCCGCGTGCCGGACGGCGGCGCACAGTACGCAGTGCCCGCAATCAGGTAGCCCGGCATCAATTGCGGATTCGCGCTGCGCATCGCCCGATAGCTGACGTTGTGCTGCACCAGCAAATCCGCGTAACTCTGCCCCGACTGCACCGCGGACAGCGTGTATCCTGACGGACAGACACGGGTCGGCGTATCAGGCAGGGCGGGATATTCGCCGTCGTCCGGCAGGGGAATCACGGGCGTCTGGCTGTCATCGGGCAGGGCAGGGTATTCGCCGTCGTCCGGCAGGGGGATGGCGGGCGTCTGCGCGTCGTCGGCGTCGTCCGCTTTTGCCGGAACACACAGCACCTGCCCGACGGTGAGATTGTTCTGTGACACGCCGGGATTCCGCTCGGCGAGTTCGAAGGTCGTAATGCCCAGCCGCGCGGCAATTGACGCGAACGTGTCGCCGTCTTCAACCACATACGGCTGACCGCTGATGCAGGTATAGATGAAATTGGGCAGACAGATTTCCTCCCCAGCGGTCAGCGTGGCAAAATCGACGCCGGGATTGATGACCTGCAGCGCCTGCACGGTGGTGGCGTATGTACGGGCGATACGCTCGGCGGTGTCGCCCTCCTGCCAAGTGTAGCTCTCCGCCCCGCGCGGACAGACGCGCCCGATGGCTCTGCGACCTTGCTGTTCCATGCCTGTTTCCCTCCTGTTTGCACTTTTCGGCGGGTTTTGCGCCCACCATTCAAAATTTATGCGCCGGGCAGTGGTTTCATCCCTTGCCCTCGCTGCTATTCTATGCTATAATGTTCGGCAGGTGTGCTGACGCGCCGATTTTCGTGTACCTAAGTTTCACCAGAATCTGGTTGTTTCCCCTGAACCCGACACATTTCGGTGCGCCTCGGTTCGGGCGGGAAAACGAAAGAAGCCATGATGCGTATACAGAAAATGTGCATCAATATGCAGCTTTATACTTCTGCGACATCTGCGAAGAATGATGGAGGGAATTCCCATGAAGCATCTGCTGAAGCTCCTCGACCTGAGCAAGGAAGAAATCACGGAGCTGCTTGACCTCGCTGACCGCCTGAAGGCGGAAACCAAAGCCGGCGTGGAGCACCACATCCTCAAAGGCAAGACGCTGGGCATGATTTTTGAGAAGTCCTCGACCCGCACGCGCGTCAGCTTTGAGACGGGCATGTACCAGCTGGGCGGTCATGCGCTGTTCCTGTCCAGCCGCGATCTGCAAATTGGCCGCGGCGAACCGGTGGAGGACACCGCGCGCGTCCTGAGCCGCTATCTGGACGGCATCATGATTCGCACCTTTGCGCAGGAAGAAGTGGAAACGCTGGCGCGCGTGGGCAGCATCCCGATTATCAACGGCTTGACGGACTTCTGCCACCCCTGCCAAGTGCTGGCGGATTTGCAGACCGTGCGCGAGTACAAGGGGCGCATTGAGGGGCTGAATATGTGCTACATCGGCGACGGCAACAACATGGCCAATTCGCTGATTGTCGGCTTCCTCAAAATGGGCGCGCATGTGTCCATCGCCTGCCCGAAGGCGTATCAGCCGGACGCGCAGGTGCTCTCGTTCACCGAGCAGTACCCCGGCAAGTTCGTCATGACCGAAAGCCCGGAAGAAGCGGCGAAGGATGCGGACGTCATTTTCACCGACGTGTGGGCTTCGATGGGGCAGGAGGAAGAAAAGGCGGTGCGCGAGAAGGCGTTCCGCGGCTATCAGATTAACGCGGAGCTGCTGGCGAAGGCGCATCTGGGCTGCATGGTGCAGCACTGCCTGCCCGCGCACCGCGGCGAGGAAATCACGGCGGATGTGTTTGAATCCCACGCCGACCAGATTTTCGACGAGGCGGAGAACCGCCTGCACGCGCAGAAGGCAGTTATGGTTGCTGTTATGGCGGACAAGAAAGACTGGTAAGCAACACGCGGTTTTTGCCCCAATAGAAAAATGGAGGAAACGAGCATGAAGGGCTATCTGCTGCTGGCCAACGGTCAGCTTTACGAAGGCACGCTGATGGGCGCTGCGAAGCCGGTCATGGCGGAGCTGGTGTTCACCACGGCGATGACAGGCTATCTGGAAACCCTGACCGACCCGTCCTACGAAGGGGAAATCGTCATTCAGACGTTCCCGACCATTGGCAACTACGGCGTGATTCCGGAGGACTTCGAGTCGCCGCGCCCGCGCCTGTCCGCGTATATCGTCCGGGAACTCTGCGATGAGCCGAGCAACTTCCGTTGCCAGGGCAAGCTCGATGATTACCTCAAAGCGCAGGGCATTCCCTGCCTGACGGGGGTGGACACCCGCGCGCTGACCCGCGTTATCCGCAATGCGGGCGTGATGAATGCCGCGCTGCTGACCGAAAAGCCGGAGAATCCGGAGGAAATCTGCGCGCAATTGAAGGTGCTGCCGTTCCATCCGTCGATTCAGGACGTGACCTGCGACGGCGTTCAGCCCGCGAAGAAGCGGGGAATCCACAACGTCGTCCTCTGGGACTTCGGCGCAAAGGCGAACATCCAGCGCGAACTGGAAAAGCGCGGCTGTGCGGTCACGGTTGTTCCGGCGAGCGCGACGGCGCAGGAAATCCTGAACCTGAATCCCGACGGACTGATGCTGTCCAACGGCCCCGGCGACCCGGCGGATAACACCGCCGTGATTGCGAACCTGCGCGAACTCATGCGCCACCGCATCCCTACCTTCGGCATCTGCCTGGGGCATCAGCTGCTGGCGCTCAGCCAGGGCGCAAAGACCGCCAAGCTGAAGTACGGCCACCGCGGCGCAAATCAGCCCGCGAAGGACGTCAAGACCGGGCTGTCCTACATGACGAGCCAGAACCACGGCTATGCGGTGGATTGCGACACGCTGCCGGAAAACGCGTCCCTGCGTTTTGTCAACGGCAACGACGGCACCTGCGAGGGCGTTGATTATACCGATATGCCCGCGTTCTCCGTCCAGTTCCACCCGGAAGCGTGCGGCGGCCCGCTTGACACCCGCTTCCTGTTCGACCGCTTTATTGCCATGATGGGAGGGAATAAGGAATGCCGCTGAATCCTGATCTGCACAAAGTAATGATTATCGGCTCCGGCCCGATTGTGATTGGTCAGGCTGCCGAATTTGACTACGCCGGTTCGCAGGCGTGCCGCGCCTTGAAGGACGCGGGGCTGGAAGTCGTGCTGGTCAACCCGAACCCCGCGACCATCATGACCGACCATTCCTCCGCCGACCATATCTACATTGAGCCGCTGACGCTGGAAACCCTGCGCCGCATCATCCTCAAGGAAAAGCCGGACTCCCTGCTGTCCACGCTGGGCGGGCAGAGCGGTCTGACCCTCTCCATGCAGCTGGCGAAGGAGGGCTTCCTTGAACAGCATGGCGTGAAGCTGCTGGGCGCCAAGTGCGAGACGATTGAAAAGGCGGAAGACCGCCAGCAGTTCAAGGACACGATGCTCTCCATCCACCAGCCCGTCATTCCGTCGGAAGTCGTGGAGACGGTGGAGGATGCGCTCGCGTTCGCCAAGACCATCGGCTACCCCGTGATTGTGCGTCCAGCGTATACGCTGGGCGGTTCGGGCGGCGGCATCTGCCAAGACGAAAAGGAGCTGGCGGAAATCGCTGAGAATGGTCTGCGCCTGTCGCCGATTACGCAGATTCTGGTCGAGAAGTGCATTTCCGGCTGGAAGGAAATCGAATTCGAGGTCATGCGCGACAAGCTCGGCAACGTGATTGCCGTCTGCTCGATGGAGAACATCGACCCCGTCGGCGTGCATACGGGCGACTCCATCGTCGTTGCGCCCGCGCTGACCTTGGCGGACAAGGAGTACCAGATGCTCCGCCGCGCCGCGCTGGACATCATCACCGCGCTGGAAGTCGAGGGCGGCTGCAACTGCCAGTTCGCGCTCAATCCCGATACGTTCGACTATGCCGTCATTGAGGTCAACCCGCGCGTCAGCCGTTCCTCCGCCCTTGCGTCGAAGGCGACGGGCTACCCGATTGCCAAGTGCGCCGCGCAGATTGCCATCGGCTATACGCTGGATGAAATGAAGAACGCCGTGACGGGCAAGACCTGCGCTGCGTTCGAGCCGGCGCTGGACTACATCGTGGCGAAAATCCCGAAGTGGCCGTTTGACAAGTTCGTGTACGGCAAGCGCACCCTCGGCACGCAGATGAAGGCGACCGGCGAGGTGATGGCGATTGGCGTGAACGTCGAGCAGGCGCTGATGAAGGCGGTCCGCGGCGCGGAAATCGGCTGCGACACGCTGCGGATGAAGTCGATGGCGAATCTCACCGTGGATGAGCTGCTGGAGCTTATCGGCAAGTGCACCGACCAGCGCATGTTTGCAATGTACGAGGCGATTGCGCGCGGCGTGACGCTGGAAAAGCTGCACGAAATCACGAAAATCGACTACTTCTTCCTCCATAAGTACCTGAACCTGTACAACATGGAATGCCGCCTGAAAGAGGGCAACATCGACGCGGAGACGTATCTGCGCGCGAAGAAGATGGGCTATCCGGACAAGGCGATTGAGCGCCTGTCGGGCGAAAAAGTGCCGATGCACCGCGACCCGGTCTACAAGATGGTCGATACCTGCGCGGCGGAATTCGCGGCGGAAACGCCTTACTTCTACGCAACCTATGACGATGAGAACGAAGCGAAGGAGTTTCTCGATGAGCGCCCGAAGAAGCCGTGCGTCGTCGTCTTGGGTTCCGGCCCGATCCGCATCGGTCAGGGCATCGAGTTCGACTATGCGTCCGTCCACTGCGTGTGGATGCTCAAACAGGCGGGCTACGATGTCGTGATGATCAACAACAACCCGGAGACGGTTTCGACCGACTTTGATACCGCTGACCGCCTGTACTTTGAGCCGCTGACGGCGGAGGACGTGCTGGGCGTGATTGCGACGGAGAAGCCGGTTGGCGTCGTCGCGGCGTTCGGCGGGCAGACGGCGATTAAGCTGACTCACGCGCTGGAGCAGGCGGGCGTGCGCATCATGGGTACGTCGGCGGATATGATTGACGCGGCGGAAGACCGCGAGCGCTTCGACGCGGCGATGGAGAAGTACGGCATCAAGCGCGCCAAGGGCCGCACGGTCATGACGAGCGAGGAAGCGGTGGCGGCGGCGAACGAGCTGGGCTACCCGGTGCTGGTGCGCCCGTCGTATGTCTTGGGCGGTCAGAACATGATTATCGCCTATCAGGACAGCGACATCATTGAGTACATGCGCATTATCCTCGCGCAGGGCATTGAGAACCCGGTGCTGATTGACCAGTACCTGATGGGCATCGAGGCGGAAGCGGACGCGATTTGCGACGGCACGGATGTGCTGATTCCCGGCATCATGGAGCACGTCGAGCGCTCCGGCATCCACTCCGGCGACTCCATCGCTGTCTATCCCGCGTGGAACTTGACCGGCGCGATGACGCAGCGACTGATTGAGGTCACGCGCCAGATTGCGCTCGAACTCGGTACGCTGGGGCTTATCAACATTCAGTATATCGTCTATCATAACGAAGTCTATGTCATTGAGGCGAACCCGCGCGCCAGCCGCACCGTGCCGTACATCAGCAAGGTGACGGGCGTGCCGATGGTTGACCTCGCCGTCCGCGCGATGCTGGGCGAAAAGATTCGCGACATGGGCTACGGCACGGGGCTGTACCGGCAAAGCCCGTACTACGCGGTCAAGGTGCCGTGCTTCTCCTTCGAGAAACTGGCGGATGTCGATACTCACCTCGGCCCGGAGATGAAGTCCACCGGCGAAGTGCTGGGCATCGGCACGAACCTGCAGGAGGCCATCTTCAAGGGACTCGTCGCCGCGGGCTACAAGATGCGCCATCAGGGCGGTATTCTTGTTTCCGTCCGCGACAAGGACAAGCCGGAAGCCATTGACTGCGCGCGCAAGTTTGCCAAGCTCGGCTTCAACATTTTCGCCACGCCCGGCACGGCGCGCGCCATGCAGGAGCATGGGCTGTACGCCGCCGTCGTGAAGAAGGAAGCGCAGGAGAAAATGCTGGAAATGGGGCAGGTGCAGTACGTCATTTCCACGTCCAACAAGGGTCGTCTGCCGCAGCTGGAATCCGTCCGGATGCGCCGCAAGGCAGTCGAACGCGGCATTCCGCTGTTCACCAGCCTTGACACGGCGAATGCCCTCGCCAACGCGCTGACCAGCCGCTACTCGCTGGGCAACGTCGAATTGGTGGACATCAACAACATGCGCACCAAGCACAAGAAGCTGACTTTCACCAAGATGCGCGGCACGGGCAATGACTACCTGTACTTCGATTGCTTCGACCAGACGGTGGAAAGCCCCGAATCGCTGGCTGTGCGCCTGTCCAACCGCCGCACGGGTGTCGGCTCGGACGGTATTGTGCTGATTATGCCCTCGACCATCGCCGATGCGAAGATGCGTATGTTCAACGCCGACGGCACGGAAGGCTCGGTGGCGGGCAATGCCCTGCGCTGCGTCTGCAAGTACCTGTACGAGAACGGCCATGTGCGCAAGGACGAAATGACGGTCGAGACTGGCAGCGGCGTTAAGACGGCGAAGCTGTTCATCCGCGAAGATCAGGTGTTCTCCGTGCTGGTGGACATGGGCTGCCCGGCGTTTGCTCCGGCGAAGATTCCCGTCAAACTCGACGGCGACCGCGTGATGATGCGCCCTGTCTTCCTTGCGGGCGAAAAGCGCGAAATCAGCTGCGTCAGCATGGGCAATCCGCATGTTGTCATCTTCGTGGAGGATGTAAACCGCATCCCACTGGAGCAGGTGGGTCCGCAGATTGAGACGGACAGCCTGTTCCCGGAACGCGTGAACGTTTCGTTCGCCCAGATTGTGGACAAGAACGACATCGTGATGCGCGTATGGGAGCGCGGCATCGGCGAAACGGCGGCATGCGGCACGGGCGCGTGCGCGGTGGCAGTCGCGGCAGTCGAAAATGGCTTCTGCACCCGCGGTGCGGACATTGATGTGCGCCTGCCCGGCGGCACGCTCGTCGTCCGCTATCAGGAGGACGGCAAAGTCTGGCTGACTGGCGACGCCAACACCGACTTCACGGGGACTATCGAAATTTAACTGGCAGCGGCATCTCGTTTTTCACGCGGGATGCCGCCCTTTTTGCAAAGGGGAGGAAATTTGCATGAAACACGTTCTTTGCTTTGGCGACAGCAACACTTGGGGCTTCATCCCCGGCACCTGCAAGCGCTACGACGAACACACCCGCTGGACAGGCATTTTGCAGGACGAACTTGGCGCAGAATGGCGCATTCACGAGAACGGGCAGAACGGCAGAACCACCGTCTTTCCTGAACCCGGCAAGAATTTCATGACCGGCTTGGGCGCGCTGCCTTACGCGCTGGACACCCTGCGCCCGCTGGACGCCATCATCATCATGCTTGGCACGAACGACCTGAAGGAGCACACCGCACAGGCGAGCGTCAACGGCGTCGGCACGCTGATTCGCACGATTCAGACGTTCGACCAGCTGTACCCCGCGAGTGTGCCGCTGTTCGGGGATAACAAGCCGCGGATTCTGGTACTGACGCCGATTGAAATTGGCGAGAATGTGGCGGAGTGGGACACGCTGTACGGCAAGGGGCAGGAATCGCGGAAATTCCCGGCGCTGATGAAGGGCTTGTGTGAGTGGCTCGGCGTGGAGATGATGAATACGCAGAAGATTGTGCAGCCGTCGAAGGTGGATGGGATTCATATGATGCCGGAAGAGCATCGGAAACTGGCGCTGGCGGTGCGGGATAGGCTGTTAGGGCTGGTAAAGGCATAAGAGCTGCGGCAGAGGATAGTAGGGAAGCGCACCCAAGCCGGGCGCCCAAAAAGGGTCAAGGGGCAATTGCCCCTTGCAGGGTGCAGGGACAGCGTCCCTGCTGGGGTTTGGGGCAACGCCCCAACTGTTCCGCGCGCGACCAATTCCAAGGAAGCCGCCAACAAAGGCGCAGGCAGCGAAGCGTCCCTGCCAGTAACTTTGCGCGTCCGCAGACGCGCCTCCAAGCTGCTCTTTCCCCCCAAGATTCCGTGAAGAACCGTAAAATTAGCAATGAGAAATGAGCAATGACTGGCGCGCAAACGCAATCATTGCTCATTGCTAATTTCTCATTGTGCCTTAAAAAAATCGGAAGTCAAGCCGCTCATTTGCGTGCTTGACTCCCGATTTTTTTCTTACTTCGTGTTCTTGATTTCCATCCACAGGTTTTCATAGATCTTGCGGAAGGTGTCGTCGATGTCGTGGAAGAATTCGCAGCGATCCTGAACCTCCTGAGAAGGATTCAGAACGTGGTTGTTCTCGTATTCCTCGCCCATCAGCTCAATCGCGCCCTTGTTGGGGCTGGAGTACCAGATGTATTCGCAGTTCATCTGCGCGATGTCGGGGCGGCAGAGGAAGTTGATGAACTTCTCGGCGTTCTCCTTGTTGCGGGCGGACTTGAGGATGACCGCGCCGTCCACCCAGATGTTCGAGCCTTCAGAAGGCACGAAATAGTCCAGATGGTCGTTCAGGTCAATGGCGTACTGTGCGTCGCCGGACCACATCAGCGCGAGCGCCGCTTCGCCAGCAACCATCTTATCCTTCGTTTCGTCCACCTGATACGCCTTGACAACGCCGGACTGCTTCTGCTCAATCAGCTTATTCTTCGCTGCCATCAGCTCCGGAACTTCGCGGCTGTTCATGGAATAGCCGAGGTACTTCAGCGTGATGCCCATGCTGTCGCGGTAGGAGTCCAGCATGAACACGTTCTTCTGGTACTGCGTGTCCCAGAGGATGCTCCAAGACTGGTTGGGTTCGGGAATCATGTCCTTGTTGTACAGAATGCCGACCGTTCCCCACATATACGGCACGGAGTACTTGTTCTCCGGGTCGTAGTCGGGATTGCGGAGCTTGTCGATAATCTGCTCGAAATTCGGCACGTTGTCGTAGTTAATTTCCGCCAGCAGATCCTTGGCGATCATGCGCTCGATGATGTAGTCGGACGGGAAGCACACGTCGAACGCACCGGGGTTCGCCTCGACCTGCACAATCATGTCCTCATTCGTGGTGAAGCACATGTAGTTG